>Ga0160429_1000162_pt1 | contig 84428 bp, 73 predicted proteins | sample SolpanmetagenomR_FD_108199 | JGI IMG/M metagenome (GOLD analysis project Ga0160429, IMG submission 108199) | Solar panel surface microbial communities from Lawrence Berkeley National Laboratory, California, USA - R | ecosystem: Engineered > Built environment > Solar panel > Unclassified ... | reverse complement strand
GGCGGCGGCCGGGGCAGTCGGCCCTCACTACCCCCCGCCAGGAGGCCGACCGTGTGCAAGTGCAGTCGGGCACGTTTGAAGGGCTGACCACGGGCACGCCCATTAGCCTCTTTATTGCTAATGCCGACCAGCGCTCGGGCGACTACTCGCACATCGCGCACGCCTACCGCCCCAGCCACGCCGACTACACCTACGACGTGAAATACGGCCGCCGCGACTACCGCGGTGGGGGCCGCAGCTCGGCCCGCGAAACGGCCGCCCGCGTAGCCGCCGGCGCCGTGGCCGCCCGGCTGCTGGCACACTTCGGCGTCGAGGTGAAAGCGTATGTATCGGCCGTGGGCGAGGTTGAGCTGACGGAGAGCTACGAGAACCTGGATTTGAGCCTCATCGAAAGCAACGCCGTGCGCTGCCCCGAGCCCGCCGCCGCCGCCCGTATGGAAGCTCGCATCCGCGAGGCGCAGGCGGCCCACGACACCGTGGGCGGCGTGATAACCGGCGTAGCCACCGGCGTGCCGCCCGGCCTAGGCGAGCCCGTGTTCGACAAGCTGCCAGCCGTGCTGGGTCATGCGCTATTGAGCATTAATGCCGTAAAAGGCTTCGAGTTTGGCTCGGGCTTTGAGGGTACCAAGCTGCCCGGCTCGGTGCACAACGACGAGTTTTACACCGACGAAACCGGCCGCGTGCGCACCCGCACCAACCACAGCGGCGGCAGCCAGGGCGGCATCTCCAACGGCCAGGATGTGTATTTCCGCGTTGCCTTCAAGCCCGTGGCTACGCTCTTGCAGCGCCAGGCCACCATCAACGACCAGGGCGAAAGCATCGAGCTAGTGGGCCGCGGCCGCCACGATGCCTGCGTGCTGCCCCGCGCCGTGCCCATCGTGGAGGCCATGACCCAGCTCGTGTTGGCCGACTTGCTGCTGCGCGCGCGGGCCAATAAGCTGTAGCCGTCGGTGCAGAAAGAGCTATTATCCGTGTAACATCTGCCCGCTGCCACTATCCAGCGGTATGGGTAGGTGCCGGGATATTTGCTAGTTTAGTCAGCCCACTGCTTTTAATACCCTCCGCACCCCGTACTAGATGGCTAGTACCTGCTTCAAACTTCAAAACCCTGCGTACCATCATCGGTGGCCGCAAGCTGGTAGTCAACTTCGTTAGCCACTCGCACCTTGGCTTCAGGCAGGCCAACCAAACTGCTAGTTAGGCCCGAGTCCCGTTAGTAAAAAAGCGCCTTCCAAAATTTCGGAAGGCGCTTTTTTACTAACGGGACTCGGGCCTAGCTAGCCTCGTCGGTGGGCGTGGGGCTTGCCGAGAGAGAGGGCAGTTCTTCGGCTTCTAGATGATTCTCCTGCTCGTCGGGGATATCTTCGGGGCGGGGCAGGTCGGTGCCAGCTACCTCATAGGCCCATTCTAGGTCAATCCGCTCAATGGTATCGTGGGGCTGGTGATTATAACGGCCCACCACCCGCACAAGGCGGGCGCCGAAGCTATCGGGCAGGTCGGCTGTCCAGCGTTGCGCATCCTTATAGGGGCTGCCACCGGTGACCCGCTTGCCATGGTTAGTTTCAAAGCAGATAGAGTCGATGATACCGTAGTAGGTGCCGTACACCCCAGTGATAAACTCATCGTCGGCTAGCGACATGGTTTCCTCGTGGTTGCCCTTGCCGCCAATCACACCCGTCGAGTGGCCGTCATACCACAACTCCAAGCCCGATACCTTGCTGTGGGCGGCGGTAAAAACCGTAACTCCGGTGATGCGGCCCGTGCGTTGGGCCGGATTCACAACCACGTTAGCTGGTACGCCAAAGCTGTGTTGCCCACCCCGGCCCCCGAAGCCAGCTACCATCTGGGTGAGCGTAGCATAGTTGCTGGGCGCGGGGTTGCTGGGCAGCAGGTGCTTCCACAGTCGGGCAGGGTGCAGGTACTCATCCATCTCGGCCCCAAACTGGATTTCAGCCTGCTGGCGGCGTTGCGCATAGGCATAGCTAACAAAGTCGAAATAACCTGGGTCGCCATCCGTCCTGCTACTGTCGGTATAGGTAGCATAGCGCAGGTCCAGGTGCCAGCCATCGTATTTGTCGTCAGCTTTGGCCCAATAGCCCCGCGTGTGAGCCTGGGGGCTGAAAGCTTGGCCGCTATCAATGGGCGGAAAATGGCTCAGGCGCCAGGCCACGGCCTGGGCGCGGCAGGCCAGAACCATCCGGGTATAGATATTGATGTTCTTGCGCAATTGCTCAGTGAAGTAGGCCATCCGCTTCGCTTTATCAGCCTGCACTTGGGTATCGGTGCCGTATAGCTCATCGTAGCGCACTATCCGCTGGCGCAGCAGCGTCAGCTTGATAGTACCCATGGCAGTCAGGTAAGGCAGTACTTCGAGCGGATTTTTATTGGCCCCTATCAGGAAGTTACCCTCCGCATAGCGCAGCGAAGTCAAAATGCCTTGTAAGTCGTTGCCTTTAGGCGTTGACTTCGGGTCTTTCTCAAGATCGTGAATGAGCTCCAGCGTAGCCCGGAGGTCTTCGGCTAATCTATCGAGGCGCTCTTCCAGAATAATCGTCCTGATGCGCTCATCCACGTATTCCTTCATCTGGCTCCAGAAATCCTGGTCCTTGTTGCTCGGCTTCCACAGCGCCCCCAGCAGCCCCTTGAGCACCGTACCTATCTCGGGCACGCCTCCAGCGGCCATCATTATCGCGTTGCGAACCTCCTCATTAGCCTCCTGAAAAGAGCGCATATCCTTGGAGGGGCGCTGGTCCGGCGCCATCACTACTTTAAACAGTTGGTTATCGCCCCCATTATAGTGCATTTGCATCAGGGTGGCCCCCACTGCCTTGCTATTGCCAGTTACATCCCAAAATAGATTTGAGTGCACGGACTGCACATGGTAGTAGCCATTGCCCGCCGAAATAAGCCGGTAGCGGAGGCCGGGTTTCATAGACTCCCACCGGAACTGAATGAACACTTCGTTGTCCTGTCTGCTCGACGGTTGGTTGGTGTTGGCTATGCACACGTAATTACCACTGTGGGGTATTTTGAAATACACCTCGCGGTAGTCGGCCTCCTGAATTTGAAAGAGCTGTTCCTTGCTGGCCGGCTTGGTCACCTGCTGCTGCTCAATCGCACAGGCTAGTGTGTGCAGTGCACGTACGCCAAGCGGCATCTGGCTATTTTTGGCAACAAGCAGGAAGTAGAAATCCTTGTTGCGCCTAGGCAATTTGAAGCCCATAAGAGAGAGGTTGGGTAAGTTTGAAATGCGCCGCAAGATTGGGCCGTTTTGTCGTATTCTAATGTAATAGGAACAATATAATTCCAAGGTCTTACTGCCGAGTATCCATCGCTAGTGGGCCAGCGCCGGGCTGGCGGTCGCAACCTCCTGGGGACTGGCATTGTTATATTCGCCGGGGCTACTGCGAGGCCCTCTTGGCGCGTAGTGCCACTGGTCCGCAACTTTCAGTTCCTTAATTAGTTACCTTAGATTTTTCAGCTATGTCTGCCATCTCCATCTACGCCGAGGCGTCGCCCAATCCCGAGAGCATGAAATTCGTGCTCAACTCCACCCTCTTGCCCGATGGCGTGAGCGTGGACTATCCCAACGTGGAGGCGGCCGCCAACTCGCCCATCGCCCAGGAGCTGTTTGGCTTCGACTACGTGGGCCGGGTGTTCATCGCCCAAAACTTCGTGACCATCACCAAAACTCAGCCCGAGCTGGGCTGGACGAGCATCATCCCCGAGCTGCGCCAGTTCATCAAGAGCTACGTCGAGGCTGGCGGTACGCTCTTCACCGTGGACCCCGCCGCCGAGCAAAAGGCCGCCCAGGCTGCCAGCGCCGGCGACCCCACCCAGCAAGACGGCTTCACGAGCCAGAAAATTATCGACCTGCTCGACAACTACGTGCGTCCCGCCGTGGAGCAGGATGGTGGTAACATCACCTTCAAGAGCTTCCACGACGGCATCGTGACCGTGAACCTGCAAGGCTCGTGCTCGGGCTGCCCCTCGGCTACCGTCACGCTGAAGTCGGGCATCGAAAACCTGCTCAAGCGCATGGTACCCGAGGTGAAAGAAGTAGTTGCCGAAGGCGTGCTGGTATAATTTGCGACTGGTCAGCCCATACAAAAGCGGCCGGCTTCCCGAGGGGGAGGCCGGCCGCTTTTGTGTTGTTTATGAAGCTGCTAGCTAGATTTTGCGGGCGCGCTGCTTCACTGTGAAGTTGCGGCTCACGTTGAAGCCGAAGCAGAGGTAGCCATCGAAGAAATTGCCAGTGGTTTGCGTAATAAACTGCTGCTCAATCATGCCCGTCGAGTTGGTGACGTGCATCTGGAAGATGTGGCCACCAGTTTCGATGTCTACGCCCAGCGCCACCGAGTTGCGATAGTGGTCGGCCGTGTAGGAGGGTAGCAGGTAATAGTACTCGGCATTGAGCGAGAAGCGCTTGGTGAGCTTGTAGCGCCCGCCGGCCCCGAGCGCAAACACGTCGTTTTTCTCGCCCTCGTTGATAACCAGGTTGCGGTGCACCAGCGTGGGCATGAGTTGCAGCGACAGGTCGGGGCTGAACTTGCGGGCAATGAGCGCCTGATACGTGTAGGCCGTGCGCTTGCCCAGCGTGTAGTCGATGCCGTTGCTCATGCGCTGCGTCATCACGGCGGCCGAGGTGAAGAGCGTTACCGAAACCGGCACTTGATGTGCCCCGGTGGTCTGCTGAATGGCCTTGTACTTCAGAAAGCCATCGAAGGTCTTACCCAGCGACGAGCGGCCCACACCCACCTCAAAGCGGTCGGTGAGGGCGTACTCAAACCCCAGTCGCAGCGTGGCCTGGTCAAGGCCAAAAAACTCGTAGGCCCCGCTATTCAGTGCCCCGAAGCGGTGCGAAATCAGAAACACCATGGTGCCTTCGCCGGGCGTTTGCACGGTGTGCCCGTTGATGAGCCGCGTAGCCTTAAAGGTGGCGTCCACCACCTGGCTGGGGGCGTCCTTCTTGGTGTCCTGTTCGAGCTGGCCCAATAGGTCGGCCTGGGCGTGGGCGGCCGGCGCGGCGGCCCCCAGCAGCAGCGCCAGCAGCGCGGGGCGGGTGAAAATAGTAAGTAATTTTTTCATAATCATCGGCTAGCAAAGAGGTTACGGGTGCGTGGCTACGGCGGGCGCTACGGCATCGCAGGTGAGGTTGATGCGCACGCTCACCGATTTGGCAATGTGCTCGCGCACGAGTAGCGGAATATCGATGGCATAGTCGGCGGGCGCGATGTTGAAGTAGGCAAACACCACCAGCTGGCCGTCGCGCAGCTGCAAGGTGCCCGACACGATGGCCTTGCGCGTCACGCCGTGCACGGTGAGGCTGCCCTCGGCCTCCACGGGTTGGGTGGCGCTGGGCAGTTGCTTGAGCACCTGCGCGGCATTTACCAGCTGGCCGGTGAAGGTGGCCTTCGGAAATTTGTCCGACTCCATGTAGTTCTCGTTGAAGTGCTCCTGCATGAGGGTGCGCTTAAACTGAAAGTCGTGGATAGGCACGGCAAAGGCAATCTGGCCGGTGGCGAGGTCGAACACGGCCGCCACCTTGTCATTGCGCGCCTCAATGTCCTCCATAATGGAGGCCGAAAAGAACGAGATGTGGCCGGCGCGGGTCAGGTACTTGGCCTGGGCGTGGGCCGCCTGCGGGCGCCCCAGCCCCAGCAGCACCCCGAGCAGCAGCGCGCCCAGCCCACCCCGGCGGGGCAACCGGGCCCACACGCCTGCGGCGGGGCCAGTGAGCGCGCGGCAAAAGCCGGATAAATAAGCCACGGCGTGTTAGTTGTTAGGCGCGCCGGCGTCGACCCAGGCCTTGATGGTAGCGATTTCGCAGGCGTCGGGGCCGTTTTTACCGTCGTAGGGCATGGGGTTATAGCCCGGCAACTGCTTGATGCTGCCCACGAGGTAGCTCTCGGCGCCGCCCGGCCGCTGCGCCCAGGTGCTGAGCGCGGCAAACGATTCCATATTCAGCGTGCCATTGGTACCCTCCGAGGTGCCGGGGGTGTAGGGCTTGCTGAAATTGGCCGCGCTGTGGCAGCGGTAGCACTTGGCCTGGAGGATGGGCAGCACGTGCGTTTTGTACGATATCGCGGTGGGCAGCGATGCGCAGGTAGGCTCCGGAATGACTTCTTTGGTATAGGAGCAGGCGCCCAGCAGGGCCAGGCCCGAGAGGATGACCCCCAGACCCCAGCGATTGTGCAGTAGAGTACTTAGTTTCACAAACAGTAAGGAAATAATAGCGAGCGAAAGGAGAGCGTAGCGAAAATAAAGCTAAAAATTGTAGATAATCAGTTAATTATAGGATATTAGGGGCAGCATTTGGTCTAGGGTTAACTTAGACGAAAGATAGATGGATTTTTTGATTGGCCACCGCAGGCGGCGAGTAGCTAGCCAGATAAAAAGTGCCGCATGGGGAGCTGAGGGCCAACCTACGAAAGCCCGCAAAGCTAGGATTGCATCTGCCCAAAATTAGTGATTTTCGTTGACCGAAGCTTTTTTGCATCCGAATGGCTGGCTGGCAGGGGTGGCGCGGTGACCTTGGCGGCCAGGCAAAAAAAAGCCCGGCCGCTGGGGCCGGGCTTTTTTATGAAAGCGATGAAAATCGATTCAACCTATACGGTGGCGGTGTTCAGCTTGGGCGCGTCGCCGGGGATGTTGGTAATGTCCTCGCCAGCGGCCTTGCGCTCGCGCTCCTCCTTCTTCCCGTAGGTGTCGAGGATGATGGGCGTGGCGATGAACAGCGACGAGTAGGTGCCGAAGATGATGCCGATAATCATGGCAAACGAGAACGAGCGCAGCGTTTCGCCGCCGAAGATGTAAAGCACGAGCACTACCAGGAACACGGTAGTGAACGTAATCATGGTGCGCGAGAACGTCGAGTTCAGGGCCGGGTTCACTACCTGGGCGAAGGTCAGCTTGGGGTTTTCGCGCAGGTATTCGCGCACGCGGTCGTAGATAACCACGGTGTCGTTCATCGAGAAGCCGATAATGGAGAGCACGGCGGCCACAAAAATCTGGTCCATCTCATACTTCAGGCCGAAGGCCGCCGCGATGGGGTAGGAGGCAATCACGAGTAGCGCATCGTGGAACAGGGCCACTACGGCGGCCATTGAGTACTGCCACTTTTCGAAGCGGAACAGCACGTAAACGAAGATGCCGAGCAGCGTGAGGGCCAGCGACAGGAACGAGGTGCGCTTGATGTCGTCGGCGATGGTGGCGCCTACTTTCGAGGTCGACTGGATGACCGGGGCGTCGGCCTGGTACTTGCTCAGGCCCTGATTGAGGGCGTCGGCCACGGTTTTATCGGCAGTCTGGCTCTCATCCTCGGCCAGGTAGCTGGTGGTGATGCGCAGGCGGTCGGGGCTGCCGTACTGTTTCACTTCGAGGCCGGTACCCTTGAAGGTGGGCTCTAGGGTGGTGCGCACGTCGGACGGCACCATCGGCTTATTGAAGTCCACCACGTAGGAGCGGCCACCCTTAAAGTCAACGCCCAGGTTAGGACCGCCCTGTACGTACATCAGCGCGAAGCCCACTACGATAACGATGGTCGAGAACGCGTAGGCGATTTTGCGCTTGCCCACGATGTCGAAGTTGACATTCTGGAACAGGTTGCGCGAGAGGAAGGTCGAGAAGGTGATGCTGCTGGTCGTTTTACCCTTGATGAGGGCCTCGATGATGAGGCGCGACACGAACACGGCCGACAGGAACGAGGTGAGTACGCCGATGCCGAGCGTGACGGCAAAGCTCTGCACCGGGCCCGTGCCGAAGAAGCCCAGGATAACGGCGATGAGCATGGTGGTTACGTTCGAGTCGAAGATGGCCGAGAAGGCGCGCGAGTAGCCGGCGTTCACGGCGTCGTGCAGGGCGTGCCCGTGGTCAAGCTCTTCGCGGATACGCTCGAAAATCAGCACGTTGGCATCAACCGACGAGGCGATTACCAGAATCAGGCCGGCGATGCCGGGCAGCGTGAGCGCGGTGCCAAAGGGAGCCAGCACGCCCAAAATCAAAAACATGTTGAAAAGCAGCGCGGCATCGGCTACGAGGCCGGCACGGCCGTAGTACAAGGCCATGAAAACCATGATGATAACCAGGCCAGCCAGCGACGAATACAGGCCCTGGTTGATGGCTTCCTTGCCGAGCGAGGGGCCCACTACGGCTTCTTCCACGATGCGGGTGGGGGCGGGCAGCTTGCCGGCTTTCAGTACCTGCGCCAGGTCCTGGGCTTCGTCGATGCTGAAATTGCCCGAGATGCTGGTGTTGCCCCCCGTAATTTCGCTCTGCACCACGGGGTCCGAGTATACCACGTCATCGAGCACCACGGCTACCTGCTTGCCGATGTTGGCGCCGGTCATTTTGCCCCACTTGCGGGCGCCGGTGGGGTTCATGCTCATGCTCACTTCGGGGCGGCCGGTCTGGTCGTAGTCCTGGCGGGCGTCGCTTACCACCTCGCCGCTGATGGGCGCGGCTACGGCGCCGGTGCGGTCCTTCTTCACGGCCACGAGGCGCAGAAACTGCTGGCCGTTGGCTTCCACCGGCTTGTTGGTGTAGAGCAGGGCCATGTTGTTGGGCAGTACGCTGCGGGCTTCGTCCGAGCGCAGCAGCGTGTTCATCTGGGCGGTGTCGCGCAGGTTTACGCCCAGCGCGCCGGGCATGGTGAGCAGGCGGGCCAGCACGCCGCCCTTCGGGTTGGCGGTCGAGTCGGTTTTGGCTTTGGCGGGGGTCTTCTTGGCAAGCTGGGCGGCCAGCGAAGTCGTATCGCCTTTGGCAGCGCCAGCTTTGGTCGAGTCGGTGCCCGCCGCGGCTAGCGCCGGGCTAGCGCCGGCCTTCTCCTTGGCCGACAGAATCTGGTCGAGCTGGCCGAGGAAGGGTACTACCTCGTTCTGGCCCCATACCTCGTAGAATTCGAGCTTGGCCTGGCCTTGCAGCAGCTTGCGCACGCGGTCGGGGTTATCTACGCCGGGCAGCTCCACCTGGATGCGGCCGGTACCCTTCACGCGCTGAATGTTGGGCTGGTTCACACCGAACTTATCGACGCGCTTGCGCAGGATGTCGAACGAGCGGCCGATGGCGTCTTCCTCCTCCTTGTCGATAGCAGCGATAACCTTCGCGTCCGAGCTATTGAGGTCAATCTTGCGGTCCTTGTTCACCGAGTTGGCGAAGATGCGGGCCAGCGGCTGGTTAGGTGCCGTTTCCTTATACGCCTGGTAAAACAGGGTGGTGTAGGGCGTGCCCGAATTGGTTTTCTGGCGCTCCTGGGCTAGCTCAATGGCTTTATTGAAGGCCGGGTCTTTGGAGTTGCCCGCCATAGCGCGCACGATTTCCACCGGCGAAACCTCCAGCGTTACGTGCATGCCGCCCTTCAGGTCAAGGCCCAGGCCTAGCTGGCTTTCGCGCACATCGCGGTAAGTGAGCGAGCCGAGCACCGGGGCGCGCCATACCGAGTCGAGGTAGTGCTGGCGCTTCAGTTCATTAAGCTGGCCATTGCGCGTGGCGTAGGCCACTGCCTTGTCCTGCACGCCGTTGGAGACGTAAGTTAAAAACAAGTGGTATCCGCAAATGATGGCCACCACCGCCGTAAGCGTGATAATAAGTCCTTTGTGACGCATTAGTTAAGAATTGATAATGTAGAAGGAGGAATGAAGAATTTGCGGTAGAAAAGAGAAATCGGGTCGAGGTTACCACGCGGTAAGGCCTCCTTCCCAATTCCCAATTCTTCATTAAATGGCTAGGGTGCCTGCGGCGACAAGGCCACGCGCAGCCGCCGCAGGCGGCACAGCTGTGCCACGAAGGCGCCCGATGGATTGACGCCGGCCATAGCTACGGCGCGGCGTACCAGGCGTGGCAGCCAGGCGGTGGGCAGCGTGCTCGGCAGCCACCCCAGCGCGAAGGCTGGGGCCACGTAGCTGCCCAACGGCGAGGCCGCTTCGAGCAGCACTTTTTGCTTGATAACGGTGGCGCGTGGCGCGGCGCTTACCTGCGTTTTGGGCGCCCGGGCGGGGCGCAACAAGCTCACCGTGCGGCCATTCAGGCCCAGCAACAGCAGCACCGGCAGGGCCACCAGGGCCACGCGTAGAAACTGCTTAAACTGGGAAAGGGAATAGCGCATAGCTCGGGCAGAGCTACAAATATAGCGCAAAACGCCGCACCGGGCGAACTAGCCCAGCCGGCTACATTTACGGCCATGAAGTATTTGAACGTCCTTTTACTGTGGCTTTTGCTGCTGGCTGGCCCAGTAATGGCGCAGGTGGCCCCGCCCACATCGCCCGGTCCGGCCGCCACGGTCGAGGTCAGCCGCGTGTACAGCCTGGTGCGCTTTGTGCAGGCAGCTTCCGGCAGCGGCTACCGGGGCAACCGCCGTGCCTTTGAGGCCAGCCGCTTCAACACGCCGGCCGCCCGGCGCTGGCTGCGGCGCTACCGCCAGCTTGAAACGGAGGTTAGCAGTCCGCTCCAGGGTTATCCCGACGGCCGCATCGGCAGCCAGGCCAGCACCGCGCCCGCCTACCTGGCTGCCGCCGCCGTAGCCACCGACCTGCCCGACTTGCTGCGCCGCACCGTGGGCCTGCTGCCCAATGAAGTATTGGTCAGCCTCGATAGTGTGTATCGCCAGCTTCAGCCCGCCTTCGATACCCTGGCCTGGCAGCCGCACGCCGCCGAGCTGGAAAAGCAGCGCGCCGCCTACGCCGCGTTCTTAACCGAGAAAAAGCTGCTGGCGAATTTTGGCCAGCTGCGGATTTTCTACGGCAGCGTGTGGCCCGATGCCGTGCCGTTTCGCATTCTGCTGAGCCCGCAGCTCGATGGCGGCACCACCTTCACCAACCAAGCCACCACCGTAGGCAACCTCGTGCTGGTGGGCACGCACCCCACCTCGCGCAAGTTTGCCGAGGCTACCGGCGTGGTGTTTCACGAGATGAGCCACGCCCTCTCAGCCCAGCAGCGGCTGGCCTTGCAGCAGCAGCTTGAGCAGTGGTACCTGCGCGCCGGCCCGGTGCCCCACCGCGACGCCTACCACCTCATGGAGGAAGCCCTGGCCACCGTGGCCGGCGAATGGCTGCACGCCCAGCAAACGGGCCAGCCCGAGGCCGGCGAGTGGTACCAGGACGGCTACATCGACCGCTACGCCCACGCCCTGTACCCGCTGATGACGGGCTACATTGCCCGCGGCCGGCAAATAGACCAAGCCTTTGTGCAGGAAGCGGCGGCCCTTTTTGACCGCACCTTTCCCAACGCCGCCACCGAGTACGCCAGCCGGTTTCGCTACGTCATGTACTGGACCGACAGCGACGACGCCGGGCGGGTGCAGCAGCCATTCCGCGACCAGTTTCGCAGCACGTATTCCCACAGCATCAACCCGATTATCGGCGAAGCCAAGCCGCTGGAGCTGCTGAAAGCTGGCGACCACCTGCCCGTCATCGTGGTAACCCGCGACCACGACGAGACCCTGCGCTACCTGCGCCGGCAACTACCGGCCCTGCAAAAATTCAAGCTAAAACCTGCCCAAAGCTTCCTGCTCAGCATCGCTGGCCCAGCGGGTCCGCTCATCTTAGTGAATGCCCACGACCCGGCCCAGGTAACGGCCGCCGCCCAGCTGCTCGCCAAGCAGGGCCGCTTCGACCCGGCCCAGCCGCTGGTTTTGCTGCCGGCCGTGGCCAAGTAGCCGCGTTGCCTGGCCAAAGGGCTCCTAGTCGCGCAGGTCGTCGAAGGCGTACTGAGCGCCGCTCCAAAACTCATCGAGCTTGATGAGCCGGGGCTTAAAAAAGGAGATGAGCGCCGGCCAGTCGTCGCGACTAAAGACGTTGGCGGGGGTTAGTTCCTTATAGATGCGACCTAGCGGCTGGCCATGCTCATTTATGGCCACGGCCTCCCAGGTCCATTCCTCGCCCAGGGTTTCGTGCAGCAGGGTTTTGAGGGCCAGAAACTGGTCGAAAAACAGCTCGCGCACGCCCGCGTCGGGCTGCGTCAGCTCGATGGCGATGCTAGCGCGGCGGTTGTCGGCGTGCAGCCGGAAGGCCACGCCCTTCACGCCCGTTTTATAGTTGACCCAGCTTATTGGCCAGCCATCAAACGACTGCACGGGGGCCATGTACTGGCCAAAGGCCGTCCAGAAGGCTTGGCGGAGCTGAGAGGCTTCGGCTTTGCTATACACAGGTATTATTCAAGGGGGTGCAGGCGCGGCGCAGCGGGCGCAGGTCGAGTCGGAAGCCGGGTAGCACCGGCTCGCCGCTCAGCTGCTGGTCGTAGCCCTGTACGGTTTCGGCGGGTTGGTCGGGGCAATACACGTAGGCCGTTTCGACCTCCGCATTCAGCAAAAAGCCGAGCTGCGTGCCGTTGGCCAAGTAAATTTTTATTTTGGCTTGCAAGCCCGCCACGTCGGCTGAAGGCGACTTATTTCCATCATAAACTCCGGGCAAACGGGCGGAAACTGCCGGTGCTGTTCCGGCGTCAGCGTCGCCCATCTGGCCTGGCTTAGCCACGCCGTGTCGGGCGAGCGCACCGATGAATCGGGCAGCTTGAAGCCCGCCGATGACTCGGGCACGTGGCCTAGCTTGGTTTAGCGGTTGCAGAGCCAAAGCTGGTCCTGACTTTCCATGCTTGCTTCACTCGATTCGGAGCCGGCGGGGGAATACGGATGGTTTTCTGGTGGAAATTGCGCTTGAAGCTGAGGGTGGGATTAGCTTGGCAGAGCTCAAAAAACTCGTCGTCGGTGAGCCGGGCCAGCGCCGCGCCGTGCAGCACGGGTAGCTCCGGAAATTCGTAAACGGGCCGCGTCAGCATAAGTCGGAGGAGAAGATACTACGTCAGATACGCCGCCCGCCGCCAACGGGCGGGCTAGCCCGCCTGCCCCTCGGCCACCTTGCTGCGCAGGTAGCCGATGAGCACGGCCAGCCCGTTCTCGAAGTGCCGGTTGTTGGGAATGATGATATCTGCGTCAGCCTTAAAGGGTTGGATATACTTTTCGTAGGTCGGCGCCACGTGGTTGGTATAGCGATACAGCACGTCTTGCAGGTCGTAGCCGCGCTCGTCGCGGTCGCGCACAATGCGGCGGTGTAGCTTCACGTGCTCCTGGGCATCGATGTACACCTTGAGGTCGAGCAGCTTGGCAATTTCCTCGAAGTAGAACACGAAAATGCCCTCCACCACCACAATGGGTGCGGGCCGAAACACCAGTTCAGCAGGCACCACGTTGGGGTTATTAAAGGTGTACTCTTGGCGGCGCACCTCCTGGCCGGCGCGCAGCAGGCGCACGTCGGCGGCGTAGGCCAGCGAGTCGATGCTGCTGGGCAGGTCGAAGTTCTCGACGCCCTGCTCATCGCGAAACTGCTGGTCGCGGGGGTGGTAATAGTTGTCCTGCGAAATCAGGCAGATGTCGCGTTCAGGGAAAGCGGCGAGCAGGCGGCGCAAAAACGTCGTCTTGCCCGAGGCGCTGCCGCCCGTGATACCAACGAGGTAGGGAGCTTTCAATTAAAAATTGAGAATTAAGAATTAAAAATTAGTTGGCGCGCGTCGGCTAGGCAAAGGTCGGCAGCAAGCGGCAAACCGGCGGGCAAACCGGGCCGTTTTTACTTTTTAATTCATCCTTTTTAATTCTTCCAGCAGCCCGGCCACGGCCCGCGCCCGGTGGCTGAGTAGGTTTTTTTCGGCCAGCGTCATTTCGGCAAACGTGCGCCCGTCGCCCTCGCCGGGCACAAAAACCGGGTCGTAGCCAAAGCCCCGGCCGCCGCTCGGCGCCGCCGCAATAGTGCCGAGCACCTCCCCGCTGAACTCGCGCCCATCATCGGCCCCGAGCACCAGCGAAATAACCGTGCGGAAGCGCGCCCGGCGGTCGGGCTGGCCAGCCAGCTCGTGCAGCAGCTTGGCTACGTTGTCGGCGGCCTCGCGCTGGGGGCCGGCGTAGCGGGCCGAGTACACGCCGGGCGCGCCGCCCAGCGCATCCACTTCCAGCCCGGTATCATCAGCGAAGCAGGCCACGCCGAAATGGTCCCACACGTACTGCGCCTTCTGGCGGGCGTTGCCTTCCAGCGTCGGCTGGGTTTCGGGCAGCTCTTCGTGGCAGCCGATGTCGGCCAGGCTCAGCAGTTCGAGGCCAGCGGGCAGCAGCGGCCGGATTTCGTCGAGCTTGTGGGCGTTGTTGGAGGCGAAGCACAGGCGCATGGGGGGTGGGGAATGGGGGTGGGGGCGCAAAGTTGGGGCAAAATAAAGCCGGCCCGGGCGCAGCCTCCCGCCGCCGCGTACCCAACGGCTTGACAATCGGCTACCTGCACTTGCGGCCGGGGGTTGATTTTGTGAAGGCTGTTGCGTACTTTTGCACTCCCTTCCGCAAAACCGGCAGGGTTTAACAGGTAAATAAGCCCTCCCGATATGAAAAAGGACACGCACCCCGAGTACCGCCAGGTAGTTTTCCAGGACACCTCGTCGGACTTCAAATTCATCACCCGCTCCACGATGACCTCGGCTGAGACCATTCAGTGGGAAGATGGCAACACCTACCCGGTGATTAAAATCGAAGTAAGCTCTGCTTCGCACCCCTTCTACACGGGCAAAAACATGTTCATCGACACCGCCGGCCGCGTGGAGAAATTCCGCAGCCGCTACGCCAACAAGGCACAGAGCAGCGCGGGCAAAGAGTAGTTTCCAGCGCGCGGCCCTCGGCCGCTGGCTTCCCAAAAGCTCCTTCCGAGTCCCTCGGAGGGAGCTTTTCTTTTGCGCCGCTACCTGGCCCGGCGCCCGTAAATTTGTTTTTTCGCACTCCTGCGGCCGCGTTCGCGCCAAGCGTACTGGCTTTCTTTTCCCGTTTATGCACGTCCTGCTATTTGACGACCCGGCCATTTGGCCGCACCTGCTGCCGCTCACGTTTACGCGGCCGGTAGCGGCGCTGCGCTGCGGCATCCTCACTATTGCCGAAAAGTGGCAGCGCCGGCTGGGGGCAACCTCGGTGGGGTACCTCACGCAGCCGCACCTGCAAGCCAAGTTTGCGGCTGGCAACGTGGCGGGCCCCGCGCTGGTAGTAAATGGTGCCGCCTGCCCCGACGACCTGCTGGCTAGCCAGGTACTGGCGCTCGCGCCCGGCCAGGGCCTCTACTTCCACGGCACGCTGGTGGCCGCCCACCTCGCCGACGCTACCCAGGTGGCCGAGCTCATTCAGGACGGCCTAGAAGTGCGCCAGGCCGCCGAGGAGGTGTCGCTCATCGAGCGGCCGTGGCACCTGTTTTTGCGCAACGGCGTCGAAATCCGGCGCGACTTTGCGCTCCTGACCGCCGGCCGCACCTCGGCACCGGTGGGCGATGTGCACACCCGGGTATACGCCCCCGAAAATATTTTCATCGAGGAAGGCGTGAAAATCCGCGCCGCCATCCTCAACGCCGAGGCAGGCCCCATCTACCTTGGCAAAAATGCGGAGGTGCAGGAAGGCGCCATCCTCAAGGGCCCGCTGGCCCTCTGCGAAGGCGCGGTGGCCAACGCAAGCGTGCGGCTGCGCGGCGATAATACCATTGGTCCCTACTGCAAGGTGGGCGGTGAAATCGGCAACAGCATCCTGCTGGGTTACAGCAACAAAGGCCACGATGGCTACCTCGGTAACTCCGTTATCGGCGAGTGGTGCAACCTCGGGGCCGATACCAACACTAGCAACCTCAAAAACAACTACGCCCCGGTAAAGGTGTGGAGCCACGCGGCCCACCGCTTCGTCGATACCGGGCAAACCTTCTGCGGCCTGCTCATGGGTGACCACGCCAAGGCCGGTATTAACACCATGTTCAACACCGGTACGGTGGTGGGCGTGGGGGCCAACGTATTCGGCGCGGGCTTCCCCCGGCAGTTCATCCCCAGCTTCAGCTGGGGCGGGGCGGCAGGCTTCGAGACCTTCCGGCTAGACAAGTTTGCCGAAGTAGCCGAGCGCGTAATGGGCCGCCGCGGGCTAGCCTACGATGCAGTGGAGCAGGCAATTGCGGCCACAATTTTTGAGCAAACGGAGGGTGACCGCGTGTGGGATAAAACCAAGTAAATGCTGTTCGCCGACATTCCCAACCAGACTGCCCTGAAGCAGGTGTTGCGCCAGTCGGTGCAGCGCGGGCACGTGGCGCACGCCCAGCTGTTTCGCGGGGCCGAGGGCTCGGCGGCGCTGCCGCTGGCCCTGGCCTACGCGCAGTATCTCAACTGCGAAGGCCGCGCCGAAGCCGCCGCCGATAGCTGCGGCCACTGCCCGGCTTGCCTGAAAATCAGCAAGCTGGCGCATCCCGACCTCAACTTCATCCTGCCCACTACTACCACCAAGGCGGTGCCCAAGGATGCCACCAGCGGCAAGTTTATGGCCGAGTGGCGCACCTTTTTGGCCGAAAGCCCCTACCAGGGCTTCAACGACTGGATGCAGCACATCGGGGCCGAAAACAAGCAGGGCAGTATTTCGAAGGAGGAGGCTGGCTCACTACTCAAGCTTGTGTCGCTCAAGGCCTTCGAGGCCAAGTTCAAGCTCGTCATCATCTGGCTACCCGAGCTCATGCACCCGGCCGCGGCCAATGCCGTGCTCAAGCTGCTCGAAGAGCCGCCGCCCGCCACGGTGTTTCTGCTCGTGAGCCACGAGCCCGAGCGGCTGCTGCCCACCATCCTGAGCCGGGTGCAGCCGGTAGCCGTGCGCCCGTTTTCGGAGGACGATATAACGAGCTACCTCACTGCGCATTACCACGTGCCCGAGGCAAAGGCCCGCCAGGTAGCGCAGCTAGCCGAAGGCAACCTGGGCGCCGCCATCGCCAGCCGCGAGCAGAGCGCCGACCACGACTACGCCGAGTTCTTTATGAAGTGGATGCGCCGGTGCTACTCCTTAAAAATAAGCGAGGTGCTAGCCTTGGCTGATGAGTTTCAGAAGATGGGCCGCGAAAACCAGAAGGAGCAGCTTAGCTTCTCGCTGGGGCTGCTGCGCAAGGTGCTGCTCTACGGCATCGACCCGCAGATGGTGCCGCACCTGCCCAGCGGCGAGCAGCAGTTCGTGCAGGGTTTCAGCAAGTTCGTGACCGCTCGCAACGCCGACCAGCTCACCGAGGAGCTAAACACGGCCCACTACCACATCGAGCGCAACGCCAACCCGCGCATGGTGTTTGTGGATGCCTCGCTGCGCATGGGCCAGCAGCTGCGCGTGGCCTAGCCGCGCGAGGCGGCGGCTTCGCGGTACGTGCCCGACCTTTGCGCGATGCGCCACCGCCTATACCTGCTTTCGCTAGCCCTCAGCCTGGGCCTGAACCTACCGGGGCGGGCGCAGGTGGCCCTGCCGCCGCCCCCCGACCCGGCCCTGAACCAAGGCATCAACCAGGGCCGGTTTATTGGCGTGGTGGCGGGTACGGCGGTTGTTTACGCGTTGACTTCCTACTTTTTAGGTAAGACGTGGTACACCAAGCGGGTACCGTTTCACTCGTTCAACGACAACGGCGAGTGGCTGCAAATGGACAAGGTGGGCCATGCCACCACGGCCTATGCAATTAGCCGCGGCGAGTACGAACTCTTCCGCTGGAGCGGCGTGAACGAGCGCACCTCGGTGCTCACGGGCAGCCTTATCGCGCTGCTCTACCAGACCACTATCGAGTTGTTCGACGGCCGCTCCGAGGGCTGGGGCTTCTCGAAGGGCGACATGGTAGCCAACCTCACCGGCATCGGCCTGTTTATGGGCCAGCAGTACGGCTTCGGCGAGCAAAAAATGGGGTTGCGCTACGGCTGGCGCCAGAGCATCTACCCACAGTATCGGCCCGCTTTATTGGGTAAAACGGTTGGTAATCAGATGCTCAAGGACTACAACGGCCAGCAGTACTGGCTCTCGCTCAACATTGCCTCGATGCTGCCGGTGGGCCCATCGTTTCCGCGTTGGCTCAACCTCGACCTGGGCTATAGCGGCAGCGGCATGACCGGTGGCCACGCCAATCCGCCCTATTTCGACGCCGATGGCAAGGAAGTGAAATTTACCCGCTACCGCCAGTTCTACCTCTCGCCCGACGTTACGCTGGCCCGCCTGCCGGGCCTTACCGGCACTACCGCCCAGCCGCTGGTGAGTGCCGGGCAATTCTTCAAGATTCCGGCACCCTCGCTCGAATTTAATCGTTTAGATGGCCTGCGCTTTCACCCACTGCTCCTGCCGAAAGACTAAGCGCTAAGCTGCTACTTACTTATGTCTGAATCTGTTATTCGCCTTGCCACCCGCGCCTCGCGCCTCGCGCTGTGGCAAACCGAGCACGTCGCCGCCCTGCTCAACCAGGCCGGCCTGTCCACCGAAATCGTGCCTATGCAAACCGTAGGCGACCAGGTGCTCGACCGCTCGCTGGCCAAAATCGGCGCCAAGGGCGTCTTCACCGAGGAACTGGAGGAAAGCTTGCGCCGCGGCGACACGCACCTGGCCATTCACTCGGCCAAGGACGTGCAAAGCACTATTCCGCCCGACCTGGAGCTGCTGGCTTTTCTGGAGCGTGAGCGTGCCAACGACGTAGTAATCAGCTTTCAGGAAAATTTTGATATTACCCGCCCCGGCATTTTACTGGGCACCAGCAGCACCCGGCGCAAGGCGCTGCTGCGTCGCTTCTACCCCCTGGCCAACACCGCCGAGGCCCGTGGCAACCTCCAAACCCGCGTGCGTAAACTCGAAGAGGGTCAGTACGATGCCCTGGTGCTGGCCTACGCCGGCGTGCACCGCATGGGCTACGACCACCTCATCCGGCACCAGCTGCCGGCCGATAAGTTTGTGCCGCCCGTGGGCCAGGGCAGCATCGCGGTCGAAAGCTCGCGCTTTCTAGATAAAAATCTGAAAGAGAAGATAAAACTGGCCCTCGACCACGCCGATACCCACCGCTGCCTGCTAGCCGAGCGCGCCTTTTTGCGCACGATGGAAGGCGGGTGCAGCATTCCGTCCTTTGCCCTGGCTAGCCTCACCGCGGCCGGCGATATCCGCCTGCACGGCGGCCTCATCAGCCTCAGCGGCGAAGAGTACGTAGACTACACGCAAACGGCCCCCGCTGCGCAGGCTGAGGGCTTGGGCATGGCCGTGGCCGAGCATGTGCTGGGGCACGGCGGGGCGGCCATCCTGGCCAGCATCCGCGAGCAGCGGGGCGCGTTGTAGTGGCTGGGTAAGCCTAAGCCAATTTATTGCAATGTACGCTTTTCTAAAGCATATGAATATCTGCGTGAACCTGCATCGGGTAGTGACCCTGCTGCTGGTCCTGGTGGCTAGCCTGCCGGCCCTGGCCGCCAAAAAGCCTCGTCCCAGCAAGAAGGATGAAGTAGTAACCATTAGCACCACGCTAGGCGATGTCCGGGTTATCTTATTCAGCGACACGCCGTTGCACAAGGCTAATTTTCTGAAAAAGGCGCAAAGCGGCTTCTACAACGGCACGACTTTTCACCGGGTCATCCCCAACTTTATGGTGCAGGGCGGCGACCCCAACTCCAAGGATGACAACCCTGCCAACGACGGCCTGGGCCCGGCGGGCGAGCCTACCGTGCCGGCCGAACTGGCTGCTGGCCATCGGCACAACTACGGCGCCGTAGCCGCTGCCCGCCAGGCCGATTTCATGAATCCCCAGCGGGTCAGTAGTGCCAGCCAGTTCTACATCGTTGAAAATCACCAGGGTACGCATTTTCTAGATGGGCAGTACACGGTGTTCGGTCAGGTCATTCAGGGGCAAGAGGTGGTCGATAAGATAGCGGCCCTGCCCCGCGATGCCCGCGACCGCCCCACTACTGACCTCAAAATGACGGTGCGCGTTGAGAAAGTCAAGAAAAAGAAAATCAGCGAGTTGTATGGATATGCCTACTAGCGCCTCATGAAAATCCTTCTTACCGGCGCCAACGGCTTGCTGGGACAAAAGCTGGTGGCCCTGCTGCACCAACTGCCCGGTGTGGTGCTGGTGGCCACCGCGCGCGGTGCCAACCGCCTGGCCGCCCACTACCCGGCGCTGCCCTTCGTGCCCCTCGACGTAACCGATGCGGCCCAGGTGCAGCAGGTGCTGGCCCAGCAGCGGCCCACCCACGTCATTCACACCGCGGCCATGACGCAAGTAGATGATTGCGAGCTGAACAAAGAAGCGTGCTGGCTTCAGAACGTGACAGCTGTGGCCCACCTGGCGGCCGCTTGCGCCCAATTCGACATACACCTCACGCACCTCAGCACCGACTTCATCTTCAACGGCACTGAGGCGCTGCTGAGCGAGGAGGCGGTGCCCGACCCTATCAGCCACTACGGGGCCAGCAAGCTAGCGGCCGAGCAGGTAGTGCAGGGTACGGCTGGCCTGCGCTGGGCCATCGCTCGCACTGTATTAGTGTACGGCACCAGCCTGGCGGGCTGGCGCAGCAATCTCGTGCTGTGGGTACACAATTCGCTGCGCCAGCAGCAGCAAATCAAGGTGGTAAACGACCAGTGGCGCACGCCCACCCTGGCCGAAGACCTGGCCCAGGGCTGCTGGCTACTGGCCCGGCAGTCGGCCCAGGGCGTCTTTCACCTCAGTGGGCGCGAGTTACTCACGCCCTACCAGATGGCGCAGCAGGTGGCCGCCACGTTTGAACTCGATGAGACTTTACTGGAAAAAGCGGATAGCCTAACGTTTACACAGCCGGCGCGCCGGCCCTCGCGTACGGGCTTTCGCATTAGCAAGGCCGAGCGCGAACTGGGCTATCAGCCGCACACTTTTGCCGAGGGCCTGGCTTTGGTGCAGCACCAATTGGCCGCCAAGGCACCCTAGCCAGTTGCAATGCAGTAAGGACACAAAAAGGCCCGCTGGCAGTGCCAGCGGGCTTTCCTTGCTATAAGCCTTCCGCTTCTAAAATACTTGGGACACAATAAATGGACGTTAATAATTGGACTAATTTGGTAGTGGGAGTAGGAATTTGGTCAAGTATAAAAAGTTGGTTGTTGATGGATGAGTAGTACTGGATGCCGGCAAGCTTAAAGCTGTTCGGGCCATTCGCCAATGAGCAGGCCGCCTACGAGCATGGCAGTATGCTGGCGCAGTGCCAGTTCGCCCAGGGCACGGGGTACTATGCGGCCATCCAGGGTAGTAAAATCACGTTCAGCCGGATTGGCCGTGGCATCGGGCATGGCCGAGCCAGGGTAGGCGAAACATTGCCGGGGCACAAATGCACTTTTCATAGTGACTGGCAGGTTAGGCGATATCGAAATAATGGACAGGATGTTATTCTCTTAACGTAGTGGTGATACAAGATTACGGACTCTTTTTAGCCAACTAAAGGACATTATCCCTGTTTTTGTGACATAGGATTTTAATAATTTTATGGGAATTAAGAGTAGAAATCAGGCAAAAAAATGCAAAAAATAACTTTTCAAAAAATTATCTTCATTGTTAAATAGTTAAAATACAGCGCTATAACTTTTTAAAATCCCCATTCCAGCTTGCTATATGTTTTGTATTTGTGACAAAATAGGTGGGGTTAAAGAGGATTTTTGTGTTAGCTACTGCCTGAGTATCGGGCAGAATTGGCGATTTTTTGCAAGGCGAGCAGCGTGACCAGCAGGGCGATTCCTGGCCCGGCAGCCACCCACCAGACAGTTGGGTCTTGGCGTACGCTGGCGAGCAGGCCGCCCCAACTGACCACGTCGGGCCCCTGCCCGATACCCAGAAAGGCCAGCGCACTTTCGAGGCTGATGAGGCCGGCTAGGCTAAGTGGCGCATAAGCCAGCAGCGGGCGGCACGCGTGGGGCAGCGCGTGGTGCCACCAGATGCGGCCCGTGGGCAACCCACTGGCCCGCGCGGCCTCAATGAAAGGTTGGGCGCGGACTCGTAGCATTTGCGCGCGCACCAGCCGGGCCGTTTCGGGCCAGGCTACCACTGTGAATACGCCTAGTAGTTGGGGCTGCGTGAGCGGTGGCCCGGCCAATACTGCTACCAGCAGAATAAGGCGCGGCACGGAGCCCAGCAGCGTTGTCAGCCCCAGCACCAGGCTGTCGAGCGGTAGGGTAATCATGAGCCAGGGTGCGGCGGCGCGCGGTCCTCGCCACTGTAACAGCGAGAGTAGCCCGGCCAGGGCTAGTATAATATAGAGCACCACTGGGCCGGGCAGGGCTAGCCCCCACCAAGCCACGGCCAGCGCCGCGGCTACTGCCGCCAGGGGCAGGCGCAGGTGCCGATTGCCCCAAAATCCGGCCGCCGCCCCGGCCAGTGCTCCTACCGTGGTGGCCAGCGCGGTGGCCGGCAGGCTCAGCAGTAGCAGGCGCCGGGCCCCGGCCAGTAGCCCAGCCAACACGTCGCGCCCCAGCGGGTCGGTGCCGAGGTAGTGGCCCGTGCCTGCCCAACTAGGCGGTGCTGCCACGTGCAATAGGTCGGGTGTGGCGGCTGCGTAGGGCAGGGGTAGCCAGGGGGCCAGCAGCCCGGCCCCGGCCAGCAGCGCCAGCCAGGCGAAGGCTAGCCAGCAGGCCAGCGGCCGGCGCGAGGAGAGAGGCGCAGCGTTCATGCCGTGGGTCGGAGGCGGGGGTCAAGCAAAAGATAGAGCACATCGGCCAGCACCAGGGCGAGTAGCCGGGCCCCGGCGGTGAGCAGCACCCCGGCCACTACCAGTGGGTAATCGTGCGCGGCAGCGGCCTCGGCCAGCAGGCGGCCGGTGCCCGGCAGGGCAAACAGTACCTCGACCACCACCACGCCGGCGGCCAGGGTCGGCAGCAGGTCAGTGAAGGTGGTGAGCAACGGGAGCAGGGCGTTGGGCAGGGCATGGCGCCGCAGCACCTGCGCCGCGGTGAGGCCCTTGGCGCGGGCGGTAGTGGCGTAGCCCGCCTGGGTTTCGTGGCGCAGCGCTGCTGCCAGCGGCAGCGTTAGCTCGGGTAGCACTGCCAGCACCAGGCTCAGCAGGGGCAGCGCGGCGCGGGCCAGCCAGTAGCCGGCTAGCTGCCCGGCCGTGCTATCGGGTGGGGCCTGGCCAGCGGCGGGCAGTAGGTTCAGCACGTCTGGGTTAGCCAACAGCAGCAGCAGCCCTAGCGCCAGCAAGAATAGCGGCATCACTTGCAAGCCACTAAGCCCGGCCCATACCAGCTGCTGCCACCACCCACCCGGCGTGCGGGCCAGGTATAGGGCCAGCAGCAGGGCTAGCCCCGCCGCCAGCAGCGCCGCCGCGCTCGCCAGGGGCAGGGTGGTGGCCAGTGCTGGGCGCACCAGGGCGAGTACGGGCTGGCCGTTGCGGTACGAATAGCCCCAGTTGCCGTGCAGCAGGCTCCGCACCCAGGCGTGGTATTGGTTGGCCGCGCCGTGCCATTGCCACTGCCCGCGTGGCCCAGGCCCGCGAGTGACGTAAAAAAGCGGTAAATTCAGCCCCAGGCGCTGGCGCAGGGCCTGCTGGCTGGCGGCCTGGCTCGCTGCCGAAACCATACTGGCCGTGGGGCGGCTCAAGTCGCCGGCTTCGGGCAGCGCCTGCTGCTCGGGGCCTCCCGGTAGCGCCCGGCTGACCATAAAAACCAGCGAGGCGATAAGCCAAGCCGCCCCGAGCGCGCGCCCGAGCCGGGCTACCAGCCAGCCGGTCATGAGCTAGTGGGCGGGGGCTGGAGTGGCAGGCCAGGCTAGCGCCGCCGCCGTGTAGCCGGGTTTCAGGCGCGAGGCCACCACGTGCTGAAGCTGCCGGCTCGCCGCCAGGCGGTAGGGTAAAAAGAACAGGGGCAGCAAGGGCATTTCCTCTTGCAGCAAGGCCTGGAAGCGCCGCAGCAGCCTGCGCTTGCGCGGCAGATTGCCCTCCGTGGCGATGGCTTCGAGTAGGCGGTCGGTGTCGGGGCGCCCAAACCGCGTAAAATTGCCCGCCCCGATGGCCTGTGAATGCAGGATGGTGGCGAAATTGAGCCCAAGCGGACTGCCCTTTATCAGACGAACGTACATATCAAAGTCGCCGGCCTGCAAATAAGACGAGATAACCGTGCTCTCGCCCGGCAATAGCGTAACCGCGATGCCCACTTGCGCCGCTGCGGCCTGAAATTGAAGCCCCACCGTGGCAAACGTAGCATCTTCGGCACGATAGCGTAGCGCCACGGCCAGCGGGGCCGCGCTGCCTGCCTGGCGCCAGTGGCCATCGGCACCGCGGTGCCAGCCGGCTTGCTGCAGCAGCGTCATCGCCTGGGCCGGTGCGTAGGTAGGCAGCGGCAGGCTGTCGTTGTAAAACTGATTGCCGGGCGGCAGCAAGCCTACCGTGCGGGCCCCCTGCCCGAGCTGCGTAGCCGCGAGCAGGCCCACCGGGTCGAGCAGCCGGCTTAGGGCCAGGCGGGTGCGCCGGTCGCGCAGGGTAGCGCGCTGCGTATTGAAGCCCACCATCAGAATATCGTAGGACTGCTTGGTGTAGAACACGAAGTCTTCCTTCGCCGTGGGAGCAGCTTGCAATTGCTTAAAAATGCGCGCCGGCACCTGCGGGTAGACGTCGATGTCGTGCCGGCGCAGGGCCAGCGCGGCCGCTGCATCGTCGGGCAAAATCTCGTAAACCAGGGCGTGCGGGCGGGCTTGCAGCACAAGCGGCGGTGCCGGCAGCTTGTCGGCCCACCAGTGGGCCTTGCGCTCAAAGCGCACCTCGTGGTTGGGTTGCCAGCTGGCCAGGCGGTAGGGGCCGCAGCCAGGGAGGTGGCTAGGCTGCCGCGCCAGGTTGGCCCGCTGGTAACGTTGCACCACGGCGGCCACCGCCGGGTCGGGCGGGCGGGTGGCGGGCCAGTCCTGCAAGGTGGCTAGCGGCAGGCGGCGCAGGGTATGGGCCGGGTCGAGGCTGGCCTCGGGCAGCACCGGAAAATCGCCGGAGATGGCGGCCGTTTCGGCGCTACGGCTGCGGCACACCAGCGTAAAGCGACGGGGATTGGCCGCATCAATGCGCACCTGGCGAATAAAGCCATATTGCTCCCGGCTATTCTCGTTAGGTAGCCCTGGGCAGTGCATTAGCTTGAGCGTGAAGTCGATGTCGCTGGCCAGCACTGGGTGGCCATCGTCCCAGGCCGCCGCGCTGCGCAGCTCGTAGTGCACGAGCGTCAGCGAATCGCCTTGGTAGCTTAGCTGGGGCCAGCCTGCGGCTAGTGCCGGAGCGTAAGCATTCTTCTCGTAGTCAACTTGTAAGAGAGAGAGATGCAGTAAGTTGCTGGCATCGACAGCGCTCTGGTTGGGCAAGGCCAGCGGGTCGAGGGTTTCGGGGTCGCGGACCCACCGGATGCGCACGGGCGCCGAAGTCAGTTTAGCCGGCGGCGACGAGCAAGCGCCGCCCAACAACGCAAACAGGCTACCTAGCCAAAAATATTTCATTTAGGGACGACAGCAAATGATGTCGTCGGCAAGTTAGGCAAGCCCGCCCTGTCAGGCGCCGGGTTGGCTGGGCTGGTTTTTTATAATTACTTGGTAATGTCATTGTTGCCCCAGCCTGAGCCGCCTATGGCATCGTTGTTGCCCCAGCCCGAACCACCTATCGCATCGTTGTTGCCCCAGCCCGAGCCGCCTATGGCATCGTTGTTGCCCCAGCCCGAGCCTCCTATAGTCGACGACGACGCATCGGGCTGCTGGTTGAGCGTAAAAAACTGAAACAGGGCGATGGTGAGGAGCTGAAACATGGGGAGTGCGAATTGGTAGAGGGGTTTGTTGATGCAAAGCTCCTCTAGCTACTCAGCCTCCGAAAGGAAAGAGATTGGCTGGTTGTGACATGGATTAATTAACGATGGAATTGTATTAAATAAAGCGAAGGCCGAAAAAGCGGCTTGCCTAAGTAGGCTTCTAGCTTAATCAGAACTTTATAATCGCTCAAAAAAATGCCGATTGTGACATCGTATCGTTGTAAATTGCGCAGACTATTCCAAGATGCAAAGGTTGGGCGAATGGCAAGCTGCGGCAAGGATAATGAGCCTGTTTTTGTGCGCGGCTTTTTGTGGAGCTATTTTTTGAAAAAGTGCCTTTTTACGCTCTGAAAGCATCTTTTTGATGAAGGAAATTGCAAATCTGGCGCGAATTGTGACATTGCGCCGCGCCCGGCAGCGTTCACTGCTTGACCTAGATGCCGCTCGCCCGGGCAAGGAGGAGCGACTAATGCAGGAAATCACCGTCAATCCGGCGGTTACCGCGCTGCAACTCACCAAATCTTTGTATGGCACCAATTCGGTGAGCAATCAGGCGGCAATGCGCCAGTTGCGCGCGCGCCTACAAGATAAGCTGCTGAACCATTTATTTTTCCTTGACCATTCGGACCCGCGCTTGGTAGTGGCGCGGCGCTACGAGGTAGAATGCCTCGACGTGTTGCACAAGGCCACTATTTTGCTACTCGAAGGCGAATACTCGCTGAGCGAGCGGCTGTTCCGGCGTTGCATGCGCCTGGCTGCGCAGGGGGAATTTACGACCTACGAGGAGCAGGCGGCGCAGCGGCTACTCTCTATTTATGCCGAGCAGCACCAGCAGAGCAAGTATGAGAAGATTAGCCAGGACCTGGCGCGGCTGCGCACGGTGCTGGGCTACGAGCGAGAGGCCGAAACGCTCTTTTTGGAGGTGCAGCTCGGGGCTGAGGAGGCCGTGGCAAAGCGGCATACCATTACAAGCAAGCTGCCAGCCTACCAGGCCCGCCTCGAAGAGCTGCACCGGCTGGCCCCAACGTTCAGCACCTTTAATGCGCTCTACCGGATTCGCATCATCTATGCCAGTCTAATCGGCCGCTACCCAGACATTATTGACGAAACAAAGCGAGCGGCGGCAATGCTGGCGGCGGGTACGCTCAATGAGCGGCGGTTTGACCAGCGGTTCAATCACTTCATGAACGTGTATGCGCACTTGCGCGGGCGGCGGCCTCAGGAAGGCCTGAAGCTAGCCGAGACGTTTGCCGAAACGATACATCCGACGTCGAGCAACTGGTTTTATTTCTACGAGCACTACCTGCTGCTGGCCCTGCACGCCGGCGAGTACGAGCAGGCGCAGCGCCTGCTGCACCTGGCCCACAAAAATCCGTCGTATAGCAAGTTGCGGACGGCAGCCGTGGAGCGCTGGGAACTGCTGGAGGCCTACACCGAGCTGGTGCTGCCTTTCGAGCAGGTGTCGCTGAAGCGGCGCAACCAACTGGCAGTGTTTGCGGCCCTCACGGTGCCCGAGTACAGCCGAGATAAGCGGGGCTACAACGTGGCTATTCTGGTGTTTCAGCTGGTGCACTACTTGCAGCAGCGCCTGCTGGAGCCGGTGCTGGTGCGCCTGGAGCGCCTGCGCAAATACCAGCAGCGCCACCTGCGCGATGCGGCCACGCTGCGCAGCCGCACCTTCCTGCGGCTGCTGCTGCTGCTGCCCGAGGCCGACTTCGACCCCGCGCTACTGGCCAAGCGCGGCCAGCCGCTGCTGCGCACGCTGCAACAAGCGCCCCTGACCGGCGATGCCGACGCCGAGGTGGAAATTATTCCCTACGAGGACCTGTGGGCGCTGGTGCTGCGGGTACTGAAACAGGGCACGCCGCAGTAGGCCCAGTAGGCTAGGGCTCCACTACCACTTCCTGGCTCACGCAGTTGCTGGCCGCGCAGGCGCCGGGGCCGTAGCCGCGCAGGCTCATGCGCACGGCAAAGCGGCCAGCCTTGCGGAAACTGTGCTCAACGTGGCGACCCTGCTGGGTATACCCGTCGCGAAAATCCCAGACCACGACCACCGACTGGCAGTCGGGCAGCACCGAGTCGAGGGCGTCGAAGGCCACGGGCTGGCCCACGCGCGCCTTGAGGGCGGGACCGGCGCTGAAGTTGAGCACCGGCTTACGGGTCAGGTCTACGTCGAAGGTGCGTTCGGCGCGGCGCACCTCGCCGGTAGCGGGCACGGCCACGTCGAGCGTCACTTGGTAGCGGCCGCGCACCTTGTAGCAGTGCGTGATGGTGAGGCCGGTGAGGGTGGTGCCGTCGCCCATGTTCCAGCGGTATTCAAGGTCGCCGGCGCCAGGGTCTACCGAGCGGCGGGCGTCAAAATCGACGCACAACTCGGCGGGCTGCACCGGGCCGCACTCAATAATGCCGCTGGGGTCGGTAGGGGCGGCCTGGGCGTGGGCAGCCGCGGCGGGCAGGGCTAGCGCGGCTGCCAGCGGCAGGCCACTGCGCAGCCACGCCACAGGCAAAAAGGTAGGAAAAAAGCGCACCAGAGAAAACAAGTTAGCGGGAGGAAAGAGCGCGGCGGCCTACAGCTTGTTGAGGCGTAGCAGCAGGGCACGCATGTACGTCTGGCCCACCGGGATGTATTTATCCTTAATCAACAAGGAGTTATCTTCCAATGCCTGCACGTAGTCGATGTTGATGATGAACGAGCGGTGCACCCGTACGAAGCGCTGGGGTGGAAATTTTTCCTCGATGGCGCGCATGGTGCTGTACACGATGAGCTTGCCGCGGCTCGTAACGAGGTGCACATAATCACCGAGGGCTTCCACAAAGAACACGTCGGCAAAATCGACCCGCACTAGCTTGTTATCTACTTTCACAAACGTAAACTCAGCCTCACCGGCGGGTAGTATACCCTCGGCTTCGGCGGGCGCGGCACGCTGGGCCGTGATGGCTTCGAGCACCTTCTGGGCAGCTTGCATGAAGCGCGGGTAGGAGAGGGGCTTGAGCAGGTAGTCGGCCACGGCAAACTCGAAGGCCTGCACCGCATACGACTGGCTGCTGGTGATGAGCACTACCTGCGGCGGGTCGGGCAGGGTGCGCAGCAAGTCGAGGCCCGACATCAGGGGCATTTCGACGTCGAGAAACAGCACGTCGAACGGCTGGCTGCGCAGCAACTCGGCCGCCTCAATGGCGCTGCCGCACGCCGCCGAAGCCTCCAAAAACGGCGTATTGCCAATGCAGGTGCGCACTATCTGCACCGACATGGGGTCGTCGTCGACCACCAGGCAGCGCAGCGGAGTAGTGATGGTAGGAGTAGCCTCGGTAGTAGATAAAGCCATAATGTAGCGCTAAAATTCAACCGGTTAGACCAGGCAAATGTAAGCGTAAGGGTTGAAAATGGTACGTAAATCGCCGAAAATTACGGTGTCTTCGCCAGGGCGGATTTAGCAAGGGCCAGCGTTCGTCAGGCCCGGGCCTGCAAGTGCGGGTAGAGCTGCCCTAGCTGCTGCTGCACGGTCGCCAGCAGGGGCTCGCAGTAGGGGCAGCCCGGCAGGCGGGCGCTGCGCTCCAGCTCGTCGAGCTGGGCGTGCAGGCCCGGCACCCCAAAGTACGCCACCTGCCCCTTCAGCTTGTGGGCGGTGGCGGCCACGGCCGGCAGGTCGTGCGGGTAAGCGGCCAGCAGCACCTGCTCCAGGGCCGGGGCCTCGGTAAGAAAGGTATTGACAATCTGACTGATAAAGTTTTCATTGCCGCCCGCTAATTCTTCGAGCTGCTGCCAGCTGGGGTGCAGCGCGGGCGGGGTGCTGGGCGGGGGCTGGATGGGGGCCGCGTGGGCGCCGGCGCCGGCCGCGGCCGGCAGCCGGCCGGTGAAGTGGGCAAGCCGGGCGTAGAGCGCGGCCGGCTCAAAGGGCTTGGCCAGAATGTCGTTCATGCCGGCGGCCAGGGCCAGGCTGCGGTCTTCGGGCAGCACCGAGGCGGTGAGGCCGATGATGGGCAGGCTGGCGGCAGCGTCTCCGAGCTGGCGCAGGGCGCGGGCGGCGGCGTAGCCGTCGAGCTCGGGCATCTGCACGTCCATAAACACGGCGTCGAAGGGCACGGCAGCATCGCGCACGCACTCCACGGCCAGGCGGCCGTTTTCGGCAATGACCACCTGCACGTTCCAATTTTCCAGCGTTTTGCGGGCCACCAGCTGGTTGAGCTGGTTGTCTTCGGCCACGAGCACGCGCAGGGCGGGCTCGAAGGGTGGCAGCGGCCCCGCCACGGCCGAGGGCCGGGCCTGGCTGGCCTCGGCCAGGGCGTAGGTGAGCTCGAAATAAAACTGCGAGCCTACGCCCTCCTCACTGCTGACGCCGAGCTGGCCGCCGTGCAGCTGCACGAGATTGCGGGCGATGCTGAGGCCCAGGCCGGTGCCTCCAAACTCGCGGGTGGTGCTGGTGTTGGCCTGCGAAAAATCCTCGAAAATCGCCGACAGCTTATCGCTGGCAATACCGATGCCAGTGTCCTGCACTTCGAAGCGCAGGGCCACGTGGCCGGGCCCGGCGGCCGGGCCGGGGGCCAGCCCCACGCGCACCGCCACGCCGCCCTGGCGCGTGAATTTGAGGGCGTTGCTGACCAGGTTGACCAGCACCTGCTGCAAGCGCACGGGGTCGCCGAGCACGGCCTCGGGCACGGCGTCGGCCACGGCCACGGTTAGGGCCAGGCCCTTGCTATCGGCGGCGTAGCGGAAAAGCGTGCTGAGCCCGCGCACGGCCTCGGGCAGGCGGAAGGGCACCTGCTCTAGCGTCAGCTTGCCGGCCTCCATCTTCGACGAGTCGAGGATGTCGTTGAGAATCACTAACAAATTCTGCGACGACGCGCCGATGGCCGTCAGGTATTCGCGCTGCTCGGCGTTGGTAGGCGTGTGCTGAAGCAGGTTGGTAAGGCCGATGACCGCATTCATGGGGGTGCGGATTTCGTGGCTCATGTTGGCCAGAAACTGCGCCTTGGCCCGGCGCGAGGCCTCGGCCGCATCGCGGGCCACCAGCAGCTCGGCATTGATGTGCTCGATATCGTGGTTTTTCTGGCGCAGCTCGCTCGTGCGCTCGCGCACCGTATTTTCCAGTTGTAATTTTTGGCGGCGCAGCACGCCCTCGCGGGCGCGCACCACGGCCACTAGCAGGCCCAGCAGGCCCAGCAGCCCTAGTGCCACCGCTGGCGGCGTGCGCCACCACGGCGTAGCAATGCTGAAGGCGTGCGCCGCTACCGGGCTCCACGGGGCACCCGGCACAGCGCGGCGCACTTGGGCTTCAAACACGTAGTGGCCCGCGCCCAGGCCAGGAAACTGCGCCTCGCCCGCTGAGCTGGGGCGGCTCCAGTCGTCGGCCAGCCCCCGCAGGCGGTGGCGATACTGCAAATCGGCGGCCCCGCCTGGCCCCAGGCTAAGGCCCTGCAAGGCAAAGCTCACGCGGTGCCGCCCAGCGGGTAGTTCGCCCAGTGCGCCCGGCCGGGGCTCGCCATCCACCTCCGCCCCCGTAAGGACTAGACTTGGGGCGCTGGTTAGGCCCGGCCGCCGGCGGGCCAGCGTGGCCAGGTCGAGGCGTAGCGCCCCATTGCGCGTGGCTACCCACGCCACGCCCGGCGCCAGGGTTGCCAGCGGCAGCAGGCCGCGCGCCAGTGGGTTGTCGGCCGCCGTGATGGGCGTGGCCAGCCCCTGCGTACCGAGCAGACCTAAGCCCGTGGGCTGCACCAGTAGCAGGGTGCCGGCCAGCGGCGCGGGCAGCGGCAGCAGCGCCGTCACGATATCATCGGGCAGCGCGCCGGTAGCTTTGCCCAGGTGCTGCCAGTGGCCCCCGGCCGGCCGGCAATAAAGCCCCTGGCCCTCGGTGCCCACCCAGATGGTGCCAGCGGCATCTTCGACCAGGGTGCTGGTATCGAGGCCCGCGGTAGAGAGCTTGAGGTAGCTGAAGCTGTGCCGGGCGGGCTCCCAGGTGGCTAGCCCGGTGTTGTGGGCGCCCACCCACACGCGGCCGGTGTGGTCGGCTAGTACGGCGGTAATGCTATTGTGCAGCAGGCCATTGGCCGTAGTAAAGTGCTGCCCGGCCGGCGCGGGGGCGTCCGCCGGGTGGTCGGGTAGCTGATACACGCCGTCGGCGGCCGTGCCCACCCACAGGCCCGCGGTGGGCGAGTAGGCCAGCGCCGTAACGGCCGAGCCCAGGCTTTGCGCAAAAATACTGACCGCGCGAGCCGGACCGCTTGGTGGCACCGCGTACACGCCGGCCGCCGTGGCTACCCAGTAGCCACCGCCCTGGCTGGCGGGCCGCGCCACCCGCGCCACTTCGTTTTCTAGGTTGAACGGGGTAGTAGCCCTCGGCCACAAGCTCAGGTAGCGGTCGGCGTGCAGCCATAGGCCCTGGCCGGCGGTGCCGAGCCAGGCGTGGCCCTCGCGGTCTTCGAGCAGGCAGGTGGGCACCACATCGGCGGGCAAGGCCAGGTGGTAGCGGCGCTGGTAGGCCCCAAGGCGGGCCGTGTCGGGCACGGGCGGGCCGAGTGCAGTGGCTGGCGGACCACCCCGCTGGCCAGCCGGTACCGCTCGAAATACCGTTGCCCCGGCCCGCCGCACCGAGCGGCCGCCCTGCGCGTGGCTCGCCCAGAGGGCGCCGCTGGCGGGGTCTTGCCAGAGGCCGGTAACGAAATTATCAGCCAGCCCCTCGCGGGTGGTGAAGGTGACGAAGCGATTGCCGTCGTAGCGCACCACGCCCTCGGCGGTGCCCAGCCAGAGGTAGCCCTGCCGGTCTTGCAGCAGGCAGTAGATGAACGGCTGGGCCAGCCCCTCGGCGGGCCCAAACTGCCGCACAAACGCCTGCGGCCGCGGGGCCGCGTGGCCCAGCCGCAGCAGCAGGAGCAGGGCCAGTAGTAGCCACCAGCCCCAGCGGCGGGGCCCGGAAAGTAAAAAAGCAAACACGTGAGTAAAAGCAGCCAAATGGGCCAACTCCGACCCGGCCCGCAAGTTAGCGGCTGCCCCTAGCTGCTGAGGCACCACCCTGGCCGGCCATCGTCGCTGGCTCGCCAAACTACCCGAATTGCCCGGTGAACCGGCGGGTTAAACTTTTTGCCGGCCGCACGGCTTATTGCGGGCGGCGCCCGGTAGGCCGTAATTTTGTACGGGCCGGCACGGGTGCCGCGCACTTTTTAGCTTTTCTCCCTATGGCTGTTTACCCCGAATACATGGTAGCCCCCATCCGCCAGGACCTGGTGGAGGCTGGCTTCGAGCAACTTATGTCGCCGCAGGAAGTGGATGCGGCCCTCGCCGATACCGAAGGCACCGTGCTGGTGGCCGTAAATTCGGTGTGCGGCTGCGCCGCCGCCAAGGCCCGCCCGGCCCTCAAGCTGGCCCTAGCCAGCGCCGATAAAAAGCCTGCTAAGCTCGTGACGGTTTTTGCCGGCATGGAAACCGACGCCGTGGCCAAGATGCGTGAGCACCTGCTGCCCTACCCGCCCTCCTCGCCCTGCATCGGCCTGTTCAAAGACGGCGAGCTGGTGCACATGATTGAGCGCTACCACATCGAAGGCTCTGACCTGATGCGCATCGTAAACAACCTGCAAGGCGCGTTCGAAGAATACTGCTAGACCGCAGGTTCAACCGGATTTAATAGATTTTGCAGCTACGCCTGCTGCGCAGGCTGGGTCACTTCGCACTTCGTTAGGTGTGCGGCTGGCTTGTAGCTGTTGAGAGATAAAAGCCTGCCTGCTCCAAAAGAGTGGGCGGGCTTTTTGATTTTTGACAGCTAGCGAGTAGCGGGCTTTTGGTACACACCAAATACCAGGTCGCTGGGATAGCTGGCCAGGAAGGCGTCTTCGGCCTCAAAAAGCAGGTGCAGCAGCTCGCGGGTGATAGGGTCGTCTGCCAGAAAATGGTGGGCGATATCCTTAAGCACCAGTGCGAGCAGGTTGCCGCCCACGGCCTTTTCTTCCAGCACCGCAAACTCGTTGCGCACGGCCGGCAGGATGCGCTCGCTCTCTACGGCCTCGGAGGGGTCGGCTAGCCGCATGCGCAGCCGGCCGGGGCCGGTGATGCGCGTTTTAAGTTGGCTTGATTTGTAGCGGCGGCGGTGGCTGGCCGGCAGTTGGGCCAGCAGGTCATTGGCGGCGGCTAGTTGGGCGGTGGTCCATTGCAGGCGGTTGGGGCCTACGTAGTCGTTGAGGATGAGCAGGCCGCCCGGCTTCAGCGCCTGCCGCACGTGCGCCACCAGCTTGGGCACCCGCCGAAAGTGGTGGAGCGCCGAATGAAACAGCACTGCATCGTAAGTCGCGGTGGGCCAGGCCTGCCGGTTCACGTCGCGCATCGCAAAGCGCAGGTTGCGCAGGCCCTCGGCCGCGGCTCGCTCGGCGGCGTTCCCTAGCAGCGCGGGCGTGATGTCAACGCACTCAACCAGCCCAAACTCGGGGTGGCGCGCAAAAGCCAGCTCGTGGCTACAACTGCCACTGCCCAGCGAGCATAGGTGCAACCCGGCGCGCCCGCGCAGGTATTTGTGCACCACGTAGGGCTCGTAGGGCCGAGCCGGGTCGCCGGTGATTTTAGCATTCCAGCGGGCGCGCACGGCCGGCACTATCCACCAGTTGGCCGTTTGCAAGCCAGGGTCGTCGAAGGTACCCTGGGTACGAGCCAGCCCGCTAGGGTTCAGCTTGGAGAGCAGAAAGCGCCCCCCGCGCTGCCGCAGCTTGGCCAGGGTTTCCGTAAAATCGTCGGCAGTAACCAGCATCGCAGATTTAACGGATTTCGCGGATACGTAGCTTCGCTGCTGACTACGCTGATGAGTCAGAAAATTAGTCAGACGACAAACCGGCCAGTTGCTAGCCAGCCACTGTAGGTGGCGTATCTGTGCGAGCCGTTAAATCGGTTAAATATGCGGTCTAGTTGGCCACCTCGCTCAGAAACTTGATGCGCATGAGCCGCACTTCCTCCTCGGTAAAATCGTCGGGGCCGAGCTCGTTCATGGCCGCGGCAATATTATCGCTCTGCGCCGTCATGAAGTAGTCGTAAATCTCGTCCTGCTTGTCCTCATCCACCACATCCTGAATGTAGTAGTCGAGGTTGAGGCGGGTGCCGGAGTAGCAGATGTGCTCGATTTCCTCCACCAAGTCCGTCATCGAGATGCCCTGGCTACGGGCGATGCCCGTGAGGTCCATCTTCTTGTCAATCTGCTGAATGATGTAGATTTTCAGCTTCGAGCGGTTTACCGTGGACTTGATAACCACGTCGGCGGCCGTGGCGATGTCATTGTCTTCCACGTACTTCTTGATGGCCGCCACGAAGGGTGCGCCAAACTTCTGGGCCTTGCCCTGGCCCACGCCCGAAATGTGCGTCAGCTCGTGCAAGCTCTGCGGGTAGGTGGTGGCCATCTCCTTCAGGCTCGGGTCCTGGAAGAGTACGTAGGGCGGCAGGTTTTTCTGCTTGGCCACCTGCTTGCGCAGCTCCTTGAGCTGGGTAAACAGGGCTTCGTCGTGGCCGGCCGCCTGCTGGCTCTTCTCACCATCTTCTTCTTCCTGCTTTTCAGCCTCGAAATCGTGGTCCTTGGTGAGCGTGAACGCGTGCGGATTCTCGATAAAGTCGATGCCTTTGGGCGTGATGTGCACCAGGCCAATCGAGTCGATATCCTTCTCCAGCAGGCCGTTGAGCAGGCATTGGCGCAGCACCGACAGCCACAGCTGCATGTCGCCGCTCAGGGCCTTGCCCTGGCCGTACACCGGCAGGCCGGTGTGGCCGTAGCTCTCGATGTGCGGGTTGCTGAGGCCCAGCAGCACTTGCGCCACATGGTCGAGGCCGAACCGGGCCTCGGTTTGCACCACCGCGCGCAGGGCTAGCCCCACGTGCTCGCGGCCCTCGAATTTCTCCTTGGGGTGCTTGCAGTTGTCGCAGAAGCCGCAGTCCTGGCCCAGGTGCTCGCCAAAGTAGTGCAGCAGCTGGCGGCGGCGGCACACGGCGCTTTCCGAGTAGTTGGTCATTTCCAGCAAGAGCTGCCGGGCGTTGTCGCGCTCGGTCACGGGCTTGTCCTTGCTGAATTTTTCGAGCTTCAGAATGTCGTCGTAGCTGTAGAACATCAGGCAGTTGCCTTCCAGGCCGTCGCGGCCGCCGCGGCCGGTTTCCTGGTAGTAGCCCTCAATGGATTTGGGCGCGTCGTAGTGAATCACGAAGCGCACGTCGGGCTTGTCGATGCCCATGCCGAAGGCGATGGTGGCCACAATCACGTCGCAGTCCTCGCTCAGGAAGGCGTCCTGGTTGTGCATGCGGGTGTGGGGGTCCAGGCCGGCGTGGTAGGGCAGGGCGCGCACGTCGTTCACGCGCAGCAGCTCGGCTACTTCTTCCACTTTTTTGCGGCTCAGGCAATAAATAATGCCCGCCTTGCCTTTGTGCGACTGCACGTACTGAATGAGCTGCTTCTTAGTGTTGCGCTTGGCACGCACCTCGTAGTAGAGATTGGTGCGGTTGAAGGAGGTCTTAAAGACGCTCGCATCGTCCATGTGCAGGTTCTTCTGGATGTCGAGCTGCACCTTAGGCGTGGCCGTGGCCGTGAGGGCGATGAGCGGAATCTTGCCCCCCAGGTTGTCGATGATGCCGCGAATCTTGCGGTATTCGGGCCGGAAATCGTGGCCCCACTCCGAGATGCAGTGCGCCTCGTCGATAGCTACAAACGAGATGCTGGCTTTTTGGAGAAAAGCAATAGTGTCGTCCTTGGTCAGGCTCTCGGGCGCCACGTATAAAAGCCGCACTTCGCCCGAAATCACGTCTTTTTTGACGCGGTTCATCTCCGTCTTGGTCAGCGTCGAATTGTACACCTGCGCGTTCACGCCGAAGGCGGCGAGCTGGTCTACCTGGTTCTTCATCAGGGCGATGAGCGGCGAGATGACGATGGCCGTGCCGGGCAGCACGAGGGCCGGCAGCTGGTAGCACAGGCTTTTGCCCGCGCCGGTAGGCATAATCACAAACGTGTTGCGGCCCGCCAGGATATTCTGAATAACAGCCTCTTGCGTGCCCCTGAACTGGCCAAAGCCAAAGACTTCCTTGAGCTTGGTTTTGAGCGCGGCGTTCGCAACGGCGGGTTCTTCAACGGCGGTCAATGACATAAACTAACAGCTAAGGCGTAGAGATAGGGCGAGGTTATTAGCGAAGATAAGCAGGCCGGGCTGTTTTTGGTGAAAAAGTTCCGCTTTTGGGTAACATTTCGATAAAGTTTCGCGTCGCCCTGAGGTTCGGGCCCGTCTGCCCGGCCCGAGCCGCCCAGCGGGCTTATTTTTGGCCGTGCAACCGACTTCCGCCTCTTCTCCCGACACCCCGCTCGATGTGCTGGCCGTGGCCCGCCAGGTGCTGCTCACCGAGGCCGACGCCCTGCGCGACGTGGCCCAGGCGGTGGGCGCCACCCCCGATTTTGCCCGTTGCGTGGCTGCCCTGCTGGCCCTGCGTGGCCGCGTGGTAGTCACGGGCGTGGGCAAGAGCGCCCACATTGCCGGCAAGCTGGTGGCCACCCTCAACGGCACCGGTACGCCCGCGCTCTTCATGCACGCCGCCGACGCCATTCACGGTGACCTGGGCATGATTCAGGCCGGGGACTTCGTTATCGCCATCAGCAAGAGTGGCGACACGGCCGAGGTAAAAGTGCTGGTGCCGCTGCTGCGCCGCAAGGGCGTACCGCTGGCCGCCCTGGTCAGCAATGCCGACTCGTACCTGGCCCGGCAGGCCGACTACGTGCTGCACGCCCCCGTGCGCCGCGAGGCCTGCCCCCACGACCTGGCGCCTACCACCAGCACCACCGCCGCCCTGGCCCTGGGCGATGCCCTGGCCGTGTGCCTGCTCGAAAGCCGCCAGTTTTCGGCCCAGGATTTTGCCCGCCTGCACCCCGGCGGCACCCTCGGCAAAAAGCTCTACCTCACCGTAGGCGACCTCAGCCGCCAGAACCAGCGCCCGCAGGTGGGGCTAGCAGCCCCGCTACGCGAGGTGCTGCTCGAAATATCGGGCAAGCGGCTGGGTGCCACCGCCGTGCTTGATGAAGCGGGGACCCTGGCCGGCATCATCACCGACGGCGACCTGCGCCGCATGCTGGCCCGCGGCCACCTCAGTGCGCTCGACGCCCTCACGGCGCGCGACATCCTCACGCCCCAGCCGGCTACCATTGGCATTGAGGAGTTTGCGGCCGAGGCGCTGGCCCGGATGCAGGCCCGTAATATCACCCAGCTCATTGTGCTGGAAGATAAGCAGTTTGCCGGCTTCATTCACCTGCACGACCTGCTGCGCGAGGGCTTGGTGTAGGGGGCTGAGCGCCGGGGTGCGTGAGGTGGAAAATGTTTAATACGTGCACGTTGTCGGCCCATAGCTCGTGCACTGGGCGGGTATAGCGCACGGTGTAGAGGTGGTGCCGGGCCAGGTTGTGCAGGTAGTAATCGACCTGGGTAGTGTCGGCCGTTACTACGAGGCGCTGGCGGTCGGCGGGGGGCAGCATCTGGTGGGCCAGCACCACATGGTAAAGCTCGGGCGAGCCGACCCGGATGCGCGGGCGGGCATCGTGGGCGAGCACCCACTCCAGGCCGGTGCGCGTGCCCATGCCCCAGTAGTCGGTTTCGTAGTTGTCGTCGAGCGGCGTGGCGGCCAGGGCGTTGAAATACAAGGTTTCGAGCGGGTGCAGGCGCACCATGCGCACGGCTACTACCGCCAGTGCGGCGGCTACCCCCAGCCCCAGCGCCGGCTGCCAGTAGCGCCGCCCCAGGTGGGCCGGCGGCTGCCAGCGCCAGGCGGCCACTAGCCCCCGCAGGGCCACCAGCAGCAGCATGGGATAGAGAAAATAAAGCTGCCGCCAGCCATTGTACAGCACCGAATGCAACGCGATAACGGCCACTAGCGGCGCCACCGCGAGGCCCAGAAACAGCAGGTCCTGCCACTCGGCGCCGGCGTAGAGCCGGGCACGCCGCCGCCCCACGGCCGCGCCGATGGCCAGCACGCCCACCCCAAAAAAGGCCAGGTAGAGCAGCGGCACGGTTACGCCTATCCACACCAGCGCGTAGTGCCAGGGCAGCCGGGCGGCCCACACCAGTTGCCCGCGATACAGCAGCCAGGCCAGCGTGCGAAAATGACTCATGTTGCGCCAGGCCAACACGAAATTGTGCAGGGGGGCTTCCCATAAATAGGGCCAGCCCACTACCACCAGCGCGGCCAGGGCCCCGGCAAAGAGTCCGCCCAGCCCGGCCAGGCGCCGGCCCTGGCCAGGGCCGTACTCGCCCCGTAGGGTGCGCCAAGCCATAAAAAACAGCGTAGCGGCCGGTACTAGTACTCCCATGAGGCGCACGTCAATGGCCAGGGCGCAGGCCAGGGCGCAGCCTAGTGCCCGGTGCCAGGTAGGCCGCTCGATAAAGGGCACTGCTGCGGCCACCGCCAGCGTAAAGCAGGCCAGAAACACGGCATCCTTGCTGTTGTAAAAATAATCGCCGAACAGGCGCGGGCTCAGCACCAGCAGCAAAGTGCCCAGCAGCCCTACCCGCCAGCTACCAAAGCGCCGCACGGCCAGGGTGTAGAAAGCCACGAAGCCGCCCCAGCACACCAGAAAATTGAGCAGGTGCCGCAGCAAAAAAATGTGCCGCACCTCGTGCACGCGCAGCAACTGCTCGATAGCCGCCGCGGGCATTTCGAAGGCCACCCCGTAATCGCGGTCGCGGTAGCTGTGCAGCTGCGTAGCCGCCTGCTGCTGGGCGATGAGCGCCGCTGCCCGGGGCGGCAGCAGCCGCTGCTGCACCGGGTTGGGCAGCTTTTGGAAAACGTATAGCAGTGATACTTCGCCGGTTACACGCTGGATTTCTTCGTCGCCGGGTAGGCTGAAATCGCGTAGTACGCTGAGCCCCAGGGCCAGCACCCCAGCAAAAAAGAGTGCTAGGCTGAGGCGGTAGTAGCGGTCGGGCAGCAGGCGCTGGGCTAGGGTCGGCAAGGAAAAGCGGTGGGGCGAGTGATACGCCCGCATAGTTACGGCCGCTGGCCCGAGCCCCCGGCCAGGTGCCCCCGCTTCATTACTATTTTTGTAGGCTTGCTCGTCATTTATGGCCGGGCAAGCTGCTCGGGCGGCTGCCGCTGAGCTTACGCTTACCTAGCGGGCTGCCCCACGTGCTTGTTTCCTTCCTCATTCCTGCCTACAACGAGGCCGCCCGGCTCGGCGACACGCTGCCGCAGGTGCTGGCCTACCTGGCCGCGCAGCCCTACGCCAGCGAGCTGCTGCTGCTTGATGATGGCTCGACCGATGCCACGGCGAGCATCGCGCAGCAATGCTTCGCGGATTTTAGGCCGGCCCACGTGCGGGCGCGGGTGCTTAGCCACCAGCCCAACCGCGGCAAGGGCTACGCGGTGCGCCAGGGCCTGGCGGCGGCGCGGGGCGAGGTAGCCGTTTTTTCGGATGCCGACCTGTCGGCCCCTCTCACCGAACTGCCCCAACTGCTGGCGCCGCTGCTGGCCGGGCACTATGATGTAGTATTTGGCTCGCGGGCCGTGGACCGGCGCGTGGTGGGGGTGCGCCAGCCGTGGTGGCGCGAGCAGGGCGGACGAATTTTTAACTTGATAATGCGCGGCCTGACGGGCCTGCCTTACCACGACACGCAGTGCGGCCTGAAGGCCTACCGGCTAGCCCCGTTGCGGCCCCTGGTTGCCGCCGCTCGGCTCGATGGCTTTGGCTTCGACGTGGAACTGCTGCTGCTGGCCCGGCACGCGGGCCTGCGCCTGCTTGAGCGGCCCGTGCGCTGGAACGACGCTCCGGGCAGCACCGTGAGCCTGGGCGCGGGGCTGCGTAGCTTCTACGAGGTGTGGCTGCTGAGGCGCTGGCTGCGGCGCGGCTGCTACCAGGCCGCGCTCAGCCAAGCCCGCGCCGCGCAAGTAGCTTTGACCCGGCCCACCTGATTTCGGGTAAACCAGCCCGCCCCGTACGGCCCGCGCTTCTTCCTTCATCTTCAGCTTTTCTTTCGCTATGGACCATACTTATCTTGTCGTGATGGCGGGCGGCATCGGCAGCCGCTTCTGGCCCTTCAGCCGCACGCAGCACCCCAAGCAGTTTCACGATGTGCTGGGCGTGGGCCGCTCGATGCTCCAGCTTACCGTAGACCGCTTTCGCGGCATTTGTCCGCCCGAAAATGTGTTCGTCGTGACCAACCGCGACTACATCGACCTCGTGCACGAGCACCTGCCCGAACTACCGATGAGCCAGATTCTGGGCGAGCCCATCGGGCGCAACACCGCGCCCTGCATTGCCTACGCCAGCTACTGCATCGCGCAGCGCGACCCTACCGCCACGCTCATCGTAACGCCCGCCGACCACGCCGTGCTGCGCGAGGAAGAGTTTCGGCGGCTCATTCGGGAGGCGGTGGCCTCGGCCCGGCAGCACGATGTGCTCATCACGCTCGGCATTCAGCCCTCGCGCCCCGACACCGGCTACGGCTACATTCAGTACATGGATGAGCCCGTGCACCGCCTGCCCGACTCGGCCCTTTACAAGGTGAAAACCTTCACCGAAAAGCCCAATGGCGACTTGGCCCGCATGTTTATCGACAGCGGCGACTTTCTCTGGAATGCCGGGCTCTTCGTGTGGCGGGCCAGCGCCATCATTGAGGCCTTCCATCAATGCCTGAGCGACATTGCCGAGGTATTTGAGGAAGGCAAGCACCTGCTGGGCACCCCGCAGGAAGAGGAATTTATCAACGAAGCGTACTCGCGCTGCCGCAACATCAGCATCGACTTTGGGGTGATGGAGAAGGCGGACAACGTGTACGTGCTGCCCGCCGACATTGGCTGGAGCGACCTCGGCACCTGGGACTCGTTGCACCAGGTGAGCCAGCGCGACGCCCAAGGCAACGTGGTGGATGGTGAAGTACTACTCTACGATACCCGCGACTGCCTCATCAAAACGCCCCACGAGCGCCTCGTAGTGGTGCAGGGCCTGGACGGCTATATCGTGGCCGAGCACGACAACGTGCTGCTCATTTGCCAGCGCTCGGAGGAGCAACGTGTGAAAGAGTTCGTGGCCGATGTGAAGGCCCGCAAGGGAGCGGGCTACAACTAAGCCATCGCCACGCAGATGCACAAAAGACTGGCCGTAATGGCCAGTCTTTTGTGCATCTGCGTGGCGATGAAGTTATTTCAATTTGCTCAATATTAAGTCGAGCTTGCTGTTCATGCTAGTCTGGCCCTGTTTCAGCTCGACTACGTCGGATTTCAACGTCGTAACATCAGTCCTTACCTCGGCTACGTCGGATTTCAACGTCATAACATCAGTCCTTAACTCGACTACGTCGGCCTTTAACGTTGCGATGCCGCCTTTTATAATAACATGCTCATTAAGTAGAAAAGAGATGTTATCGCTTTGCTGCATGGCAATGGTGGTCAGCTGGCCAACGGCGTTGGTTAGCTGCTTCAGCTGGGCCGTGTGGCGGTCCAGAATAGTCATTGCTTCGGCAAGCAAGGGTTCGAGTTGGTCGAGGCGCTGGTCAGCAGTCATGCAGAAGGTAACGGAACTACGGGAAGAGTACATGTAAAGCTACGTTAAGTTCTGGCAAAATGCTGGTAACCAGCGCTATTTACTCGCGGCCTTTGGCTACTTCAAACAGCATAATGCCGGCCGCTACGCCCACGTTGAGGCTCTGAATCTGGCCGCTCATCGGGATGCGCAGGCGCTGGTCGCAGAGGCGCAGCAGGTCGGGTGAGATGCCGTCTTCCTCCGAGCCCATGACTACCGCGATGGGACCGCTGAGGCTGGCCGGGGCCGATTGGCCGAGGTCGGCGTCGGCCTTTTCGGTGCAGGCGATGACGGTAAGGCCGCTGTTTTTGAGAAAGGTGATGGCCTGGCGCAGGTCGGGCTCGCGGCACACGGGCAGAATGTTGAGCGCGCCAGCCGAGGTTTTCACGGCGTCGCCGTTGATTTGGGCGGCGCCGCTGCTGGGCACCACCAGCGCCTGCACGCCCAAGCACTCAGCGGTGCGGGCGATAGCGCCAAAGTTGCGCACGTCCGTCACGCGGTCGAGCACGAGCACGAAGGGCACCTTGCCGTCCTCAAACAAGCCGGCTAGCAGCGTATCGAGCGGGGCAAAGTCGATGGGCGACACGAAGGCTACCGCGCCCTGGTGGTTTTTGCGGGTCAGGTTTTCGAGCTTCTCAATGGGCACGTACGACACCGGCACGTTGGCCTGGCGGGCCAGGTCGGAGATGTCCTGGGTCATGCTGTTCTTAGTGCCGCGCAGCAGGAAAATCTTGTCCAGCGTGCGGCCCGCGTGCAGCGCCTCCAGAATGGGGCGCAGGCCAAACAGCATATCGATGCTGCGGTCGGCGGCCGGGCGGGTGCTGTGCTCTTTGTAGGGCGCACCGCCGCGGCTGCCGCCGGGCCGGTTGGGCGTCACTTGCCGGCCCTGCTCGTCGTAGAAAGGGCGCTGCGGGCGGGCGCGGCTGGCCCCGTCGTTGCCGCCGGGGCGGCGCTCGTCGCGGCCGGGGCGACGCTCATCGCGGCCTTCGCCGCTGGCGGGGCGGCCGCCGCGGCGCTCATTGGTATCGGCGCCCTCGCGGAAGCGGCGGGGCACGTAGTCGTCACTGAACCCGTCGTTTACCGGGCGGTCGTCGTTTTTCTCCATTGTTCTACGGCGGCATACCAGAGCAGTTCGTACTCGGGGCGGCGCACCAGTTCGTAGTTAGCAGGTGCTAAGGTACTAGGGCGGGGCCGGAAGGTAAATGCCACGGCCTCGCCCTGGCGGCCGGCCTGGTCGTAGTGCCAGCGCTCTTCGCCGCTGGGCAGGCGGCGCACGCTCTGGGGCGGGCCCAGCACCACGTAGAGCAGGCCGCGGTCGGTGAGCCAGCCGGCCTTGTGGGCCGTAAAGAGCTCATTAGCTGTGGTTACGCGCTGATAGTAGCGGCGAATAAGGTCGCGGCCGCGCGCCTGGTCGCCACCGGCGGCCGCGAGCCAGAAGCGGTCGATGGCGCGCTTGGGCTCGGGCGCTTGCAGCAAGGCCTGGCGCTCGGCGTTGGTCGTGAGGTAGCGCAACGGGTCGATAATTTCGGGTACCGTGCTTTGGCCCGGAAAGCTAGCCGGCACTACCAGCAGCGGCAGCGTGCGCACTGGCTCGCCGCCCGCGCCGCCTACTTTCAGCGCATACAGCCCCTCGGCCGGTAGGCGCAGCAGCGTGCCCGCCGCCACCGGTGCCCCCGACGAGTCGAGCACGCCCAGCGTGCGCGGCGCGGCAGGCTGGCTGCGCGGGTCGGCGAAGGGCGGCAAGGCCGGCGTGCCGCTAGGGTAGCGCCGCCAGCGCACCGGCTGGGTCAGCCCGTAAGTGGCCACGGCCACGCCCTCACCCACGTTCAAATAAGGCCGGTCGAGCACCGCGCCGGCCGAGTCGAGCAGCACGAAGGGCCGGGCCAGCACCTCGGGCGTGAGGTGCAGCCAGGCCGTGGTGGCTGGGTCTTGCTCGGTGGCGAGCGGCGGGCTGGCGAGGGCGGCTTTTTCGAGGCTGACTTGCAGCACCGCGCCCGGCGCCAGAGTGGCCGCTGCCACGGCCGCCGTGAGCACCTGCACTGGGGCAGCGGGGTCCGAGCCGGGGTAGGGCCTAGCCAGCCGCAGCGCCTGCCACAGCGGCTGCCGGGCCTCGTAGTCGGCCCAGCCAGTGAGGCGCAGCCGCACCGGCGCGGAACCCGGCGTGGGCGTGGGTTGGTTGATGAAAATGCGGAGGCTGTCGCCCTCGCGGCGCGTAGCGGGCCGTAGCCGGTCGGGCACCGAGCGGTAGAGGCCGGCAAAGTCGGGAGCAGGCAGCGCGCCAGGGCTGGCCGCCAGGCTGCCGAGCCCGGCCAGCCCCAACGTCAGCCAGAACTTAGCCCTCGGCGCGCCGTAAATTGCCGTTCTTTTCGAGTAACTCATGGGCTTCACGCTTTCGCTGCTGGTTTTCTTCGTGCTTGTACGGTTTGTATTGCCCCGGGTACTGCGGGCCGTGCTGGGGGGCTTCGTGCGCCAGCAGGTGCATAAGGCCCAGCAGGGTGGGTTTTATCCACCACCGGGCGCGCAGGCCGGGTATCAGCAGGCGCGCCGCCCGGCCGAGCCGGCTAGCCAGCCCGGTCAGGTGCGCGTGGAGTACGTGCCGCCCACTACCTCGCCGGCGGGCGACCGGCGCCACGAATTTCGCGGCGGCGAGTATGTAGACTATGAAGAAGTGAAGTAAGCAAGTGGGCTAAAACATACTAAAAAAGAAAAAGCTCCGGCGCAAGCCGGAGCTTTTTCTTTTTTAGTAAATTACCGGTGTCAGTGGCTGGGCGCCACCAAGATAATGGTTTGGTTTAGACCTCGGCGGCGCTCCGAATACGGGGTGCCGTTATTAGTTATGAAGTCCTCCGCCATCTGCTGGTCTAGCTCGCCGTCCTTAATTAAGTGCGCTTTGTACACCTTGCGCGCCACATCGAGCGCCCGCAGGTGCAGCGTTGCCGGAAACGAGGTTTCGGCAGTCGTCTTGGCCCCGGTGAATACGTACTGCAAATAAATGGTGCGGCCCGCGGGGTTGGAGGCATTCACCTGCGTAGGGTCGTTGAATATCTGCTGCTTCACCACAAACAAGCGCTTGTTTTGCAGCGATTTCACGTAGTAAAAGCAATCCACGTCCATCAGGCCGCAGCCATCGGCCTCAATACGGGCGTAGGGCTGGTCATCGACAGTGATAAGCTCACCGTCAACCTTAATTTTTTGAGCCTGCGCCGTGGTAGCCAGCGCACTCAGCGCTAGCAGGCAGTAGAAAAATTTCATGCAGAAAAAGATGTTAAACTTAAGCTATGCAAGCTAGGTAGTAACAATTATCCTACCAGACCTTGAACTTAATAGTCAGTTACTACCTGCTTCAAGCTGTACATAGAGTTGCCTCCGCTACTGCTGCCTCCAAGCCTAGCCAGCTTGACGCAGCCAAGCGTATCTGCGCAATCCGTTAAATCCGTTAAATCTGCGGTCTAGAAACCCAGCCCCACCCGCAGCCCGGTGCCCACGCGCTGCCCGCTTTGCAGGCCGGTGTAGAAATCGACCCTACCTACTTTGAAGATGTGCTCAATGCCTGCACCCAGCTCCAGGTAGTGGCCGACCTGGGCGGTGTGCAGGTAGTGGAGCGATAGCACTTCCTGCCATTTCAGGGTCCGCAGCAGCGGCAATCGGTTGAAAATAAAGCCGTTGAAGTGGTGGTTGAAGTGCCCCTCAAAGTAGCTGGCGCGGGTGCTGTACTGGTAGTAGTCGAGCAGTTGAAACTCGCTGAAATCGGCGGCCAGCAATGTGCGGTTGCCCGAAAAATGCCGGTAGTCGGCAAACGTCAGGCCTTCCTGCTTGCCCACGAAGCCACCCACCCCGGCCAGCACCGTAGAGGTGCCCAGCAGCCCAAACTGCTTGGTGTGGCGCACCGAGGCTTGCAGCAGCAGGTAGCGCACATCGGCCCCCAGCAGGTGCGGCACGGCCAGCCGGGCCTGCGCGCCGAAGGTCGGCCACTTCGAGCCCAGGTTGTACTTGCCGTCGGGCCGCGAAATGTAGCGTTGGCCGGGCTTGTAGCTCAGGCTGAGGCCCAGCACGGCGGCATCGCTGCGGCCGAAGGCCGTAGCGCCGGTGGGCGCCTCCTCGGCCACCGGCTGGTTGGGGGTGAAGGCGCGGCCCGGCACGTCGTGCCAGAGGTAATCGGTGGTGTTAGCAAGCTCTACGCGGCGGAAGTAGCTGGCTGCGCCGCGCACCGTGAGGCCATTTACGGGCTCCCAAAGGTAGCTAAGCTCGGCGCCCTCGCGGCGATACAGCTTGGCGTAGTTGCGGTTGGCCAGCAGCGAGTACACCGAGTTGATGAACGGCGTAAGCTGCGAGTTAGGGTCAAAATTTTCGATGGTGCGGCCCGCCACCAGGCCCACCTGGCGCAGCTTCTGCGGGTCGAGCTGCCAGTTGAGTTCCAGGCTGGGTTGCAACTGGCGGTTGCTGAAGCCATAGCGCAGCGTGGGCGTTAGACTCAGGAAGCGGCGGTTGTCGGTGCGCTGGCGGTAGGTGGCCTGGGCGTTCAGCACGTAGCCCTCTACTGTGTTGTATTGCAGCTCGTTAAAAATAGGCGCTACTGTAAAGCTGCGCTTGGCGAAGGTATTGTTGTAGGTGTAGCCCAGCAGCAGCAGCTTGCCTGCGCTCAGCTCGTTGCGCTTGCGGTCGAGCGAGTCCTGGTAGGGGCGCGACTTGCGCACCACTTCGCTGCTGTCCTTCTTATGATAGTCCAGTTTCTCTTCCTCCGTGAGGGGCACGGGGCGCAGCTGGCTCCAGTAGGTGGTGTCGCGCTCGTTCACGCCTTTTTCGACCAACTGCACCTCGCCTTTTTTCATTTGCGAAAGGGGGTCGTTGCGTAGCGAGTCGCGCTGGGCCTGCTTCACTTGGTGCCGCACCTGCCGGTTGAGGCCCCATAGGTTGGGCTTGTCGCGCTTAATCTGGCGGGTTAGTTCCTTGGTCGTGACGGGCGCAATGACGGGTGGGCCAGCGGGTGCCGCGCCTGCCACCGGCGCGCTAGGCTGCTGCTCGGGCGGGGCGGGGTAGGTGGGAATTACCCGGTTGTAGTTGGAGAAAACGGCCGTCACGAAGCCCGTGCCCTTAAAGCCGAAAGCCGAGAAATTAACGGCCAGCTTCTGCGACTGCACCACCCAGGCGTGGGGCGCGCCCGGCGCGGGCGCAAACAGCTGCTCAATGTGCAGGTCATCGACGTAGTCGAGCTGGGCGTCTTTGGTAAGGCGCAAATCCACGGAGTGCAGCCGCCACGAGCCGTCAACCACGTAGATAAAGCCCGAAAAAACAGGGTCGGAGCGACGGCGGGGCGTCACCCGGATTTTGTGTACCAGCTCGCCGTTCTGCTGGCTGCTGCCTACCAGCTCGTATTGGTAAAATGCTAAGGCATTGCCCGCAATGGGCGACACGAAACCGCGCTCCGAAAAGCCCGATTTTACGAGGTTATTATAGAAGCTGAGGCCGCGCGCGGCCCCGGCCCGGTTGAAGCTGATGCCGCGCGAATCGCCGCTCACGCGCGAGGACAGCATCCTTTCCTTTACTACGTCGGGCTGGGTAAAGGCGATTTCGGATAAGCTTTCGGAAAGGTAAAAAATGCCCGGCTTGATGTCGGGGCCAATTTTAACCAAGCCCAGAATCTTGCCCGGGGTTTCGCTGAGGCGGCCCAGGCTCTTGATGTAGATGCGGGCCCGGAAGGCGGCCACCTCGCGCTGGTGGTAGGCGCGCCACTGCTGCGCGTGCTGAATGATGGCGTAGGCAGGGTCGCGGTCGGAGCCGCGCACCGTCACCTCGGCCAGGCTGAACGACTCGGGCGCCAGGGCCACGTTGAGCACAAGGGTCGAGTCGGCGCCCGGCACGCGCACGGTTTCGGTGCGGGGGCGGTAGCCTACGTACTGAAAAACAAGCTGGTAAGTACCCGCGTCGAGCCGCAGCTGGTACTGGCCCTGCTCATTGGAGCCGGTGCTGACGGCCGCGCCGCGCACCGCCACGTTGGCGAAGGGCAGGCCCGCGCCGTCGGGCCCGCTCACCTTGCCCTTGATGAGGCCCGCGCGGGCGGCTAGCGGCAGCACGGCCAGCCACAGGGCCAGCCACAAAAAACGGGAGAAACGCATTAAAATCGGGAAAAGCGGCGCGGGTGCTGTAGGTACAAGCAAGTTAGGCGTAGCCCGTTAATCTGCGCCAAAAAAAGAGCAGCCGGGCGGGCTGCTCTTTCAGAGGCAAAAAACGGCGTATTGGTTGGCTAGCCAAAATAATTGCCCGAAGTGGAGAACAGGTTGGCAATGCGCGCCACGGTGCCCACGTCCAGGCCTTCGTCGAAGGCTTCGGAAAAGGCGCTGGCCGGAAAGCCGCTGGTGTTGGGCAAGGTGCTGAGCGAAACGCCGCCCTGGACGGTATTGCTTTCAGTCGCGAAGGTGACGTTGGCGGGCGCGTTGGTATTATTGCCCGCGCCGTAGATGGCGTCGGTGATGCCGGGTACGGCGCCACCACCATCGATGCCCGAAATCCAGCTTTTGGGAGCGTTCGAGTAGGGCGCTACAGGTACACCCTGCGAGGGTATGCTACTGGTGGCACCCGCCCGCCGCATTTCGCGGATGTGCGAAGCGTGGCGCGCCTCCACGGCGTGGATGCTGAGGGCAGCCGTAAGCACGGTTTTGTTGGCCATCACCAGTGGGGCAGCGCCTTTGTAAGCCCGTACGCCGGTATCTTCAAACGACTGAGCCAGGGCTAAGTAAACGTTGGCGTTGGTGAGAGCCGTGGGAAAGGTACCCCTGGCCGTGTAGTCGAACACGCCAACCGTCGGCGCGGGAATAGCATTGGCGCCCAGCACAGCGCGCAGAAACGTGACGTGGTTGGCCTCGTCGGTAGCGATGAGGGCTAGCCCAGCGGCATTAGCTGCACTAAGGCCCGTAACGGTGGCGCGGGCCTGGTAAAAATACGATTCGAGGTACTCCAGCTTGAGGGCGAAGTTGAGCACATCGTTGACGCTGGCACCCACCGGCGTTTGGGCGTAGGCTTTGTTGAAAATGGCCCCCACGGCCAGGGGCAGCGCGGCGGCGGTGAGCTTCTGGCCCAGGCCGCCCAGGTTTTTGAATACGGCGCGGCGCGAGTCGAGGCGGTCGTATACCTCGGGGTCAACCTGCTCGATATCAGCGAGAATTTGAAGAAAATTCATCTTGGTAAGGCTGCTAAATAAGAAGTGAGAACGCTCGGCTTACTTAATGCCCGACACGTCGAGCTTCGAGCCGATGGCCAGGTAGGTATTGGCTACGGCTACGACCTCGGCGGGCGAGAGGGCACGCTCGAGACTGGAGCCGGCGGGGCCGTTGTTGGCAGCTACGCTGCTGGTGCCGGCCGTGGAGATGGTCGCCACATCGTTGCCCACGAAAGTATTTTCGCTCACAAAATCGCGGATGAGGGCGGCGTGCCGGGCCTCGACCGAGGCAATTTTACCGGCCAGGTAGAGGTAGGCGGGCGACACAATGTACTGGCCGGCCCCGATGTAGGCCGCCGAGCCCAGGTCCTCAAACGCCTTGGCGGTGCTGAGTACCGAAGTCCGGTCGTTGAAGTTGATGCTCGTGAAATCCACCGTTAGGTCTTTAAGCACCGGAACCCCGGCCGCCGCAATAGCGGCCTTGAAAAACTCGCGGTGAATGACTTCGTGGTAGTAGAGGTCATCGAAGGCAGCCTTTTCAGCAAGTGTGATGGAGCTGCCGGTGTAGTAGGTGCCGGTGCGCACCTGGGTATAAAAGGCTGCTTCGAGTTGCTCCAGCGCGTAGGCGTAGTTGAGCACGCCCCCGTCGCCGCTGCCCACGCTCACGGTGCTGGGCAGCACCGTGAGTACCGTATTGTTGATAGCCCGGCCGCCGGGGCCAGTAGCGATGAGGTCGGCCGCGCCCGGCTGCGCCGTGGTGGGCACTACAAACGTGAGGGTAGTGGCATTGACAACGGTGAAGGTGGTCGGTAAGCCATTCAGTGTAAGCGTGGTAACCCCGGTGAAGTTGGTGCCCGTGAGGGTAACGGTAGCCCCCGGCAGCGCACTGGCCGGGGCCGCGCTAATGATGCTAGGCGCCGAAACGGGGGTGGCCGTGACCGTAAAGGGCGTGTTGCTGGTGGCTGTGCCAGTGGGCGAAGTCACGGTGATGGCCCCCGTTTGGGCCCCGGCCGGCACGCTGAAGGTGATGGTGGCCGCATCGACCACCGTGAAGCCCGAGGCGGCTACCGTGCCCAGCGTCACGGCCGTGGTGCCCAAAAAGCCGGTACCCTTGAGCGTAACCACCGTGCCCGCCATGCCACTGGCCGGGCTAAAATTGGCCAGGCTCGTGACGACCGAGGGGCTGGGGTCGGGCTGATTGGTTTTGCAGCTGGCCAGCCACAAGCTGCCGAGCACCGCGCTGGCACCGCCGTAGCGAAGAAAAGAGCGCCGGGTGGGCGAACCAGCAGCGGCCGGCTGCACCCGTAAATCAGGTAAAGGCAAGGTCATCGCGAAAAAGTAAAGTGAAGAAGCTGCACCGTAGCGCTTCGTCAAATGTACTGCCCTAGCCGCGCGGAAATGGCGCTGCCTAATCGAAAAAATACTTGTTTATTCAGGCTTCTCTTCCCGGCGGCTGGTGTACCAGGCATTGAGCAGTACCCCTAGCAGCACGAGCGCGATGCCGGGGTACACGGTAGTCTTTACTTTGTCGCCAAACACGAAGTAGCCCAGCGCGATAGCGTAAATGAGCCCCAAATAATCGAGGGCGGCCACGAAGCTGGCCTGCTTTGCCTGAAAAGCCTGCGTGACGCACCACAGCGCCACGTGCGTGAACAGGCCAGCCAAGGCCAGCCAGGCCCACTCGGCGCCGCGCGGCAGCTGCAAGTCAAACAGCATCCAGACCGCTGCAATGGCTAGCGGCACTAGGTTGAAATAAAACACCGGCACGAGCGGTGCGATTTTGTCGCCCACGCGGCGCAAAAACACGCTGCTCAGGCCCGACGACACCGCCGCGCCCACGCCCACGAGTACCCCGGCCGAGAGCAAGCCCTCGGTGCCCTTGGCCAGCACCACGCCCGCTACCGCCAGGGCATAAAAAAGCCATTGCCAGGGCTTTAGCGGCTCGCCCACTAGCCAGATGGCGGCTACGGCCGTCACCACCGGCGCCAGGTAGGTGAGCGTAACGGCCCCGCCCAGCGGCAACGCCTTCAGCGCCAAGAAGCCGCCGATGATGGAGCCCGCCCCGAAGATGCCCCGGGCCCACAGGTTGCCCCTGGCCGCGGGTGGGCCCCATACCGGCACGCCCGTGCGCCGCAGCTGAATGACGGTGAGCGTGAGCGAAATAAGGCAGCGGGCAAAGATGATTTCGGCGGTGGGCAGGCCATCGAGCTTCTTCACGGCCACGTTGACGAGGGCTAGCAGCGCCGTGGAAGCCAGCATGTAGAGAAGTCCGGGCGAAATGCGCATAGGGGCAAAAGCAGTGGGCCCCCGGGCGGCGGCACGTTTGGCCGCGGCGGGTGGTTGAGAGCGGGCGGCCTGCTGCTACAACGGGCCTGCCCCCGCTTCGTTCCCGTATTTTGCGGCTACTGCGCCCTTGCCCTATGTTTAAGAACCCCGACAAAGCCCCCAAAACCTACACGCCCGCCGAGGCTCTGCCCAAGATAGCGGCCTACTGCGCCTACCAGGAGCGCACCCAGCGCGAGGTAGAGGAAAAGCTCAAAAGCTACGGCCTCGACGAAGATGAGGCCGGCGAAATCATCATCCGCCTGAGCCGCGAGAAGCTGCTCGATGAGGAGCGCTACGCCCAGGCCTACGCCCGCGGCAAGCACCGCACCAACGGCTGGGGCCGCCGCCGCATTAAGCTGGAAATGAAGGCTAAAGGCCTGAGTGAGTACTGCATCAAGAGTGGCCTCAAGGAGCTTGATGGCGACGAATACTACGACAAGCTGAAGCAGCTGCTGGGCCAGCGCGACGCCCGCGAAAAGGAAACGCACCCCATGAAGCGCAAGATGAAGCTCATGGCCTACCTCACCCAGAAGGGCTACGAGTCGGACCTGATTCAGGAGGCGCTGGGCGAGCTAGCCGGGGGCTAGCCTAGTCCGATTGCGTGGTGGCGACAACCCCAGCGTGTCAAATTCGTTAGCACTAATGAAACTAGCAAAATTGACTTGATATGAAAATCGCAGTAGAAAAAGGGGAAGCCAAGGGCTTTCTGCCGGATGGCCGCCACACCGTCACCATCACCAGCATCGAGGAGGGCACTAGCGAGCACCAGAACGTGCCGTTTTTTGCTGCCCACATGGAAAACGAGGAGGGCTTCGTAACGCAGCGCTTCTACAACTCGCCGGCCGGCCACCCCATCATTCTTTCACTGTATTCGGCTGTGGGCATCAAGCCCCAGGAAGGCAAAGACCTCGACACCAAGCAGCTCATCGGCAAGCACTTGTCGGTAGAGGTGAGCGACCATCACTACACCGACCCGGCCAGCGGCAACGAGCGCAGTGTGCGCCAGGCCACCGGCTTCCGGGCCGCATAAGTAAGGTCAGAACTAAAAAGAACGTCATGCTGCGCCTGCGTAGCATGACGTTCTTTTTTGCACACAATGGCCTCTTTTACAAGCATTACAATTTTCGCCCCGGCCCCGGCGCTACCAGCCGCTGGCCCACGATGACGCGCCGGCCGGTGAGCGTGCGTAGCATGGGCACCAGTATTTGCTGCGCATTGCGTTGAGTTTCGGAAAGAATGCCGCTTTGCAGGGCTGAGCGGCGCACCTGGGCCTCGGCGTAGCGATAGGCCTCATCGACGAGGCTGGCATCCTGAAAAAAACCGTTTTCGGTGCTGAACACGCGGCTTTCCTTGTGATTGACTTGGAAGGTGCACAGCTCGGGCTCGGGCAGGGTAACGCGCACCACCGAGTCGCCCTCGAAGACGACGTCCTGCGGCCGGATTTTGCGCAAGTCGAGGCAGCCCACGGCCTCGCCACCCACGATGAGGGCGGCCTTGGCATCGGGCAAAAACGGGTACTTGGCCGTGCGCTTATACTCCACCACGTCTTTAAAGCGGTAGCGCACCAGCTCCAGCTTGCCCAACGCCTCCACCTGGGTGAGCACCGTGTTATGGGTTACCGTCACCTGCGGCTCGCGCGGGGCCAGCGGGTTGAGGCCAGCCAGCGTGGTGCCGATTTTATGCCATAAAAACACGCCCAGCGCCACGAGGATGAGCAACGGAAGGAGGCGGCGAAGCAGGCGGGGCAGCATAGCGAACAGCGGGGCGCCGGCCAGCGCCGGCCAACTAGTGGCGTTTAGCCCGTAATACCCCAAACGCCACGCTGGGGTTGGCGCCGCGTAGCTTTGGCGCGTGATGCGTGCGCTTCCTCCCTCCGTTCTGGCCCTGGCCCGGCGCGCCTGGCGCGGGCACGGCTGGCTGCTGCTGGCCGTGTGGCTGCTGGTGCAGGCCGCTTTTTTAGTGAAATACCACGGCCCGCACTACGCCAACGACAGCGCCCGCTACCTGAGCTATGCCGCCAACCTGACCGAGCACGGCTATTATAAAACTGAGCCCGGCACGGCGCCCGCCACCATCGCTAACAACGGCGTGGACAATTTTCAGTACGTCCACAATCAGCGCTATATCCTTTACCCGTGGTTTCAGAGCGTGTGGCTGCGGCTGCATGCCGGCTGGTGGGGCATTGTGCTGGGGCAGATTGTGATTTCGGGGCTGGCGGCGCGGGCGCTCTACGCGGCCGGGCGGCGGCTGGCGGGCGGGCGGCGCGGCGCGGCCGCGCTGGCCACCGGGTTATTCATCCTGTGGCCCGATGTGCAGCAATTCAACTGCTACCTACTCACCGAGTCGCTGTTTATCAGTTTATCAGTGCTGTCGTTCTGGGCGCTGGTCAGGGTGAAAAACGGCGGCTGGTCAGCCTGGCTGCTACTGGGTATTTTGCTGGGGCTCACGGCCCTGGTGCGGCCCAACGGCTTTATGGTGGCGGCGGCGGTAGGCCTGGCCGGGCTAGCCACGCTCTACGCGAGAAAGCGGCGCCTCTTCTGGCTGGCCGTGGGCGCGGCGGTACTGAGCGCGCCGCTGGCCGTGTGGTGGCTCAATCAACAACTGGTTAGCTTCTTCATCGTCGAAACCTACGCGCGGGGCGAACTCATGTTTGCCACGCCGGTGTGGGCTGTGCACCCTAGCGTGCCACTGGTGCTGCCGCCGGCCGGCATCGGGCAAATGTCCAGGGTGCTCTACTTTGCCGCCCACAACCCTGGCTTCCTGGCCAAGCTGATGCTGGGCAAGCTGCTGGTTTTCTTCAGCAGCATCAAGCCCTATTATTCGCTGGGCCACAAGGCGATGAGCGTGCTCCTGCTATGGCCGCTCTACTACCTGGCGGTGCGCGGCGCCCGGCTAGCCGCGGTGTGGCTGCCGGCGCGGGTGTTTCTGGTGGGCGTGCCGTTGCTGCAAGCTGCCATCGTCATGCTCACGGTTGACGACTACGACGTGCGCTTCCTGGCGCCGGTGCTACCGTTCGTGTTTGCGCTGGCTGCGCTGGCGATTGCTGAAATGAAGAAGGGGTGAGTTAGTGAGTTGAAATATACCCTATTAAAAGGTGGGCAGTCACCAACTCACTCCTTCACCTGAAGCCGGCCCAGGCTTGCAGGCCGCCGGTGTGCACGGCCACCACAGTGCTGCCGGGGGCAAAATGCCCTTTCGCAATGAGGTCGAGCACGCCGAAAAGTAGCTTACCGGTGTAAATAGGGTCGAGCAGCACACCGTAGTCGGCCTCAACCTGCTGAATAAAAGCGCGTAGCTCGGCCGGCAGCTTGGCGTAGCCGCCGAAGTGGTACTCGGTGTGCAGCTCGTAGTTAGGCAATACGCGGCCAGCCGCGGCCAGGGTCAGGGCGTCAACATCAGCGCGCAGAAAATCAGCGCCTTTCAGCGCAGCTATGCCCACGGCGCGGGCCGGGTAGCCGGCCTCGGCCAGGCCCAGCGCCAAGCCAGCTAGGGTGCCGCCGGTGCCCGCGGCCACGGCTACGGCGTCGAAGTCAGTGTGCAGGCGCAACTCGCCGATGAGCTCGGCCACGCCGGGCAGGGCCAGCGGGTTGGTGCCGCCCTCGGGCAGCAGGTAGGCCGGGCCGTATTGGCGGCGCAGCGCGGCCAGCAAGTCGGGCTCGGCGCGTCGGCGGTAGGTAGCGCGGTCGAGGTAGTGCAGGGCCATGCCCTCGGCCGCGCAGCGGGCCAGGGTGGGGTTGAGGGGCAGGTGCGCCTCGCCGCGCACCAGGCCCACGGTGCCGAAGCCGTAGCGCTGGCCGGCGGCGGCCACGGCCGCCAGGTGGTTGGAGTAGGCACCGCCGAAAGTGAGCAGGCGGGTGTGGCCTTCGGCCCAGGCTTGGCGCAGGTTGTACTTCAGCTTGCGGGCCTTGTTGCCGGGTAGGGCGGGGTCGCGCAGGCCGTCGCGCCAGAGCAGCAGGCGCACGCCCCGCCGCTCGGCAACCGGGTGCGGCAAGGGTTGAAGCAAAGGAAAATCGTCTGTCATTGCGGGCGCAACGCCGGGAGCGCGGCAATTCTTCGGGGGCGGCGGCCCGTATGGTTCTACGAAGAAAATATAGGATGCCGCACTTTGCGCCGCGCGCCCGTAATAATTCCGTAATGGGGCCGCCCCCGCCCCCACGTTAGGCGGCCTCCCCGGCGCGCCGGCGCCGCAGGCCCAGCCAGCCAGCCGCCCCCACGGCCACCAGCACTCCGAGGCTGGAAACCAGCGACACCGTGTTGCCGATTTTGTATTCCTTGGGCTCAAACGCAAACTTGATTTCGTGCGAGCCGGCGGGCACCTGCATGGCTCGTAGCACCCAATCGGCCCGGAAGTGCGGCACCGGCTGGCCATCGAGGAAGGCCTGCCAGCCATCGGCATAGTAAATTTCCGAGAACACCACCGTGGCTGGCTGGGCCGCCGAGTAGCGGTAGGTGAGCGCATCGGGCGCGTAATCGGTGAGGGCGATGGTGGCCGACGAGTCGGCGTAAGTGGCCGGTTTCACCGTTGGAAATTTCTTGGCGTCGAACACCGCTACCTGCTTTGTATTGAGGGTGCTGAGGGCGGCCATCTCGGCGTCGGGGCTGGCCACGGCCTTCAGCTCCCGCACAAACCAGGCGTTGCCCAGGGCACCGGGGTTGCGCTGCACCTGCTCGGTTTCGCCCTGCTTCTGGGGCGGCACGAGCACGTAGCGCGTGTTCAGCATGTTGAGCACGCCGGTGTTGTTCTGCGAAATCTGGCGCTCAATGAGGTCCTGGTAGCGGCGCAGCTTGGCGCCGTGGTAGCCCCCGATGCTCTTGTGGAAGTACGAGGTGCGCGCCTCGTTAAACGGGTTGCCCAGGTTCAGTACGCGGTAGCTCAGGTCCTTATCCTGCAAAATCTGCTGGTCGGCGGGCGTAGGCTGGAAGCTTTCGGCGATGGTTTCGGCCTGAAAATTCTTCTCGCCGAGGTAGCGTTTGTCTACCGTCCAGAGGTCGAGCAGCACCAGCGCCGCCACGGCCAGGGCCGCCACCCGGGCGTCGATTTTGCCCTTCAGGTAGAAGTACAACGCTGCTAGCGTGAGGCCCACGAAGAGCAGCCCCCGCCAGATGTCGTTGTGCAGCAAATCGGCGCGGTCGGCGCGCAGGGCGCTCATCAGCTGCGGTGTGAAGCCGCTTTGGGTGAGGCTGGCATCTTGCGGCGAAGCGTAGTCGAAGCTGAGACTGGCCACCCAGGTTAGCAGCAGGAAGCCCGCCGTAACGGCGCCCGCGTAGAGCAGCTGTCGGGTGCGGGCCAGGTTATCGGCCGAGTCCACGACCACGGCCGGCGCGCCGGCCGCCGCGCGGGCGGCCTTGGCCAGGGCCGGGTGCAGCGGCTCGGCGGGCACTGGCGTAGCGCCGGCCGGCAATGCGGCCGTGCGGGGCCGCAAAATGCGCGCGAGGGCCAGCGCCGCCAGCAGCGGCATGGCCAACTGGGCAATAACGAGGGCCATGCTCACGGCGCGGAAGCTTCGGTAGCCGGGCAGGTAGTCAAAAATCAGGTTGTTAACCGTCTCGAAGTTCTTGCCCCAGGCCAGGATAAACGACACCAGCGTGCCGGCCAGCAGCCAATAGCGCGTGCGCTTATCTACCACAAACAGGCCGAGCACAAACAGAAAGCAGACCGTGACCCCCACGTACACCGGGCCGGCCACGTAGCTCTGGTCGCCCCAGTAGGTGGGCATGGCGGCCAGGTATTCTTCGGGCAGGCCGGCGGCGGCAATGTGCGAGTCCTTGGGCAGCGGCATGGCGCTGCTGCCGCCGTAGAAGTTAGGCACCAGCAAGGTCATGGTTTCGCCGATGCCGTAGCTGTAGGCGAAGGCGTAGTCGCGGTCCTGCTGCTTGGCGCTGGGGGCTGCCTGACCGGGCTGGGCCGGCAGGGCCGTGAGCTCAGAGGGCGAGCGGTTGCTGAATTTGCTGTACTCGTAGGTGGTGTAGAGGCGGCCGAAGCTCACGCCCACCGCCAGCAGCGCGCCGACCCCTAGCAGCACCACACGGCTGAAAAAGTCGGGCAGGCGCCCGGCCCGGATGGCCGCCACCAGCTCAATAATGCCGTAAATCACCACCAGCAAGCCCAGGTAATAGGTAATCTGTGGGTGGTTGGCGCGCACGTTCATGGTGAGGCCGAAGGTGAACAGCGCGGCGCCCAGCCACTTATTCTGGCGCATGGCCAGCAGCAAGCCGCCCAGCACCAGCGGCGCGTAGGCCAGTGCCCACGACTTGGTATTGTGCCCGGCTGCCAGGATGGCGAGGTTGTAGCTCGAAAAGCCCAGGGCCACCGCGCCGGCCACCGCCACCAGCGGCCGCACGCCCAGCGCCACCAGCAGCACGTAGCCGCAGAGCAGCGCCACAAACAGGTTGCTGACCACGCTCGGCAGCCCCAGCGCGATGAATTTCTGCACGTACACGAACAGGTCGCCGGGGAAGTGTACCGAAATCAGGTACGTGGGCATGCCCGAGAACATAGAGTTGGTCCACAGCGGCTCGTGGCCGTGCTCGGCCAGCCACTGCTGCGTTTCGCGCGCGCCACCCTGAAACTGGGTGATGTCGTGCTGCGCCAGCGACCGGTGCTCAAACACGATGGGCGCGAAGTAGGCCACGGCCAGCACCACAAAAAACAACACGGCCAGCACGTGCGGCCAGGCCCGCTGCCAAAGCGGCGCGGGCGCGGAAGAATAGGAAGTGGAAACGGCCATCGGGCGCTTTAACTACGAAGAGGCAAATGAAGCCCGAAGGTAGCGCCGGGGCGCGGAAGGGGGGAGGACTATTGCTTTAGTTCGGTGTCAGCGCCTTTCGAATACCACTGGATTGCTCATCGCATGGCGGCATGATATTCTTGTATTGGAAAGTACAGTTTAAAAGCAAAAATTATCAACATGATTCGGTTAGTAAAATCGTTGATAACTGTGGTAGGGGAATTACAAATAATTGATTTTAAAGAAATTATTTGAAAAAAATTCAAATCCACACTTTTTGTCTTTTTGATTTTGATACCAAATATCCCCGCTACCTTCAACCCAACGTACGGTCCACACCCCGCCAACACGGTCGCCTATAAACGGCGAACCCCCGGCTGGTGAGACAACCGAGGGTTCAAGAAGTGGGTGCAGGAACACCCTGCCTTCTTGTCCAAATGAAAGGGAAACCTGCGTTACAACTGCTGCGGAAATGGTGGAAGCCAGTTTTGCAAGAGTTTGTGAAAGGTGTCGCTAAAGGCCTCGGCCTCTACTTCATAGCTCACATGCTGCGCTAGTTGGGATAAGGGGCCGGGCCGGGTGCTTGGCCCGTTATTTTATTGCAAGCAAATGTGCTAAGCAAACGGACAAACAGGCCTGCAAGTTTAGTGACTCTCAGTAGATTTCAGCGGCTAGCCAACTGCTGCTAAGCTACTTCAGCACTACCTCGGCTATCACCGGGAAGTGGTCCGACGGGTAGTGCCCACGCAGGGAGTCGGTAAGCACCGCGTAGTCGAGCACGGTGCTGCTGGGGCTCACGAAAATGTAGTCGATGCGGTCGGCCAGGGGGGCATTCAGCTTGAAGCCGTTGAAGGTGCCGACCGGGCCGTAGGCTGGCTTTTGCGTGCGCAAATAGGCATCGCCGAAGGCGCTTTGCAGGGTTTTTACCTGCTCGGTGTCGGGCGTCGAGTTGAGGTCGCCCACGCACACGACTGGCGCGCTCTGGGCAATTTCCTTGATTTTGCGCACCATCAGCCGGCCCGACTGCCGCCGCGCCTCCACGCCCTCGTGGTCGAAGTGCACGCTGAAAAAGAAAAATACCTGCCCGCTCTGCAAGTCCCGGAACTTGGCCCAGGTGCAGATGCGATTGCAGCAGGTGGCATCCCAGCCCTTGCCGGGGCGGTCGGGCGTTTCGCTTAGCCAGAAATCGCCGGTTTGCAGCAGCGCGAGGCGGGCCTTTTTGTAGAAAACGGCCGAATGCTCGCCAGCCTCCTTGCCATCGTCGCGCCCGCGGCCCACGAAGGCGTAGGCGGGCAGCTCGGCCACGTCGGTGAGCTGCCCGCGCAGCCCTTCCTGCACGCCAAAAACGTCGAAATCGTAGTGCCGCACCAGGTTCTTTACCATTTCTTTACGATGGGGCCAGGCGTCGGCCCCGTCGTCGGGGTTATTGTAGCGCAGGTTATAGGAAGCTACCCGCAGCGGCACCGGCAGCTTGGCGGCCTGCGCGAGCAGGCTGCTAGCTAAAGCGATGGCTAAGAACAGAATAAGAGCACGCATAGCAGGCTAAGAAAAAGGAGTTGCAAAAACGATTGGCAGGGCGGAGCCAGGGCTAAAGTAGCGCCGCTGGCTGCTGTGGCCGCCTGGTGGCCCCACCCGGCCGCCAGGCCCGACCTTTGTGCCCGCCATGTCCATCCGCTTCTCCGACCTGCCGGCCCTGCTCGGCGGTACCCTGCTGCAAGCTCCCGCCCTCGACGCTACCCTGGCCACGCTGCTGCTCGACAGCCGCCGGGCGGGCCTTACCGCGGGCGCCGTATTTTTTGCCCTGCGCGGGCCCAACCACGACGGCCACCAGCACCTGGCCGCACTCTACGCCAAGGGTGTACGGCTGTTTGTGGTGAGCCATCCGCCGGCCAGCCTGGCGCCATTTGAGGGCGCGGGCCTCGTGCAAGTGCCCGATGCCCTGGCGGCGCTGCAAACCCTGGCGGCGCGCCACCGGGCGGCGTTTGCGGGGCCGGTCTGGGCCGTTACGGGCTCCAATGGCAAGACCATCGTGAAGGAGTGGCTGGCCCAGTTGCTGGCGCCCGACGAGGACATCTGCCGCTCGCCCAAAAGCTACAACTCGCAGGTTGGCGTGCCACTGAGTGTGTGGGAGTTATCTCCCGGCCGGCACACGCTGGGCATTTTCGAGGCTGGTATTTCGGAGCGTGGCGAGATGGCGCGGCTGGCCCGGATAATCCGGCCCACCCACGGCATCTTCACCACCCTGGGCACGGCCCACGACGCGGGCTTTGCCTCTAAAGAAGAAAAGCTGGCCGAGAAGCTGCGGCTATTTGACAGCCCCGGCTTCGAGCTGCTCGTGTACTGCGCCGACCAGCCGCTGGTGCACGCCGCCGTGCAGGCGCGCGGCCTGCCTGCCCTGGCCTGGACGCGCCACGCCGCGCCCGGCGCCGCCCTGCGCTTCCGCCTGAAAACCACCGCCAGCGGCACCACCAGCGTGCGCGTGCGGCTGGCCGACACGGCGGCCACCGCCCACTTCCCGGCCGAGCAGCAGGCCCTGCGCGCGGTGTCGCGCTTCACCCTGCCCTTCGCCGACGAGCCTTCGGTGGAGAATGCCCTGCACTGCCTGGCCGTGCTGCTCTGGCGCCAGCTCGACCCTGGCCACGCCCTGGCCCCGGCCGAAATGCAGCGGCGCCTGCTGCGCCTGCACCCGGTGGCCATGCGCCTCGAAATGAAGGCCGGCCGCCACGGCTGCTACCTCCTCGACGACACCTACAACAATGACCTGGTGGGCCTCTCGCTCGCCCTCGACGCCTTGAGTAGGCAGGCTAGGCCCGGCGGCCGTACCCTCATGCTCAGCGACGTGCTCGAATCGGGCCTCAGCCCTGCTGAGCTCTACGGCCGCGCGGCGGCCCTGGTGCAGGCCCACGGCGTCACGCGGCTCATTGGGGTGGGGGAGGCTATAAGTGAGTTTTTGGCTGCTGAATTGCATAATGACGAGCAGCCAAAAACCAGGAACCAAGAACCAGAAACCCGTTTCTACCCCACTACCGAAGCGCTGCTGGCCGACCTGCGGCCCGCCGATTTTCAGAACGAAACCATCCTCATCAAGGGCGCCCGGCGCTTCGGCTTCGAGCGGGTGGTGGCGGCCTTGCAGCAGCCGCAGCACGGCACCGTGCTGGAGGTAAACCTCGACGCGCTCACCCATAATCTCCAGTACTACCGCCAGCGCCTGAACCCCGGCACCAAGCTCATGGTGATGGTGAAGGCCTTTGCCTACGGTAGCGGCTCCTACGAGGTGGCTAGCCTGCTTGAGTTTCAGCGGGCCGACTACCTGGCCGTGGCCTACGCCGACGAGGGCCAGCAGCTGCGCGACAACGGCATCAGCCTGCCCATTATGGTGCTCAACCCCGGGCCCGATAGCTTCGGCCAGCTGCGGCGCTACCGCCTGGAGCCCGAAATTTATTCGCTCGAACGCCTGCACGACTACCTGCAAGCCGCCCGCGAGGCCAGCGCCGACGCGGCCGGCCCGCTGCCCCCGCTGCACCTCAAGCTCGATACCGGTATGCGCCGCCTGGGCTTTGCCGAAGAAGAGCTGCCCGACCTACTGGCCCTGCTGGCCACCCACCGCGCCGCGCTGCCGGTGGCGGGCATCATGACCCACCTCGCCGCGGCCGACGACCCCAGCCACGACGACTTTACCCAGCAGCAGCTGGCCACCTTCCGGCGCATGGCCATCGCCATCGAGGCCGTGCTGGGGTACGCCGCACTCAAGCATGCGCTCAACTCGGCCGGCATCCGGCGCTTTCCCGAGGCGCAGCTCGACATGGTGCGGCTCGGGGTGGGCCTCTACGGCGTGGAAGCCGGCGCCGAGGACGCTGCCAACCTCTTGCCGGTGAGTACCTTGAAAACCACCATCTCGCAGATAAAAACGCTGCCCCCCGGCACCACCGTGGGCTACGGCCGCCGGGGCGCCGCCACCGCCCACGAGCGCCGGGTGGCCACCCTGGCCATCGGCTACGCCGATGGCTACGACCGGCGCTTCAGCAACGGGCAAGGGCTGGTAATGCTGCACGGCCGCCGCGCCCCGGTGGTGGGCTCGGTGTGCATGGATATGGTGATGGTGGACGTCACCGATGTGCCCGAGGCGCGCCCCGGCGACGTGGCCGTGGTCTTCGGCCCGGGCCTGAGCACGAGCGAGCTGGCCCAGCGCATCGGTACCATTCCGTACGAGCTGCTGACCAACGTGAGCGAGCGGGTGAAGCGCGTGTTTGTAAGTGAGTAAGGTGTTTGCAATCAAAACAATAAGCAATGTGCCTGAACGGGCGGCACTAAAAAAACAAGCGGGATGCCTACTTATGCTGACTTTCTGAATAAATTAGCGGTTAAATTGTCCCTAAGCGTTTACTTTATCTGGTTCTTCTTGATTACATGACTGTTATTCGTATTGCTTTTTGTAGTATTCTAAGTTTATTTTTAACCTGGGCTGGCTCGGCTCAGGCAACAGCGCGCCCCGCCGACACGGCACTCGATGGGCTGTGGAAGGGGCCCTTGCAGCTGCCGGGCGGTGAGTTGGACGTCATTTTTCGCCTGGTTAAGCTCAGCAGCGGCGAGTATTTCGCCACCCTCGATGTGCCCAAGCAGCGCGTCAGCCACCTGTCGGTAACCGTCACCATGCAGGCCGACACCATCATTTTTGCCTCGGCTGAGGCCAACTGCCGCTTCACTGGCCGCCTGGTGCCCGATGCGGGGCAGCTGCAAGGCACCTGGCAGCAGCCGGGCTTCCGGGTGCCGCTCACGCTCACCCACACGGCCCTGCCCACGGCCGCGGCGGCCAGCAAAGTGCGCCTGACGCCGCCTTACCGCGAAGAAAACGTGACGTTTGCCAACGCCACGGCCGGCTTGCGGCTGGCTGGCACGCTCACCGTGCCGGCCGGGCCGGGGCCGTTTCCGGCCGTGGCGCTGCTTTCCGATGCGGGGGCGCAGGAGCGCAACGGCACCGTAAATGAGTTTGGCCCCCAGGGCTGGCTGGCCGACTACCTCACCCGGCGCGGCATCGCGGTGCTACGCTTCGATGACCGGGGCACCGGCCAGTCGACCGGCGCGGCCGAGGCCACGCTGGCCGACCTAGTAACCGATGCCCAGGCAGCGCTCGCCTTTCTGAGCACCCGCCCCGAACTCATCCCGACCCGGCTGGGGCTGATTGGGCAGGGTGAGGGCGGCAACGTGGCGCTGCTGGCCGCCGCCCGCCCCCAGCCGCCGGCGTTTGTGGTGGGGCTGGCGCCCTACGGCCTGCCCGGCCGCGAGGTAGCCATGCAGCAGCAGGAAGCCACGCTACGCAGCCTCCAGACCTCGTCGAGCCAGATGGCCCTGGCCCTCAAGCGCCAGCAAATGACCTTCGACGCCATCCGGCAGACGGCCACCCGCAGCCAGGCCCGCACCATCGTGGCCAATATTTTAAAGCAAGATAACCCGGTGCTAAGCGATGCGGCTGCCCAAGCCCGGGCCACCGAGCTGACGGCGCCGCCCTACCGCTACTTCCTGTCGTTTGACCCGGCCGAGAGCCTGGCCCAGGTAACCTGCCCGGTGCTCCTGCTCTACGGCGCCGCCGACCCGGTACTCAACCCCGACAATAATCTGGAGGCCCTGACGAAGGGCCTGAAGAATAACAAGGCTTTGGTCGCTAAGAAATTGCCGGGCGTCAATCACCTGTTTCAGCCCGAGCGCGACCAGTGGCCCATCGTGGGTGGGCAGGCGCAGCCCAACTTCTCGCCCGCTGCCCAAGAAGCCATGCGGGCCTGGATAATGGAGGTGCCCGGCAAGTAGCGGCCGCCCCGGTGCCGGATAAGGTGGACCATAACGGTTGAGGCGGCCCTTGCGTAAGGGGGGCGTCTTTCACCGCCGGCGCCCGCCGGCTTTCCCCCTGCTCTGCCATGACCAAGGCCACCTATTCGCTGTTCGCGGCTGCCCTGCTGCTAGCCAGCTGCAACGACCTCAAAAAATCGGATGATAAAACCACCCTCTCCGACGCCACGGCCGACACGGCCGTAGTGGCCCGCACCGGCCAAACGGTGGGCGACGTGGCTACCAGCGCCGCTAACACCGTGGACAGCGCCGCCAGCAAAGTGGGCAGCGCCGTAAGCAACACCTTCGACATGACCAAGGCCAAGCTGGCCGACGTGAAGCTGCCCGAAGTAAATCTGCCCGGCGTGACCGTGCGCGGCAACGACGACTACCAGGTGTATGGCCTGGAAGAGAAAGTGCTGTTTGACACCGACAAGGCCACCATCAAGCCCAGTGCGGCCGAGGCCCTGAAGCAAATCAGCGCCTCCATCACCAAGCGCTATTCCGGCAAGGACGTGCGCGTGCTGGGCTTTGCCGACGCGCGCGGCGATAAAAGCTACAACCGCGAGCTGAGCCAGCAGCGCGCCGAGGCCGTCAAAAACTACCTCATCACCACCGATAAGCTGCCCGCCGACCACCTCAGCACCGAGGCCTTCGGCGAAAGCCAGCCCGTGGCTACCAACGCCACACCCGCCGGCCGCCAGGAAAACCGCCGCGTCGAAATCGCCGTGCGCGTGCGCTAGCCCGTTAGCTTCCGGTTTGCCGCCAGGCTGGCCAATCAAAAAGGCCCACCTTACGAGCGTAAGGTGGGCCTTTTTGATTGGCCAATGAAAGGGCTAGCGCTGGCGGCGTTGGCGCAGGCGCTTGAGGCCGTAGGCCACGCCACCGGCCAGCAGCAGGCTGGCGCCGCCGTCGAGGGGCACGGCGGTGGGGTCGGGCGCCTGAGGCGTGGGGCCGCCCGTGGTGGGTGTTTGCGCGTGGCTTGCTACGGCGGCCAGTAAGAGGAAGAACAAGGGGAGAAGACGATTCATGGCAGTAGAAAATTAAGTTGGGATGAGCACTCATATTCCCCGGCTGCTGGCCAGCCCAGCCGCCGGGGAACGGGATTAATTATTCCACCGTCAGGCGCTTGACGATGGTGCCGGCGCTGGTAGTCAGGCGCAGGGCGTAGACGCCGCTGGCCAGGCCCCGCAGGTCGAGCGGGTGGGCCGTCGCGCCCTGGGCGGGCAGCGTTGCGGTGCGTACCTGACGACCGAGGGCATCAACCAAGGTAGCCGCTACGGCCTGGCAGCCGAGGCTGGTGGGCAACTCCACGAACGCCGCCTGCCGGGCCAGGTTGGGGTAGAGGGCCACCTGCTGGCCCAGCGCAACGGGCGCCGTGGCCAGCGTGGGCGTGCCCGGGGTAGGCACGCCCACGGCCAGCGGAAACGAAAGTAAGGGGCTGGCCTGCTGGCGGCAACAGGTCCGTGGTATTTATTTTATAAAGGTTTTAATTTCTGGTTGGGCCCAGCCACACCTGCTAAAAGCCCGCCGCTAGCCAACGAGAAAGGCCACCCAGAAACCTGGGTGGCCTTTCTCGTTGGCTAGCGGCGGGCTCTTTGCCCGCGCGGGCATCGGCTACTACTTATAAGCGTCTACTTCGGCGCGCATCATGGCGTTGAAGTGTGAGCCGCCGTTGGCGAGCGTCACCAGGTTCCAGCCGCGGCCGATGGCGTAGCTCCAGGTGCGGCTGTCCTTAAATTCGAAGGTGGGCCGCAGAATCTGCCCGTAGGGCGTGTAGTTGTCCATAAAGTTGGTGGTGTAGAACTTGTCGCCGCTCACAATCCACTCCATTGCCACGTAAAAGCCTTCCTCGGGCGCTACCAGATTATAAGCCGACAAATCGACCGTGAACCAGTCGCCGCCGCGTGCCGCCGACACGATGACGCTCTCCGTGAGCATGTCCTCGTTGGGCGCGTTGTAGTTGCCGTTAGCCTTGTAGATACGCACCCGGAAGGGCTCGCGCGGGAAGCCGTTTTCGCCGATGTAGAACGACACCGTGCGGATAAGGCCCAGCTTCTTGGCCTTGTCATTCTTACACATGAAGGCGTACTGGCTGCCCGGCATGCCCTGAATCATGCCCGCAGCCGGCGAGTTGGAGTGCGCCCCGAGCAGGGTGGGCTTCACGCCCTTCGACTCGACCTGCACGTTGGCCAGCGCAATGGCCTGCTTGGGCAGCTGAAGGATAATTTCCTCCATGTTGGCCCCGCGTTTTACAAACAGCGCCGTGCGCTTGTAGCCGAGCGCCATCACGATTACCGAGTCTTCGGTCACCTTGGTGGGCATGGCCAGCTGAAAGTAGCCGTACTCGTTGGTGAGCGCGCCAGTCTGCTCTTCGCGCAGGTTGATGGAAGCAAAAGGAATCGGGTCCTGGGTTTTTTCATCCACGACGCGGCCCGTAATCCGGCCCTCCTGCTGCGCCCAGCCCAGCGCGGGCAGCAGGCCAGCTACTAGTAAAAAGAATAGTAAACGCTTAATCATACGAAAAAAGGAAAATGAATAGGAACGCGGCTCACAAATTTAATTAAGTCGGTTCGGATGTTATTCAAGTGTGATAGAAATTTATCCGAAACAGGGATTAAAACGCTGCAAAAGGCATTTTTCGTAATTTGCCTTAATGGGCCGCAATGGTACTTTTCTGCTATTGGCCTGTGCTGTGCCCAGTCATCGGGGCTAGCCGGCCACTAGGCCGGCTAGCCCTGGCGGCGCCTACTTAATCATGTCGACCTCGGCCTTAATCATGGCGTTGTAGTGCTGCCCGGCGGCGGTGGCCATCGTCAGCAGCGTCCAGCCCTTGGCGATGGTGTAGGTCCAGGTGCGGCTTTCCTTGAACTCGAAGGTAGGGCGCATAATCTGGCCGTAGGGCGTGTAGTTATCATCCATAAAATTGGTATTGAAGAACTTATCACCGCTCACAATCCACTCCATCGCTACGAAGAAACCCTCCTCGGGCGCCACCACGTTGTAGGGCGTCAGGTCCACGGTGTACCACTGCCCGCCCTTGGGGGCCGACACGACCACGTTGTCGGTCAGGATATCGGTGTTGGGCGAGCTGTAGTTGCCGTCGGGCTTGTAGAGGCGCACCCGGAAGGGCTCGCGCGGGAAGCCGTTTTCGCCGATGTAGAACGACACCGAGCGGATGTTGCCCAGGCGCTTGTTCTTATCGTTTTTTACAAAAAAGGCGTACTGCCCGCCCGGCTGGCCTTGCAGCAGGCCATCGCCCGGGTGGCTGCTGTTGGCGCCCAGCTCCAGGTTTTTCACTTTGCCGCCCTTCACCGTCACGTTGCCCAGGGCAATGGCGCGGCGGTTCACCTCCAGCACCAAGTTGGCCATCGGCTTGCCGCGCTGCACCGCCACGGCCAGGTGCTCGTAGCCCAGCGCCATCACAATCAGCGAGTCGGTCTCATTCTTCAGCGGCCCGGGCAGTTGAAACACCCCAAACTCGTTGCTAAGTGCGCCGGTCTGGTCATCCTTCAGGCTTAGCGAAGTGAAGGGCAGCGGCTCCTTGGTAGCCTTGTCAATGATTTTGCCGGCTAGCATAGCCGGGGCCGGGCTGGCGGTCTGGGCGCGAGCCGTACCGCTGGCTACGCATAAGAATAATGCAAAATAAAATAAACGTTGGAACATTTGGAGTGGGTTAAGATACTGGCTAGTGCAAAAATAGGTGGCGAAGGTTATCGGTACCACATTTAATTCGGACAAAAAATAGCGTTGCCCAAAACACCTTTTTATAGGACTAGTTTCACTGTCTATCGTCCAAAAAAAAGCGACTCACCCGCCCGGCTTTTGGCGCCGCCAACTAAACGGCTGTATCTTTGTTTGAATTAAATCTAAATAACCCAACCTTCTCGCCCGTGGCCCTTTTCCGTCGCTCCGCTGCCGTGGCTGCCTCGCAGCCTTCCCCCGCTGCCCGCCGCACCGCCAACGACCTGCGCCCCGGCGAAGCGGCCACCGTGTGCTGCCTCAAAGACCCGCAAATGGCACTCAAACTGCTCGAAATGGGTTGCATTCCGGGCACGCAGGTGCGCCTGGCGGGCCGCGCGCCCCTCGGCGACCCGCTGATGCTGGTGCTCGGCGACGAGGAATATACGCTGTCGCTGCGCGTGAGCGAGGCCATTACCATTCAGCTAAAAGACTAACCAACAAGCTTATGGCGGGTGCTACCCAGGATGCCGTGCGGCCGGCTACGCCGCAACCCGGCAGCAGCCCGAGCAGCGCCGAGCGCCTGCCCCGCCTGGCCCTCATCGGCAACCCCAACTCGGGCAAGACGTCGCTCTTCAATCAGCTCACGGGCCTCAACCAGAAGGTCGGCAACTTCCCGGGCGTAACGGTGGACCGCAAAACCGGCGTGGCCCAGCTAGGGGGCCAGCGCTGGGCCGAGGTAGTGGACCTGCCGGGTACCTACTCGCTGTATCCCAAAAGCTTGGATGAGCGCGTAATTGCCGACCTGCTCTACAACCCGCTCTCGCCCGACTATCCCGATTTCGTGGTCGTGACCGTGGATGCCAGCAACCTGCGCCGCAGCCTGCTGCTCTTTTCGCAGCTCGCCGACCTCGACCTGCCGGCCATCCTGGCCCTGAACATGACGGACATGGCCGCCGAGCGCGGCATCTTGCTCGACGTGCCGGCCCTGGAGCGCGAACTGGGCGTGCCCGTGGTGCCCATGAATGCCCGCAAGGGCGTGGGCCTGGCGGCGCTACGCATCATCATGGCTGACCGGCTGGCCACGCGCCCGCCCGCCGGCCGCTTCTGGCAGCCCAGCGCCGAACTGCAACCGCTGCTGGCCGCTATTCGCCAGCACTTCAGCCTGCCCAACGACTACCTGGCGCTGCACTACGCGCACCAGTTCGGGCAGCTGCACTTTTTGGGGGAGGATGACCGCGCCTACCTGGCCCAGGTCACGGCGCAGTACGGCTTCGAGTCGATGACCCAGCAGGCGGCCGAAACGGTGGCCCGCTACGCCGCCATCAACGAGCTGCTGCTGGAGGTGGTGACCGTGACGCGCACCGAGCGCCGCGAGCCGGCCTCCAACCGCATCGATAAGGTGCTGACGCACCGTGTGTTTGGCTACCTTATTTTTCTGGCAGTGCTGTTTTTGCTGTTTCAGGCCATTTTCGCCTGGGCGCAGTACCCGATGGATTTGATTGACCAGGGCATTGCGGCGCTGAGCGGGGCCATTCAGGCGCACTTCAGCGGGCCGCTGGTGCGGCTGCTCACCGAGGGCGTCATTGCCGGGCTAGGGGGAGTGCTGATTTTTATTCCGCAGATTGCCCTGCTCTTCGCTTTTTTGGCGGTGTTGGAAGAAACGGGCTACATGGCCCGCGTTACCTTTCTCATGGACAAGCTGATGCGCCCTTTCGGCCTGAGCGGCAAGAGCGTGGTACCACTAATTTCGGGCCTGGCCTGCGCCGTGCCGGCCATCATGGGGGCGCGCACCATTGAGAGCTGGAAAGACCGGATGCTGACCATTTTTGTGACGCCGCTCATGTCGTGCTCGGCGCGCATCCCGGTCTACACGGTGCTGGTGGCCCTGGTGGTGCCCGACGAAAGCTGGCTGGGCATCTTTAATATGCGCGGGCTGGTGCTGATGGGCCTGTACCTGCTCGGCCTGGGCTCGGCGCTGCTGTCGGCCTTGCTGCTAAAAACGGTGCTGAAGGCCCGCGAGCGCAGCTATTTCATCATGGAGTTTCCGGTGTACCGCTGGCCGCGCTGGAAAAACGTGGGTCTTACCATCGTGGAGAAGGTGAAAGCCTTCATTTTTCAGGCGGGTAAGGTAATTGTAGCTATTTCGGTGCTGCTGTGGGTGCTGGCCAGCTACGGCCCCGGCAACCGCCAGGAGCTGGCCGAAGCCCAGGTGCAGCAGCAGGCCACCGCCCAGCGCTGGCCCGCCGCCGAAACCGAGCGCCGCGTGGCCTCGGCCCGCCTCGAAACCTCCTACGCCGGCACCTTCGGCCACGTCATCGAGCCGGCCATCCGCCCGCTGGGGTTCGACTGGAAAATCGGCATCGCGCTGCTCACCTCCTTCGCCGCCCGCGAAGTATTCGTGGGCACCATGAGCACCATCTACAGCGTTGGCCAGGATGCTGACCTCGGCACCGTGCAGCAGAAGCTGGCCAACGAGAAAGACATTCATGGCCAGCCCTTCTTCACGCCGGTGCGGGCGCTGTCGCTGCTCGTGTTCTACGTCTTCGCCATGCAGTGCATGAGCACCCTGGCCGTCACGTACCGCGAAACCAAAAGCTGGCGCTGGCCCCTGGGCCAGCTCGTATACATGACCGGGCTGGCCTACGCCGCCTCGCTCTTCGTGTGGCAGCTTTTCTCCTAGTGAGCTAAGCCATAATTGCTTGCCAGCCCGCGCAGCTGCTAGCCTAGCCAGCCCGCCGCCGGCGGGCGTATCCGCGAAATCCGTTAAATCCGTTTGAATCTGCGATGACTTACGAAACCCTGCTGCGGCTCGCCTTCCGCACGCCCGACGACCAGGCGCACTACCTCACCCCGGCCACGCTGGGAGCCTTTGCCGGCTTCGAGCGGGCTGGCCGGGCCGAGCAGCCGTTTCGCTTCGAGCAGTGGCGGCTGGGGGTGGCCGCCAGCCTGCTGCGCCTGCTGGCCGACCTCGGCGACCACGACGAGGCCCGCCGCGCCGCCGACGTGCTGCACCGCGCCCTCAACACCGCCCGCTCGCCGCAGGACATTGACAAGCAAATCGGCAAGGAAAACAAGCTTTTCGAGCAGATTTATACCAACCTCTACGTCAACGACGAAGGCGAGGCCCTGCTCGACCTCTTCGCCCGCACCCTCGACGCCGATGCCCCCGACCTGCTGGCCCAGGTGGAGGATGAAGCCGTGGTGCTAGCCCGCGGGCTGGACTTCGAGCGGGATGGCGACGAGGCGGAATAATTTTAATCATAAAAAAGGCCCGCAACGAGCGTTGCGGGCCTTTTTTGCGTCAACTTGCTAGCTAAGCGGGCTTATTGATAGCCGGCGTTCTGCGTCAGCAGCGAGTTGTTGTTGATTTCGCGCTGCGGAATGGGCAGCACCAGCAGCGGGCTGTTGGCGGCAATGGTGCCCACCGGCCGGCCGGTGCGCTTCAGGTCGTGAATGCGCGAGCCTTCGAAGGCCAGTTCCAACTGGCGCTCCTGCAACACATCACTCAGGGCAACGGTAGTGAGTGCCGTGGCCCCCGAGCGCTGCCGGATGGCGTTGACATCAGCCAGCGCCGAGGCCGTATTGCCGCTCTGCACATCGGCTTCGGCCCGGATGAGGTACATCTCGGCCAGGCGCACTACCGGGATATTCTGCCCGTAGGTGCGCCACTTAATGGTGCGGTAGCGGCCGACCTTGCTGTTGCCATCGCTCACGTAGATGAGCTTTTGGGTGGTGAGAGCCGGGCGGCCGTCGGTGCCGCGCACGTCGGTGCTGCCGTACTGGTTCACGAAGGCCGGCTGAATGTACACGTCGCCGCGGCCGTAGAGCACGGTCTGGTCGCCGGTGGGGCTGTAGCCGGCGAAGAACGTGGCCAGGCCGTTGTTGCTGGTGCCGGCGTTGTTCTGGTCGTTCTGCTGAATCTCAAACAGGCTTTCGGCGCTGTTGCGGTTGGCGAAGATGGCGCCGACCGAGCCTTGCAGCGCGGCCCCGCTGTTCTTAATCACGTCGTCGGCCTGCGCGCGGGCGGCCGAGTAGTTGCCCTGCTGCAAGTACACGCGGGCCAGAATGGCCTCGGCCGAATACTTCGAGGCGCGGGTTACGTTCTGGCGGGGCAGGTTGAGGATGGCGGCTTGCAGGTCGCTGATTACCTGGCTGTACACGGCCTCTACCGAGGCGCGGGGCAGCTTCACGTCGGCCTGCTCGGTGGTGGTGATGGCCGTCAGGTTGATGGGCACGCCCGGCTGGGTGTTGTTGCCGCCGGCCTGGTACTGCTGGGCGTAGAGGCGCACCAGCTCAAAATACATCAGGCCGCGGATGAATTTGGCCTCGCCCTCAAACTGCTTGCGCTGGCCGGCATCGCTCACTGCCCCGAGGTTGGCCAGAATCAGGTTGCACTGATTGATGGCCGCGTAGGCCGACGTCCAGATACCCTGGGCATTCGACAACGTCGAAATCTGCGTGCGCCGGTAGAGCTGGTTGTAGTTGGCAAACGAGCCGTTCCAGACGGTGTAGCCGGCGCCCTGCTCGCCGATGAGCTCGGGCACCAGAATCAGGTCGGTGCCGTAGAGGCTGGAATTGTCGAGGCGGGCGTAGGCGCCCACCACGGCCGCCGATACCTTCTGCGACGTGTCGTAGGCCGTGGCCGCGTCGATGCTCTGCTGGGGCTCAATGCTAAGCGCATCCTTGCAGCCCGCCAGGCTGGTGCTCAGCGCCAGCGCGCAGGCAGTCCAAATAATAGTATTTTTCATATCGATTGCGAAGACAAGCTCTTAAAAACCAATGTTGACGCCCAGCAGGTAGGTCTTGGCCAGCGGCGGCGTGTAGAAGTCGTGGCCCAGCAGGTAGTTGGCCGTGCCCAGGCCGTAGGTGTTCACCTCGGGGTCGTAGCCGGTGTACTTGGTGAAGGTAGCCAGGTTCTGGCCCGTCACGTAGATGCGCACCGTTTGCACGTAGCCGCGCTTCACGTAGGTAGCGGGCAGATTGTAGCCCAGCGTCACGGTCTTGAGGCGGAAGAACGAGCCGTCCTGAATCCAGCGCGACGAGGTCTGGGTTCCGTTCGAGGCGCCGTAGCGGGCCTGGGGCACCGACGTGATGTCGCCCGCTTTCTGCCAGCGGTTGAGCTGGTCGGTGGTCTGGTTATCAAGGTAGTCGGCGTTGGCCGACTGGTAGATGCCCGCCGCGTTGTAGATGTCGTTGCCGTAGGTGAACTGCCCCAGCGCCGTGAGGTCGAAGCCGCCGTAGCTGAAGTTGGTATTCACGCCGCCCGTGTACTTGGGGTTGGGGTTGCCCACCTTCTGAATGGGTGCCAGCGCGTAGCGGTTGGTCGTGCCGCCGTCGGCGGTGTAGTACAGCGCATCGCCGTTGTTGGGGTCCACACCCGCGTAGCGCTTGGCGTAGAATACCCCTAGCGGCTGGTCCTGCATCACGCGGCTGATGGTGTTGCCGGTCGGGATGATGGGGTTGGGCAGGCTCGTAATGAGGTTGCGGTTGAACGACATGTTGGCGCCCACCGTCCACTTGAAGTCACCGTCGAGGATGCGGCCGTTCAGCGCGATTTCGAGGCCCTTGTTTTGCAGCGCACCCACGTTTTCGGTGATGCTGCTGTAGCCGCTCGTCAGCAGCAGCTGGCGGTTGAGCAGCAGGCCGGTCGTGTTCTTGCGGTACACGTCAATCTCGCCCGAGATGCGGTTGTTGAAAAAGCCAAACTCCACGCCTAGGTCTACCTGCTTGGTGGTTTCCCAGCTCAGGTTAGGGTTGCCCAGCGCGGCATCGGGCGCAATGCCCGACTGGTCGGCGTAGGCCAGCGCCGACACGAGGCGGCGCGAGCTGAAGTTGCCGATTTCGCCGTTGCCGGTAACGCCGTAGCTCGCGCGCAGTTTCAGGAAATTGAGCACCTCATTGTCCTTCAGGAAGCTTTCCTCCGACACCAGGTAGCCCACCGAGCCGGCGCCAAAAGTGCCGTAGCGGTTGTTGGCCCCGAAGCGCGACGAGCCGTCGCGGCGCACGCTGCCGCTGAGCAGGTACTTGCCGCGGAAGTTGTAGTTGGCACGGGCGAAGTACGACAAGAAGGCGTAGCCGGTGCCAAACGACGAGTTGCCGCCCGTTTTCACGGCCGCGCTGGCCACGCGGGTAAAGTCGTTGGTGGGGAAGCCCCGGCCCTCGGCGCTCGTTACTTTGGTATCGGCCCGTTGGTACGACTCGCCCACCAGCACGTCGAAGTGGTGGTCGGCGCCGGCGTCGAAGGCGTAGGTGGCCGTGTTGGTGTTGGTGTAGTTAACGGTCTGAGTCTGCGAGTTGAAGGCGTAACCGTTGGCGCCGCCGTCCTGGGTACCCGCGCCGCGCACCAGGTCCTCGTTTAGGTTCAGGAAGTCGCCGCCCACCTCGGTGCGCAGCGTCAGGCCCTTTAGCGGCACCCAGTTGAGGTAGGCCGTGCTAAACGAGCGGAAGGTGCCCGCCCGGTTCGAGCCCAGTTGCTGGTCGATGAGGTTGTTGTAGTAAATCGTGTTCGCGTTCAGGCGCCCGGTGGTGGGGTCAAACTGCGGCTGCAAGGGGTCGAGGGCGTTGAGCTGCAAGGGGTTCGAGAACGCATTGTCGCCCGATACCCGGTCGTTGACGGTGCGGGCCAGCGACAGGTTCAGGCCCACGCGCAGCTTTTCGGTGATGCTGTGGTCGAGGTTCAGGCGCAGGCTGCCCCGCCGGAAGCGGTTGCCGATAATGATGCCCTTCTGGTCGTTGAAGGTGCCGCTCAGGAAGAAGCGCGTCTTGGCGTCGCCGCCCGCCGCGCTGAAGTCGTACTGCGCCACGCTGGCCCCGCCAATCTTGAAATTGCCCTGGTTGCGAAACGCCAGCCGGTCCCACGGCGTGCTGTACGGCGAGTTGTAGTCGATGCCGCCTTCGCCGGCAAAGGCGTCGGTCAGGTTGGCATAGTCCGCGTTGGGGTCGGTAGCGCTGATGTTCAGGCCGTTGGTGAGCGACTCGCCCAGCAGCGTGCGGTACTGGTCGCTGTTCAGAAACTGCCGCAGGCGGGTGGGGGCGCTGATGCCGTAGTAGTAACCTAGGCTAACCTTGGTAGCGCCTTGGCGGCCCTTCTTGGTCGTAATCAGCACCACGCCGTTGGAGGCGCGCGAGCCATAGATGGCCGAGGCCGAGGCATCCTTCAGAATGCTGATGCTCTCGATGTCGTTGGGGTTGAGGTCGGCCAGCGGGTTCAGGGGCTCATCGCCAGCCTGCGACTGGTCCTGGAACGTAATCGGCGCACCGTCAATTACGTACAGCGGGCGGTTAGACGCCGTGACCGACGACGTGCCGCGCACCTGGATGTTGATGCCCTGGCCCAGCTTGCCGCTGCCCTGGTTGATGACCACGCCCGGCGTGCGGCCCTGGATGGACTGCTCGAACGATTGCACCGGCTGGTTCTCCACCACGCTGCCCGAGAGCTGCGTTACGGCGCCCGTCAGGTCAGCCTTGCTCTGCGTGCCGTAGCCCACTACCACGGCCTCGGCCAGGTCGGTGGTGCTGGTAGCCAGCGTCACGTTAACGGTGCTGCGGTTGCCCACCACCACGTTCTGCGTAGTGTAGCCAATGGAGCTAACGGTGAGCGTCGCGCCCGGCCCCACCGACAGCGAAAAGTTACCATCGGCCCCGCTGGTGGCGCCGTTGGTGGTGCCGCGCTCCACTATGGTGGCGCCAGGAATGGCGTTGCCATCGGCTCCCACCACGCGCCCGCTCACCACCTGCGTCTGGGCAAGGGCGGGCAGTGCGGCTACCACCATCATAGGAGTTAAAAGATTTCTCATAAAATACACGTGAGAGAAAAGAGATAAAAGAGCTCGTTGCTATGAAGCAGCCGAAAGTTAAAATTACTGGGCATGCCTACAAATTAAAAGGGTAATGCTCTAAAAAATGTAATAAATAGACAACTTTAAGCAAACAGTGAAAGCATACCCGTCGAATCGCGGCCTGTTTATCCAGATTCGCCCCAGAATTGGTAGGGTATGTACTAACCAGGCTAAATCGCCGCTAGCTGCCCCGCCGCCGCCTTGGCCCTACCTTTGCCGCCACGCATGAAGCCTACTATCCACTACCTTACCACGGCGGCCCAGGTGGCCAGCGCGGCGGCCCACTTTGCCACGCTGCCGCGCATCGGCATCGACCTAGAGTTTGACGACAACCGTTACCGCTACGGCCGCCACCTGGCGCTTATCCAGGTGTTTGACGGCCAAGAGGTTTATTTAATTGACCCGCTGCCGCTGGAGCCTGAGATGGCCGAGGGGCTGGCCCCCTTGTTTGCAGTGCTGCGCGACCCTGCCGTAGCCAAGGTGTTTCACTCCTGCAAGTCCGACATTCTGCTGCTCGACGAGCTCTTCGGCGTCACGTGCCGCAACATTGTCGATACCAGTGTGCAGTTCACCCTGCTGGCTCTCGAAGATAACAATATTTCGCTCGGGCGTCTCATTCAGAGCGAGTTGGGCTTTGAGGTAGACAAGGGCGAGCAGAAGTCGAACTGGCTGAAGCGCCCCCTCACCGAGGCCCAGAAAGAGTACGCCGCCAACGACGTGCTCTACCTCTTCGAGCTCACCGACCGCCTCACCGCCCGCCTGCAAGAGCAGGGCCGCGCCCAGTGGGCCCAGGAAGAAAACCATGCCCTCGAAGCCGTGCGCTACGGCCGCGACGAGCAGCGCCCGCACCTACGGCTGGCCGGCAAGTTCCGCATCACGCCCCAGGAGCTGCCGCTGTTTCGGGAGCTGTATGCCCTGCGCGACCGCGTGGCACGCCAGCTCGACCGCCCCAGCTACATGGTGCTCAGCAACGACCGGCTGGCCGAAATCACGCGCACGCCCATTGCCTCGCACGGCGCCCTGCGCAACGCCGGCGGCCTGCACCCCGAGCTCAAGCGCGCGCCCTACGCCGACGAGCTGGTGGCCCTGGCCAGCGCCGACCTCGCCCCCGATGGCCCGCTGCCCGCCGACCAGCGCCGGCCGCAGCCCTTCCGCCGCCGCTTCGGTGGCCCCATTGCCGCCAAGGCCGAGGCCCGCGAAGCGCTGCTGACGAGCCTCAAAAACTACCTGGCCGCCGACTACAGCCCCGTGCTGGCCAATACCGTGCTCAGCAACCGCCTCATTGGCGATGTAGTGGAGCAGGGCAGCCTGGCCGCCCTGCGCCCCTGGCAGCGCCAACTGCTGGGCGAAACCGCCGGCCAGCACGGCTTGGCCATCGCCGAGCTGGAAACGCCGCTGCAAGGCTAGCGCCACGGCCACGAGCATACTTTATTAAAGAAACGTCATGCTGAGCCCCGCGAAGCATCTTGCCCGAATCGTTAGGATTAGTATCCCTGGCGGTGCGAGCGAGATGCTTCGCGGGGCTCAGCATGACGTTCTTTTTTACTTGTGCCTCGGGTGGCTAGCCCTGCTGGCGCGGCCCGCCCTGGCCCAGGAAGGCGTGCTGCGCGGCCGCGTGCTCGACGCCGACACCCACCAGCCCATTCCGAATGCGCAGGTCGGCATTGGCAATAACAAGCTGGGTACCAGCACCAATCTGGAAGGCCGTTTTGCCCTGCGCGTGCCGGCTGCCTACCAGGCCGGCAACCTTGAGGTGGCGTTGCTGGGCTACCGGCCCTACCGCCGCCCACTGCCACCGCTGCCGGTGCCCGAGCTGCTCATTGAGCTGACAGCCAGCCCGGCCAGCCTCGGCACGGTTACCGTCACGGCCTCGGCCGAAGGCATTGTGCGCGAGGCGGTGGCGCGCATTGCCCGCAACTACCCAGTGCGGTCTACGCAGCTCATGGGCTTCTACCGCGAGTCGGACGATGAGGCTACCCACCAACGCTACGACTACCTGGTAGAGGGCGTGCTGCGCGTGTATAAGCCCGGCTACCAGCGCCCCGACGAGCCCGGCCAAGTGCAGGTGCTGGAGTCGCGGCGCGTAGACCTGCGCCCCACCCGGCCGGGCGTCGTGCTGGCGCCCATCAACTGGATAGCCGGGGCCTTCGTGCCGCACCGCTTCGATTTTGTGCGCACCCGGGCCGAGTTTATCAACCCCCGGCAGTTCAAGAATTACCAGTACCGCCTGAGCCCGCAAACCACCTTTGCCGGGCGGGCGGTATACGTGGTGGCTTTCGGGCCGCGGCCGGGCACCGCGCGGGCCAATTTTGCGGGCGAGCTCTACATCGACGAGCAGAGCTACGCCTTTTTAGGCGCTAAGTGGCACCGCACGCCGGCCGGCATTCGCCGCGAGCGCCTGCTGGTGTTCGAGGCCAGCGAGCGCGCCTACCGGGCCGATTATCAGCTCTATGCGGGCCGCTATTATCTCAAAAGCATCTGGTATAATACGCTAGGGGTGCCGCTGGCGGGGCAGGTGCGCCGCCACCTGGCCGAGTTTGTGACTACGGCCATCGACACGGCTCAGGCACCACTGCCCGGCTACGAGGCGCGTAGCCAGTACGGCGACATTTTTCTGAATAATCCCGCGCCCTACGATTCGACGTTCTGGCAGCGCTACACCACCGTGCTGCCCCCACAGGCGCTGCTCGACCAGGCCCGCCAGCACCAGGCCGATACCCTGCTGCGCCGGCCCACGCTGGCTAGCCCCGCGCCCGCGCCGGAAACTCAGAAGTGGAAGCTGGTGCGCCACCTGCGCTATTCTTACACCGGCGGCCTGGTCGCAGTAGACGCCCCCGGCACCGACCTGCGCGTGGTGCTGGCCCCCGGCAATTCTGCTTTTAGAGCCGAGGCCCAGGCCAGCGCAGCCCCCCGGCGCGTGGCTGCGCAGTACGCCTTCGGGTTGCAGGTCGATTTCACGCCCCAACTGGCGGCCTACGCCACCACGCGCCACCTGCTGGGCCCGCTGCGCGGCGACGGCTGGGAAGTGGGCCTCGGCTACGCGCGGCAGCTCAACCCGCGCGGGCGGCCGCTGCGCGCCCGCGCCGGCCTAGCCTACCTGCGCCAAAGCGTGGGCCAGTCGCTGGGCACCTTCGCCAACCCCGACGCCGGCTTGCGCCTGGCGGGCACGTCGCTGGGTGCTGGCCAACTCGCGCTTTCCCTCCAAACTACTACCGACGCGCTCCAGCCCCGGCTCGGGCTGGGCCTGGAGTTGACCCACCACTGGGAGGCCGTGGCCGACCTGGGCTACCTGCTGCCGCTGCGCACCCGCAGCCAGCTGTTGGTAAAAGAGAAAAAAGGGTTTTTCAGTTTTAATGAGCACACCGCCGGCCTCGCCCTGCCGGCCACCGAGGCGCAGGTTTTTACCAATGGCCAGCCCGCGGCCGGCGGGCCCTGGCAGCTCGGGCGCCTGCTGCTGAGCGTGGGCGTGCTGTACCGGCTCGGGCAATAAAGCTGGGCGCGGGCGTTAATTTTGACGAATGCCCGGGCAGCCAGCCCGCTTTCCTTTCTCATGCCCGAGCCGTTGCGTCCTGAGCCAATGCCCCCCGCGCCCCCCGTGGCCGGGCCGCGCCGCCGCTGGCGGGGATTGGTGGCCGTGGCCACGCTGAGCCTGCTGTTGGCCGGCCTGGGCGTGGCCTACCGCTGGCTCTACGCCCCCAACGTGCAGGCCGACAGCGAGGGCCCGGCCTACCTCTATATCAAGCCGGGCGAGGAGGTGAACATGGTGTATAATTACCTGACGGCCAGTGGGGTGCTGGCGCGGCCCCTGGAATTCATCCTGCTGGCTAATCTGCACCACTACGGCACGCCCGCCAGCCCGGTGCGCCCCGGCCGCTACACGCTGCCCCCCGGCCTGGGCAACCTGGCCCTGCTGCGCCGGCTGGCTAGCGGCCAGCAGGATACGCTGGCCTTCACCCTCAAGCCCTTTCACTACCTGCCGCAGCTGCCGCGCCAGGCCGCCCGCCAGCTCAGCCTCGATACGATGCAGCTGCATAAGCTGCTGGCTGACAATGCCTACCTGGTAAGCCGCTACGGCCTCGATACGGCCACGGTGCGCACGCTGTTCATCCCGGGCACCCTGCGGCTGTTCTGGCCCACGCCGGCGGCGGCGCTGCTCGACTCGGTGGCCGCGCGGCACCGTCGCTTCTGGACGGGGCGCCGGCTGGCCCAGGCCGACTCTTTGAAAATGAGTCCGGTGCAGGTGGCGGTGCTGGCTAGCATCGTGCAGCGCGAAACGGCCCAGCCCACCGATAAGCCCCTCATTGCCGGGGTGTACCTCAATCGCCTGCGCCGGGGCCAGCCCCTGCAAGCCGACCCCACCCTGCTGTGGCCCCTGCACGGCCTGGGCACCCGCAAGCGCGTGCTGAACGTGGATAAAAAAGTCGATTCGCCCTACAACACCTACCGCCACAAGGGCCTGCCGCCCGGCCCCATCACCACGCCCTACCCGCAGGCCCTCGATGCCGTGCTGCGCCCCGCCCGCCACAACTTCGTATTCTTCTGCGCCCGCCCCGATGGCAGCGGCTTCTCCGATTTCAGCGAAACCTTCGCCCAGCACAAAGCCTTCGCCCGCCGCTTTCAGCACCACTTGGATAGCTTGAAAATCAAGCGGTAATGAGCAGTGACGCGAATGAATAAAGCCTGCTTGTCATTGCGGGCAGAGCGAAGCAAGCGCATCAGAACGACCCGGGTTGAACGACTGGCGTGCGTATCGTTTCGGTGCGATTACGTTGCTTCGCTCGCAGGAACAAACGACTACTACTCAACAACTAACAACCAGCCCCATGCGCCTCGTCATTCAGCGCGTCCGCGAAGCTTCCGTTACCGTCGATAACGTCGTGACCGGCCAGATTGGCCCCGGCCTGCTGGTGCTGGCCGGCTGCGCGCCCACCGACGACGAGGCCGCCCTAGCCTGGCTGGCGCGTAAGCTGGTGGCCCTGCGCATCTTCGGTGATGAAAATAGCCAGATGAACCGCAGCGTGCGCGACGTGGGCGGGCAGGTGCTGGTAGTCAGCCAGTTTACGCTGCTGGCCGATGCCCGCAAGGGCAACCGGCCCAGCTACGTGGGCGCCGCCCCGCCGGCCGTGGCCGAGCCGCTCTACGAGCGCTTCGTGGCCCTGGTGGCGCAGGAGCTGGGCCAGCCGGTGCCCACTGGCATCTTCGGGGCCGATATGCAGGTGCGCCTGCTCAACGACGGCCCGGTGACGATAATTCTTGATTCGCCTGTTAATTAATTTATTGAAAATATGACGATTGAGCAAGCCCAGACCACCGTTGACGAGTGGATAAACACGACCGGCGTGCGCTATTTCAGCGAGCTGACCAACATGGCCATGCTCACCGAGGAAGTGGGGGAGGTGGCGCGCCTCATTGCCCGGCAATACGGCGAGCAATCGTTTAAGGAATCGGACCGGGGCCGCGAGCTCGGCGATGAGCTGGCCGACGTGCTGTTCGTCGTCATTTGCTTGGCCAACCAGACGGGCGTAAATCTCACCGAGGCCCTGGCCCGCAACCTGGCCAAGAAAACCCAGCGTGACGCCACCCGCCACCGCGATAATCCGAAGCTGAGCGGCGGGAGCAAGGAGAAGTAATAGAGCGTCCTGCTGACGCAAGACGCATCTTGCCCGCCTGGTTGTACGAAACCCGAACGACGCGGGTGAGATGCTTGCTGCATCAGCAGGACGTTCTGTATCACTCCATACCTTCTACCACCTCATCACCCCATGAACCCTCAGCTAGCCCGCCTGGCCGCCGTGGCCGCCCAGCCCAGCCGCCGCATTATTGGCCTGATGTCGGGCACCTCGCTCGATGGCCTCGACGTGGCGCTGTGCTGCTGCACCGGCCACGGGGCCGGCCTGCGCGTAGCGCTGGAGCAGTTTGCCACGGTGCCCTTCGACGCCGGGTTTCGACAGCGGCTGCGGGCCATCAGCCAGCCCGCGGTGCAGCTGGAGGACGTAGTGGTGCTGCACGCGGAGGTGGCCCGCCGCCACGCCGCTATTATTCTGGCCTGCCTGGCTGAGTGGGGGCTAACCCCGGCCGATATAGATGCGCTGGCCAGCCACGGCCAGACCATCTGGCACGCGCCGCGCCACCAGCACGGGCGGGTTGATTTTCCGCACCACACTACGCTGCAAATCGGCGATGGCGACCACCTGGCCCGGCTCACGGGCATCGTTACGCTCTCCGATTTTCGGCAGAAGCACGTGGCGGCTGGCTTTGAGGGGGCGCCGCTGGCCCCGTTTGCTGATGAGTTGCTGTTTCGCCAGCCGGGCGTGAACCGGCTGCTGCTCAACCTGGGCGGTATTGCCAATTTCACGCTGCTACCCGCTGACGGTGGCCCCGCCCGGGCCACCGACACCGGCCCCGGCAACACTCTGCTCGACGCCGTGGCCCGCCAGCACTACCCCGGCCTGGCCTATGACCCCGACGGCCGCTACGCCGCGCAGGGCCGGCCCCACCCGGCGCTGCTGGCGGCATTGCGCAGCCACCCATTCTTCGCCGCGCCCTTTCCCAAAACCACCGGCCCTGAGCTGTTTTCGCCCGCTTACCTGGCCGAAAATCAGCGCCGGACCCACACCGAAGCCCTGGCCGCGCCCGACCTGCTGGCTACCCTCATCGAGCTCACGGCCGACGCCGTGGCCCAGGCCGTGCGCCACTACCTGGCCCCGCCCCACGCCGCCGACGTGCTGGTGAGCGGCGGCGGCGCCCACAACGCCACCCTGCTGGCGGCCCTGGCCCGGCACCTGCCCACCGGCCACCTGCGCACCACCGCCGCAGCCGCCGTGCCGCCCGATGCCAAGGAGGCGGTTCTATTTGCGGTGCTGGCCAACGAAACGCTGGCCGGCCACCCGGCCCTCAGCCTGGGTAAAATCTCGCTGCCCGGCTAGGCCCGCCAGAAAAACGTAGGAGTGGCTACGATGTCTGTTTCCCCTCGCTTTTTGCTGGCGGCCCCGCTGGCCCTGGCCCTGGCGCCCGCCGCCGCCCAAACTCCCCGCCTCGTCGACCACAACACGCTGGCCTGGTTTACTTATAACGGCGACCACCAAGTGGCCGCCAAGTGGGCCGTGCACACCGAGGCGCAGTGGCGCCGGGTGCAGGCCGGCGCCCACCCGCAGCAGCTGTTGCTGCGCCTGGGGGGGGTGTACAACCTGGCCAAGGATGTGAAGCTGGGCGGTGGCTACACGTACTTCGTCACTTACCCCTACGGCCAGTACCCCACCGCCGAGCTGGGCCAGCCCACGCCCGAGCACCGGGCCTACGAGGACGTAACCTTCGGGGCCGACTACGGCCGCCTGCACCTGGCGCACCGCCTGCGCCTTGAGCAGCGCTGGCTGGGCCAGCTCGACCCCGCCCGGCCCACCGAGGTAGCTAGCTGGCAGTACCAGCACCGCGCCCGCTACCAACTGGCCGGCCAGATACCACTGCAAGGCCCCAGCCTCGACGACCACGAGTGGTACGTCAATTTTTTCGATGAGCTGTTCATCAGCTTCGGGCCCAACGTGGGGCAGAACGTGTTCAACCAAAACCGTATTTCGGGCGGGCTAGGCTATCAGTTTACCAAAAATTTTCAGCTGGAGCTTAACTACCTCAACCAGTGGACCCAGCACGGCAGCCCCGATGCCGCCACCGGCCGCTCGGTGTTTGAAAATAACAACGGTTTCCGCCTCAACGTGGCTTACAACCTTGATTTTACCAAGCGGGCGGGCAACTAGCGCCGCCGCAGCCCGAAGCCCAGCACGGCCCGCGCCGTGGTATCGCGAAACGTGACTTCCAGCAGCACCGGCGGCGGGCGGCGGGCCGAATCGGCGGCGAAGGTGAAGCGACAAAACCACTGCCCCGGCCGGCCGCCGCCTACCCACGCCCCTAGCTGGTAGAGCTCGATGGCCGGCCCGCGCGCCTGCCCCTGCTGCCACAGTGGCCGCGCCGCCCGGGTAAAGGCCGGCAGCGGCACGGCCGCCCGCACCTCGGGGGCCAGCCGGCGGTAGGCGGCCGGGTAGTCGGCCCGCAGTACTTCGAGCAAGAAGCGCCGCGCTAGTTGCGGCTGGGTAGGAGGGGGCGGGCCAGGCTGCGCCCCCCCGGCCAGCCCCGCCAGCCCGAGCAGCGCGCCCGCTAGCCCGGCCCGGCACCTTTTGACCCCAAAGAAGTGGCGGTAGCTCATGGCCTCCCATACGGCCCGCGGCTTCCGCGGGGCCATGCCTTGCTACTCAATTTTGCGCAAGCAAAAGGGCCGGCCTATCATGCAAAACGCCCGCTACCAAAAAGATAGTGGGCGTTTGAAGGGTAGGCGTAGCCTGGGGCTAGTTCTCGGTTTCCTTGGGCACCAGCACGAACACGTCCTCGCCGGGGCGCTTCATGAGGTATTTCTCGCGGGCAAATTTTTCGAGCAGGGCCGGCGAGCTTAGTAGCTCGGCGCGGTCTTTTTTTACGCTCTCAATGTTGGCCTCGTAGTATTCTTTCTCAGCTTGCAACTCGCGCCACTTGTGGTACATGTCGTACTGCTTGCTGAGGTCGTTGGAGTCGAACACGGCCATCCACACCACAAAGCCGGCGGCCGAGAGGAAGTAGAAGTTGCGCAGCACGCGCAAAGTGGGGCTGAGAAAAGCGGGAAGCTGCATAGGGCAGAAGACCGAAAAGCGGCCGTATACAAAGCTAAGAAAAAGAAGCGCGCCAGCCCGACTTGCCCAAGCAACTCAGACTGACGCGTTTTCTTACGCAGGCGGGCTAGCCTACATTTTCTTGCCGGGGAAGTAGGCGGTTTCGCCCAGCTCTTCCTCGATGCGGAGCAGCTGGTTGTACTTGGCCATACGGTCGGAGCGCGAGGCC
>Ga0160429_1000161_pt1 | contig 85142 bp, 82 predicted proteins | sample SolpanmetagenomR_FD_108199 | JGI IMG/M metagenome (GOLD analysis project Ga0160429, IMG submission 108199) | Solar panel surface microbial communities from Lawrence Berkeley National Laboratory, California, USA - R | ecosystem: Engineered > Built environment > Solar panel > Unclassified ... | reverse complement strand
TGATGATTGATATGGAACCATGACTTGTGATGATTGATATGGAACCATGACTTGTGATGATTGATATGGAACCATGACTTGTGATGATTGATATGGAACCATGACTTGTGATGATTGATATGGGACCATGACTGATGTTGATTGATATGGAACCACGACTTGGGATGATTGGTATAGAACCATGACTTGGGATGATTACTACGCAACGTCGATTTCGATCGAGATCGCCTAAACTAACAATGAAAACACATAACTATTGATTGGCTATTGAAATAATCAACGTTGAACCGTCACGATTCATGAAGCTGATCATAGAGGCATATATCTACTGCATTGACTTGTTGATACAATAATTATCAATATGACAGCACATCATGCAGCGAATTATTAATGCTCAAGTGCACCACGCGTCTTTACGTTACCAAATAAAGAAGAATCAGGCTAGAATCACAAAACTGATGATAATTGGTTCACTCTACATACCCTGTCGTGCCTGTCAGCATGATGGCGAATAAAAAGCTTGATCTGTGCCTTTTGCCTCGTAAATTGTAGAGAAAAAACTTTTACAATATGTTTCATCAAATGCACCCTGACATCACCAATTTCAAAATTGAAGCAAATATTTTGGGTTTGAAAATGCGATTACAGTACGAAAGGAACGAATCTTTGGCATAGAATTCCTCACCGACACAGTACTTTCAACCATTTATCAATCGGAAGTGCATGTCATTTAGGCCGACGTTGCTAAAACAACTGGCTCTGTAGGCACATTATGTTTTATTGTCGAGCAACTACTGTCAATGGTTGGAATTGTTGCAAGGCTTTTTATTAGTCCCCTCCTCTTTCGTGGCTTGAGTAATTCACCAATTTATCCAATAATTAAATTGTAAACCTACTTCAAACGAAGGAAACGAATCACAGAATTTCAAGAGAAAAAAAAATGGGGCAAACTGCCACGTCAATTGTTCTTACTTCTAGGCTGCATAACGCTAAAGAAACCAACCCACTAGTTGGGATAAAATTGGAAATCAGTACAAGGGTACCTGAAACATGTATAAATGTCAGCTCATTGTCGTTTTGACAGAAGCTTCTTACTCTTTTGTGTTCAATGAATGTTCTCGTGCGACATTTGTAACTACAGTATTGATCTGTATCACCTAATGATTATATAATTTCATGACTGGATGCCGCTCGTATGAATAACCCTTTGTTTTTAGATGTACGTAAAACGGTAATCTTATTTAATGCATTGAACTCCCAGAGATACATGACTTACAATTCTTTTTGTTCTAGAGCATAGATCATGCTGGACATGCGCTATATGCTGGCGCAATTGACTTGATCGCCGATAATTTCGTTATTCTCATTCCTTTGTATCTTGCTATTCTATGCTTCTTGCGCTTCTGGACCTTTGGCAAAAAAAACCCAACCAATTGCTTACCTTTACCTCCTGGGCCACCGAGACGATTCTTCATTGGAAATCTCCTTCAATTCCCTAAAAAGCTATATTGGACAAAGTTTGCTGAATGGGCAGACAAATATGGTAAATTATGGACGTGATTTGGCGTATCAAGCGTTGCTAATTATTCAAAGGTGACATTATCTATATCTCCGCTGCTGGGCGTGACATTGTAGTTCTATCTTCAGCTGTACATGCTCATGCTCTTTTAGTTGGACGATCAGCAATCTATTGCGATCGGCCGACAATTCCAATGGTTGGCGAATTGGTCGGATTGAATCAAGGTATTACACTGAGTCCAAGCAATGATTTCCACCGGAAAGGACGTAAACTCATGGCCTCGTCAATGAATGCCACATCTGTCAAACGTTTTGCCGGTAAGTATTATAGACTATAAGATGGCGAAAATGCGCCCTAACTTCGAATAGACATACAAACCGCTGCAAGTGCAAGGCTTGTGTCCAAAATCTTGGCCAGACCTGAAGATTTTCGGAAATACACTCATGATTTTTCTGGATCAATCATGCTACAAGTATCTTATGGCTACGAACCACTAGAGAGACATGATCCACTTGTACAAATCGCTTGTCGTGCTCTCGACGCAATCTCTCAAGCAGCGACACCTGGTAAATGGTTGGTAGATGTGTTTCCGAAACGTATAGTATCATCGTGTCTCTTTCTTTGAACAAGTACTGACTTTTAATAGTCAAGCATATACCGACATGGTTCCCTGGAGCTGGTTTCAAGCGTCAAGCTGCTATATGGCGTTCTCAATTGAGTGCATTCTACAGTGCAGGATTTGACTGGGCTGTAGAGCAAGAGGTAAGTACTACATGGTCCTAAACATTAGATTGTTGACTTATGATCACTCAGAAAGCTGGCAAGGGTGACCACCTGAGCCTAGTCAGTACTCGTTTGGCTCAAGACCCAGACATGAATGCCGAAGAACGCTACCTACTCCGAAATGCCGGTGCATCAATCTACGGAGGTGGTATTGAATCAGTAAGCTCTTCTTTATCAACATTCCTCCTATTGATCTCACGCTATCCGGAAATACAAAGACAAGCTCAAGAACAAATCGATTTTGTCCTTGGCGACTCAGCCTTGCCGACACTTGCGGACAGAAGTCGTCTACCTCTTGTAGACGCGATCCTCAAAGAATGTCTACGAATGATTCCTCCCGCGCCATTAAGTGGAGCACGTGTGTCAAACAAAGACGATGTTTATGAAGGATATCGTCTTCCGAAAGGTTCAGTGGTATACATTAATCTTTACCGTATATTCCATAATCCAAAGCTCTATAAACATCCAGAAGTATTTAATCCTCTTCGATTCATTGACAATCCAGAATCAGAGCCTGATCCGTTCAAACTGGTTTTTGGATTTGGGAAGAGGATCTGTCCAGGTCAATGTCTTTCTGAAAATACGCTGTTTGTAGTATTGGCCATGTGTCTAGCTGTTTTGGAAATGAAATGTCCGAAAGAGGATGAGCAGGAGGGATTACCGGAATGTACGACTGGAGCATTTACTCAAGCTGGCGAATTCAGATGTCAATTTCGGTGTAGGAATAGTAAAAGGAAAGAACTTATTGACGAGTTGCTCGGGAAGGGCGAGAGCGAGGTCAAGCGCATGAATGAGAGGAAGAATGAATCAATAATCAAGGATAAGCATGATGTTTTGAAATGATGATAAGATATGCGGAGAGGAAGTTGATTGACGAGTATAAATAAGACTATAAATGCGCTTCGTTACGAGTGTATGTCTTGCTCAACAATGAATTAGTATGAGCATAGCTATATCTAGATCAAGATGGTGATATAAAAATATATTGAGTTGTTTTACAAATGGATCTAACTCCAGTAGCAGCGCTTGCATAATCATTTGAAACATGCATGTACGTTTTAGTGCTACCATATGTGAGCAAGATTTATTACCTGATATAATGTTATGTAGCAGGGCTGAGTGATGTAACCTAATCAAAACAAATCAAAACAACGTGTACCAGAGAAATGACGTATACCCCACAATTTCACTTTGGTTGAAACGCAACAAAACGGTAACCCTTCCCCTTCTTCACAAACATGTTTTTCACATCACAAAGCTCGGCACTTGCCACCTAAGTAATATATTACCAATTGGACGTGGACAAAAAAAGACAAAAGATGTTGGTGAATAAGAAATTAAATCGTTTACGACATTGGGCGGGGGAGAAGATGGGAGGAGAAGTGAAGACGAGTCAAAGTGATGAATTTAAAGCGTTGGAGACAGAAATGGGAATTCGACAAGAAGGTAGATTAATCATGATGATTTGAGTATGATATATATTGACTAGATATATTTGTCAGGTATGGAAAAGTTACACAAAAGTATGAGCACATATGTCAAATCATTGTCAAAAAGAAATGAAAATGAAGAAAAGGACAAGGATAAGAACACACCGATTGCTCAATTAGGTGCAGTTGCTATTAATCATGGGGATGATTTCGATGAGGAGTCGGAATTTGGACAGTGTTTAATGACGTTTGGACGAGCAAATGAAGATATAGCAAGAATACAAGATAATTATGTTTCTGCGGCAACTTCTACTTGGTTGGAGAGTTTGGAGAGGTCTATAGCACAGATGAAGGAATATCAAGTATGCTTTCGGGTCCTATCTTGAGATGTAGTACTGACAGTATATTGTAGACTGCACGGAAGAAATTGGAACAGCGTAGATTGGCTTATGATACTTCACAAGCTAAAATGCAAAAAGCGAAAAAGGATGATTATCGTTTGGAAGAAGAACATCGATCACAAAAGGCTAAATATGATGAATCACAAGATGATGTGTATCGTCGAATGCTTGATATCAAAGAAGCAGAAGCAATGAGTGTGGAAGATCTCTCTGCTTTTGTCGATGCAGAATTGAATTATTATGATCAAGCTAGAGATGTTTTGTTACAACTTCGAGCAGACTTCCCATCGTAAGTCACAAAAGTCATGACTGATGATTCATCAATATTATTACTGACGGGGAGATTGTATAGACAAGCCTGTAATTCTGCACCATTGAACAATAATCGCTCCAATACACCATCAATATCACATCGCACAAGAGCCAGTACAATAACAAATACATCTCCCAACAGATCAAATCTCGACACATCATCACGTAACTCTTCAGTATCTATCCCATCTCGTCCAAGAGTCGTTTCAGCACAAACTTTCTCCACAAGTACATCTGTCCAAAATAGTCCTATGAGGGATAGATTCGACATCCGACCGGGTATTGCCCGAGCAACTACAGCATTCAACTCTACTAATGATCGTGATGGAGGACTATCACCCAACACAGAATCATTTTCTTCTTCGAGTCAAGGAAGAAGTTATACTCCAGGAGGATTAAAACCTATCAAAACACGTACATCACCATCATACGACCAACGTTACAACGAGACCGACGAAGTAGACGAACGATCAGATACCGGAGGGCGATTCGACAGCGCTAACAGTGCGGGCAATTCCGGATCTCGAACAAGTCCAGGGTATAACTACAACTACGACCGTAACGGCGGTGGAGGGGATGGGAATTACGAACGAGAAGATTATAAAAAGTCGGGAGGAGATGATGTCAGGTCGTCGTCGACGAGACGAGCTGCTCCTCCCCCACCGCCTCCTCCTCCGAGTAGGAGTAAGAAACCTCCTCCGCCTCTGCCGATGAAAAGAAGTTTGACTACTGCCGTTGACGAGGGATATTGATTCATTGAATCTTTTTGACTCGTGTTAGTCAGGAACATCATGTCGAACTTTTGTCGAATTACTGTAATCAAGAGATGTGACGTTATAAGGGTAAACATGGCCCTGTAAATAATAAAATGGTCAATTTAAAAGGAGAACAAGACAGAGTGGTTTTATCATGAAAAGACCAATAGTGATAGTGTATATAATAATAATCAAGTATGATGATGATAACAAGCGTAGATTTCTAGACGGATGAATGTGGTAGTAATCCATACTTCCATACCAAGTCAGATAATTAACTAAGAACCCAGTCACTTCATTTCTTAACATGTGAATCATTTATAATATAACATCATGTCAAACATCGTGTCAAAGACTGTAAAAGATTCAAAAGATAAAAAAGAGTAATTCCATTTCATTCATATACATATCATAATCATAATAATACTCGTCTCAATCATCATGTACAAAAACAAAAGCAAAAAAAGACAAAACACAATCTTTCATCAATGCTAGAACAAACAAAAACATGACAAAGTATCGACTAAAATCTCGAAGTCATACTTCTCCCAAACCCAGGTCTTCCTCCTACATTCATAGTGTGATTATTGTTATTATTAATATAATGAAATCCAAGTCCTACATCAACGATATTGTTATTATTGTTGTTGTTATTGTTACATTTCAAAGGTGAAGGTGTACTTTTAACAATTACTCGTTGACCATTTAAATTATTATTATTATTATTTATATATTGTTGTTGTGGTTGTGGTTGTGATTGTTGTTGATTATTATTATTCATCAAAGGAATAATAGATTGGTTCAATCGACATCCAGAACCAGCACCAATTTTACCAAATTCTTGTAATATATCAAAACCACCTTCATCATCAATATTATTGTTTCCATCAGAAGCCATGGTCAAATTAAAATCTACAGACGCTTGTAGATTGTTATTGTTATTATTATTAGAAATATTATTGTTATTACTTCGAAAAGGAGAAAGACCAAACAAAGAATCCATATTAAGGTTTAACCATTCCGGACCGGCATCATAACCATACCATTGTCCTTGACTATTCGGCGTATTCATATTACCAAACGAAAGACGTTTATCATGATCAGAAGACGAGATTGCTGTAAAAGGTCTTTGAATGACAGAAGCAGGAGTCATTTGAAATGGAGCATGAAATTCATTTTCCAAACTTTTATTATGGTTATGGTTCATAAATGAGGATCCAGTAATATCAGCCAACATTCCCGTACTTGTCACTGCTCTTTCCATCCTCGGTCGTTTCTTTTCAGGTGATCCCCTTGATAAAAGACTGTCATCTTGCATAAAATGTTCAAAAGCGAATGATTCTCTCCAAGGTGTCGATTGAGTTTTTTCCGGTGAAGTGAACAAATCTTGTTCGATAAAAGGTGACATTCTAGTTTGTGGGGATTCTTCGAGTAGCTTTTGCATTCTAGCTCGGTGATTTTTAAGGTTTGTGTTTGGAGACATTAAAGAAGCAGGAAGGGCAGGTCTTTTAAACACAAATGCGGGTGTAGCGGGTGTATCCTTGACTTCTATAGGTGAAGACAATTGTATAGAACCTTTCTTCCGATGCCCAAAATCTCTTGTTGGACTATCAAGAGATGAACTTCTGATACGAGCAATTTCTTCTTCTGCTCTACCTCTTGTTTGTTTTTGATCAACCTCTGTGGTCCATGGTTTTATAATTGATGATTCAATAGATGAATAATATCCACTATCATGTAAAGACGAAGAAATAGTCTTGTTCATTTCCATGGGAGTATCACTTACGATTGGCGGAGGAGATGACTTTATTTCGTCATCAATCAATGCAGCATCAGAAGCAGGAATAGTACCGTCAGAAGATAGATCATCAGGAAATTTACTCGAGTCAACAGTGGTGTGTTTCATTTGTAACGGTGTTGATGATTGAAAAGCCACAAAATTGTATCCTTTTGGTCTACTTGGCTTATCTTTGACGATAAAAGCCTTTTCCTCTCCAGGTCTGATGATCCAATAGTTTCCTTTACCAGGATCATCCTTTGGTCTCTCTTGTTTTACAAAATTCTTGTTCAAACTGAGATTATGTCTTATACTGTTCTGCCAGCCAGTATCTGAAGCTCGATAGAATTTGAAATTGTCAGAAATCCATTTATAAATTTGCGACAATGTTAATCTTCGATTGTCGGCACGTAATATCGCCATACCGATTAAATTCGCATAACTAATGGCAGGTTTGAGGCCATTGTCGTGTATTTCTGGCATATCTACTGGTTCCGGAAGTACAAAATCGGCATCGTCTTCCAGTTTTTGTTTTTTATGACTTTTGACGGTGGACATGATAGGATCAGATGAAAATGTTCGTTTCATAGGTGCCTTTATACCATACATGTCTGGAGTTTGATAGTGATCGTAAATAAACACGTTTTCCTTGTCGACTGAAGGTGGTCCAAACGATTGAAATCCATACACAACATTCTTTTGAGGTGAGTCTGCTGTGGTTTGAAGCTGTTGTATCGGAGGAGGTATATAAACATTTCGGAAATCACATGCATCGATAGGATTGTTGGATATATGTGGAGCTTGCATATTGGGTTGATCGATTTTTTGAGGCGACGGACCAGTTTGAATTATAGGTTGTTGAAAGATTGTTCTTGGTTGAGACATGTTTTGATTATGATTATGAAGTTGTGGTTGATGTTGTTGAAGTTGCGGTTGATATTGATATATATGAATTGGATCTTGATAAATGTCGATTGGAGCTGCTTCTTGTCGGCGCGTCAAAGTCATTGTAACTGAAGAAAAGACGCGTCGAATTGTCTTTTAGCTCATCGATAGCTGAATTGATAGCAATGGTTTTGTTTCCTTATCGATATCAATCTAAATCACCGTTCGATAGGCTTGCATAAAAGAAAAGAGGGAGAAGAAAAAAAAGAAGAAGACAAGGCGGATCAACCGAGCCTTTTGACGTAAGATTGCAGACGGTTTGGCAAAGGTTATCTCGTTCCAAGAAAGGAAAGAAAGCGAGGTCGTTGTGGGACGTGATTTTTAAGATTTTCGTGCCTGGACTGGGGAAGCGGGGAAAGTTGGAACCCTATAGTGTCGTGAGTGTGTAGCGAGGCGTAAGACACATTATAAAATTCTATCATGCACAATGTATAAACGTGCAGCGGTCAAGTTAAACTCGATTATGCTATTATAGATGCATGCTTGAACGATGTATGTATATGCGCGCCAGAATATAGATATCGGTGTGGGTATATCGTTTTTTGCCCGGTCGGGTTTTCTAGTATGGAATGTCTCGAAACTGACGCGTGATCACATGTTCTGCATTTGCTAAGAATGGTCTGTGCTTTTATATGTCCGAAAATGGAAGTTCCCAGATTACAGTACCACGATTATAAAATACATTCCGTGATGAATCAAACTTATTAATCAAAATATTTCTCCACGACAAGCTTATTTGTATATATGAAGTCGGTTATCATCGTCATTTATGTTGCATCTTATACTAAGAGTGAGAAATGAACAACCAGGAGTCGCAAAAAGCCGTTTCTTTAGAGTGGGTGATTCTCGTTCCGAACTCCTTTCCCTTTTCAAACGGGTGACGGTCAATTACACTCCAGATCGGACCATCAAAGGCAAGATCTTACTGCGATGCATCACTAACATCGTACATATCTTCGTCTTCGTGATAACTATCCTCTTCATCTTCATGAACTACTTGACCATGATTAAGACTTGTTTCATGTCTTTCATCTTTTGGTGCAGGAAAGTTGATATATTTCCAATCTTCAATCTATATATAATTATTAGTATGCAACGTTTATTTTGATAACAAAACTGACCTCTTCCAAAACACTTTTCAATCTATCCCGAATGCATTCCACTGCAAACATACCGAGATTTAAACGAAGTGGTGGATATTTACAATGACCCAATTGCCATACTAATTCCGCACTTTTGACTACACTTACAGGTTCATTTCCTTTCATCCATTCGACTGCATTCTTCACGTGTTCTGACGGTGACGATTTTGCCGAATATGGTTGACTGGGCTCTTTGACTAAGAAATGACCATGAACCTGCATTGTCTTTCTATCATCCGTATCAAGATTACTAGCCACACCTCCCATACGTTTTTGACTGTTTGACATGTAATCATCTTGTACAGCGTCGTCTCTAGTAGGAGCAGGGGATACAATAGTAGATCTAATACCAAATGAATGAACTTCGTATAACATTGACTCTACAAGACCTTCCATCGCATATTTTGCCGCGCAATATGGTCCTAGTCCAGGGACACCCAATGCTCCAGCAGCAGATGAAAAGAACAAATACCGACCTGCTTTACGTTTACGGAAATATGTAAGGGATGATTGGATGATATTAAGTGTACCAAAGAAGTTGATTTCGACCTGCATTCGGACATCTGAAATATGTTGATCTTCGCATGGACTTATTATACCGAAACCAGTACAGCTATTACAACGTCATTACAGACATTTATGTAAAGTATAAAACGAATTGACAAACTTGACTATTATATCAATTGATCCCCAATGACTTATACTATTCTCAATCACAGCATCTACAGTTTCTTTGACTCTAACATCACATAATAATCCTTGACAATTATCATGCCAATTCTGCATTTCTTCGAGAAAATGTTCATATAACCTCCCTACCGCAGTAAGTTTATCTCCTCGAGAGAGTATACATTTTGTCAAAGATCGACCGATGAGACCAGTAGCTCCAAAGACCTTTTTTAAGATATGAATAAGAAATGAAATAATGAGATACACATTGTAGACTTACAACCCATACTTGTGTTTTGATTGGATTACTCTCGCTGGGAGGATCACATGAGATGGGAAGGTGAGATACAACTTCTACTGATTCTGCACTAGTTGAGGAATGAGATGCTGGCATTGTTTCAGTCACATTTTCACGACCTATATAATATCAGAAATATGGACTGAGACTATGATCGTGGTACTTTATATGACTAGATGTGTGAGTGACGTAATGAAAACATTGTAAACAAAATTTATTATATTTAATTATTTTCACCACATCTACAATATAGTATATACACAACCGACCATGCGAGTGATAAAGACCATCGGTGTGCGATGATGCACCTCATTTGGGATATATCTCGCTGGATTTGTTAAAAATGTCATCATTCGCAATAGGCTTCTTAATTGGCCAACTAACCCTCTCACTTATTCTCTTCTTTTTTATAAAATTCTTTCTATTCTCCGACTCTCCTCCGTCTAATACATCCAACACATCACGCCCATCTCGGCGACTAACATCATCATTATCACCAAAAAAACCCACTCTACTCGATCCCAACAACACCAACGTCCTTTCTGCAGACCAAATCCTGTCCAAAACAATCTATCCCTTTCCATCCCACCCACCAGAATCTCTAGATTGGTTCAACGTGCTCATCGCGCAGACAATCGCACAACTACGCTTCGACGCGCGCAACGACAACGCATTGATCGATAGTCTGACCGGTGTTTTGAACAGTACCAAGCGACCGGAATGGCTGGACGAGATCCGAGTCGTGGAATGTAATCTCGGCGAAGGCTTTCCGATCCTGGGAAATTGTAGAATCATTCCGGTCGATGAACACGGAGACGCAATACTTGTAGACGGGGGAAAGGATACGAAAAAAGCAAAACTGCGAGACGCGACGTTGCAGGCGCGAATGGACGTCGATCTCGCGGATGTGATGACGTTGGGGATCGAGACGCGATTGGTGCTGAACCACCCGAGACCAAAGACTGCTTGTTTGCCTGTTGGGTTATCTGTTTCTGTCGTGAGGTTCTCAGGGACGTTGAGTGTTTCGTTCATACCATCCGAAGCTCCTTCGACGAGTAGTGTCGAGGAGGAGGGAAAGGATGGAGCGGGAGGAATGACGTTGGCGTTTACGTTTTTGGATGATTATCGATTAGAACTAAGCGTACATTCGTTGATTGGATCTAGATCTAGATTGCAAGACGTGCCGAAAGTAGCGCAGATTGTGAAACAGAGAATACATCAGTGGTTCGATGAAAGATGTGTTGAACCTAGATTCCAACAGATTGTTCTACCTTCACTTTGGCCGAGAAAGAAGAATGTAAGAGTCGGTGGAGCAGAAGATGCACATATCAGTGACGATAACATACAACAAGTGAATGAGGATGCAAATCATAACGTGACCGAAGAAACAAGACAGCGGAAGAATGCCAATTCGACAGAAAGAGATGAATTAGAAGAGGCAGGAAAAGATATAAAGCGAGCAGAAGAAAGATTCAAAAGCTTGCATCAATGGTAAAATCAAAAAAAGCCATGTATATATATATGTACATATATGTGTGTATACTCCCACTACGCCTACGCTGACATGATTTTCATTATGATAATGACAATGATGAAATATTATAATATTGTACAATAAGAAAGAAAATGTTCAAAAGGCTTAATATAAATGCCCTGCAGTAACCATATGATTGTTATGTGGGTGATTCATCATACCTTCCATCTCCTGACCAGTTCTCATATTATCCACTTGATTTGAACGGTTAGAAGCCATGTAAGAATCATCAGTACCAACAAACGATCCAGTGACACCTGTTGCAGGACTTTGCTCAATCTCGGGACTTTCATCTTCGACCTCTTCTTCATCTTCTTCCATTGATAGATGTCCATCTGGATTAGCTTCATGAGTTCTCCGATGTTGAGCAAGATTATCAGATCTAGAGAATGCTTTGTTACATAATCCACAAACATAAGGTCTCTCTTGAGTATGAGTACGGACGTGTCTATAAATCATTAGTTTATTGTATCAACAACAATATGGAAAGTAAACGACCTACCTTTTCAAATGTTCCAGTCTTTTAAACAATCGTCCACACATAGGAATCGGACACGAGTGGGACTTTTGAGAATATGGACCTAATTCCTGAATTGTTGCACTTCTAGCTCTACGATAGACTCCATTTGCTGTTCTAATTTGTGAATGTTGCGGATGACTATCGATCGCAGATAATGGCGGTCCAAAGTTATTGGTTTGTAACTGTGGCAATTGTTTTATAGAAACCGGGTTATTTGGGGTGGAATTTGTAGACTGTGTAATTGACTCTTTTGTACGAGCGACATTTCCATATCCAATAGGAGTATCATGCATCATAGACTCTGCTCCAGTATCTTCACCAGATACAACCATTCTTTGAAGATTACTCGGTCGATGTGCAGAATGTAACATTGTCGCTTCTGGTACTGACGTGTTTATACTAACATTCAGCAAAGATGACCTCCTCCGACGTCTTTTATAGGATGGAGAGCCTTCTAGAGGAACATATGGGACTGTCGTATTCATTGTTTGTGTCAAGGGACGGAATGGTTGGCCATTTGCCATGCCATTACGATTTAAAAGACCATAATTACCCATATCTGATGCAGCCGGATATATTTCATCAATGTGGTGATGATTATTTGGATGCATGACATGATATTGTGGGTGATGCTGTTGATGTTGATGATGTTGATGTTGATGTTGTTGCTGATGTTGATGTTGTTGTTGTTGTTGATGATGAAGATGATGATTATATTGTTGTGGTGGAGTCATGGGCTCAAAAGACATTCCACGAGCACTATATTCATCAAATTGAGATGATACAAATGACGGAGCGGGGGAATATTCCATATAAGCAGGCATCGAACTATGCCGAGTTGATATATTATTAAGTGGAATACCATTTCTGTCAAATTGAATGACAGGACCATATGATTGTTCACGTGTGCGTTGAATTTGTGCTGGTAGAGCTGGAGGAGCCATCGTTGTATACGCTGATGCAGGAGGTGTATCACTCATGACAGATTGATGCATATCATTACGTGCAGGTATTGTCGAAGGGGGCGGCATTGATCCTCCATCTTGTACTGGTGGTGTAGAATTATTGACCGGAGTAGGTCCGTTCCGAGCAGATGGAGTCGGGTCTCTGAATGTGGAAGTACTTTCTTGTTGAGCCTTTGTCAATTGTTCGTATAATGATTGTGATGAGTCAAATTCGAATGATAGAGCAGGTTCGCTAACAGCCACAGTTGTAGGTTCTTGATTCATCTTTTCTCGCTTCAAATCTCTTTCCAATGCGTCCAGAAATAGTCTATCATGAGGTACACTGTACCAATAAAATACCTTTTGCTTCTTTTGTGTTCGAATAGTGTTATTTTTGTATAAGAAATCTAGGAATGGACTCTTGGGTTCCTCCAATGATGCATCTGTACCGGATTTGAGATTGCGCAGATCCGAAAACACACCTTCTTCGAACTTCTTTGGATTTTTCACAGGCCGACCAAATGCTTGAAAACGAAACGTCATGCATCGTACTATATCGGTACCGGTAATGTGGAAGAGATTGTTCCTGTTTTATAAATTAGACTTGTCTAGCGTTTCTTTGTTTTTGAGATTGACTTACCATAAAATGCAAGAAACATACTCGCCAGTGGGAAGTAGAAATCGCCTGATGAACTGGTCTTGTATCCAATCTACTGGCGCTGATATAAGAAAGTATTTGACTTTTGGCGCATATCAGCCTCGATCGTGATGAAATCAATAAACATGTTCAACTTACGATTATCTACTTGTTGAAGCGCGATGATTGAATCTGTAGGTAAATTCTGCTGTCCATCGACAGGTAACATCAAAGTCTCGACAGACCGGTTGGTTGTGGGAGCTGCTGTCGCATTTGTCATGGTTGGTGTGTGAGTTTCTTGCGAATACATGTTGAAGAAATCAGGTTGAAACGAGTGTAATTGACTTTGTCAAGAGTAAAAGGTCCAGCCTCTACTTCTCACTGCTGTAATAACTCGTTATACAGTATAGAAAGAAATACGGTGTAACAGAATAGAACGATCGTAAGTTGACCGACTCGATTGAACAAGTTCGTTTCAATGAGAAAGGGGTTGCGAAAATAATAGATGGAATGATAAGGATGAAACAAGAACAATACGACTATAGAGCACTATTCCAGCTGTATAGCAAAAGAGTGTGAAATGGTCAAAATAGTAGTTTGAAGATGACACTTGTTTGAGGATAATTGAAGTAGGTGAAGAGGAGTCTCAGGATAAAGTGGGGCATAGGCTGAAACGTGTCAGAAGGGCAGATCCCCTTTTTGTAACATGCGACCAGTTACTGAAATAAGCAAATGCTAGAGAAATAGTGGGGAAACCGGCGACCCAGTATTCGGCCCGTTAGATCGGGACGAAGACGGGTTCGTCTCAGAATTTACAGGCAATAAAGCTTAAATAAACACATGTTGTTTCAAATGTTATTTCATTCTCATTTATCATTACAACCTAGCCAATATCGCATGGAATGGACCAACTGGATGTTGATTTTCGTAAAATGCAGCCCGCAATCTGCATATATCATGGACATTGTCATTAATTTTTAGTGCTACAAGTATACCCTCACGTCTTTGATACAGGTAGTTTAAAACATAAAAGATACGACAGGTGAGACTTGTGAAAATAAAGCCGTTTGATCGACGTCTTGACATATTTCCAGAATTTCGGTCATCGCAAACTTTATAATGATAGAGCAAGATTTGCTTGCCAATAAATTGACAAAAATAATAAAATTGCTTCTGACGATAGTTTCCCTTGTTGCCACGAAGTTTGGCCGAATCTGATCTACCGGCAAAGAAGATGCATTCATCCATGCCACGTGGTCGTCTTTAGATGATTTGCTTGCGCAATTTCATATTCAATAAACTCAATCGAGATTCACACAAGACCATTCTGGAAGTGATAGAGTGTGTTTTCCAAACCTTTACACTGTTGTTTGTTCGGGTCATCTAACTCTACCTCGGCCCTTTACCATGCCACCTTTTCTACCTCGAGCTGACGTAGGTCTTGTAAGACTGCTTACATCTTTTTTGCTTAGCGACAGTGTACCGCTACGGAATTTACCAATCGAATGGCCACTTACACCTCCTCGAAGAGCTTGATGTTTGTTATGGGATTTGCTTGATGAAGATTTATCATCCGCGCCTGTCACACGTTCCAAGATAATTCCGTTCTCCTTGGCTTCACGTCTGCGTAACGACTCCTTCTCTGCCTTTTTTGCATTTATTCCTTTTCTATGCGACATTGGCATGTTTTTCTGCTCGAGCAAAGATGTCTTTGCGCCAAGAGATTTAAGACGTAAGTCCACAGCTTTTAGTCTATTCTTCCCTGCAGGACCACTGCCAATATCGTCATTGAGCAAATGCGATTCCGTTAATAATCGTTGCAATGCAAGGTCGTGTTTGAGATTCGTGCTTTCTGTAGAATCATCTTCACCGTCGACTTTCGTTTTTGAGGGTTTTACCGTGGTGATCTGTCCAGTAGAAGGCGGTTTCGAAGACTGTCGTAAATTAGATTTCGATTGTCTTCGAGGTCGAGCATACACTGACCATGAATGACTTTTTTTCTTGCCCTGCATCGATCATTGTCGATATTGGCGCATCATGCTCAACAATTTCGACCGTTGTTTGGTTGCCGTCATCAATACCACTCCAATCGCTATCTTGGTCCTCCTCGTGAATATCTACGAGTGTTGCTGGCTGTAATACGGCATCTTTGGCATGCCTGGATTTTATTGGCTTAAACTTTGACTCGAAAGCCCTACGAAAAATCTCGTTTATATCTTGCTCATCTTTGGGTTGCAGACTCTCGATCTTAGTAGAGGTCCTTTTTCTGGGGTTTTCTGCGCCGACACATCGTTTTCGCTTTCCCAATGCTGGACTTGTTGATGGAAACATGCTGTTTGGTCTCGGAAAGAAATCATTACGTGGTTCGTGCCGAGGAAAAATATATGCCAGTTCTATAACCCCACATATTTGTGAAACAAAAGAAGGCCCGTTTCAAGCAATGACCTTATACAGTACTACATATTTATTATTATAAGAAAATGACGATCTTCCGACCTTGTATAGATCTGCATGCTGGTGCAGTCAAACAAATCGTAGGAGGGACTCTTAGCGAAAACTCCGAAGAGTTACAAACAAATCACGTTTCTACTTTCCCGGCATCACATTATGCTGAATTATATCAAAAAAATGAGCTCCTTGGAGGACATGTTATAATGTTGGGACCCGGGAATGAGAGTGCTGCGAAAGAAGCATGTGCCACCTGGCCAGGTGGTCTCCAAGTTGGGGGCGGTATAAATGATCAAAATGCCAAGGAATGGATCGATGCTGGCGCTTCAAAAGTTAGTAGTGCTCTGGTATGTATGAATGCATAAAAGAATATTGCTGACACGTATAGGTTATCATCACGTCGTTTCTTTTTCCCGACGGTGATTTCTCGCAGTCACGACTTGAATCAATCTTGACGTCACTCGGTGGTGACAAGTCTAAGCTTGTTATTGATCTAAGTTGTCGTCGGGTGGACGATTCTTGGTATGTCACAATGAATAAATGGCAGGCAATCACGGATGTGGAATTGAATAAAGGTTTGAGACTATGTAAATGTAATGACCTTCGAATTTCCTGACAGATGATTACAGAATTCATCTCCTCTTTGGAACCTTATTGCGCGGAATTCCTGGTTCATGCTGCTGATAACGAAGGTTTGCAACAAGGAGTAGACGTTCAACTCATTACAAAGTTGTCGGAATGGTGCTCGATTCCAGTGACTTATGCAGGAGGCGCACAATCTATTGAAGATTTTGAGCTTGTCGACATGATGAGTGATGGAAAAGTCGATTTGACAATCGGCAGTGCCTTGGATATCTTTGGCGGTGATCGTGTCAAATTTGATGATTGTATAGCCTGGAATGCTCAACGAAAGTGAGATTAGCATTTGAACAACGAAAGGCAGATCATCATTTGAACAACGAAAGGCAGATCATCATTTGAACAGCGAAAAGCATATCATCATTTAAAAGCACGATGTCCAATATCTGTACGATATTGCATGCCAGCAAAGTGTATACTTTTGACTCCATCATATGCTCGATCGAGAGCAGCTTTCAATGATGGTCCAGTGCCTGTTGATGCTATGACTCTTCCACCAGATGTTCTTAAAATCTCATTCTGTAAGGTAGTGCCAGCATGAAACAAAGTAACATGTTCTGGGACAGCTTGTAATGTCATTTCAGTACCTCGTTCATAAGTTCCTGGATAGCCTTTGGCGGCAACAACGACCGTAGCTGCTGATCCCTCTTTAGTATTTAAAGATACGTCTTTTAATTCCCCTTTGGCACATGCCACCATCAATTCCGCGAGATCGCTGTCCAACAGGGAAAGTACACTTTGCGTTTCTGGATCGCCGAATCGTACATTGTATTCCAATAGTCGTGGACCATTCTTTGTCATCATGAAGCCAGTAAAGAGACAACCAACAAATGGCATACCTAATCGCAATCAGCAAATTTCACTTACCTAGACAGAATGTGAACGCATATAATTACCTTCTTTCTCCATCCCTTTTAAAGTCGGTATTAGTACAGTCTTTTCGATTTCACTCATCTCAGAAGAAGTTACGACATCAGCTGGACAGTAAGTTCCCATCCCACCAGTATTTGGTCCAGTATCCCCGTCACCAATTCTCTTATGATCTTGAGCTGGAGGGAAGCTCTTGATAGTCTTGCCGTCGCAGAGACTGAGAATGCTACATTCCTCGCCAATTAGAAGTTCCTCAATGACGACTTTCTCACCTGCCGACCCAAATTCTTTTTGTAACATGATCTCCTTCAGCGCTGTCTGAGCTTCGGCTTTTGTAGTGGGTAATATAACGCCCTTTCCTGCGGCTAGACCATCTGCCTTGATTACAATGTCGTGATTTATAGAGTCTAGATATCTTTTTGCTTGTTCGTAATCACCAAAGTTCTCATAAGCAGCAGTTGGAATATTGTGTCGCTTCATAAAGTCCTTTGAGAAGGTTTTTGAACCTTCCATCTGCGCGGCGACCTTTTTAGGACCAAAACATAATATATCCGAGGCATGTTGTTCAAAATAATCGACAATGCCATCGACAAGTGGTATTTCGGGCCCGGGAACGAGAAGAGTGATTTGATGCTTGCGAGCATATCTTACGAGATTTTCAAAGTCATAGGAAGAGACTTCGGAAACATTGACCGTCTTGTTGAGACTAGCAATATGTTAATTCATGGTAAATGATGTCGTGTTTGAACTATGATACAGTGCTGTTCCACCATTCCCGGGACAAACATGGATTGCCTCTACACGATTAGATTGACTCAATTTCCAAGCCAGTGCATGCTCTCGCCCTCCATTTCCCACTAGCAGTATCCGTATATCACTCATGACGATGCTGTTCTTTCAATGTATCAAGACTGGATGCGAATAGATAAATAATTACAAAAAAATGAGCACGATTTCCCATTCATTTCCAGACATGACGTATTGACCAACGTTTCTCCAAACGACATTATATCGCTGCAGTTGCAGATATCTATTGTTATGGATAAATATGACACAAGAGTGTATAGTATAATGTGCATGGCTCAAAACGAATCTTACACTTGCTTAGGGATTCGAAGATGGTTAATCTAACTCGTTCAGATATTGGTATTCTCAGTTGACAAGCGATTGCTTAAAACATCACAATGGTTACCAACTTACCCACGAATAATCAACATGACTCGTCAATAAGTCAACCACCATACCCTACCATATCTCCTTTTCCAGTGGTGCCATCGGATCAAGTCGATGATGCACATAACATCATACCACTAAACTCTCGAATATCTGAACATCAATCTCGACCTCGGACTGAGTCGGTGTCATCACACGGCACATGGAGTTCAGCAGGGTCAGAGGATGAGGAGGCGAGGCATAACCCCTCATCTAATCAAGTGCCAGATGTCCTCCGACCCGGCATAATCAAATCACCAGAAGTACATCAAGACAAAGCACAAAATCCCGAGTTCCGTCCCCATTCTGATGGCGCATCGTCGCAAAGTCACAACCCATTCATCGCAGCAACTACCGGTCATTCCGCAACCCAATCCACTACTTATAGACCATATGTACTCCCTTCACAGGAATTGGCAGCCATGTCTCTGCAAGAAACGGGACGATCTTCTGTAAAAACACCTCAAACGATCACAGATCCGTCGCTGATTGCACCTCCTCCGCCGCCCATATACTCCACAACTACTTCACTTTCCGTACAATCTACACATGCTGATGTTATGCAAAACCGTCTTACGAGTCCACAAGTTGATTATATAGCGCAATCATCAAACCCGTGGCAGCAGGATCTCGACAGGGCAGAACAGCAGAAATGTTCTGACATGCCTGGCAAAAGACCTCCCATGGATCTGTTATCAAACGCAGCCCCCAATAGTCTCGGATCGTCTTCACACCAAGTTATACCTCAACTACACCATATAGCGGAACAACAAACTGGAAGGAGCCGAGAGGTCTATCAAATAAGACATATTGAATGGCTGAAAGACGGAGTATCCAGAAGACATCCAAGTCTTTTGCAGACAGCTAATGGACCGTGTCCGCTACTAGCACTTGTTAATTATCTATGTCTATCTAGTATTGAATCGCAGAGAAATGTCCTAGTGTCGAGCTTGGAAGATCGTGAGTATATTACGTTAGGTTCACTATTGGATGCCGTGTTTGAGGAATTGGTAAATTTATCAGAAAGATTGCAGAGGCCAATACCCGATATAAGTGAATTATATGGCTTTTTGTTGACACTTCATACAAACACGAAAACAAACCCATTATTCGTGACCGAGTTGGCTGGTGAACCGGGGTATTTTGCTCGTAATAAAGAAGTGTTATTGTACAATTCTCTAGGAATTTCAGTGATACATGGATGGTTACCTCAACGCGACACGGATGTTTACAGAGCGTTTGACCGGTTTGCTCCAACATTTGACGAAGCAGTGAATTCGCAATTTCTAGCTCAAGACTTTGCGCAAAGATCAAGGACCTCGACTTTGAGTCGGGAGGAGCAGATGGTATTGGATGATGTAGAACTGATACAACATTTCTTGCATGATAACCCTACCCAATTATCAGAATATGGACTCGATGTCATAAATTCATGGCTCAAACCCGGCCAAATTGCAATTCTTTATAGAAACGAACATTTTTCTACAATTTATAAAGAACCTAGACATGGTACTTTGATGACACTAGTCACTGATTTAGAATGTTTCTCTAATCATGAAGTTATGTGGGAAAGTCTTGTTGATGTAAATGGTGCATATGCAGAGATGTTTTCTGGTGATTTTAGACCTTTGGGAGCTGCACCCCCATCAAGACAGAATAGTAATCTTGTAATAACGTCACACATGTTATCTCCACAACAAGTTCAGCCAACTTCGACAACACAAGAGGATCTAGATCTCGCTCTTGCTATACAAATGCAGGAAGAAGAAGACTCTCAGGCACGACAGGCACAACATGAGCATAATGAATTTCTATCTCAACAATTTTTGAATAATCAATCGTCCAATCAAGGTTCAAGTCCCGAGTCTATAAATATTCCACAACTTCCACCACGTCAATCGTCTTCTCCTGCCATGGCGGTAAATAATCTAAATAATCGTCCCGCTCGAGTTACAAACATTGTCAACGGTCAAATAAGGCAGAATGCGACACGAGTATCCGATAATGAAGCACCACCACCAACTTATGAAGAAGCAGCAAATGATCCGATTTATATTGAACCAGTTTCTGGTGCAGTGCCTCCAGGACAAGGGAATCCGCTTGCTACTTTGGCTGCTCTTGAACAACAAGAACAACAAGATCAACAACAACGACGACAACAGCAACAACAACTACAGCAACTACAGCAGCAGCAGCAACAGCAGCAACAACAACAACAACATGGTAGAATTAATCCTAATTTGAATTATGCTCGTCCAGGTCGAGATGGACATAGAGTTGGAAGACGTGCATCTGCTCAAAATCGTGTGCAATGGTTAGATCAAGTCATGAGCTCTCCGAATAACTCATCATCAAGTAATTACCCTGGTCAACATGTATCAAATCAATCTGGTGGACAACAATTTCATGGACAAGATAGATATGGGAATGATAAAGATTGTATAGTCATGTAGTCATGTATTGTATAATTAACCTCTAATTTTTTTGTAATTATATAACAAAGATTTTATCACGTGAAAATTAGCGTCTTTGAACATCAACAACAACATGTTGACACTCTTGGTCTTGTTGTAATTGATGATTGATAAAAAATGCCACCACAAAGTAGAGGAGATCTATTGACAAGCAGTGTAAATTTCAAGTCTACACCAAATTTATCCATTCACAATCGATTGGGTAGTGTTGATGTGACAAACATTGATCAACAATCAAACAATGACTCTAATCGAGGTCGACAAAAGGAAGTATTGATTACAAAAGAAATCGACTCGTCGAGTAAACATGAAGCCGTATATTCATCAGACTCTGCATCTATAACATCCGACTCATCCGATGAGATACATCTAAAACCACGGCATGATAGACAACGACGAGGATCCGACTTTGAATATACCAACAAGACATTACCACATTCCCAATCAACATCATATCTCACCGGAATGAGATCTTCCACAACATTCGCGCCTCCATTTTATAACCGTCCACCAACACCTCTACCCCCTTCACCTTCGTTGACATCCATACTCCGCCCGATCAACTTCTCTACATCGACGTTGACTTCCTACTCCACTCCCGCCGCTGCGTTACTTTCCTACTCGACTCCTGCTGCATTACGTTCATTTTCCCAACCCAGCACACCAAACCATTCCTCCGACGAAGAAACCAACCACAACAGTAATAATAGTAATAAAAATACCGTCAAGTCTCCCGAACATACCCGTCCTCCCTACTTTCGTTCCCAATCGTACACATCCCAGACCCAACCGAAACAATCCCAAGCCGCGGCCGTGTCGACGCTGACGACTTCATTCCGCATCGCGCCCGCCGGTGGGATACCGCTCGCGAGCCCCCGCGTGCCTACGTACGAATACTACGGCTTCACGCTGTACCTGGCGTCGTGCGGGGCGTTTATCTTCTTTTGCCTGTGGAGTTTTCTGCCGACGCCGTTCCTGCACCGGCTCGGCGTGTTTTATTATCCGAATCGCTGGTGGGCGTTGGCCGTGCCGAGCTGGTTGGTCGTCGCGACGGTGTGGATATACGTCGCGCTGGCGGGCTGGAATGTAGAAGTCTTGACGGAAAAAGTAGGCGGAGTGGGTGCGGTCGTGGATGGAGTGGGGATGGTGGCCGAGTACAATTCTAAAAACGAACCTGTAAATATGAAAGATTGGAGCGAGGTTTGGAATCAAGGTACGGATGCGGTGTTGGATATACCTCTTGGAGGAGTCTGTGAAGTCTTGTATGGTCATGGTAATGATGATGTTGATGAAAATGATTAATGAATTGTATATATATAAGTTTAATCCCACGACTGTAAATTATCTATAACGACTTGTTCATCATCGTCTTGTTTGGATCCAATAATCTTTCCTATTTCAAACACCTTTTCTCCAGACTTTTCGAGAACGTCTCTAACTTGATCTACATTTTTGACGTCAACAACCATAACCATTCCTAATCCTGTATTCCAAGTTCTAGCAAATTCTCGACTTTCCATATTTCCTGCCTTTTTCAACCATTTCATCACTTCTGGAACCTGCCATTTCCCCGCGTCGATTCTGCATGATAGATGTTTGGGTAACATTCTCGGAATATTATCATACAATCCTCCACCAGTAATATGTGCCATTCCTTTTATCAACTCGACAACCTTCATTATAGAACGGACGTAGATTCTCGTAGGGACGAGTAATTTCTCACCGACACTACCTGTTTTATCCCATGGACACTCGTCTTTGAAATTGATTTGTTTGACGTCCAAGATTCTCCTGACTAGTGAAAAGCCATTACTGTGTAGACCATCACTGGCCAATCCTAACAATACATCACCTTCCTTCATAGATTCAAAGTCTGGTAGGATCTTTTGACCTTTTCTGACAGCTCCAGTAGCACAACCAGCCGCGTCGAATTCGTTATCGGCATACATTCCTGGCATCTCGGCGGTTTCTCCTCCTATCAAAGCACATCCGGCATCTCTACATCCTTTAGCTACACCTTCGATAAACTTTGCCGCATCTGCGATTTGTAATTTACTACAAGCGTAATAGTCTAGAAAAGTCAAGGGTTCTGCGCCTTGGACAATGAGATCGTTGACGTTCATGGCGACGAGATCGATTCCTACAGTGTCGAATTTATTCATGGCAAAGGCGATTTTCAATTTAGTGCCTATACCGTCTATTGCTTGGATGAGAGTTGGTGAGGACTCGTAACCTGCTGCAGCCAGGTCGAGTGTACCGCCAAATCCACCGATTAATGCATCGGCTCCGGGACGAGCTGTAGATCGGACAGAGGCTTTGATCTGTTCGACAAAAGAGTTTCCCGCGTCGACTGACACACCTGATGAAGCATATGTGAGGGATTGATGTGATGTAGGTAATGTAGAAGTGGACGATGAAGAATGAGAAACCGTAGCTCCATCATAAGCCGGACTTAATAGACGGTACTCGCAGTTAATGTCTACCTTTTTGAATTGTGATATTAGATGACTGGCTATAGAACCGAAATTATCTGTAGCCAATGCGAGGATAGTAGGTCCTGCCCCCGATAGACATATTCCCAACAAACCGGGATGCGATTTTGGTGTGACGGATTTTAATATCTCGGTCAATCCAGGGATCAAACCTTTTCGATATGGTTGATGAATCTTATCCTGCATACCATCATAGATTAATTCCGGATTTGGTGGACTTTGACCTAATGCTGTCGTTAACAAAGCGATTCGTTGTAGATTAGATACAACATCTGCTTTGGGATAGGATGACGGCAAAACAGATCTCGCTTTTGCTGTAGATACTTCAAAGTCTGGTATTATAGCTATACATTTGATTTCCGAAGCCCATGCGAATTTGATATGTTTACCGATATCATATGGCGGAACTGGAGGTTTGAGACCAGTATCTACAGCAGCGTTTGTGTTAGGAAATACCTCGCTCATGGGAATTTCTACTCTCTTCATATCTTCCGGATCAAGGTCTTTGAGATATGATCCTACGAAACCACCATATAATGCAGCAGCTACATTGTCAGGATGTCTTTCAATCATGAGGCAGAAATCTAATAATCGATCTTTGCTCAATCCGAGTTTACAAACTTCATTTCCAAGCATGACTCCAGCAACAACAGCTGCACCACTAGATCCAAGACCTCTTCCCAGAGGAATTGGGTTCTTGATGTGAACATGAGTCTCGAGGGGAAATACATGTTGATCATGACAACGAAGGACGTAAAGTGCAGTTTGAGTGATCAAATTTCGATCGGCTACTAAAGCGACACTTTCCTTTCCTAACCCTTCATAGGTGATTTTACAATTCGCTAGATGATCAGAAGATTTTTTGGAGGGATCGACACGAACTTCTAATTCTAGATAGACGTTTAATGCTAGACCTATGACGTCGAATCCAGGTCCGATATTAGCTGACGAACAAGGCACTTCTATTTATACACTGTTAGAAATATTTCATATAAAAAGTGACGATCCAACTGACTGATTGTAAAAGCCATTGTGTTGTTCGCATTTGTTTAAACTATTCAATTGAGATGACAACATTCATATCTCTCTCGACATGTATAATAAAAAAAATATGCCTCCCGCCACAATATCCATCATTACCCCGCGTACTTTATTAACTGGTGATGAACTACTACACCCAAAGCAGTTCATCAAATCATTCACAAGCTTCGATATGATCTCACCTCTCTCCTGCAATTAACCATTATACAAATTACCAACCACCATCATCATGCCTGTAAATCTCCCTTCCTCCCATACCCTCTCTTCCAAATCTGACATGTTTCAATCAGGCCTATCATTCCGTCTTTCTCGAAGAACCCAACCAACAACTCCTCGGTCTTTCTCCCCACAAACCCATCCGTCACCAATCCTAACTCTTCATTATAGGTTCCTTCCCTCTCTTACCTTTACGGACGCGCACTCGCGGTCCCGCCCCTACGCTTCCACTCCTAACCGACCCGACTCTCACATCCTCTTCTCTCCCCGCCGATCACGAATCCTACGACCCGCTCGACGAAGCCCTGTCTCTGTTCCGCGCGAACACGTTTTTCAGAAACTTTGAAATCAAAGGCCCCGCAGACAGACTGTTGATCTACAGCACGCTGTTCATCTCGCAGGTCTTGTCGCTTTTGAAAATAAAAATGAGCAGGTCAGAGGCGGAAAAGGCGTTGAATGTCGTGGCGTTGGATAGTAATTTTTCGATTCCGGGAGATGCGACGTTTCCGCTGAATCAGGCGTTTGAACAGCCGAGAGATAGAAATGAGGCCGAGATGATGAGGGGTTATTTAATGCAGGTAAGACAGGAGTTGGCGGCGAGGTTGTTGGATAGGGTGTTTGATGGTTCGGAAACTCCTAGTAAAGTAAGTTTTCATCACAATACTTTTTATTAAATAGAGTGGTTAATAAAGAGATTTATAGCATTGGTTGGGTTATCAAAAGAGAAAATTCATGGGAAAGTCATTATAATAGTAAAGTTGTAGAATTTCATGTATATACTAATAATAATGAAAATAAATATTTCATCTGTTAATAATTCCACGTTCTTTATTATGCAAAACGTCGTCATCTTCATCATCAGTCATTAATCCCTCCAATTCAAATTCTTCAACTTGTCTCAATTGTTGCTGTTCATCTTGATAATTCCTATCAGAAGTTCCATTCGTTGTTGGTAATGGTTTATGAGCAGCTTCATGTCTAGCAATCGTTCTAGGAGCAGTTGAATATATTCTTATCAGAATGAGCGCAACTATAATCATATCAGTCATAGTTTACATCAATTTTAACAACGTAGAAAGGGCACTTACAGAAATAAATGAAAAATCCAGCACTGAATAATAACAAAACATAAGGAACATGCATAGTTCCCATATCACTCAAAACCTGCATTTGTTCCTCTGTCGATCCCATAAACAACAAACCTGAAGCAATCAACAGAAACGGAGGTAAATATTGCCAACTATGAACCTTTTCTTCCGGTTCATACTCTCTATCGTTTCTCTGACTAGAGTCAAGTTTAGATTTATCTCTCAACACAAAAGCAATTTCAATAATCCTCGCCAGTCCAGCGGCCATCAACGTCCATCCAAAAACACCGTGCATCATCGTACTCAACATTAAATGTTGAGAATGACCACTCATAGCCCATCCAGTAATGAAAATAACCAAAGCCGGTATTAAATTCCTCTTTGGTCTTCCTTTTGCATCTCTACTCAACCAAATACCTACTAATCCAGCAGCCAACCACACTACACCCATGGTTGTATGTTGAAAGTCGGTATTATTCCACGAATGACCCCAATGATGTTCCGTCAGAGCATTGACCAACCCCCAAGCAGAAATGACAATCGAGTCGTAAAACTCCTGACTTTTTCCTCTTCTAGCCAACCATTCTTGTCCAACCAGTAATAAAATCACCAAGACTATTCCATACGCGATAAAAGCAGATCCCATGATGAAATGCGCAAAACATTGTCCTGTATGATCTGCTCTACAGAATCCTTGATAGACAATCACACCCAACAAGACCTGCGTCCATGATAAGATCGGTATAAAAGCCGCAATCACGGCGTGGCAGAACAATACCATCTTTCGGAAAAACGTAATCTTTGGCCATCGTTTCTCGAGGTGGAGTTTGAGAAATAATCCGAGCGCGACTTGGGTAAATACCGAAATCATAAGTATGGGAGCGAATTGTCCGTGTGCGTGTGGAGAGGCGAATTGTCGAGGTGAATGGTGGGAATGGCCGAGGATATATCCCGCTATAGCCAAGAGGGTAGCGAGAATCTGGATGGGGGCGTGAAGAGGGGATCTTATTAGACCTAGCACGAGACCGAGGGGAAACAGTATTAAAAAGGTGGTGGACTGTAGAAGAATGTGGATTTTTAGAGTATTGTCCTGGGTCATAAATGTTAAATGATGATGATTAGGACATGACAGGACAGGGAAAAGATACATACTATAGGATCGGATGTGACGGCTTGTCCTGATGGTAAATCTTCATTGTGATGCTCATGGGCGAGCGTTGTAAGACAAAGAGAAAAGAAAAACACTAAAAAGGAGATGTATGATTGTCGTGTCGGATAGAATGAAATACCCATGTTGTAGCTTTTTATATGGATGTTGTCAAGAATTAAAAAGGGCCTGATTTATCTCGAACACAACTTATAAACAAGTTATCATTCATGAATCAATATTGATATGCCCCAAAAGATGTAAAAACCATGACGACGGTCAAAAGTTCAGAGGATGTAGTTGAAGGAAAATAAGGTTTCGGAATACAAAAGACCCTGAATATTTGTTTGACATATGATAGTGTAAGTTATGTTACATGTCATTGACGTACAGTATCAAATTATATACAATATACTGTACAAGAGGAATTTCACAATGGTTCATCGTTTTCTTTTTCTATTAACCTGATCTCTTTCCCAATCCCGTTGTTGTGCATCATTGGGAATTTCTCCAGGAACTTCTGCCGTACGATTCCAACTTCGATTATCAATTGATCTATTACGCATCCAATGACCTTGTTCAGCACCGTTATTCATATTTTGACCAGCATTGCCTTGAAATTGATCGTCATTAGGTCCACGTCGGTTCATAGGCCGTTGATCAAATACTGCTTGTCTATTATGAACTTGTCCTTGATATCGTTGATCTGATCTTGTGTTTATCGAATTAACATTATTGGATGACATATTGTTACGTTGATCAATAGGATAATTAGTAGATTCATGGCCATCTCGTCTTTGTTGAGGTTGCTGTTGTGGTGGATGCATTTGTTGAGATTGTTGAGATTGTTGGGCTTGTCGAGATTGCGACTGTTGATAATTGTTGCCTCCATCTCTATTGCTTGAGTAATTATCATTCCTTTGCATATTGTTAGCAGGACTTCGACCATTACTTCCAGCAGATATAGATCCACGAGTATTATCTCGTGGAGTTGACAACGTTCTATCATAATTTTGTTGGTCTGTACGGATAGAATGTGGTTCTCTTGCAGTAGTATTATTATTGTTATTATTATTGAAATCACGATTGTCACGGTCGGGAATTCTATCAGCTGATGGTCCATTTGATGGTTGAGGCATCCTTGGAGATTGCGTCTGCGACTGTGATTGTGACTGTGACTGTGATTGTGATTGTGACTGTGATTGAGATTGAGATGCAGCAACTGTACCATTTGATGGTCCCATCGGTGTGTTACTAGTATTGTTAAAAGTTCTTGATCCTCTTCCTCGAATAGTTGCTCCTTGACCGGGTGAAGTGCCTTGTAATGTGTCGTTAAGACCAGCAAATCTTCTATCATTTCTTGGAACAGCTGACGATGGACCAGCAGGTGGGGGTCTTCCTACTGGAGATGGTGCAGTCACCGTATTGTTCTCTTGTTGACTGGCTTTATTATCAATCGTATCAATCTTGGTCAGGCCAGCAAGACGATCCGGGTGTATGTTAGATGCTGTATCTTTTACAGGTTCCTTTATATCATGCGACTTGCCTACTGGTTCTCTCGATTGTTGATCTGCTGGATATCTGTTAGAAGTCACAACAGATGAGCGTCTTGATTCTGATTTTGGACCGGACGGTGGCTGTGTTGGAGACATGTCCATTGGCTGGTTTAACCTTCCATAGGATGGATCTTGTTGTTGTCGTACATTCATTTGCGATGATCGCCGGCCGAAATCTGCCTCTGGATGATTCCGTGCACTACTAGCATTCTCGAATAAATCAGTACTTGGTTTCCTCACAGGAGATCGTTCCTTTTCTCTGTCCCCGCCACGGGGACCTGTTGGAGCATCATTTCGATATTGTTCACGTCTATCATTATCGTACCGTGTGCCCGGATTATAATCAGGCCGACTAGGCTGTGTTTCATTTGACGTTGCAGATCTATTGTCACGTTTCGGTGAATTTGGCCTTGACACTTGAGATCGCTTGTCGCGGTCATCTTGACTTGCACGAACCGTTGATGGCGGTAATCGTTCATCAGTCTCCAGCATTGCTTTTCGAGCAGGATTCATTCCTGAATCATTGTTGGATGTATAGCTCGGGTTCCTTCCATAATATTGGTTCGAGCTCGATTCCATTTTACGGCGATCGTCTTTATAAGATTGATCGTCGCGATCATACGTACGGCGTTGATCATGAGGCTTTAGTTGATTATTACTAGTATTATCGCTATTCATTCGCTTTGGATTGTTTACCATATCGTTGGATCTAGTTGTTCGGCCACGATCGTCATATGGTGATGGTATTGATCGTGGTGCTTGTCGATCTCTGGTTGCATTACGATTATCAAGGTTTTCTCGTTGATAACTTGAACTGCTGCGAGAACCAGGTGTTTCTTCCTTGATAACCCTATCCGAGACATTCAATCTTGATTGTGAAGCATCATGTCCCGTCTGCTTTGCCGTGATTGTGCTAGAACTGGTCTTTGCGACGGCATCGTTAATTTCACCATCTTCCGCATCATTGGCTCGGTTGTTATCTGAATTATCATCGAGCGGTCTGAACTCGGCTGCTTCAGCATTCAATATTTTAGTCATAGGTACTGGACTTTGTTGTGGTGTTTCGCTACCACCATTGCCTTTGGCGGCTGACCCCAGATGATTCTAAAATTTCCATTAGCCTTATTCTTATCATCTTTCATGAAAACAAATATTTACCAAATGGAATGCTTGCGGCATTATCCAAGTCTTCTCCAGTGGTTTTAAATTACCCAAAAGACTTGTAGCAGCAAGTTTCAAATCCCCTCTAGATTCGGTCTCGCTCAGATTAGACACTTTGGCCAGCATGTCACGTCCCATGAAATTGACTTTTGGAAACTGCAGATATATAGCTTTAAGAACGATAATCGCGTTACGTCGATGCATATATTCTTCAGATTCGAAGCAAGTCTTGAGGGCTCCATTTATATTATTATGCCATTTGAACAAAAGATGTCGGAATGGTTCAAACTCTAAAAATTCTTCTGGACCTTGCTGTTCGTTGAATTTACGTGCAAAACCTGGCAATTGTCGTTTCGAACCTAGAGCATTCTTCTCGTATACTGTCTTCTCCGTATGCCACGATCCTAGATCTTTCAGAGCTTCATTCATAAATCGACCAAGGTTCTCCACTTCTCGAGCGCTGGCACTAAAAACTAAAGAACTCAACAATACCTTTTTAAAGAATTGATCATATAAATGCATTGTCCGAAATCCAGGTGTACCATTGTTATGCAGAAATTTGATCATGGTAAAAGTATATAGTGAATCAAGCGGACCAAGCAAGATCCTCGGCAAGAAACAATTCTGTAAAAGACTGACATGCAATCTCTGGACCTTATTCGTGAAAGAAGAAAACCAATGATCTTTTTCTTTGCTCAAGCGATTTCTCACTTGTGTATATGCACCAATCTGGTTCTTCATTTCTTTTGCAAGTCCTTCTTTGACGTCACTGATTGCTTTTACTTTTCGCTCCCGCTCTTTCGACGTCAACATTGGACCATCTGCCCGTTCAATTTTGAGCTGATTAGCTAATGAAGATTGATGAGCCAATTCTTGATCATAACTTGAAGTATTAACCAAAATGTCCTGAAGGCTTAACGACCAGAAAGAAACATAAAATGGAATACTCAATGTAGAGGCTATATCTTTGCCTATGATTGAAGGAATTTGATCAATAAGGTCTGTCAAAGCAGGATGCCATGGGGAAGGAACATCAACTTGCGTTTCAGGCTGAAGTTGTTTCTCATCCTCTTCCTTTATATCCATATCTGCCTCTCCTACTTCTCCATTTTCTATAGATTGCACAATATTTGTATCATCATCACTCTTTATCGTGGCTGCAGCATTCTCTTTTGACGGCTCTGCATCAGTCATTTCGACGTCTGTAGGTTGTGTGGGTTCAGCACTATTTTCGGGAGCAATACTACTGGCAGCTCTCACACGTTTCTGTTGTTCCTCTGCTTTTCTTATCGAGTCAATCACACCAATTGCTTTTGTAATGCCGGGTCGACCAATCATAAAAGCGATTTCAACATCGAGACCATAATCTTTTATAAGAATTGCAGGATTGGGTATTGCAGACTCGAATTCTTCAATGGAGCAGTTACTGCGGAAAGCTTCGAGGTATTGAATCAACACACTATGAATCTTGTCGACGTTGTTTCCGAGTACTTTTAGTGGTGCATTCTTGGCAAGTTCCCTCGAGGTATACAACTGTCGTTCTTGACTAATGGATATAAGCAGTTGACTCGCCAATCCACAAGTAGAGAGAGCTTTCCACAGTCTTTTTGATGATTTCTGATTCAAATGACGTTCATCAGCCATTTGTCGAAGAGTATGTGCTTGTAGTAATTCACCACCAGCCATAGCAATAACTTGAGCGTCATTGAATGCCATGTCTGATTTGATACCTGACATTGCTGTGATCATTTGTTCCAGCAATTCCAGATCTGTAAAATTCCCCTGTCTTAGTTCGGCAGCGACATAATGTAGCACAGGTAAGGGATCGCACATCGAATATCGTTTGTAAATCGCTCCAGCAAATGTAGAAAGAGCTTTCAACCAGGAAGAAGTCAACATACCATCATCCTGTATTCTTTTTCGATCGCCACCACCTAAAGCGCTCAAAAGACACCATGTCAGAACATCATAACCAAGACTTGTAAAGTATCGCGAGCATTCAACAAATACCTCGATCAGATTATCATAGGACTCCATCTGATTTATAGCTGTCTGTAGAACAATGCCCGGCGATGCATAAGCTACTTTGGCCAGTGCTTTACCCATAGGTTTTACATTTGTCTTGCTTATACGTTTCAACACATCTCTAGCTTCTGCTTTCGTACGGTTAAACGCTTTTTTAAGTTCCGATAGCCGCGCTGTTGGTCCATAATGCCATTCTGCGTACATAGAATAACGTGTACTTGTTGGGAAGAATCGTAGGAGTGAAAATAATTCGTTAGCAATTGTGGGGTTTTTAGAGGTAAGACTCAAGGCAGGCATGATAATCCGCTTGATCAGATCAATCCATCTAGTCTCATTCGGTCGACTTTTATCTTGCCGTAAGCTGTAGATTCCTATCCTGATTAACTTCACAAGCAATGAAGCATCGTTGCCGATCTTTACACCGACATAATTGAGGATTGTACTACTCATGCCGAAAAGATCATCAACCGTCTGGCATACTGGAACATTGTCTGTCCAATCATCCCAATAGAGTTTATAACCATGACCTTCACCCATATCTGCCTGGTCGATTTGTGACCAACGTTTGAGAGGCTTTACAACGGGCGCAATGCTTCTCAAATGACCTTTTGCAAGACCTGCACTCTCTCCTATTTGGTTGATCGCTCGACTTAGATCTGGTATGTCGCGCATTGGTTTGGCCAAATCGTATAACTTTCCAAGCATGTGGTGCATGATTCGAAAGAATTGAGCTGGCAGATCTGGATCGAGCTCGGCTAGCCACGGAAACCGACCTAATATAGTGAAAGCCTCGGGAAGTGCCCCAATAGAGAGTAAATTTTTCAGGAGCAAGGATTTTTGATCAGTGGCTTTTGGGAGCTCGTCTTTTGCTTCAATTTCTGGTGTTGACTGTTTCTTTGCTGAAGAGTCTCTTGTGATTAAGTCTTTAATGTTCTTAATGGTAGTAGTGGCTGGAGGCGGCATGTCATCCGAGAGTGCACCAGACATTGCAAGCTTGTTTAGACCGCCACCAGATCGTGCTGTGTTTTCACGTTCCTCCTGAGCTTTCTCTAAACTCGCTTTCGTCTGGCTCATTTGATTATCTGGAGGATATAGATGGGGATATAAATCTCGTAGGCTAATAAATCCGATTTTGATAAGCAATGCCGAAAGCCACATGAGATTTTCAGGTAGCGCGTCCGATTTGTCCCTGTAAGGCGACGAATAAAAGGATAATTTGAATCCGAGCAAGTTTGCAGCATCGGCATTACCAGACGGCGGGAGTTTCTTATTCGCCAGCATCCATTTCCGAACTTCATTCATCCTCATACGCTCCGTCTTATTCTTTTCCACCCCTCTTGGATCTTTGTCATCCCCAGTTGCTTCAACTTCTGTACTGAGCAGGGTCACCACAGCCTCATCATCAAAATTGACAATTTGCTTCGCGCCGAGGTCGAAATATGCCGCCATTCCTTTATCACGTATTGCCTGCCAAAATTGCTCATCTCGTTTTTGCAACAATGGTTTTCGGTTTGCAATGCGTTCAACTTCCTCTTCACCAACTCCCCAATCAGTAGAATTTGGAAGTGCCCAAGCAGGTACCGTATCAAATCCTTGATCACGCCATTGAATGACATCTGGACACTCGGAATGAGGCCACCATGAACTACCTCGAATAAGTTTCACGAAGAATCGGTAATTACGAACGAGCAGGTTTGCGAAAACATCGAGTGTGATATCTAGCACACGTCCGACATCAAGATCAAAAGATCCGACCAGGGCTTGGACTCGTTGGAAGGTGTCGAGTGCCATGGTTGGAGGAACATCATGAGAACTGGCACCCTGCGCAGTGGTGAAGTACTCTGTCACCAATTTTGCATAACCTTCGCTTTCTTCTCTTAACAGATTGTAATTCGACTGTCTATACATATAATTCGTAATCATTTTCGACTTTTTACCTTTCCAATTCTTTCTTGTCAATCCGACCGCCTCAACACATACTGTTTCAAGCACCATATGCCAAGTCTTCTCTGGAATTCCCGAAGAATGCAACAGTTCTGCGAATGATGTACGAGTCCATTCAGATTCGGGAGTCAATGCAATACTATCTGTAAACAAGTCTTGAAGGGTTGTGGCGGCCTCGTCTGATCTTGATCGACGAGCGTCAAGGACACTGGCGAATTGCTGACCAGCGGAAGCGCCGGATATTTTCTTATAGCTTACGGCTTGTATAATTTCCTGTATCCATATGCCGTCTCGGAGTTCATCATCCAAATCCACCACTGATTCGTGAAATTTGTGCTTTCCTTCATCTGCCCAGTTCTCAATTATATCTTGTGTCAAGAACTCGTACTCGAAAAGATCGGGCGTCTCGGGTGCTGGCGAGGGCGATCGTTTCGAAGGTCGTAAATCTATGGCTGCTATAGTGGAGGTCGGTTGAGTATCCGATTGCGTGTCGTTTGATTGATTTTGAGATTGCGGTGCGACTTCGTCTGGACGCTGTGCATAAGATCGGGTATATCTGTTGGCTGTGGGAGTATGGTAAGTATGGTTTCCACGATATCCTCTATAGTCTCCTCCTTGTCTTCCTCGATTTGAATTATGATTTCCTCCTCTTCCTTCGTTCCATTGCATATTAGGTTGTTGTGCCATGCCAAGATTGTCCGGACGGTGCGGAGATGGCCTTCCTTCATCTTGAGGATAATTCCGATCATTTCGCTTCCGCTTGTTTGGACCGACCATTATTATAGGAGAGTGCCCTTCAGCACGGAATAATTAAATGATTTACTGGCACACGAGCATGTTGTGCAGTTTGTAATGCGCAATTCTACTGGTCACCTAACCGTAAGCTGACGACTCAGTATCTCTTCAGTGGCTCGTTGCCAATTGGAGAATTTATGATGCGAGATGCAGATATATCTTCAAACATCATAAATCATAGTCAATAAGCTTGGTAACAAAAAATAGATTTGGTCACATGACAATCATTCGCAAGGGTGAAGGAGATTATTATTGCATTGTTGATATCTCGATTCTCAATTACGCTCAATTTATAAAAGCTACACTGAATTCGTCATTTCGTATCTCGTAACCATCTTACCAATCGATTATCATCTAGCACTAGGATGCAGTCTCGATAGGCAATTGTGAATCAGTCAACATTTCCGCAAAGGTTTTCAGATCACGATGATGAATTTTCGAGGACGGCAATGGCTTATTGCACAAATCAGGAGACGCTTTGTTGTCTGCGACCAGCACGGGAGAGTCGACGCGAAGAGACACCGTATTCGTTGCTAATGCATCCTTTGTTGTATTATCGGTAAATGCTTTTGTACCATTACTTGATGACGTTTGCTTGATCGCGCCCATTTTATTCCTGAATAACGCGTCCCAGTCAGAGAGATCTGGCGAAGTGAAATCTCGGTGAGAAGTCTTTCCTGCCGGCATGATATTGACTGGTTGCGAACTCTTCATCGGCGCAAGTCTTGAAACATATTGAAATCCATTCCATAAAATAAAAGCCCAAGCTGCGGTCGAAAAAGCGACAATCGTTGTCAAGCAGAGCGTGGGTATCAAAAACAACAAAGCAAAGCCAATGGCGGATAATGTAATTGCCATCACAGCGCTTATTGCAAGAAATGCCGCTGCGATCGAGGTTGATATGAAGATGGAAAGCGAGAAGATTATAAAGATAAACACAGGTCCGGCGCTGAGAATGATATTCATCATCAGAAGTAGCTGTCCCTAGTCAGAGTGGACGCAGAAACAATGATCTCACAGTGATACTGACACTCAATCCCGGATTATGCGCTACGAAACCTTTTGTTTTCTTGAGAACCATCGATCTGCGATCGTGACCTATTACCTTATCCACACACATGATTGCGAGTTCCTTTGCGACATTCGTAAGCCGATCTGCGTTGTAATTTATGTTATCCATGTTGGTCTGTTCAATCTTGATTTAGCGACGGCTCATATGTGTTACATTAATGAGAAAGTAGTTTCACATGTCAAAGCACAAGTCGTAGACTAGTAATAAATTTGTGGGGATAAAATATGGTATGCACTGTTTGCACCAAATTTTTTTCGAATCTTGACGACAGCAATACCACCACATTATTATTCACATCATCAGTATGGCGGAACAGGAACGAAAGCGGAAGAGAGATACGGCGGTGGCTGACAAGCCAAATAAAAGAAGACCAGTGGACAACAGTGATTCGATCAAGACTGTCAGCGTAGAGGATGGCAACGATCGGCTATTGCCTGCAATTGGTGGGTGAAATTCTCCGACTTTCTACACTGGCAAAACGCTGATTTATACCAGCTTTTACATCGGGTTTGAAGCTAGCCGACAGTTTCTTTGACGCATTTAAGCGCACAGAGCGTAAGAATAATAATAAAGCGACCACAACTTCCGAATCATTGTTATTACATTCATCGGATCATGCAACACTCGATCGAATCGCCCATCCTGAGATCGACCAGACTGTCAGCAATTATCTTGGGGTATATGATCCTGTAGAGAACAATCTCAGGTTAATCCCGGCATACTCCGTCACTGTCAGAGCTACACTTCGATCCGAAACCGCAGAAGTTCAGGATGAGAATGATAAAAGGACAAAGGCTATGCAAAGAGAGGCATTAGGTATGGAATTTGGAACGAAAAAGGCTAAAAAGGCTATTGCATCCAAAACGATCAACGCAATCACCGCTCCTTCGGGATCAGGAGTCGAAGCCGCGGTACTTGACGAAGTAGAGAAAACAAGTACTGCTCTACCGGTTAAAGATGAAAGAGATGATGCTATATTACAATCTAAGCCTATACCGCGACCCAATTTGACGACTGACAAGGCTGAAGAGGTATATTCTTATGATGTCTTGATCCCTGTGGCGGACTCCCGAGCGCAAACGGTCAAAGAATGGCAAGATGAAGTCAAGGCGGGACGTGAAGTCAGCCTGAGTTCGAGGTTTGTGGCGAATAGACTTGTTAACGTTGTAGAGAAGGCCAATATTCAGACGCTGAAAGCCTTGAAGTATCTGTTACTGTTGACTGAATTTTATGGTACGCTTCAACCCAAGAAAGGTGGACTAAGACTACCCAAGAAGGACGAATTGAAAGATAAGTTATCAAACTGGTCAGATAGCGCCATCGACAGCGTAAGACGCCGTTTTGCAGATGGCTCGTGAGTATTTGTTCAACTTATCTACCGACTGCAGCTAATGAATTGCAGTGAACTCAACAAATGGCAGCATGATAATCTCTTGACACACATGGCCGCCATTTCTTTATATATAGACGGCTACAAAACCGACACTTTTGATTTGCAGGAAGATCTTAAACTGAAATCTAAACAGTACGATCTTCATATACGATTTCATTTTGATACCATGCTAACATTGATCAGAATGTCGCAATTTTTTCATGAACTAGGTTGTCAAATACGATCGCCTACTGAGAAGGAATGGCCGGAGTTCAGGATACCAAACAAGGCGCAAGCAGCACAGAGAAAGATTGCCGTGCTGAGGATACCACTCGATTTCCCTAAGACTCGAAACTTGCCGCGTCGGAGATAAAACATTAGTGAGGGCATTATTACATGTGATTGTCTTCTAATTTTTATTATATATAATGTAAATGGCGACTTCCCAATCGAGGAATACATTGATGTGGCTTTTTGGCTTATCTTGCGAAAATCTCATCTCATATATTCTCGTTGCTTTTCCTTTTCTTTCTGCTTACTTTCCTATGATACATCACACTCATTCCCGCGCCCCGCCATTCACTCGACATTTTGCAAAATGCAACAAACAGAATATCCTACAATGAGGACATCATCCGAAAGTCAGATTTCCAGAAGAGCAGAGATAGACCAGTTTCCAAAAAGTCAGGTAGCCTATGCTGCAGTCTCGTACCTTGCGTTATTAATTTTGGGAACTATTTTCGGTAAAAGCGAATTGCAGAATACATGAGGAGTCTCGACTAATACTAGCAAAGGCATGAGATTGAACACCATGACCATCAACGGCCTCCGCCGATTGACATTTATAAACCTTCTCGTACTACTCCTCTACTTTTTCAGCATCTCATTTGTGCTCAGTGCTGCTCTTTTGCAAAGTGGAGTGGATATCAATCAACCAGCGGCATGCAACGCTGCAATTTATTGCTGTCTGGTATTTTATTTCATTAGCAAAGCGATTCTTCAAATCTTTTTGGTTGAAAGAGCACACGCCATCCGGGCACATCATCTCACTCGACTAAAAGACCCCATATGGACTATTGTTACTTCGTGTATTGTATTTGGATTTGGTACGATAATAATCGCTGCTTTCATCTGGCCAATTGCAGAAGTCGAAGGTGACGGAAAATGTCGGATTGGAATTCGAAGGGAGATTGATATTACGATATTAGCTTATGATGTGGTTATCAACATGACACTGACAGGAGTATTTGTCTGGCTTCTCAACTCCATGACAAGACATCGACGTGCTAAAGCTCGTATACCGCTGACAATTGAACGACGCATTTCTTTTAGTCAAATGCCTCCATCACCAGATGATGACAAGACGTCATGGGTCGATGTTGCTCATAGATCAAGTAGAACAGAGACAAGATATAACAATGAAACTCAAACAACACAGACAATGATCGAGGACACTAGTTCAAGAGACTTCTTTTTCCGCAAATCTTGGACATGGATCGACAAACTTATTTTGAGGTCCATATTAGGTACTTTTCTTGCTGTGTTGCCAACTATTGCCAACTTTGGACTGCTTTCGGCTGTTAATGGTAAAGAACAAGGATGGTTATGTTTTACTTTTTGCACTCTTGATGGTTAGTATAATGAACTCACGTCCGATATTCCAAACTGACAAGACATGTTGAACAGTGACAATCTCGGTTTGCATATTACATTGGTTGACAATTGGTTCCAGTGTCGCTGAGGATGTAACACCTTCTTCAAGAAGACTTATTGGAGTGTCGGCCTGATATTATATATGATTGTGCCAAACTAATTGTGATTGAATTAGTACGAAACAATGTGCGCAAGTCTTGAAAGAGTTTGGTATTAGCAAATGCATACCTATATAGTAGTTTATATTATATTTCTCCAAATAGTAACAAGTAGATTATTCATTAATCGTCATTTTCAATGTCCATCTCGTTCATAATATCAATCACTCGGGAACCTCGCTGATCGGCAATCATACCTATTAGATTCTGAGCTATGTCTTTTATATCGTTATACTTTGATAACGATTTAATCCTCTCGGCACGAGATTTCTTAGCTAATGTAAGCGCTTTTTCAACATTTTCATCTGTAATGGTAAAATCTTGACTTGATTGATTTTGGTCTGGATTGGCGGAGTCGTTTTTGAGTACTTTTTTAACAAGCTCATCTCTCTCCTCGATCAATTTTGCCAACTCCTCGGCCGACAAAGTCATCGATTACAAGATTTATGATTACAATAATCTTTTGCAATATTTACGGTACTATTTACCCCGCCATGAATGCATAATGTACACAAGTTCACCTGTAGACGAATTTTCACAATGGAGTTACATTTCATCACTTGCTTACATCATTCATCCAATCATATAGAATTTTCCGACAGCTATTTCATTTTAATATACATATATACACAAATACGTTTAAAACAAAACCCCTTTTGTAGACGGAACTTCGCCCTCTCTCCCTTTGACTCTCGCACTCGCCATCCGTATAGCCAACGCCAGCGCTTTAAACGCGCTCTCTGCTCTATGATGATCGTTATCCCCTCTTATACAATCGACGTGGATCGTGAGACCACTCGTTTGAGAAAAACTCTGCAAGCAATGCGCCATCATTTCCGTGCTCCACTCGCCGATCTTTTCCCGCTTCAGGCCGAGTTCCGTCACGCAGAACGGTCGGTTAGATATGTCGACCACGGCCCGGGACAGCGCTTCGTCCAGAGGTGCGTAAGCGTATCCGAACCGCGCGAGGCCAGACGTGCTGCCTATGGCGGTTTTGAACGCGCTGCCGAGAGCGAGGAATGTGTCTTCGGACGTGTGGTGGTCGTCGATGTGTAAGTCGCCTTTTGTGATTAGGTTCAAGGACCAGCCGGAGTGTTTGGCGAAGGCGTGGAGCATGTGGTCGAGAAAACCGATGCCGGTGTCGATGGAGATTTGTTGGGATGTTGTGGATTGAGATGCGTGGGAAGAGGTATCAGCAGATGAAGAAGGGGCGCCTTGTGGGAGGTTATCGGAGGACGTGGTTGTGGAGTCTAGACTAGGTAGAGGCGATAGAGCACCTCCATCGAGATTGAGGGAGAGGACGATTTTGGTTTCGTTTGTGTCGCGGGAGATGGTCGCTGACCGGACTGGAGCGGATGAATCGGCCATGTAGGCTTTAGTATGGTATTTGATCCCGACGATGTAAGAATAATTGGATATCAATGCCGGCAGGGTTGTTGAGGATAGATCGATATAGATTGCCTATGATCCATTTCTATAAGATTTTATTTTTGGTGATGATAGATTAGATTAGATTAGACCATCTTTTCTAGCATCATCATTGCAGGACGACAATTTTTTGATACATGATTATTTCTCGAAGTGGATAGATAGACCAGCAATGGCCGATACGGAAATGGCTGAAGCCGTAGACCAGTCGGACAGCACTTCAAACAACGGAGAAACAGGTTCACAATCAAAATCGAGGAATCGATTACGTGTGGTGCAGCATCCCCATGTCGAATAATTCTCAATATACAAACGACAAGACTAACAGAATAAAAAGTTACCCGGCAGTACAGACACGGCAGCATCTTTTGAATTTGAGCGAGAAGATCATACATTAGGAAATGCACTACGGTATATCATTATGAAAAAGTACGTTGTTCAAAAAGAATCAATGCCATCAATGTTCTACACTGCATTGCTATTTTTGTCAAGAGTAGGACTAATATGATTCTCTAGCCCTAATGTCGAGTTCTGTGGATACTCCATCCCGCATCCGTCAGAAGCTAGAATGAATCTACGAATACAGACTTGGGGTGAGTTGATTCCTTATTCCATAATAAACGAGACTAATTGGATATAACTGTAATAGATGAAGCCAGTGTATACGATGTACTTGAAAAAGGTTTACAAGATTTAGCAAATCTATGTGATGTAGTCACAGACAAGTTCACTGCATCGAGAGATGCGTTCAATACTGCAAATCCGCAGAGTCAGGCTACAAATTGAATTGTTCAAACAATGTACTGGCCATAATGACTATAATTGATGCAATTTTCTTTAAATGTATATATTTATTCATGATTTTGTACATAAGTTATGGAAAGTCTTTTTTGATAGATGAATCAATTTCTTCCCTACAATTAACGAATCAGTAACATATTCTCAACTTCTGCTTGTGTGATTATCTCATACCTCTAAAAAGCCTTCTATAAAGTTCTTTGGCAACCGAGTCTTTGGATCTTCTTCTGTACGAAAGTATTTGAGTATATGCGAGATTTGCTTCCAATAATTCATCGTTTCCTGTCGATAATCAAATAACATTAGTCATTGGATGATCTTTTCTCAATATTTATTCAATCTTTCCGATTTCTAACTCGATTCTCTCATTTGATAGGATGGATAGACGAACTTGATATTCTGCGTGAGAGTGGAATAAAAGAACATCGACTGCTTTTATCTGTTGTACATATCTATGTCTCTCGAATTCTTGTCGCATTTTTGTTCTTAATGCAGATACCGGCATGTTGACGGAATACATTGTCTGTATTTCGGGTGCCTGGGTAGTATATTAGTCTCCTATTGTAAATACTCTGTGGGAAGGGTTGTCATTGTACTGCTCGGACCCATTCTCGATATGTTTGAAGTACTCGTTGTCTTGCATCATTCCAATTTACGGCTAAATCCATCATTCAGTATTTCGAGGTATACATTTGGTTATGATATAGCATACAAGACCGCGTCCGTTGCGCGAGATATGTGGGATTGATCATGACTCCTGACCTATCAGTCGTTGCTCATATACTTGTAGACCTGCTATGGTATGTTCAATGTTCACATGCTGTATAGCCTACCGAAATGTCTTGGCAAAGATATCCAGTTGGGATTCTTCAACCATCACTGCATCACGACTCGTTCAGCAAATCACAGTACCAAACATGCCCGTCGCTCGTCCGAATAAATTGAGAAAACCACCACCAGATGGGTTCGACGATATAGAAGATACATTACTAGAGTATGCAAATAAAATGAAGGATGCAATTTCTGCATCGCATGAGGGAAAGAAGAAGTATGAAACTTTATGGCCTGTTTTCCAAGTCACACATCAGAGTAGGTAATTCATCGATTCTTTTGTGTTTCAAGTTGAGCAAGAGAACGGTAGACATTGGGTCAAAGGGGTCGTCACTCTCTATTTGCAAATGATGGAGTTAAATATTGAGAATAGAGAGTGATGACATCAAAAGGTCTGTGTTTCATCTTTCTTGACAATTTTGATAAAATGCTGCCATTGAGATATATTTCTGACATCTTATCAAAACAATAGGATCGCGATATATCTACGACATGTACTACCATCCTGACAATCCCGATGCTGAATCTAAAATATCAAAACAATTATATGATTATTTATTAAAGGAAAAATACGCCGATAAAGATCTCATTGCAAAATGGAAAAAGGAAGGATATGAGAAACTATGCTGTTTAAAATGCATACAAACAAAAGAAACAAACTTCAATTCGACATGTATATGTCGTGTCCCACAGAAAGACTTGAACGAGAATCAAGCGATCGAGTGCGTCAGTTGTGGATGCAAAGGATGTGCTAGTTCGGATTAACATTGACTGACGACTTTTTATATTCTTGTAAACATTATTGGAAAAGCATTCATTGGCATTCAACACAATCATTACTTTGTAATTTCATAACCTCATAACTTCATTAATTACATCTCGTCGTGTAGTTTGATCATCTCATGTTGATACTGATGCGAAATCATGAAATACACTCCCAATCACCTTTCCCTTTCCATCAAACTTCACTCCTTCATCTCTCAACAATTTCTTCTTCTCATTCGCATATTTGCCTTCTTCTCCCCATTCACCGCCAAATCCACCTATACGACCATCACTAGCAATGACGCGATGACACGGCACTATTGGCGCATATGGATTATTTCGCATCGCATTCCCTACTGCACGAGGTGAACACTTTCCACTAGATTCTTTATTGAGAGATGTTTTTGAAGAAGTGATGTGGTTCGATATGGCTGCGTATGTTGTATATTTCCCCCTAGGGACTTTGGTCAGGAGAGAGAGTACAAGTTTTCGAAACGGCGTGAGGTTCGTGTCTGTCGATATCAAATCCCGAGCTTGTTGTATTGATAGATCAGCGACTTCAGAGTCGTTTGCGGCGGGGTCTGATGCGGTAGTCGTTAGATCGTTGCATGTAAGTGTGTTTGCTGATCTTCTAGAATGTGATTTGGACGGAAAGTACGTTGATATTGTAGTGTCTTTCTGAACTCGCTTGATAGACGGTGATGATGCAGTTTCAGGATCAGCTATCGCTCTTCGTTTCTTACTAGGCGTTTGTTTGGAGACGACATCTTCGTCTTTTGTACAGAGTTTCTGCGTATTATTTTCTTCCTTGACCTCCTCCTCTTCTTCTTTCTTATCGTTACTCCCCTTCGTTCGTATCTTTGTGCTCAATGATACTTTAGATTTCTTCCCACGAAACATCAAACTCTTTTCATCCAATTCAACAAGATTTACTTCTCCCTTCATTATCTTTTCGCCAACATCAATCGCAGCTTTCAATTGATCTTCCGTCATGTTTTTGTAAGCTGGCGACTTTAGCACTTGTGTCCACGGTCTATCTATACCTACAACATTATCCAGTATGATGCGGGCGAAGCAATGATCTAACACGACTGGCCATTTGGGCTGCATTGAGGATTTGTTTTTCGCTAATTCGGGTAAAGTCTTTCGATACATGGTATTCCATTCATCTTGCAGTCCAACAATACTTGTCTTGGACATTACATTAAATCGAGGGATTCCAACTATGTTAATGAATAGAAAGGCTTGTCGCACATATCAATGTTTATGGTATGACGTCAACGTGCAAATGGAGTAACGAGCGTGTGATTTATATTCGAGTGCAGTGGTCAGATAAGCTGATCCATGACTAAGTAGTTAATTTATCCTAACGAGTGATAATCTTCTGTCTGTCAGACCAGTATTGGACAGCGGAACGTTCAGGCATTGACAGCGACGAGTCGATTGCCTGGGATACTTTTATTGTCTACAGTAGATTCGAAGAACAATGGAGAATTTAGCCTGGCAGACTTTTTCAGACCCAATTGCTGATCAGTCCAAAGAGGTTGTACACTTTCAGCGCCCAATTCACCGACACCAATGAAACCACCTTGAGCCGCCCAATCACTCGTACGTTTAATGTTCAGCTCAGTCCAAACATCGTCCAAAGCACGAACAAGATGTTGACGATACGCTTTGACATGGCCAGGCGTTGGTGTAATTCGAAGTCGTTCTTGGCCGACTGGAACAGTGGGATAATTGATAGCCTGGACATAGATTCCATGCTTCTCGAGCAGTAAATCAGAAGCCTTTTTAGCCATATCAGCATTACCGACCAGGACTGGGACAATATGACTAGGATTAGGAATGACGGGAATATCATGGTCCGCAAGATCTTTCTTTACAGCACGAGTATGAATTTGTTGTAAGTGACGATCACCCTGATACTCCATCTGATATTCAATCGCAGCCTTTGCACCTGCCATGGTTGCAGGAGGAAGTGAAGTAGTAAAGATAAACCCAGGCGCAAGAGATCGCACTGTATCTACCATCTTTGCAGATCCGGCAATGTATCCCCCAACACAACCATATGCCTTTCCAAGAGTACCAGTGATAATATCAATACGATCCATAATAGTTCCACAAGGACGTCCTTGTTGGTGAGCTTCATAGTCGAGATGTTCAGCGACACCAGCACCTGTTGGGCCATACATACCCACGGCGTGGACTTCATCCAAGAAAGTGATTGCCCGATACTTGTCAGCCAGATCACAAATCGTTTCAATGGGGCCAATAGATCCGCACATACTATATACACTCTCAAAAGCAATAATCTTTGGTATGTTGATTGGAAGCGCAGCCAATTTAGTCTCCAAATCATACATGTCATTATGCTTGAAGATGATCTTGCGAGCCCCTGAGTGACGGATGCCCTGAATCATGGAAGCATGATTCATGCTATCGGACAGAATAACACATTCAGGAAACTTACTGCCTAATGTAGCAAGTGTAGCATCGTTCGCAACGTAGCATGAGGAGAAAACAAGTGATGCCTCCTTCGAATGTAACTGTGCTAGCGACCTTTCAAGACCAACAGCATGCTGATTATGACCAGAAATGTTTCTAGTCCCACCAGCACCGGCTCCATATTTGTCAAGAGTCTTGTGCATAGTTTCTAAAACCTTTGCATTTCGACCCATACCTAGGTAATCGTTGGAGCACCAAACAGTCACACGACTGTCATCCTGTTCCATATGTGCCTCTGGGAATTCCTTTGCAAGGCGGTTGATGTTGTTGAAGTAGCGGTATGATTTATCTTTATGTTTTTTGTCGAGTTCATTTTCATAGAAAGCATTATAGTCAAAACTAGCCATCGGATAGTCCTTCATGGCACTCTCCGCTAGAATGGACGGCAACAATGGTGGAGGCGGGCGACCATTGACTATAAAAAGCATTAGGGGCAAACTTTGAAGTCTAGTCGTTATACAAACTTACCATAATCACGATTTACTGGATGAATATCAATAGTACGAGCCTCTTGTCTTGGAGTTGTATGGAGTCCAGCCCGAGTAGTGCGGCTATGATAAGCTCGGGAACCGCCATAAACTCCTCCAAGAAGTTTACCGACATGAGCAGCAGATTGGATGGCCAAAGCCTTGCCCATGACAGGGCAACGACGGGCCACAATCTGCAAGTTTGACATCATGCCGCCGCCAGGGGCAGCCTGATGGACAGAAGTACTGGTAGAGAGGGCGCGCAGAGTTGATGGCGACATCCTTGAGAGAAATGGACACATGGTCCGTGACTGAGCCAATAAGGCCTCCATGTTGATAATCTATATCGTATTATTTGATGGTTGTATTGATTGTATATGTTATGCTATATTTAGTACGATGAAGAAAGACTGCATTTGTTGTTTGTCATGACGATATATTACGCCTCTCCTGGTTGGCCAGATCTTACCTCGGCTTTGCGGGGCCCCGAGATGTTGAGCTTAATTTGGAAATTCAACCACGTGTTTTCGTGAACGCGTTTTTAATTAAAACTCGTGAGTCAAAAGTTTTTATTGCTCCTGCAGTGAAAGAATTTGGAGGTGGCAATTCCTCGAAGTGAAGTGATCTGTTCTCATTTCAATCGCGCCGATCTTGCCCATTTCACATCTCGGTCACTCTTTCCCAACAGCTCTACGCTCCTGTCATCTGCACTTCAGAGAAACTTTTATCGCCGAAGGAATTTTTGAAAATCTCCTTTTCAGAAGGGGCTTGGCCCTTTTTACATACTGTATATCATTTCTATCCCGAATTTCATTGACGGTCAGATATGGGACGATCGTCAATAGCCAATTCCGAGTCGGAATCAAAAAGCAACACCCAACAAAGTCGACGCTCAACTAGGACATCGAAAGTTAATTCGCCACCTTCGTACCGAACAGTCGATGCAGTGACTATCGAAAGAGTTCAACAACCCTATGGTGAAAGAGAACAGAGCTCTGATATTAGTTCAGCTGCTAGTGTAACATCTCATCATTCTGTCAAAATGGAGGACAGGTCTGTCACGACGCCCAATACGAGTGTTAGCGTCACTCCTGCTGCTTCTGTTAAGGGTGTTAATCTCGGAAAGCGTAAACGGACTAGATTGAGTAATGGATCGGACATAGAAATGATTGATGCAGCCGAAGACCTGGCTGAGGCTCCTCAACCCCAAGAGCATCGAAGACCCATGTCAAAACGTCGTCGTTTTGATAATTACAAGCAAGAAATTCCAGATAGCGATGATCACCCTTCTGCGGTCGATTTGACGAACACGGGAGCGAGTTGGTCAAGAGAAGAAGCATTGGCAGAGGCTCGTCTCGGTAAACGAGCTTCGACAGGACCTGCCATGAAAAGAAACAAGGCCATCAGGGACGAATTATCTTTGCTATCCGACCCACGAGCTTACGGACTCGAAGCCTTTTCTGACTCGGATTCTGTACTTTCAGAGGCAGATTCAGTTGCTGATTCAGACGCGGAGTCTGAAGCATCTTATCACGAGAGTGATGCAGAGTCAGAGGAAGGATCGAAGGCCGTCAAGGGACCGCCATCTGTCAAGGCCGACAAACGAAGATCTGCTAGACGCGTCGATGACAGTGATGACGAAGAAGCAGAAAGCGTATCTCGGCCAACAAAGAAGGAAAAACAACACAGAAAACCGAATCGATCAAGTAGAAGTACGAAGAAGAGTAGTCGGGTCAAAGCCGCGCCGGAACAAGCTAGTCAGGCTCAAGAAGACGAAGAGGACGAAAATGATGAACTCAACCTGGGTGTCCCTCAAAAGGATATAGATGACATGGTAACAGAGATGTATACAACGAGACAGGCTCGCGAGCGCCAGAAACTCGAAAGGTCACATCCGGAAATTATTACCATGTGGAAAGATCTGGAGAAAATACCCATAATACCACCTGAAGCAGCTCCACAGCCAGAGTCGATCAACCGTAAATTAAAGACTTTCCAGTTGGAGGGCTTGAACTGGATGATCAAACAAGAGAAGACACATTACAAGGGAGGTCTGCTTGGTGATGAAATGGGTATGGGAAAGACAATTCAAGCAGTATCATTAATTATGTCAGACTATCCTGCCAAACAACCAACTTTGGTCATGGTACCACCTGTAGCATTGATGCAATGGTCGAATGAGATTAAAGACTATACTCATGATAAATTAAAAGTGCTGATCTATCATGGACAGAATAGTCAAGTGAAGAAGATGAAGGTCAAAGATCTTAAACAGTACGATGTCATCTTGATCAGCTACAATTCGTTGGAATCTCTATATCGAAAACAAACAAAAGGCTGGACTCGTGGAGAGGATCTCGTAAAAGAATCTTCCCCAATTCATGCAATTCATTTTCATCGTTTGATACTCGACGAGGCACACAGTATCAAGTCTCGGACTACAGGTAGTGCAAAGGCATGCTTTGCCCTGAAATCATCATATAAATGGTGTTTGTCCGGAACACCGGTCCAAAACCGTATTGGAGAGTTTTTCTCATTGTTGCGCTTTCTTGAAGTCCGACCTTATGCTGATTACTTTTGCAAAAGATGTCCTTGTAAAATGCTTCATTGGTCTGTCGATGAGGAACATCGCTGTACGACCTGCAAGCACTCTAGTATTGAGCATGTCTCGGTCTTCAATCAGGAATTGTTGAACCCTTTGACGCAGTCGGAAAGTGCAGCCGACAGATCTGCTGCCATGGCCAAACTTCATCTCATCACTGGCAGAATCATGCTTCGCCGTATGAAGAAAGACTATGTTAGTTCCATGGAGCTGCCTCCAAAAGAGGTTACGATTCATCGTGAATTTTTCAGCGAAGTTGAGCGCGATTTTTCATCAAGTATCATGTCCAACACAGTTCGTCAATTCAACACTTATGTACATCAAAATGTTGTGCTTAACAATGTTGCGAATATCTTTGGGTTGATTATGAAATTGCGACAGGTCAGTTACCTATCGTCATTGTTGATGCTAATTCGTAAACTAAGATTAATTTTCAGGTTGCCAATCATCCCGATCTGTTATTAAGAAAAAGTGGTGTTGAGGGTCAACAAAATGTCTTGGTATGTGGCATTTGTGATGAACCTGGTACAGATACAATCCGTTCACGTTGTAAACATGACTTTTGCAGATCTTGTATTACAAGTTTTGTTCAATCAATGGAAGCAAGTGACATGGAAACCGAATGCCCTCGTTGTCATATCGCTCTGTCGATTGATCTGGAGCAGCCTGAGATTGAGCAAGACGTGGAAGCAGTATCAAAGTCATCAATCGTCAATCGTCTAGATATGGCATCTTGGACATCAAGTACTAAGATTGAAATGCTCGTTTATGATCTTTGGAAATTGCGTAGTAAAAAACAAACGGTAAAATCGATTATCTTTTCTCAATTCACATCAATGCTTCAACTTATAGAATGGCGTTTACGTCGAGCTGGATTTACTACAGTCATGCTGGATGGATCAATGACACCGGCTCAAAGACAAAAGTCGATTGACTATTTTATGACAAATCCAGAATGTGAAATCTTTCTTATTAGTTTGAAAGCTGGTGGTGTAGCTTTGAACTTGGTCGAGGCGTCTCGTGTATTTATTGTTGATCCTTGGTGGAATCCATCTGCAGAGTGGCAGAGTATGGATCGTTGTCATCGTATCGGTCAAAGAAGACCTTGTCAAATTACTCGTATGACTGTTGAAGATTCTGTCGAGAGTAGAATTGTTCAATTACAGGCGAAGAAGGCTGCTATGATCTCTTCCACCCTCGATAAGGATCATTCTGCTTTTGATAAATTATCTGTTCAAGATCTTCAATTTTTGTTTAGAGGGTCATGATCAATAATCTTTATTGAGTATGAACGGGAGTCAGTCATGAGATCTACCAAAATCGGGTAGATTAGATTTCTCATAACGTATTCTTGTAATTCAAGTATAGTATAGAATAGCATGATATTAACTATACTTTTTGTGATTTGCATACAATCGTAAATAAGCTTTTTGACTGACATCTCTCACCGAATGCGAGTGAATTTGTATTCTTTTGACACAATTAAACATGTAACTTAGCTATGCTTTGTTCATCGTCATACAATACAACATGTTGACTGATGCTTCCTCAATCCGACGACTCGATCGTGATGTCGATAATCGACGAAAAAGTTCACTTCCTCCCGCAGCACTCAATACACTTCAAATGAGAAGTCAACGATTGATAGGAAATGCCAATCCAAAGTACAACTGGAAGAAATATTACAAGAGCGAGGTAGAATTGAAGAGCATAAAGAATAAAGGCGTTCGAGAATATTACAAACGCAACAACCATCTAATAAGTCAATATATGCACATTGATCGATTATTAGACTCTAGTCTTCCACACGCACTTATCCAAGAATACAGTCGAGAAGACGAAGAAGGAGGACAACAACGATCGGAACCAGTCAATTCGTCTAGTAATAGTAGTGTCAATCCTACGAGAATCAAACGCACTCCAAAGACGTTGTATAAAATCAAACCCGACGAGCGTCGACCATTATTATCGTCTTCGTCATCGACGAGTTTGAAAAACGACGATACCGAATCTCTCTGTTCGTATATATCCATCTCCGACTCATCGTCCGAGTCTCTCGTCGACTCTCAATCCTCCATCGTCCGCACGGCGCTATGGATAAATCTCCTTGCCAATACCATCCTTTTGGTCTTGAAAATCACCGTCATGATCCTCACCTCCTCCGTTTCTATCCTCGCCTCTCTCGTCGACGCCGCGTTGGATTTCCTCTCCACCGCCATCATCTGGCTCACCACGTATCTCATCTCCAACAAATCCGACGAACATCTCTACCCCGTCGGACGTCGTCGTCTCGAACCGATCGGGATATTGGTCTTTAGCATCATAATGATAACGTGTTTCGTGCAAGTCGGCATCGAAGGCTTACAGGTTCTTTTCTCCTCCAACTCTAAACAAATCGTACAGTTGACCTTGCCGACCATACTCATCATGTCTTCCACCGTACTGATCAAAGCTCTGTGTTGGGTATATTGCCGACTCATCAGAAACTCCTCCGTGCAGGCATTGGCCAAAGACGCCGCCACCGACGTGGTGTTTAACTCTTTCTCGATCGTCTTTCCGCTCGTCGGCTACTATGCGAAACAATGGTGGCTAGACCCGCTCGGAGGGATCTTGCTGTCCCTGTACGTCATTCTCAACTGGTCGTTCACGTCGAGCGAACATATCCAGAATCTAAGCGGACGGGTAGCGACGGCGGATCAGCGGAATGTGTTGCTGTACATGACGATGAGGTTTGCAAAAACAATCAGACAGATCCAAGGCCTGAATGCGTTCCATGCGGGGGATTTGTTGAATGTAGAGGCTGATATAACGTTGGACGAAAAGACGAGTCTGAGAGACTCTCACGACGTGGCGGAAAGCTTGCAGTATATGTTAGAAAGTCATCCTTGGGTCGACAGAGCGTTTGTTCACGTGGATTACAAAGCGTGGAATCTACCCAGTCATATGAAACAAGACGAAGAATGAAGGACAAATAACGAAATATGTAAGTTACGATATGAAGAATTTATAAAATGAATTTTATGAAATTGCTCAAAAACTACTTATTGTGCCTTTACATTTTGCCCAAAATTCTTTAATCACGTCTGTAGATCCTTTACCTCCTCTCAACATAAGAATCTTTTGTATAAAGTTTCTCTTATCAGTATCGGTTATGTTTGGAGAAGTAAAGTTTGTTAATGATTGTTCGAACAAGCTTTTAGCCAAAGGTCCAGTAGCGACTATACAAGAGCGCATGACTTTGGCTATTGCATCGAGTTCTGATCTCTGAGCGTTCCCACAGACTTGATGAGTAACGGCCGAGACGAACAAAGGAAGTATCGCGTCTATATATTGCTTGATATGGTTTTGTAAATCGGGAATATCCTCAGAAAGTGTAATTTCACCTTTTGAGATGGACGTAGGCAGTAATAACAACGCCGACGTAAAAGACGCACTTATTCGTTTCAGCATAGGTGCTGTACCCGTCAGACTTTTTAGTTGGAAATCTATTAGATACGACAATCGATCGGGCGCTGATCCTAGTAGAACATCAGAGTATCTTGGAATGAGCTGTTCGAAGAATTCTGTACAGAGTTGTGCGAGTTCCGGGTCAGTATTCGGATTCTGTAATTCGGATAGAATTCCAAAAACTGCTTCATAAAGTCCCGTTACATTACCAACCTCTCTTGGTGTGTCTCGTCTTGACTTTGCAGAGATGAATGTGCAAGCTGTAGAAATAAGTGTTTCGGCTCTAGGTGAAGTCATTTTCATAGTTTGTAAGAAACGACTAATAAACTCCGAAGGTAGCGTGAATGGTCCGGGTTGAGTTTCAGAAAGACTGATGCGAAGGATAGAACATATAGAATCCCATGCGTCTCCATCCAAGGGCACCACCTCTACAAATTTGATACAATCAACCAATCTGAGAGCTACTTTCCGTCCTTCATCAGTCGTCCAAATGTCTCGCCTTGTATTATTATCGTCTTCTACATCTACTACAATCGGTTGATCACGACTATGAAATGCTTTTATAAAGCCTGCGAGGCATTGTAGATTCATAGCAATGGGTTCTTCACCTTGCAACTTATCACCTTGTCGGATACTACTCGCGTTATTAGCTAATTCCCCATACAATTGTTCCATCAACACTGTCAAAGAGTCTATCTGTAGCTTTTGATCAGTCAACGACTCAATCACATAAGCCATGCCGCTGTAAATCTTTTCTTTCTGAAATGTTGACAGTCCTGGCATGTTCAATGCTCGTTTACAAAAGTCTAACAGATCTCCGAGTTGATTAACAAGGACAGCCCTACATTGAGAACAAATCGATGCAAATGCTTTGGCGGAAGAGTCTGCCAATCTACTATCTGCAGATATATTTTGTTCGAGTAGCTGCATAAGCATAAGCATCAAGCTAGGTATTTGTGCAGCATCTTCCTTGAAATAGAAACTGTAATCATCCAAGAATCTCACTATAATAGACTTTAGACGATTACTCATTTTGTCTGATGTTGTACTTTCCAACAGCAGTCTAAATCCATCAGATTTGAATATATGAGTTAGTCCAGTTGTAGAAGTCGATGGCTCGTATGAAACCACAAGTCCATTCAAAATCTGCAATACAGACTCTATTCGAAATAAATTACCTTCAGCGGTAGCATTGTCAAGATTTTGTGCACATTGTAGATATACTTGGAAGCATGCAATGGGTACAAAGTTGGACAGAAGCTCTGTGAAACTCGCACATATGCTCTTCCAGTCTTCGATGAAATCTGGATCAGTTTCCGCCATCGTTTGCTCATCTTTTCGGTCCAAGATTTGAAGATATGCTGCCATGACAGGATTCATTATGGATCGATATTGCATTTGTTGCTCTTCATCAAGACCGTCGCTATCCGCATCTGAGATTTCATACGCGAACTCAGACCAAAAGTCAGTGATCAAAAATAATTGTTCGCAACCATCTTCTGCCCAGTCTATCTCGCCCAGTGCTTTTGTCAGTTGTGCTGTAATATATATCAGTCTTTGTGAGCATAAATTTGCACGAGATTTATCGCTTACTCATGAGTTCTCGATACGATTGCCGCTCCGGATGTTCCATAAAGATCGGAATTATAACTCTTGCCCAACGGGTCAACAGTTTGATCAATGGCATTGTTTCATCCGTACTGAGCTCCACAGAACTTCGCTGCGTATGATGCAGTGCCACCTCCAAGTCATTCAACTGTAATGGAGACATGAATTTCGGAGATTCTTCCAAAATACTCGCCAATGCTTCTGCTGCTTCAAATACAACAGGAAACTGTTCATTCGTCAAGCACTTTATAACATGATTAGTGAGGCCTTGTAATTGCACCATCGTATCATATTCATATTGCCAGTGATTTGTAGCGTAGATTGACCACGTCTGACGATATGTTAGCAACTTATTTTGAAACGCCAAGCTCATGATCATACACTATACGATGCGAATATCTCTTTTAGCAGAGAAAACTTGGCGGTTCCTGCTCCAGTGAGCATTCTTGTCACCAGACTGACAAAGATGGGTACGTTTGATCGCATAGACTGCTCAACCTGGAGGCTGTGGTCTTGAGCGAACTAGTCATAAGGACAACGTATATAAAACTCACTTTCGTAATGTATTACCCTCAAACTTACCAAGATCTTCTGTCAATATGCGCGCAAACTTGAACAACAGTTGCACTTGCTCCGTGTTCAACTGGTCGATACTTTGCTGAGCCTGCTTCGTATGCTCGTCAGGTATCTGTTCGAGATCTAGAGAGCCTCCACAAAGGCAAGTTGCCACGTCGCCCAACGCATTGTTCCACGAGTAGGAAGATTGTACAAGAAATGTAGCCAGCATTGAACACAACTTGTCAATAATCCTAGCGGATGTAGACCTACGGACACAGTTTGCGAAATTCGCCAGCATTCTCGAAAGAATCGACTTGGCGTCTTCTTGACTCAATGTCGCGGCATCTCGATTCAACTTGATTTGAAACGTCAGAGCGCCAAAGAACTGAAGCGTTGGTTCAGTAGAGTTGAGAAGATTGTCTGCCACTGTCCAGCCATCCGACGACAATTGTAAATCTTGCAATTGATTGGAAAGACTTGTAGCATTGACAACCTGCCGTGGATCGTTCAGCGCATTGATTAGTGCAATCGCTCGACTTGTCGGGTCCATACTGCCAAGCTACTACTATCACACGGTCATCTAGGAGACTCGGTCAAAACCAACATGATGACCCGTAATTACAAGGCGACTCCCCATCTATTTATATGTACCACAACACGGTGACTCACAAGGTGAATGACATTAATTAGTCACAAAGAAAAAAGTACTATGACGTCAGTGCTCGCTGCCGAGGCAGTCAAATGCTGGACCATGTATGATATCCTATAGAAAAGGTATGACTAATAACATATTTCGTGCATATGGCCGTCTTCGTCCATTCACATCCCGAACCATTCAATTTCGCCAATTTAATAGCACCATGGGTAGAACTAATACAACCGAGAGATTAGGCCGGCTTAGGAGTTTGATGAAAGATCACAATGTTGATGTTTATAGTATGCTTTGATTAATGATAGATTTGATCAATGTGTATTGATTATTGGCTAGTTGTTCCTTCAGAAGACGGTCATCAATCAGAATACACTGCTCTTGCAGATAGGAGGAGAGGTCAGCGTCTGAAAAGAACTCAATGATCAGCACAATGTCTTAACATTGACAAATAGAATATATTACCGGATTCACTGGTTCTGCAGGCATCGCCTTGATCACGCATGACAAAGCAGCATTAGCGACTGATGGAAGATATTTCAACCAAGCTGGCCAAGAATTGGATGATAATTGGGCATTATTGAAGCAAGGAATACCAGATGCTCCAACTTGGCAAGAATGGATCGCAAAGGCTGCAAAGGGAGGAAAAGTAGTTGCTGTAGACCCCACGGTCATAACAGCCTCTCAGGCTAGAAAGCTATCCGAAACCATCAAGAAAAAAGGAGGACAAGAATTGATGCCTTTGCAACGAAATCTTATTGACAGCATATGGGGTGAAGATAGACCATCGAAACCAACTGGTGTCGTAAAGGTGTTACCAACGACATATGCTGGAAAGAAGTTTGAGGACAAGTTGAAAGAGCTTCGAGAACAGATTGAGAAAGAGAAGGCAAGTGGGATTGTCATATCGATGCTTGATGAAGTTGCTTGGCTGTTCAATCTGCGCGGCTCCGATATTGCTTTCAACCCCGTCTTCATTTCCTACGCACTTGTTACTCTAACAGACGCCACTATATATATTGATGAGTCCAAACTGGATGAGGATGTCAAGAAGCATCTGATGAATGTTGCTATCAAACCTTATGATGCTATCATGTCAGATCTGGAAATATTTTCTGCTTTAATCACAAAGTCTGCCGATGACTCGAAGCAGAATCATACGGAGCTGCTATTGACTACAGATGCATCGTGGGCGTTATCTCACACACTTGGTAAAGACAAGAAACCAAAAGAAATTCGAAGTCCCGTTGCTCTTGCAAAGTCAGCCAAGAATGAGACAGAGTTGGAAGGAATGAGACAATGTCACATACGCGACGGAGCAGCCCTAATCGAGTTTTTCGCCTGGCTCGAAGAACAATTGATCAAGAAGAATAGCAAGTTAAATGAAGTTCAAGCAGGCGAAAAGCTTGATTCAATACGTTCTAAACACGACAAGTTTGTTGGTTTATCTTTTGACAGTATATGTGCTTCAGGACCGAATGCAGCCGTGATACATTATCAAGCAAAGCCAGACGAATGTAGTATAATAAATCCTAATGCCGTGTTTTTGTGTGATTCTGGAGGACAGTACTTGGATGGGACGACCGATACAACCAGAACCATACATTTTGGACAAGCTAGTGATGAAGAGAAACGTGCATATACTCTGGTGCTTAAAGGTCATATCGGTTTAGATCTTGCCGTGTTTCCCAAAGGCGTGACAGGCTATCGGCTTGACGCTATCGCGAGACAACATTTATGGCAGTATGGAATGGATTATGCACATGGAACAGGTCACGGAGTCGGATCATATTTGAATGTACATGAAATGCCAACCGGTATTGGTATGCGAATAGTATATAACGAGGTGCCATTAACACCAGGAAATGTCATATCAAATGAGCCAGGATATTATGAAGATGGTAAGTTTGGAATACGTATTGAAAGTAAGTGCAATTGCCCTGAGTGATGATACTATAAGACGAGCCTGACATTTACCTTTTAGATGTATTTATGGTCAAAGAAGCGAAATTGGATTCCAAGAGCGAGGTACCTTTTTATGCATTCGAGCATGTTACGATGGTCCCCATGTGTCGAAACCTAATTGACACATCTTTACTCACTCGCATTGAGTTAGATTGGATCAATGCCTATCACAAAGAAATTCAAAAGAAGACGAAACATTTCTTTGAGAATGACAAACTTTCAATGGATTGGCTGGAAAAAGAAACAGCTCCATTATGATCAAACCAGCAATCTTTTAGCGCTGCATTTATTCCAGCAAATATAATTATTAATGATGTTTTTTTCCATTCATAGCTCATACACATTAACTATTCTCAACAGTAATACCAACGACTACATATAATTTTTACCATCCTCTATTGGCCAACTTTTGTGATTCAATCATGCTATCACAATTAATCCCAACCATAGCCTCACCTAGACCTTCACTGACCATGGCAAGTGTTTCGGGATCTTTATAATGAGTCACCGCTTGAACACAGGCTTTTGCTCGTTTTGCAGGGTTTCCACTCGCAAAGATACCACTTCCAATAAAGACACCATCACATCCCATATGCATCATTAATGCGGCATCTGCTGGAGTTGCTACACCTCCGGCGGCAAATGTAACAACGGGTAGTCGTCCTAATTGAGCAGTTTCACGTAATAAATCTAAAGGCGCTCCAATTTCTCTCGAAAACGCTCGAAGTTCCATCTCATTCATCGATTTTGCTTTTGCAATCTGTTGGTTCAAAGTCTGCAAATGCGTTACTGCACTTTGAACATCTCCCGTTCCAGCTTCACCTTTGGATCGAATAAACGCAGCGCTAAATCACAATAAATCAGCAACATTCTTCCAGTCTTTAGTCTGAATTTGACCAACCCCTCAGCTATCCTTCTCAACGCCTCTCCTAAATCTTTCGCACCACATACAAAAGGAACCTTAAAGTCCCGCTTATCAATATGATAAGACATGTTTGCCGGGGTCAAAACTTCACTTTCATCAATATAATCGCAACCAATTTGTTGAAGAATTTGTGCTTCGACCGTGTGTCCAATACGTGCTTTGGCCATGACGGGTATACTGACAGCATTGATGATTTCTCGTATCATTGCCGGGTCAGACATCCGCGCTACACCGCCGTTTTTGCGTATGTCGGCAGGTATCCTTTCTAGAGCCATTACTGCAACTGCACCTGCTTCTTCTGCTATGCGAGCCTATATCACTTTGATCAGAGGATTGATACGGTCAAAGTAGGGAAAATGTAGGATACTGACCTGTTCGGCATTTGTGACGTCCATGATTACTCCTCCCTTTAACATTCTCGCCAATCCCGCCTTTATTGCAAGGGAGGGTTTTGAACTATCCGTTCCATCTCCATTCGATCGGTCGGTGAGAGGTAATTGAGTAGCCATATTTCACACCGGTTTCAATTCAATATAAGAACTTATGAATATCTACTACGACTGATAGTCCAGCGCCACTAATATGAGATGCATGAGTCAACCATTATGATATCAAAAATATCACCCCCACTTCCCCACATCAATGACGTATAGATGTGTATAGAAAGTTTACCACACAGGATCTAGATCAACATCCATCGACATTACTATTTTTTATCAATCGCATCACTTTCGACTTTAGTAATTGTCATCATGGCATCAATCTTCCTACCGCGGCTGACGTCTCGTATCGGCCTCGGTCTCTTCACCAGCACACTAGCAGCCTCTTCACTCAAGTACTATAACCGATCCTACAGATCTCCTCTCTTACTCGACTCGTTCACAACGTCTCGCCGACAAGCGATCACTTCTCCACACATACCGCGACCCGCATTCCTGACGCCTGACACGATTAAAAACCTCACTACCGGCTCGATCCTCGGTCTCGTGTCTGGACTTGCGATATCGACGTTTTCAAAACCACTGACGATTATCTTGGGGTTGGTGATTGTGTTGGTGCAGACGCTGGAGAGTAATGGGATCCACGTCCTCCCGTATGCGAAAGGGTATTTTTTGAAGAATGGCGCGGGGGATGTTTGGCGGAAGTGGATTGGGGAGAATGTGGCGTTTAAACTCGCGTTTGGGACGGCGTTTGCGTTGAGTGGGTTTGCTGAGTTTTAGATCCCAACGACGAATTAAAGACTTAGAAATGCTGTCTTGAATATTCGATGTATAGCAGAGAGGTCTGATGGTTCTTGCACATGGTTTTTTGGAATTAATGAGAAGAAGATTCAATGACATCGGTCAAGCATTGATCATATGCAAGGTAAACCAGACATGGACTTGATTAACGATCTTGATGCAGGATTTTACCTCAGTCGTGGCCAAGATTTGATCATGCGTCGGGGCACAGGCTTATAGTCAGGGACATGTTTGTACTAGCAGAATGAAATTTATGATAATGGTTGTCTTTCAGATATTGCGAGCAAGGCAGAATATATAACGAAGCAGAGCACAAATACTGATTCTGCTTGTTGACATAAGTGATCATCGAAAGTGGATCAATGAATGAAGCCATCCATATAACATGTTAACAGAAATTCAAGTCATATGTTCGAATTCAATACCTTGTTATCTATACAATCTATACTGTCCGAGTTCATGTTTATATATTCAACAATTATCCAAGTATCAAGAGACACGCTGTTCTGTCTCAACACTTATATTTCGAAGGATCTTTCCCTCACAAAGTTAGAAATATCTGGGACTCGTCTTGGCCCAAATGTCTTTTCCCATGCTCCCATGACTTTGACGAGAATATCTTCTCCCCCTGCTGTAGTGATTGCTGACATACCAAATGGAGCACCATTGTATCGGAGATAACCCAAAGGCATAGTTGATAAAGGATAGCCTGAGATGAAATAGATCAGCTTGATAATTCCAAAGTATATGACAGCATATCATTTGTATGGAGATTAAAGACTCACCGCTTGCCGAAGAAACAAAAGTTATTGAGCATTCTGATGGTGCTAGAATTACATCAACGCCGTGATCTTTCATAATCTTGTCAACACCTTCCGTTCGGCCAAGTTTTCGTGCAAATGCTAAATACTCTGCTTGCTGTTCAGGTGTAGATTTATCGGCGAGAAACTTTTCAAGCCAGTCTTGATTATCGTTTCCTGGTTTTTTAGTCAGCAATGTCGTCGCAAAATAAACAATTGTGAGAATGTGAACATGCAACTGACCAGGAGGCAACTCAATGTCAGCATGATCTTTATTAAATTGAACTAGTTCTCTGAGATTTTTAATTTTACAGTTGTCCAAGCTAGCTATATACTCGTCAAAGTATTTCTTCACATGACCTTCTGCGTATATACGTCAGTCTTACTTTCATTCTGATCAGTTAGTATTCTTTCCACTGACCGATGATCCGAGAGAGAAAGTTAATACCTTCATATTCCATCTCGTCATAATTTGGAAGATGCACATATCGGACAAACTTTTTGGCGAGAGGCTCAATGATATCGTATGCCGTATGAGTGTCCTCTTCCTATCTTTGGCGTTAGTGGAAGATCTTAGACGCCAGAGATACCTGTCGAAATGGCAGCTGGCATACTCACCATTTGTTCTTCTACACCCTTTCTACGATTACAAAAGTCCTCCTTCAAGTGGTACTCTTCTGGTCTTACAACGGCAATGCTAATATCACTCCAAGATCCATTCAAAACCGAAGTGTAGCCATCCTTAGGTACTCTGCTGACCTTAGGATCGATAATTACATCCAGAAGATTTGCCAAATCCAATGGAGTCTTACTCATTGGTCCGAGGGAATCAGCAAAGGTGACTACAGGCATAACACCCTGCTTGGATATTGCCGTGGCTGTCGGCTTGATAGCGTACAAGGCTTGTCGATTAGCCGGCATGATTATCGATCCACCTGTTTCTGTTCCAAGAGAGACTGGTCCAAACCCTGCACTAACACTGGTTGCAGAACCACTTGAGCTTCCTGATGGATTCTGCTCTTATATGATTAGATGAGTAAACTTTTTGCATGTCAGGAATATATACATTGTGACCACTAGGAGCGTCGTCCGCTAAAAGACCACCCTTGATATATGGTGATAACGTCTGACCACCGACGGCAGACCAACCACATGTTATATTTGTGCTTCTGAACCAATCGCGTTCATTAGTTCTTGTCAAGGCGCCGCTTGTTGATAAACTTGACTCACTTGATCCCCGCGAATTCCTAGAGTCTTTAGTGCCCTAAGATTCTCAGTAATCCTCCATTAGGACCAACATACCGAAAGATTAGCTTTGCCCAAGATCAACATTCCTGCATCGACCAGCTATTTTATACATTAGCGATATATAACATCTCAGAACAGAACCGAAAACATGCCTGTTGCACAACGACAGCATTACCTTTTGGTCTCGCACCTACAAAAGCAAAACTACCACCCGTAGTATCCATCCCATACTTCGGATCTGTATCGATGCAATCCTATGAAATCCTATTAACCATTTTACTCCGACTTATATAGTCGTCCATTGTTCTCCTTCTCCCTGCGAGATTATAGAATGACCCACCTTGACAATAATCGGCACGCCATGTAATCTCCCTTCTCGTCCTCTTAACTTCCCTTTTCTTCTCTCCTGGTCCAACTTTCTCGCTGCTTCTAACAATTTCTCTTTCGGCGCCGTCGAGATCAGAGCTTTGAGATGTCCGTTGTATTTCTCTATGCGAGATAGGTAGATGTGCACAAGATCTTCGGAGGTGAAGTTCCCTGCTTTTAAGCCTTGGGAAACATCTTCTGCCGTTGCGGTCAATGGATCGAAAGGGAGAGATGGATGGGTGTTGAATTTAGTCATTTAGTCACCACTGATTATGGTTGAAGCAAGACGATCGCGGAGGATAGAGGAAATGGATGGTTAGACGATGAAAAAGGAATCAATGACGTAGGTGGAAAAGAAAAGTAAGAAATGGAATGCATTTCAGATTTTGTTCTTTACCTGTCGTATATGGGAGTTATGTAAGTATACATCAAGAGCTTTACATGTAAACAGTACAGTACTTGAATGGTCATCTTGAGCTTCGAATGTCTGCAGTGCGGTTATGTGAAAGCATATTCTGACAGAGTTACGTGAAATTGCGATTGACTTTTTGATCTAGTCGACAATCGGCAACGAGTGGTTCTCACTTGAAACAGATAAAAGCATAAGATATGATTTTAGCCTGACTATCATATAAGTTGATGACTACTATGATTAATGGAGAGCCCTTTCATCCATTCCATTCATTTCGTTAAATTTTTCAGCATTTCTTTTGTGCATATTTCCAAGTTTTAAAATCGATGCAAAATATCGATAAAATCGATTACATCCCTTTTTGATTTCAAGACTATAGCGCTCGTCTTTCATCTTTTCCATGTACTCGACTGTCGATCATGTCCAGGAGAGATAATGAAAAGGTGTGGGGGCTTGACGGGCAGGACTTGCTTCACCACCATATCCCTCGTCTTCTCCATCATCATTATCATCATTACTATATTACAGTCAGTAATCACTATTTCATCACGTCATAGTAGAAAGACATACACTCCAAACACTCTATTTTCCGCCTCCTCTCTCGCATCCGTCAACTTTCTCTCCTTTTGCAAATCAACCACCAAATCAGCTACAAACACCAACTTTCTCGTTCCATATCCAGGAGCCCTTCCAGTCCGCAACATATCAGGATCTAATCTAATTCTCCAGACTTTCGCATCTATATCTTTTTTCGTCCTCGTGGTCGGAGCTAGTTGGATCCTATACGGATTTCCAGCCAAGTCTTGTCCACGGAGAAGTTCAGGAATGCTGACCGCGCGGTATTTACCCGTATCCTGCGCTTTGTTTTCGTTATACCATTTCTCCGAAAACAAGAGGTCGTATAGACCCCTAATCACACTCGTGGTAAAGTTGTTCTCATAGGGACACGCATCGTCCGACTGGCCAGTTTGTCCAGTCGCTATGACCTCCACATGACCGGTTCCCGCCGCGAGAATATGTTTCAGAAAGGAAATGTCTGTGAATCGAGTAGGAAGATAAGCTTCTAGGATAAACAGGATCGATTTTCCAGAATTAGCAAATCTTTCAATCAGATTATAAGCGTTGATGACTCCAGGGGAAGAAATCATGTTCCTATAACGTCGACGTCATCAGCAACATTACAGGCTTTCGTAGATAAGGAGAAGTACCACGTATATCTCTTCCCGTTCTTCCCTGCTGATCCATGGTAATAAATAATGATCAATTCATCATCACTCCATGTCCCCATCTCGCTCGTCCAGTAGGATATAAAATCCGCTTCGGTATCGTATTCCGGCACTTCATGCACAGCATATTTACTGTAACATCTGAAGAACGCCTTTACTTTGCCGCAGACTTGATTGTGAACGCTGACCACACCAGAGCGGCAGTCTGGTCTTTCGCTGTCTTGCTGATTACTTCTGCCATGATTGTCATCGTCATTCAGATCTAGATTGGCCGATGTTGCACTGCCACGTAAAGGTGGATCGACAATATAGACTCTGCCTGTGTCAAAATGTTTACGGTCGTAGACTAGCGTGCGACCTATCTTGGGGAATTCGGCTATTCCTTGAGAAATCTGGTTTGGACTAGGAAAGCAGACCCGTTTATAGCCGGGTGATCTTGCCAGAGCGGACTCGGCGGGGCGTTTTGGAGGCATAATATATTATATCCTGTAATATGGATATTAAAGCTAGTCGACGAGAACTATGTGGACTAATAATCGAAAAGTAAAAAGTCAAATGACGAATGCAGAATGTAGGGATGTGTGTAGAAATGGAAAGTGAAAGTGATTCGATATGTAAGAGAATTACTTACCGCTGACCTTGACTATTATGCTGCGTTGAACATAGCCCTGACTACTACTTAGATGTAAGTGAGTGAGAAGTCAAGGAATGATTGACAAGCTCGACTCAGAAGTGAAAGAGGATTGAAATGTGAATTTGTCAACCGTGAAGATTTATCATAAGCTTTACTTGTGATCCATAGTAAGTAAAACTACTGGAAAACAGAGATAGTTATATAATGGAACAACAACATAAAGATGATTTCAGAACGAAAAAGTGAGAGAAAGTAGTATATTGAAGTGAAAGGGAACCAACCTTGAATATCAAACTACTGGTGGATTGCCTTTTATTTTATTATTTTGACGGGATATAAGAAGTAGGAGACAGACGAGATAGGTATATAATTTAATCAGAAATGATGGTGAACTTGTCGATGAAAGGAGAAAGTGAAGGAATTAAGCTGAAATAATAAAAATCATCAATGTCCAAAAAAAGGTCCCGATGGAAAAAACCCCTCTTGCTTACCGAAAATGAATCGCTATCGTCATAGAATCAGTCTGTAGCGGGACTGAGGTTTACTGCAGAATAGCTAACAAACCTCTGTCATGTAAATATATCCTGAACTTATGGTTGTCTGAATCTGTACAAAAGATGTCACGAGAGGAGTGGTGAGGATATGTACTGTATGGAATCTTTATGACAGAAAAGCTAAAACATCATTGTATAAAGACATACAGTCTATAAAATCATGCTCATGCAGTCGAATTAAATATGTGCAAGTCTATATTTCATAACATCATGAATCGTCAACAAGTAATCTAGCCTTGTGTGCCTTTTCTGCATCTTGTAAAAGAATTTCGAATTCTCCACTTGCCTCACACATATCTTTAAACAAGCCTTGATCATTTCTTATTAGATCCCACGGCTCTCCATACTCGAGAACTGCACCGTGATCAAGGACAAGAACCCTGTCGTAATCTATAATCGTCTGTAATCTATGAGCAATAGTTATTGTCGTATTCTTAAAGTCACGAATTGTTTTTTGAATTCTTGCATCGTTTGCATAATCAATTGATGCAGTGGCTTCGTCCATGACTAGAACTATTGGTGCTTTCAATAGTGCACGTGCAAGACAGAACAGTTGACGTTGACCTTGAGATAAGTTTGACCCGGAATCAGCAATTGGATAGCTAAGATCTTTGAACAAGTTTTTATTTTCGAGAAGGGCAATGGCCGCGTCAGTTGCTGTTGTTTGGTCACTCTTGTCGAGTGTCAAATCTTGCTCGCAGTCTTTCTGACCATTTGATATTACCCGCTTGGAACTAGAGGAACTGGTTGATGCAGATACAGTGTCTTCGCTGCTCGAGTCTTCCGTGTCAATAAGCTGAACTCTACGTAAAACTTCATAGATTTCTTCATCTGTATAAAGTGTAAAAGGATCGAGATTGTCCCGGATCGTGCCTGTAAATAGTGTTGGATCTACAGAAAAACATCAGTGAAACTATTGATCATTATTACTAGTTGAGATGTACCTTGAGGTACCATGATGACATTTTCTCTCAAATCCTTCAATCCGACAAGACTGACATCGACGTCATCAATCATAATCTTTCCATTTTCTGCTTCCAGAGCACGAAACAGCGCTAGAGCCAAAGAACTCTTACCAGCACCAGTACGTCCAACTACACCAATCTTCTGTCCAGCATCGATCTTGAAGTTAACGTTTTTCAACACTAGATCGAGGTCTTCACGGTATCTCGTACTGTAGTCGACAAACTCTACACTGCCCTTTGCTGGCCAATCGGCAGGATGATCTACATTTTCTACAATGGCAGGAGCTTCTTGGTCGACTTCAATATATTCCTTGATTCTTTCAACACCATTCATGTATTGTTGATTATCACCATATAGTCTCAACAAAACGCGTAATTGTGAAGCAAATGACAGGCTGTAAGACAATACAATACCTGCTGCACCGGGATCCATTTTACCGACAGACAGCACAACAAAAAGAGCACCAAAGAAATTGACTGAACATGCGACCATTGCAGTCCAAAAACTTAGCCAACCATTGACCGTCCGGAGCGCCATATAAGGCCGACCGTGACCGTCTACACGACTATTGTTGTCTCGAGCGAAACGATCGCTGTCGCCATATGCGCGGATAGTGGCAACACCAGAGAGTGTCTCACCAAAGAGCTGAAATATAGGACTTCGGGACGTCGATTCCAAGCGACTGAGATCTCTTGCAGCCGGCATAAACAGAGTAGCAACGCCTACATAGATTACAGCCATGAATAAAGCCGCGATCAAGAATTTTGGAATGAAAAAAACCACAAGACCAATAACAATCGTAATATAACACAAGTGTCCCATAAAGAAAGCCCAGATCGGAGCGATAAGAGAATCAATATTTTGAATATCTTTTGAAAATCGATTGATAATCTGTCCGATCGGCGTTTTGTCAAAAAAGATGAATTTAGCATGCAGCATGCTGCTGAGTAATTGACGATGAATACGTTGACTAGCGCTGAGAGAGCCTGAAAAGACCCACAACATACGAATAAATGCTAAAGAACCCAGCAAGAGAGATATTGCGCCAAAAATGAGCAGATACCACGTATCGTCAATTTTTGCATCCGCGTCATTCCTATGACTGGACACTGTTGGGACTTTGGACATGGTTGCGAATACTGGATTGTAGATGTGCTGATTGAGGCGACTAAAATGTTCATGCTTGAGCGCTGAAGATTCCACTTGTCGATTATGCAGGTTCGACCAATTTCTGATCCAGATGGCGGCATAGGCGGTCATTCCATATTCAGCAAAGTATAGGATCATTAGCGAACTCAGATATATGATACCTCCCATCGAACTGAGGTACAACACAAAGACTGACCATTTGAGAGCACCTTCTGCCTTTGCTTCCTCCGGAACTGTTTCGTCCTTGGGATTTTCGCATTCGACAGACTTTTTGACGTCAGTCTGAGCCCTTTGTGCTACCTCATTATCTTGAGTAATCTCGGCCAGATCTTCAATGGTCTTGGTATCACCCTTTGATATCATATCATCCTTTAATGGCTTCCTGGCCCCTGGTCTTGGAGTTCCTGATCTTGATTGTGCTTGAGAAGCAGGCTTGGAAAGAGCACTGCCAAGTTTTCCAGAATCCATAACAGCCTGGAAAGTACCTTTTGTCACAATCCTTCCCTTTTCGAGAACGACAATCAAATCAGCATTTGGAGCACAAAGACTAATATTATGCGTAACAAGAATACAAGTCCTGTGTCTCATGAGAGGTCCATTGATAGCCTTTTCAAAGATCCAGCTCGCTGTAGGGGAGTCGACCGCACTCAACACATCATCTAAAAGCAAATGTCTAGCTCGGCAATAAAGTGCTCTAGCGAGAGATATGCGTTGCTTTTGTCCTCCAGACAGTTGTATTCCTTTTTCTCCTACTAAAGTCTGGTCTTTTTTGACAAGGATCTCAAGATCTCGAGTCAACGAGCAAGCTTGAATAACATCATCATACCTTTGTTGGTTGAACTCAGATGCGAAAAGAATATTCTCCTTGATAGTTCCATTAATCAGCCATGCTTGTTGGCCACAGTAAGCGGTACTATTTGTCAAGCCAGTCTCCGGATCAATTGGGACCTGTTCACGATTGATTGAATTTGGTAAGAATACACGACCGTCAACTTTATTCATTTCTCCCAACAGAGCCATAAGTAATGAGGTCTTCCCACTACCGGTTGGCCCAACTATCACGTTAAGTTTCCCGACTTTGAATCGCACATCAATCTCAATCAAGCGGAAAGATTCTAGCGACGTGAGGTCCCACACTAGAGTAGAGTTTTCAAATCCAATAATTGATTCACCATTGTCATCCTCTGCATCAACCTCCAATTGGTCGTATTTGGTCGTCTCGGACTCTTCTAGGTATTCCTGAATACGTCCTAACGAGACGTAGGCGTCTTGAAGTGCTGGAAGGTAACTAGCGAAAGTGTCCATAGGGATACGTAAGTTTTGGAAAAGTGCCAAAGCAGGAAAAGCGATGGACGGAGTCAATGCTTGTTTCTGGATTACGGTAATGTAGAAGAATGTGAAGAACGTAACTAGGTCTGGCACGAGTCCAAAGATCGTATATAGTATTGACCAATAAATCCATTTCCGCCTCAATAAACCAAGTTCAATGTTTCGTTTTTCCTCGATACGGTCATAAAAGCGTGGTTCCCAGGCAAAGTATTTGACGATTCGGATGTTGCTAAGTAGTTCATTAATACTAGTTATCCTGGCATCGGTAGCAGCGGACACCTTTTTGGAATTCGCCGCATATAATTTGGTGAGATAAATGTTCAATGGTAAATATAAGCATACTATGATCCCCCCAATAATTGCAGCCTTGCCCAAGAAAAGAGCTAGTAAAGTTAGGGCTATGGCGAGTTGTACAGGAGCGTCAGCAAGGGGTACGTGTAAGTAGGTGCTGATAATACTAAGCTTGAACGAATCTGCTGACATGAGATTGAGAATCGCTCCAGAACTTATATTCCCTTCCGTATTTTTGTCAGCTTTTGGATCTGTCTTATCGCTATCTGATTTGGTTTCCTGCTTTTTGTTCGAGTCTCCCTGACCGAGGACCTTTGTCTTATCGATTGTAAACTTTCGCTTTAGTGTCTTGGAGAAAATTTCCCCCATCAGTATGCATTTTAGTCGAGTACTGATCCGTCGACCGATGTAGAAACCCTGCTCCGAGAACAAAGCATAGATAAGGCCGGCCAGAAGTAATAGAATGACATACAACCATGCCATGCTTTTGGTAATGCTATGCGGGTTTTCCATATATTGGAGTATCTGTTTGACCATTATAATCGGCACGAATGAGACCAGGGCGCCAAAAGCACTTAAAAGCCATTGTAACATCATAAAGCCTTTGAATTGCCATACCAATCGCATGAATAGACTTCCTCTTTTACTTGCAATACGGAATTTCGCTAGTGCCATTGCTGCTTTATCTCCTGGCATCAGATCCCACATGCGCTTCATTTGCAATGGCGTTTTATAACCATCGATGATCATTGATTGACACCACGAGAAGGATAAAATGGAGAATATGCTTGCAGTATACTCTTTTGTTGGCTTATAGTCGGCAACATGTTCAATGTTTGTGCTTTTGTTGCCAATACGTGTTGATAGTGCGATTATTGTCAAAAGCGTGCTCGAACAGAAATATGCAATAGTCAGACTCTTGGAAAGGTGTGAGATTGAGCGAATCATCTGAGATCTCAACATGATCAAAGTCGGCAACCATTCGACAACATAAAGTATAGTTGTATGGAACCATATGCTTGGAATGTCTTCCCTTTGCTTGTTGACGGCCATGAATCTGAGTGACACCAATCCGACAATATAAAGCCACAACACAATATGCGCAGTTGCGACGTTTTCACCATGCTTTCCCCATGCATCTGTGGCGAGCGCTGCGATATGAATTGACAATATCGTGGAGGATAGAAGTAGCTCTACAGTGACCGTCGACGATTGCCATCTTGGCCTGTTCTTGTATGTCACAATGTCCTGCTGCTTTATCTTTTTGAAATCCTCGTCTTTGACAAATCTACCAATTGGATCCAATCGTAACAGAGCATCGGTCTGATCATTTTCTGATGCACGCAATAATTGATGTACTCCGAGTATAATGAGTGATATGAGCAGCAGGGAAATCGGTATCAACGTTTGCAAATACCTGGGCCACACGAGTCAGACATCTAGCATAAATTATTTTCTAGGCAAATCATACCTAAGCTGCACGCAGCGAGAGAAATCATCAATCTGCCATACTGGACCCTTGCAGACAATGTGCATGATTATGAATGACTAACAGATCTTACATCTGCATCATTACATGCACGAACTTAGAACTACCGACCGTTTTGTGGTCGACGTCTGGCATGTGAAGCTGTAGAAATATATTTCATTAACAATCGCTAGGGTGATCCAGAACTACAGTCTGGCAAGTAAACCAAAAAGTCTTGGCGCACGACAGAACTCAAGGCTAAAATTCATTATAGTCAATTAATTGACGACAGCGAAACAATAGCAGCGCAATACTTCACAATGGCTACTGAAATCAATAACATCTCACCAGCTTTGATCTGGGAATGTACCCGTACGTTACATCAACCTTTTCATGGACGAATTTCGAGATCTAAAAGTCCTCATCTAACGATAAACAGGCAAGACCAACTCTTTCATGGTCAAGCGTAATGGAGTACAATTCTCTTCCGATCCTATGAACTTGACCAACGTCCATTCATTCAAGGTATGCGATTTGTTTTGCGAAATACTCGATATATCGACATTAAATGAATAATGGTTGTGGTAGAATTCGGGATTCCTCAACTCCCGAGCAATTGGTGTCACTTCTGGCCCAAAACACTCTGTAGTCTTCAGCACCAAGACCTCCAAAGCCAACAAGCCCTCCAAAGGAACCCACTCCCAATCTTTCACTGGCGGTCACCCATCTCGATCGATCTACCGCTCAGTCGTAAAATCTACCGCAAAGCGAGGATACAGGGCTGATTTAAGAGATGCGCTCGTTGCCAGAATCAGTGCGATCAAGAAATCACAAAGACCAGTCAAGGAGAGAAAGGAAAAGTTGAGAGGAAACAAGAAGACCCCCGTCGCTTCACACACAAAGAAGACGAAAAAGGTTGCTAGCGCTGTCAAGAAAGAGTAGATGTCCTGTCAATTCGTTCTTCGATATAGACTTGTTTGAAGTAAATGAGAAATCAATAAATTCAGATTTACGAACAATTTAATATCTAGCCCAAACAAACTCCTCCGCTAATGTGAATAATGTTGAGAAAAGCTGAATATATATACAAAATTTACTTGATCAGCAGCGTTACCGCATCCCATTGTACATGCCTGGAGGGACGGGCGGCATACCTGGAGGAGGCCCTCCAAATCCCATTGGCATCATACCAGGAGGATGCATTCCAGGCGGCGGACCTCCCATGAATCCATTCGGCATTGGCGCGTTTCCAAATCCTGGTGGCATCATACCAGGTGGCTGGAACGCTCCAAATCCCTGAGGTGGCATAGATGGAGGACCTCCACCATATCCGCCACCGCCTGCATGTTGTCCCGGTGGCATACCCATTCCACCGAGTGGTGGAGGTTGCATATTCCTCATACCTGGCTGAAATCCATGTGGAGGCATTTGCTGAGCTCCAAACCCTGCCGGCGGTTGCATTTGACTCGTCGCAGGTGTCCCTGCAGGAGCATTGACGATTCCCAGATTTATAGGTTCCACAGTCGGTTGTACGTTATTCAATCTTCCACTGGCAGCCAATGCTCTCTCCGCGGCATCTCCATGTCTAGCACCACTCCCGTCCTTCTTCAAAGCAAATTGTACCGTAATCTCCTTGTTCATAAGGAACTGTCCATGCATGGCAGCGATAGCATTATCAGCCGCCGTGAAATCCGTAAAACTAACAAATCCAAACCCTCTTGACAATCCATTTTCATCTCTTGCAATATTGGGAAATCTCGTCAATGTGCCAAAGCGAGAAAATGTTTCGTAAATAGTATGTTCGTCCAACAGATGGTCCAAGTTACCAATAAACAGCTCTGCACCAACATCCAATGCTTTTTGCTTATCCGCGCTAGCTTTATTGACTCGGATAGGTTTTCCCCATAATCGAATCTGATTCATGATTTTGGCAGCATAATCGGCATCGTCCTCGCTTACGAACTCGACGAATCCAAATCCTTGATGAGATTGAGTAACGCGATCCTTCGGAAGATGTACACCTTGTATTCGTCCGGCTTGGAGCATCAATTCCCAGACCATTTCATCAGTGACTCTTTCATCGAGATTACCGATATAGACTGTTGCTTCTTTGTCTTGTTCCCTATGATCCTTATTAGATATTTCTCTCTTGAGATATACTAACATCAAGGAGACTTACCAGTGCCGCACTTGAGTCGCCATTGTGACTAACTTGGAACGATATCCAGCAGTTGAATACCAATTCGGTATGCTTCTTCAGTCCATAAATTTTGTAAAAATAATTCACGTGATGAGGATCGCTCAAATTTGTCAATATCAATTCCTTAGGCCTTTCTTCATTCTCGCTGAGTAACACCACTCTCTGCTAATCATGTGGCAACTATCTGAAGAGACAAAGGTTTGTAAAATGCTTCTACGGATCATACAAGGCTTGATGTTGACAATGATCTAGGAACGAATCGCACGTGTGCTTGACTTTTCACGAATAGCATTTCATTATGGCTACCTTCCTCTCATAATATATCTGGGATACACCAGAAGTAATCCCCGACCGAATCTGATCAAGTGAGTAGACCAAATCGTCATCATTCTTACAACTGCTAACGTATTAATCAGGCTTTTCTCCCCCCTTTCACAATAAACAAAAGTTATGCCGCAGTTGTCGTCAAAGCAATAAAGCAATGCAAAAGCTGATGGCGAATGGTCATCCATAAAATACTGTTATATGTACATAATTATTGGCAATAAATGCTCATACCCCCTTACGATGCCAAACAATAATCAAATGCACGCACTTTTGTCTCGTGATGTTGAACATGATAATCAAGAAGAACCTCGAAGATTACCAAATCTGCTTGAAAAGTTGGAAAAGTTAAGACCGACACTACTTTTCTTCTCTTGCGTTGCGGAGTTGGTATCCTGAGGAGAGGTAATCTGAGATTCTGCACGACTTGCTCGAAGTCCTTCGGAAATTCTATTGAAAGATATATATTAGCATTACTCGCGTGATAGTAATAAAAATTGATACATACTTGGTCAAGAGCTCAACTCCGCCTGCACGGTCGACCAAAGGAAATCGGACTTTTGATCTTTCCGAGTCATAAAATTCCGTTTCTGCCCCGCTCATATCTTGTATGGCGGCCTGCATCAAGTTCTTCGTCTGCTCTAGATTTCCAAGTCGTTCTCTCACTGCGTGACTACCTGCCCGATCGACCGTGTCAACTAAACTATCAACATCTGCAGCATATATCTTTACCGCTTGTGCAGTGATATAGCGGACTTGACGATCCAGTGGAAACGCCAACAAGGGTTCGCTTATGCACGGAATAGCATTTGACCAAACGTTCTCCTTTGTTTCATCATCAAGACCTGATAAGACTGATGTCATAATATTACTCAAGTAGAAAGTAAGTTCAGACATATATGGAGAAGCCTCAGTAAGAGGATTACTGGACATCCATTCGTAGTGAGCCCCTTCAATTAGAACGCCCAACTTACCATTCACAAGTTTGGATATGCTCTGTCTTGCTTGTTGTTTGGCTCTGCCAAATTCAGGTGTGACTTTCAGCAGCACTGGCGGAGCTGCTACAGTAGCGTTTCGTCGAGCAGTCAATTCACCTTCCAGGCGCCTGCATGATGATTCGAGAAAGTCAAGTGTGTTGAGGATTTGGACGATACGGCCAGGACTTGCGGTTGATAGACTTGCAGTCAGCCCTTTGCATACTTGATTCGAGAGCACTGTGTCAAGACCCTATGTGAAAGTCAGTTTTTATCATTTGATCGAATCTGAGCAACACTCACAATCTTCAACGCGTCTTCAATGACATCTGGAGAACCAAATGCATCTTTTGCAGAATACATATAGTCAATAAAGTCGACAAATGCATGACCACATAATATGCTGAGGGCAGGATATGGCGGGTGCATGTTTGCTCTGGAGGGAAAAAGTCAGTACTCGAATCATGCGCTTGCTACAAACAACTCACTTCTTCATGTCTTCGTCCAGTGGGAAAAACGTCTTTTGTAGTGCTTCATCATAAACATCACGATCGTGCTCTTCTCTTGTGGCGAACATGATAGGATCGTAAGTATCTTGTTTGACAAGTTCGGAGAGTTTATCACTGAGGTCTTGATCTGCTGTAGATACAAACTTGCTAAAAGTCAAGTCGGTCAATGCACCGATTGTTATAATTGGGTAATTCCAGCTCTCAACCGTCTGAAGACAGATTGTTATCTTTTCATGTACCACTAGTAGAATCTTTGGATCTGTAACTTCTTCTAGTGCTACAGACACTAAGCCAACAAGTTCTCGACATATTGAATCCCACAGCTCGTCGACATCAGATTGATTGCGTAAATTTTCTGTGCGTTCCAAAGTCGCTTTCTCAACGCAAGCAAATCCTACCACGAGTTCGAGTAATGTTTGTAGTCCTGATATCTCCGGCTGCTCGTCAGGAGCTGTGACTTTACCAAGATTTTCGAGGTTTTTTACATCATTAAGTTTAAGCACTGTGCCATGCGGTTGAATACTTTCCATTTGTTGGCGCCGTATTATATCATATTCTCGTTTAAAAGTTTCAATCTCATTCAAAGCTTCAAATATATATAATGCCTCGAAAAGAGGACTAAAATCAAGTTTAAGATGTTCTGAGTTGAGAGGGTCTTCTGCTTGTTCCTCTTCTGCCACGGCTTCGACAGCAGAATTGACTATAACGCCATGCATGGCAGGATCGTTCAATGCTCGTGCCTTTAGTCTTGCCCGTCGTTCCGTCGTATTATACATTGCAATCTCTCCTGCGAACGGTGAAGCATCTCTTAACTCTGATAACCAATTGATGAGGGCCTTTTTGACCGCATCTGCAATGAGTCTCTGCGTGGCTGGAACAGATTGTTCGATGATTTCTACAATGTTGTACCGCGGCGCTTCCCGTAAATGAACTTGGCTCAATTCATCGAGTGCTCGTAGTGCGGCATAATGCTTATTTTCGGCAAGCAATTCATGCACACGGTTGGACGATCGGAGAACCTCTAGGCAATCTTTTATAGCTTGTGAGGCAGCTTCTATGTTCCGCTGTACAGCCCGAAAGTCTACGAGTGCTTTCTTGTGCTGCGCAAGTTTATCTGTACTAGCCTCGACAGATTGTCCGAGTTTTACGATATCTCCTGTAAGACCCACAGTTCCTTGCCGTATGTGTTCTAATTGGTCAACAGAGTCAAGAAAGTCTTGATGATTCCTGTTACAAATATATTCAATGTCGCCAGCTTTGTTGTCCTTGACTTGCTTCAATGCTCGCATAAGCGTATTTGTTTTGCTGGAATCTCCGGCATCTCGGACCATAAGTATAAGTTGATCAATGTAATCATTTTCAGAAGGTGATAATATAATCTTTTTCCGTCAACGCCCATTTAAAAATCATCAGATTAGCACAAGCGTACCTGTTGGACAATGCTGAAATAATCATCATCGGCATCATGTGCGGCAGGCATCTTTGTTGATTTCGATCAGCATCTGGCTATATGTTCAACTTCAATCTCCACATTCGGACGAGATTTCTTCACTCTGCATGATCAGACTTGATCGTTTTGGCAGTGGCATTATCTTTCGATTTATGGATTACCTTTCACAGGACGTGTTTAGATGCGTTTGAGTTCCTTGCACGGATAATCAGCATGAACCATGCGGAGCCGTCACCTTAAAAATTGTGAAACGCACCGCAGTTGTTTGCGCAACTGTTTATCCAATCAATGAGCTTGGTCTATTTGTCCATAAAGATCTTCCATGACGACGATCGGATGTGCCACACAATCCATTCAAGCAGGTAATTACGCAAAATATTTTATACAATATCTGTACGACGTGGAAAATGTCAACTAGATGTAAGAGTATCGTCTGCGCCACTTTTCTTTGTTTCTCGCCTCTTTCAGCATACCGACTTTTTGCATGTGAAGTAATCTACTGTATATATCTTCACTTCACTTCATTCTTCAAGATTTTGACTTTACACTTCGTAAGACACAAGTTTTGGATCTTGTTTGGGTCGGCCGTTTTGATACCTTTGGATACTATTTGTAAATTGGTCCAAGTTTTGCCGTATACTTTTCTCAAAATCACGAAGAATTCAATGCTAGCCAGTTGCTGAAAACACTTGGACCACACACACGCTCCTCAGGCTGGGAGGTTCTACACTGGACTTTACTCTTCATTACTCTCCACCATCAACATCTTGGTGGCATCGCTGCGTACAACCACCTGAGATCCATCAATATCTTCTTAGTTCTTAGTACATTTCATCATTGTATGATGGGTGACAAATCGTACACAAGTCAGGCTGATTCAACAACCAAGATAGTAAAAGACAACTTGTCTGACAAGGATACTGCCCATAATGTATGCTGACGGTGTGCCTTTGCTTTATCTTTTTGGACTGCTGATGGTAAATAGAAAATTCACACCTCAATGTCGATAAATTCACAGTCCCTCAAGCACCACCCTTCTGGCCGTCTTGTCTCAAGTGTCGTCAATAGTACGACTCCTGCTGCACTTGCGAATTTGATCGCTGAATCAGAGAACAACACAGGTCACGATGGGCTAACACAGATCGAAGCGATTATGCCCTCAAAAGATAACCAAAGTTATAAGAAAGAAGTAGCAATGCCAAGTCGTGCTGCATCAGTAGACGGACTTCTTGATGGGCGTACAACAAAAACGAACGGTCATCCTGCTAGCGGGAATCAAGCCAGAGAACAGAATTTCTCATATGCTGATGGCATCCCTCGAAGTGGCGGGCATGTTACTGATCATGATCTCCGTACACCTCAATCTTCACCCGGTCACTACAATCGTGCCGGTACTAAACATGATTCAGCTTCGACGCCTCACAAAACATCTGTTCCACATAGCCCAGAATCCATTGATCTTCACGGCCTTGAGGGTACCGAGCTCGATACGTTGGCAAATAAGCTCGGCAGCGTGGATCTCGATGGTGATACAAAATCACAAGGCTTTCTCCGTGGTTTGAGTGCTACGAAAAGTTCCGGGCAAAGCTTTTCATCCGATGGCGATCTTACACGTTTCGTGAGTGCAGAGAATGTCTCAAAGGTTTTTCTCGCTGCACAATGGGTAAGTATATATTGTTTTTCGACGCCGTTAGTATTGGTCACTGACACATTCTACAGCAAGCAGTACAAGTCAAGGCACGAACCATCTACTGTCCGATTTCATCGAACGATACAGCTACTATTTGGTTCTACATGGACGACATTCGTGATGCTAAGCTTATCAAAGATAATTGGCCTAGATTCAATCCGATCTGCTCAACTCGATTCATGACTGCCAAAGAGTTCTTCGCTGGAAGTTCCAAAGAAGTCAGCAATTTTGTAACTCAGTACTCTGGTCAAGTTCAAGTCACGGCATGCTATACAGGTGATGTTATGGATGCAAAGCTTGATGAAGTATATGATTTCTGCCATGATTTGGCCAAGTCATTTGGATCTGTACGCTGTCTCACCGTGGACAAGATTATATCGTCAACCAAAGCTACATTTCGTGTAGAATACGACAAGTTATCTAGCGTGGACGAATTAACCAAAAGCACTGGAGTCGGTTTTACTCAAGATCTAAAGGTATGTTTGCATTGATCCAAGTTTCGATAATCGTACTAACCTCAGCAGCCTAATCTGTCATTGACCGTGGACTTTTATAATCCTCCAAAGCTTCAAGATACCAGCCCTATGCAATGGCCCAACTACGGTCCCATCGGTCAGCCTTTGGGTCCCAACAGCATTTACAATTCCATGAATACGCCAATACCATTGGCCGTCACAATTCCATTGCAATCGGCTCCAATGCCATTGCAAACGTCTTCAATGGCTATGCCACATCAATCACTTGTCGGAACTGCAAACGAGTTCCGTATATCCCCAACCAAGCGTACTGCTTGGGTAGGTGATCGTCTTTTAACTGGGCCAAACCTACAATTCGATCATCAAGCTCCTAAACAACCTTGGTTGGCACCCGTACCAGCTCCTCCTATGACCAATTATTCATCTCCATATGAAAATCAATATGGACATGCTGCACTCTCCGATTACGGATCGGTCTCTACCATTATGAGTCCTCATACATCAGATCATCACACGCCCTTATCAACTCCAACTCGTGGTAGTGCAAGATCACGTTACCCATCACCACATGCAGCTCAACGTGTTGATCCAGCTAATATCGAAAATGGCACCGACGTTCGTACTACGCTTATGATTCGTAACATCCCAAATCGTGTCAATTTTAACGACATGAAAGCTTTTCTCGAAGAGACAAGTAAAGGCATGATTGATTTTTTGTATATCCGCATGGACTTTGGCAATAGTTGCAATGTTGGCTACGGTTTTGTCAATTTTATTCGTCCAGAATACATTGTTCCTTTCCTTCAAGCTCGCGTTGACAAGCCATGGCCAGGTTTTAGCTCTGAAAAGATCTGCCAAGTCTCATACGCTACTATCCAAGGTCAGGATTGTTTGATTCAAAAGTTTCGCAATAGTTCTGTCATGGAAGAATATCCTGGCTTCCGACCCAAGCTTCTTTACCACATGGAAAGTCTAGATATACCACCTGGCAAGCAGATTGGAGATGAAGCAGAGTTCCCAGCTCCCGATAATTTACAAAAACTCCATCGCAGTCTCGGTAATGCAGAGACTATTGGTTTGTATCCAGCTCGCAGTCAACATGGCCTTGTCCGTACAACTCATCGTCCAAGAACTCAATATGATCGTGGCACTCCGCGTGCTTTACAGGATGAGGCATATGCTACTCGTCGCCCATTGACGAATCGAAATCGCGGCTATAGTGACTTTTCGAATTATACCTCTGGCGCCTTTTCAAATCATTCTGCTCGCAGCAGTTATACTGGTGGTGTACCTTTACCTGCTGAATTTGGTCCTATTGGACCTTTATCCTCGCAGAATACCCAGACAGTCCAGCCACCACGTTATTTTCAATCTCAAATGGAAATGTATCAACCGTTCGGTCAGTCAATGAATACAGCACAGCAGCCGGTTACCCCTCTCGTTACACCTCTCGCCACCACACACAATCAACAAAACTATACAGATGCAATGGCGAATGGATATCCTGGTTATACCTTGCCTTATCCCCTTCAGTATCGCTGGTAGACTCGTCGATCAAGGCTACAGCCATAGACATGGCAAAATCATCGTTTTCAAGTTCTTTTCTAAAGTATATTCTACCAATCTTTTATTCACATTTGATCATCGACAGGAAAGTGCAGATGAAAGGATATTAAAGGCAGTCTATTGTACTATTACTGCTTACTCTGGGCTGGAAATTATGATGGTTTACTGTTGCATCAATTATGGTCAGTATAATCCATTCGAATCAATATCAAACATACTGGTCTTAGCTGCTTCTTCAGGGCAGACATCACATCTTTACCTGGTCGAGGATATTTCAAAAACAGTTTTTTATACAATACATTCGAGCATCTTTTATGAATTTTGGCCTCTCTTAAAACTCAACTGTCTGATAGTCCGTCCACAAGAGCGTGGACATGACACTCTAACCCCTCTTTCATCTTCTCTTCTTCCACCGACTTGGTCGAAAGTATGTGTTTTTACATTTTTTTACATTTGGCATTCTACATCATCGGCATATTTCTTAATCCATTTTCAACTGCATGGTGGGTGGCGATAAAATCAAATATGACTTTCAATACGTTCTTTTACTGCAGTACCTGGGGCTGATAGAGTACGGGAGGCATTTCAATCACTCAACAATGTAGATCTAGCCGATGCATGGCGTCTTTACCACGTTTGTCTGCTGCATTAATATAGATAGTTTTGAGATTCTTCTGATACATATAATCCACATTTAATTCCTTCTACTACCTTTTCACTGCATGATCCATGTGTTGCACAAAGACGGTGTTATATTCATTTCAACTGAGCATGAATAATCCTTGCTCTAGATGGAAGTGAAAATACAACCTCTAAATCACGTGCGAAAAGTGCGTCAATACAACGTGTCCCTTGCTTAAGGAATTGCTTGTTCATCCCTTGATAAACTAGGTATCCAATGTTGAAGGGCTGGAAAGCAAAGGGTTTTGACAGTGCTATATAGCTTCCTATCCCCAGTCTTTCAAACATGAACGGGTCATAATCTTCCTTGTCACAATTGTCCCTCGACTTTCCCTAAATCGCTCTTCATTTCACTTTATAAGATGGATAGTCCGTTTATGAGCAAATCACATAGCTTCCTGCTCTTCCTTTCTAATGTTTTGATACCGCTGTCATGTTTGATCTTTGCATCGGGCTTTTTCCCCCATAAACCTTTTATACCAGGAATAGCCACGTTTGCAGAACAGAATGCGAATGAGGAAATGCAATTATTAGGGGATTGGGTCGGAGGCAAGTTTGTTGGGAAGCAGAGACCGGGGAGAGTATTCGATAGGGTAGTCTTTATGGTTGTGGATGCCTTGAGGAGGTGAGTGTAATATGATATTCTTGCTGAATGTGTTCTCTATATTTCATTTGCTTTTAATATCGTCCATCTTTGGTTGGGAATGGGCCACTTCATTTTCTATATTACGCTGTGAGAGATAATGTTGCTTTGTCTTGATTACGATGTGTTCAAAACGTACAATAAGACTGACGTTTGGGACAACAGTGACTTTGTTTATAGTCAGAACTCTGGCTTTGATTTTGTGCAAAGGTAAGTCTTGGTCATGCTGTGTCACGACAAGGATGGCAGGAAAGTTGATGGTCTATCCAGTTTGATAAGAGATGGCAAAGCGTGGCCATTTACAGCATACGCTGCTGCACCGACAGTCACATTGCCACGCATCAAAGCACTCACAACAGGTTCTATACCATCATTTGCAGATTTGATTTTGAATTTTGCAGAATCAGATACGACGTCTTCACTTGCTGGACAAGATACATGGCTAGCTCAAGTCAAGGCTCATATGCATGAAGGTAGTAATAATACCATTTCTAGACCTGGTAGTATAGCATTTTTGGGCGATGATACTTGGTTGAAGCTGTTTCCAGACTTTTTTTCGTTTCAGGACGGCACGAGTAGTTTCTTTGTATCTGTACGTGACATTTTGGATATCAATGTCTGGTCAATGATAGCTGATGTGACCTGGTCAGGATTTCACCGAAGTTGACAACAATGTGACGAGACATTTGCCGGGTTTGATGCAAAAGCCTGATTGGGACGCTTTAATCATGCACTATCTAGGTTTAGATCACATCGGACATAAGACTGGACCCGAAGGACCGAATATGCTATCAAAGCAACATGAGATGGATCAAATCATTCGTAACATCTACAAGCAAATTAAATCTGAACCTCGATTGCATAATACTTTGTTAGTTTTGGCAGGGGATCATGGTATGAATTCTGCAGGTAATCATGGTGGATCTGGACCAGGTGAGACGGATACGGCAATGGTCTTTATCTCTCCCAAATTCAAACATACGCCAGAAGGTGAAGTAAGATCTGGTAGATCATGTCCAATCACGCCGAAGATGGGAACAGAATTCGATTTCTACTCTAAAATACAACAGTCCGATCTTGTCCCATCATTATGTGCTTTGCTAGGTTTACCATTTCCTAAGAACAATCTTGGTGTCCTTATACCTGACATTCTGGGAATGTGGAGCGAAGATGGTACAAGCAGTATCGATGACCCTAGACTCCAACTCTTATATCGCAATGCATTACAAATGTTGGATATAGTCAAACTCCAATACGGAAAGGTTGGATTTATGAATGTTGCAGGTGGTAATATGAAGTTTCAAAAGTGTCGTTATAGAACAAGTCAACAAGGTCAATTGCAGTGTTTGTGGCAAAGAGCGCAACGGATGCTGCTTGCTTCGGCACTCGACGGGAGGTTTCCTGTTGAAACACAAATGGAAGCTTTGACAGATGTAAGTCGAAGTAAAAGCCTAATATTTCTCAGAGTAGATTTTCTTACTCGTTCGATCTAGTTCTTAATAGAAGCACAAGGTGCGCTGAGTACTACAGCAAGTAGCTATAATCTAGTCCGACTCGTCTGTGGGACATTGTTGGCTAGCACCGCGGCTTGGCTTTCGAGTCTGCCTTTACTTTGGCTAAGAGCGGCGACTTTTGCAAAGACTTGTGTGGCCACTCTCATTTCACTTTACAGTGTTATGATGTTTGCAAGTAGCTATGTAGAAGAAGAACAGCACATTTGGTACTGGTTGACTGGAGCTTGGTTTGTGGTTGTTGCTCTCGCAGCGTTGAAACACTCGTCCGCGGGATTCAAGCGGTCTAAATTCGGATTCGACATATCTCAATTCGACTTACAATCTATATCTGCCGCAATATTACTGGCACTACATCGAATCAGCATCCGTTGGAATCAGACTGGACAGAAGTATGCTGGCGACGATGATATAGCCAAGTCCTTTTTGTCGCAACATCGACTCATACTTTGGAGTCTGATTGTCGCAACTTTCTGTTACTACGCTTATCGTTTTTCAAAATTGAAATTGAATAATAATCAAATCGCTTCTGCACTGATGGATGTTTCGGCCTTTGTCGTGGCATCTTTTACTCTGTTGTTCAAGATTAATTTTACAAGACTGGATGCTCCGGAACTTTTGCTCCAGTCTGCACTATGGCCATCCAATATACAGACGTTAACTTCTTCAATTAATGCAAGTATGGTCTTTCAACTCATGATTTGTGCTTTGATCCCTATCATTTATTACCATTTCTCCACCTCAAAGCCATTCCAATCTGAGGCCAAGACGTCTCTCGCCAACCAGATCTTACCCTTGTTGACACTATTTCTCATCGTTCAAAGTCGATTGGTTAACATCCCAGTTTTTCTCATATATGCTATTGAACAGGGTTTGATCAAGTCTTTACTCACCACCAATTCAACAATGGAGAGGAGTACCAAGGCCATGGTTGTAGCCCTCACTACTATACTGATGGCGTACACGTCATTCTTTCAATTTGGAGGGTCGAATGCAATATCTTCTATAGATTTGAGTAATGCTTATAATGGTATATCAAGTTATAATATCGTTGCAGTTGGAGTTTTGCTTTTTATTGGTAATTGGGCAGGAGCCATATGGTGGACAGTTGCGGGTATTGGTATGTTAGTGGAGTTGACGCAACCTGATAGTGCACTACTTGGCGAATCTCGACCTCATCAGAATTTGTCTATAGTATCTAATGAGGAGGAAAAGGTCTTGTTAAACAAAGTCCCCAAAGTTCTCATTAACGATGCACTCGTTAGTGAGACAGACGCGGCTCATTCTGTTGGGGGAGATCATCATACCATCGAAAGAACGAAAAGCGCAAAGAAACGTGAGAAAGGACGAGATAGAGAGAAGAAGCACGCTTCCGACATGTCTGGGTCTATGAATTCAGATGTTATATCCCCATCTCCTGAGTTGATGGGTACAGCTTCTGATGGATCAAACGAGCTTTTACAAACAGACACAACAACAACAAACCCATATAAGATCTTTCTCACCATAACGACATCATTCACGGCAATTACTTTGGCCGCAACAATGGCGGCATGTACATTATTACGAACACATTTATTCATTTGGACAGTATTTAGTCCAAAATTTCTATACGCCGTTGCTTGGGCTGTGGGGTGGCATTTTGGCATTGTCATTATACTCGGCGGGACTTTATATATACTTGGATAAATACACTCTAACATAGTTACAGATATTGAAGTGAAAATAAGAAACTCATATCACGTGTCCGTATAACAAACTCAATTCACCTCGTGTCCCCGAATATGTATCCAGTATTTTGTAATTATTATCCAGTGGATACGCCATGTCGTACAACTCCTCTCGACAAAAACGTCCTTCCGAACCCTCGTCACGCTTCCAACCCTCTTCTTCATCGTCGAACAAAAAACCAAAATTCGATCACCGAAACCCCTCGACGCTCGCGCCAGAAAGTCTAGATGACGAAGACTCGATCCTCGACCTCGACCCGGTCGGGCGGACGGGCCAACAGACGAAACGCAACGCCGTGAACCTCGACGGCTTCGAGTCTGACTCGTCGTCCGAGAATTTCGACATTCGCGCAGCCGAACGGAACAAAGCGGCCGACGACGACGTTGAAGATATGTTTACCGACGAGCCTGTCGAAACTCTTGGGCGAGAAGATGTACCAGAAGCGGGGCGGAAGAAGAAACAAGTCTCGTTTATAGAGACGGCGCAGATCGAGGGACAGGAGGAAGACAGTACGTCTGGCGGACACGTTCGTGCAGATATGCACACGGCGACGACTGCGGATGGTGTTGGGAAGGGTCCTCAGAGGGGGAAACGACGGGCGACATCACCGGCTTCGGAATCTGAAGACGAAGAAGACGAAGAGGAAGAAGAGGGGGAGGGAAAAGTCATTGACGAAGATGATGACGAGGGATTGGATAAAGCCGAACTAGGCGCCACGAGTAAAAAAACCCACGCACCACGATTAGACGCGTTCAATATGCAGAAAGAAGGCGACGAAGGACGGTTCGACAGTTCGGGAAACTTTGTGAGAAATGCGGTCGATCCGGAAGCTGTTCACGACGGATGGCTGGACGGGGTGAAGAAGCGGGATATGAAGCGGGCGAAAGAAGCGGAAGAGAAGCGAGAAGAAGAGAGGAGGAAAAAGGAGAGAGAAGACGATGGAGTTGGCGACAGGGAATTGTTGAGGGATTTGATCATGGTGTTGGAAAAGGGAGAGACGGGGTTTGAGGCGTTGGTGAGATTGGGGTCGAAAAAGGAAAAGAAGAAGAAGATAAAACAGAAAAGAAGTGGAGACATGGATGTTGATGTTGATGGTGATGAGAATGGAAAGAATGGAGCAAAAGAGGGTCATGATGAAGTGGAAAATATAAGAAAAGAAAAGATACGAAAAGAAAGTATTGAAAAATTGACTGCTGCTGCTGATAGACTCATGTCGAGAGGTCAATTGGACGTTTATGAATTAGAAAGAGAGAGTTTGACAAGACAGTTCAAAAAAGTCACGGGAGATGATTGGGAAGATCTTGACGGGAATACTGCCGCTGATGAGAATGATGATAGGGATTGGGAATATAGATGGTCAGATGGCAGGAATGGAGGAGATATACATGGTCCATATGATACAAAAACTATGCACGCTTGGAAAGATGCGGGTTATTTTGGTGAGAGCGTTGAGTTCAGAAGAGTAGGTACGCATGAATGGATGAGGGTGTTGGAATCTGCATGACAAATGACAAAAAAGTTGATGTGTATATATAATGTGGTGAATGATTGATATATAATGCTGTGAATGACAATAATAACAAAACTAATCAACATACATCTGATTAGGTCTACAAGAATTTGATCTTCTTGACCAATAAAAGACAAGCAGCTGCAAAAACAACCATGAAACCAAGTATACCGAAAAATGCACCAACATGTGTTGTCGAAGCAAATGGGTTATGAACATTCATTCCAGAATACCAGCAATCAAATTGAGAGGAACAAGAATAGTCGCTAAAAGAGTAATCTTTCCCAACATTTGATTAGCTCTACTACCCTCAGACATGGAATCAAGAGACAATTGAGCCAAATAATTCGAATGACTCCTACTGAGCATCTTTTCGAAATGAGCCAGATTACTCATCATAGTAACGACGTGATCCTGAACGTCAGACAGGTACATACCCACGTCCCCTCTCGGAGTAACGGAATACTCTTCATTGCATCTCTTTGCAAATCCCTTGATGACATCTGCTTTTCCGCCAATCAATCTAAGCATAGACATGACTCTTTTCCTACATTCACCTATTCTTCGAAGAATGTTGTGAGCATCTTCGAGTCGAGAAATAAAGACTTGATCTTCG
>Ga0160429_1000160_pt1 | contig 85884 bp, 74 predicted proteins | sample SolpanmetagenomR_FD_108199 | JGI IMG/M metagenome (GOLD analysis project Ga0160429, IMG submission 108199) | Solar panel surface microbial communities from Lawrence Berkeley National Laboratory, California, USA - R | ecosystem: Engineered > Built environment > Solar panel > Unclassified ... | reverse complement strand
GACATCAAGTTGAATGGCTTCGACGTGCGTGAGGCCAGCTTTGACCAAGTCGGCCACGGCCTGCTGCCCTTTAGCCAAGTCCCGGCAGCCGAGGTAGACAAAGTAGCCTTGGTGGGCCAAGTGACGGGTATCGTAAGCTGTTGTACGATCACCAGGCTCTACGCTCGCAGAGCCGCCGCAGCGACTGCTAGGACAATGCGCAGGCCAAGAGCCTGTGGTCGCGCCTCAAAACGGAGGTCCTCGAGCGGCCCGTTTTTGCCGACTTGGCCCAAACCCAAGCCAGCGCCGCCGACTATTTTGATTACTGTAATTACTAGCGTCTGCACTCTAGCATCGACTACCATACGCCCTATCAGGCTCATCAACAGCATCTTCAATTTAGTTCTCTAAACTGTGCAGCGTAACTGGACCACCTCACTGCTGACTACATGCAGAAGGACAATTCCGAGCTATTCAGCGGGTGTGCCAAGCATCTCAAAAAGACATTCCTGTTTGATAGGTCAAATTCAAACAATCAGTAGCCATCTTACAAACCCGGGGGCTGATAGCTTATCACCTGAATCCGCTCACTAAAAAGACCCTGCACGGGAAGCGGTAAACAGGAAAATACTTTGCCAGGTGCCCAGGAACGGGCCTAGGAGGAGTTGCTTGCTAACTGAATGGCCCGGCGTAGTTTTGGCCATTCATGGATGTATCGCCCTCCCTCGTCGCGCTAGCCGACCGCAGCCCCTTGCTGTTTTTCTCCTACCGCCCCGCAGATGGCCGAGTGCTGTACGTGAGCCCCGCCTACGCGCACATACTGGGCGGTCACGTAGCCCACGTCAATGACGAGCTACCCGCTTGGCTCGCGGCGGTGCACCCCGACGACCACGTTTACCTGCGCGAGCGCCTGGCCTACGCGGCCGCTGGGGGCACCATCCAGGGCGTGCAGGTGCGCCTGCACCACCCCGATGGCCGCCTGCGCTACCTGTGCCTGACCACGGTGGGCTTCACTTCTCCAGAGGCTGGTCCCGAAACCCTCCTCAACGGCCACTTCGAGGACATTACCCGCACGCACGCCGTGCTGGAGAACGCCCAGCGCTACCAGGCCAAGAAAGACTCGATGCTCGAAATTCTCTCCCACGACCTGGCCAGCCCGTTGGTGCTGGTCGAGCAGATGGCCGACTACTTGGTCGAGAAAGTCGAGCCGCTGGACGACCCTGAGCTGAACCGCCTGATTGCCAGCATGCGCCAGGCTTGTCAGGAAGGGGTAACGCTAATTCGCGACTTCGTGGACCAGGAGTTTCTCGACTCGGCCAACGTGGACCTGGTGCGCGTGCGCCTCGACTTGGTGACCAGCCTGCGCCAGGTGCTCGACAACTACCAGCAGCGCCAGCATGCCGCCGGGCACTCCTTCTCCTACGAGGCCTCGCACCCGAGCATCTACGCCGATATTGACGAGAACAAATTCTTGCAGGTCATCAATAACCTGCTGGGTAATTCGCTCAAGTTTACCCCCGATGGGGGCCAGCTGCGCGTCACGGTCAGCCAGCACCCAGCGCACATCCTCGTCACGGTGGCCGACGACGGCATTGGTATTCCGGTGGCCTTGCAGCCGGGGCTGTTCGAACGCTTTACGCGGGCGCGGCGGCCGGGCTTACGGGGTGAGAAAACCACCGGCCTGGGCATGTCCATCATCAAGACCATTGTGGGGCTTCACCACGGCCACATCTGGTTTGAGAGCCAGGAAGGCCACGGTACCACCTTTTCCATTCAGCTGCCGCTGGCCAAGTAGCCCGAGGTGCTGACTCAGCCCCTGGCGGTTGGCGAAGACCGTCTGGTTTTTGCCTGGATCTAGGGTAGGAAACGACGAAAAAAAGCAGAGGCAGCACCTGCTCAAACTGGCCTTGGGGTAGGCCAGTGCCTAATTTAACCGGCTGGTGAGGGGGTAGGGTATTGGCTCCCGAGGCTGGTACTATCTTCGATAACTAATTGCCGCGCTTCTACTCACATGGTTTATTCCCTTGCTTCCCAGCCAACTGACCCCTCGGCGGCGGCCGAGTTGGCGCAGACGCTGTTGGAGGTATCGCTCACGGGCTTTATCGTATTTCGCCCCGTCTACGCCGCGCCCGGCGGCCCTATCCATGATTTAGCCTACGAGCACCTCAATCCGGCGGCCCAGCGCATGTTGCAGTTACCGGAGCGCCCGGCCGAGTCTTTCCTGACACTGTACCCGGCCTCCCAAGAGGAGGGCATCTTCGCCTTTTACTGCGCGGCTTTTGCCTCGGGCCAGACCGAGCGCCATCAGGTTAACTACCAGCATGATGGGCTGGACGGATTCTTCCACCTGGTGGCCCGGCGCCACGGCGAGCAGTTAGTCGTGAGCTTCACCGATACCAATGACCAGTCGCGCTCGGGGGTAGAGGAGGCCCTGCGCCACAGCCAGGCCCGCGAGCAGCAGGCCCGGGCCGAGGCCGAGGCCCAGCGCCTGCGCCTGCTGAACCTGTTGGAACAGGCTCCCGCCCTGGTGGCGACCTACCGTGGCCCCGACCACGTGATGGAGTTTGCGAACGAGCGCAGCCAGGCGGCGTTGGGCAAACGGCAAGTGGCGGGCCGCCCCTTCCGAGAGGTGGCCCCGGAACTGGCCAGTCAAGGCATCTTCGACCTGCTAGACCACGTGTACCGCACGGGCGAAACCTACTTTGCCCACGATGCGCTGGTGTATCTGGAGCAGGCTGCGCAGCTCACGCCGGGCTACTACAATTTCATTTATCAGGCCACCCGCGATGCGGCGGGCACGGTCGATGGCATCCTCAACTTTGCCTACGAGGTCACCGACCAAGTGCTGGCGCGCCAACGCGTGCAGACGCTCAACGAAGAGCTGGCGGCTACCAACGAAGAGCTCCGGGCCAGCAACGAGGAGTACCTGCAAGCGAACACTGCCCTGAGTGAGGCCCAGCAGCAGTTGCGCCAGTTAAATGCCGAGTTAGAAGGGCGGGTGCAGCAGCGCACCCAGCAACTCGCTGCCGCTGCGCAGCAGCTCGCACGAGAGCGGGAGGGCTTCTTCCAAATACTAGAGCAAACCCCGGCCGCGATTTGCATTCTGCGGGGCCCGGAACACCGCATTGCCTACCAGAATCCCGCCCACCAGCAGATTTATGGGGACCGCAAGTTGGTCGGGCGCCCCGTGGTCGAGGGCCTTCCGCAGGTCCAAGCCCAAAGCTACTCGGCGCTGCTCGACGGCACCTACCGCACCGGACAACCCCAGTACGGCTACGAAGTGCCCTACAAGGTGCGGGATGCGGCCGACGGGCTGTTGCGCCGTGCCTACTTCCACTTTACCCTCTCCGCCTACCGGGAAGCAGACGAGATTGTGGGCGTCAGTCTGTTCGCCTACGACGTGACCGAGCAAGTGCAGCTCCGCCAGCAGCGCGAGGCGCAGCAGGCAGAGTTGCAGCGCCTCTTCGCGCAAGCCCCTATGGCCATTGTCGTGCTGCGCGGCCCCACCTTTATCATTGAGCAAGCCAACGAGAACGCCGAAGCCATCTGGGGCCGCACCGCGGCCGAGGTGCTGGGCCGGCCGCACTTCGAAGCCCTACCCGACGCAGCTGGCCAGGGCTTCGAAGAGTTGCTAACGGGTGTGCTAGAATCAGGCGAGCCCGTAGTGCTGCACGAGGTGCCCATCAAGCTGGAGCGCGCGCACACGGGCCTCCCCGATACGGGGTACTATACCATCATCTTTAAGCCCCTACGCGACGAGCACCAGCGCGTCACCCGGATTGCCGTGATGTGGACGGAATCAACCGACCAGGTCCTGGCGCGCCAGCAAGTACAGGGCCTGAACGAGAAACTGGCTGCCATTAACGAGGAACTGACGACCAGCAACGAGGAACTTAACGAGACGAACCGTCAGCTCACGCGCACCAATGTGGACCTAGACACCTTCGTGTACACGGCCTCGCACGACCTGAAAGCCCCGATTACCAACATCGAAAGCATCGTGCTGGCCCTGCGCGAGACGCTACCGGCGGCCGTGCAGCAGGACGAGTTGGTCGCGCACCTGCTGGAGCTACTCAATCAGACCGTGACCCGGTTTCAGTTCACCATCAGCCAGCTCACCGACATTTCCCGGCTGCAACTCGCCCACACCGGCCCCGCCGAGCCGGTCGTCCTGTCCGCAGTAGTGGAAGCCGTGCGCCTAGACCTAACCCCCCTCATCCGAGATGCCGAGGCCCAGCTCACGATCGAGGTGCCCTCGGAGTTGGTCGTGTCCTTCTCGCCCGCCAATCTGCGCAGCGTCGTCTACAACCTGCTCAGCAACGCCGTCAAATACCGCGCCCCCGACCGGCCGTTGCAAGTAGTAATACGCGCCGCCCAACTACCCCAGGCGGTGGCCCTGATGGTGCAGGACAACGGGTTAGGAATGAGCGAATTGCAGCAGCGGCAACTCTTCGGCTTATTTCAGCGGCTGCACACCCATGTCGACGGCACAGGCGTAGGGCTCTACATTACGAAGCGCCTAGTGGAAAATGCCGGGGGCACCATCAGCGTCCGTAGTGAGCCCGATGCGGGCAGCACCTTTACCGTTACCTTTCCGGCCTAGGCACCCGATTTTCCAGAGTGCCGCCGCGCTAGCGCCGAATTGTTTTTCCTTATGCCACCTCTCTCCAGTGTCCTGCTGGTCGATGACGACCCCACCACCAACTTCCTTAATAAGCTCTTGCTCACGCGCATGGGCGTGGCGCAACAGGTGCTCGTGGCCGAAAACGGCGAGCAGGCGCTGCGTACACTGCATCAGACCTGTGCTGCCCCGGAAAGCTCGGCGTGCCCCCGCCTCATCTTGCTAGACATGAACATGCCCGTGCTCAATGGGCTCGCCTTTTTGGAAGCCTATGCCCATATGTCGCTGGCTCAGCAGCAGGCCACTGTCATTGTCATGCTCACCACCTCCTTGCATCCGGTGGACTTAGCCCGCGCGCAGCAACTGCCAATTGCCGGCTTTTTAAATAAACCGCTCACCCAGGAGAAGGTCACGACACTGCTGCAACAACACTTTGCCCAGTAATTGCCCCCACTTGAGCGCGCCGTTAGAAACGTTGGCAACTATTCGCGCCTTCGTGGGGTAACGCCACCGGCTAGGTAATTGGCTACACGGAAGCAATCAGCACTCGCTCCGGGCTTAGCCGAGGGAATTAGGCCCTGAACGGGTTAGCAGCAGGTGGTTTCCTACTTGTGCCGGTGACCGGCAGCCTGACCCAGCAGCGGCGGCTATCCAGGCTCCATTGCTTACCTGCTCAGGCGCCGTAAGTTTGCTGGCTATGACGGCACACGAGCTATTTAAGGGCGGGGGGAAAATGGGCGCGCATATCCGCCAGCTCGACTGGTCGCAGACGGTGCTAGGCCCCGTGGCTACCTGGCCCCAGAGCCTACGCACGGCGGTCTCTATCATGCTAGGCTCGCGATTCCCCATGATGGTGCACTGGGGCCCCGAGCTGGTCCATTTCTACAATGATGGTTACGCCACCATCCTGCAGGACAAGCACCCAGGCGCCCTAGGCCAGCCAGCCGAACCCTGGTGGCGGGAAATGTGGCCGTTCCTGTTAGATATCTTTCGGCCGGTGCTCGCGGGGGAGACAACGTACTTCGAGAACAGCTTAGTGCTGCCTAACCGGCAGGGGTTCGTAGAGGAAGCCTATTTTACGTTCTCGCACAGCCCTATTTACGACGAGCAAGGCCAGGTCGGCGGCATCTTCGTCACGGCGCTGGAAACGACCAGCACGGTGTTGCAGCAACGCCGCCTGGCTCTGCTGAGTCACCTTATGGCGCGAACCGCCCTTTCGGCCCTGCCGGCCGAAGCGGCCCAACATCTCATCGCCGCGTTAGCCACAAACCAAGACGACATCCCGTTTGCGCTGCTCTACGCGCACGAAGCGGCTGCCCCACACGCCCAGCTGCGCGCCTGGTTTGGCTTGCCCGCGGGGGAGCCTACCGCCCCGGCTACCCTGCAGGCCGACGTGGCTGCCCCCCATAGTTGGCCGCTGGCCGAGGTGCTCCAAGGCGACCAACCGCTCCTACTAGAGGATTTGCCGGCGCGGTTTGGCACTTGGCCTGCCAACCCAAGTTCTGAGCCGCCGACGCACGCCGTCCTGTTGCCCCTGCTGCCAGCGCCTAGCAGCCGCACGGTCTGGGTGCTGATACTAGGCCTGAGTACCCGTCGGCCGTGGCATGAGGCGTACCAGGCGTTTTTCACCCTCGTGGCGGACTATGCGAGCCGGGCCCTTGCGCGCGCCACTACTATCCACGATGCCCAGCGCCTCAACCAAGCCCTGCGGGAGGCTAATACCTCCCTGGATTCTCTCGTACACATTGTGGCCCATGACTTGAAAGGACCTGCCACGAACCTGGAGCGGCTCCTTGACGTGTATCGCGAGGGTACACCTGGTCCGGAGCAAGACTATGTCGTCTTCTTACTAGGGCAAGAGGTGCATCGCCTGACCGCGACCATTCAGGGCCTCCTGCAAGTCCTTCACACCCAGCATGGCGCTGCGGGCAGTGCCCCGGAGCGCGTGGCCTTGGCTGAGGTATACGCCACAGTAGAGGCGGAGGTAGCCGAGTTGCGGCACCAGCAGCAGGGCCAGCTCGTAGCTGACTTTGAGGAGGCCCCGACGGTGTATTTTCCACGCATCTATTTGGAAAGCATCCTCAAGAACCTGGTTAGTAATGCGCTCAAGTACCGTGACCCGGCTCGCTTGCCCCTGGTTCAGGTGCGTACGCACCGGCAGTCGGCCGCGGTGGTGCTCACTGTGGCGGATAACGGGCAGGGCATTGATTTGAGCCGGGACCGGGAGCGGCTGTTTCAGCCCTTCATGCGCCTGACAACGGAGGGCCAGGGCAGTGGCTTGGGGCTGTACATGATTCAGACCATTGTGCAGCAGCAAGGAGGCTCTTTGGAGGTAGCCAGCACGCCTGGGAAGGGCACAACCTTCACCGTGGTGCTCCCCGAAGCGCTGCTGGCCTAGCCGCGCTGGTGCTGGGGTCCTCGTGACAATGGGATACTGTTGGCGAATTCGTTTTAAGACATTGCGGGAGGAGGTAATCGCTCGAAAGCAGCCTGACGTGCCTGGGCTAACGGCACATCGTTTACTCAATTAACGATACGCCACAGGTTTATCGCCATCGCGATAAAGAGGTGCTGCGCATGGGTTTTAGTCAGGCTCACGTTAGCACGAATGGCGCATCACAAAGCCTTACCCCCAAGCTGCCTACCACGCCCAAAGCTTGGCGCTGGCCGAGGCAGCCCGAGTTGAAAGCCAACGCCTAGCCCAGTCCGAGCGCTCAGCCGCCAGCGGAAGAGAGTCCGGAAAGGATCTTCCTTGACTAGCAGCCAGCTAACAGATAACTGTTGTGGTAAGATTAAAGTTGAAGCAGAACAGCTTGAAAATGAATGTATAATGAAGTCTCAACCATGCTGTCTAGCAGTCCGTAGTACTACTTCGTTTCCCATCATTTCCTACTGCTTTCTCAACCCTTTACCCCTCGGCTCTATGACTTTTGGCGACTCTTTTGTACCCACGGCGGGTGAGGTGGGCATCTTGCCCATGCTCACTTACTTCTTCATGGCCTGCGCGGCCTATGCATTTCTAGGCAATCTGATTTTCAGTTTGGCTACGCAGAAAAGTGTGGCGCCCGAGCACCGCAGTTCGCGGGTGTACGGGGCCATTATTTCGGCCGTGGCGGGGGTATCCTACCTGCTCATCACGCACTTTTACCACGAAATGCTGCACGAGCTGAGCCGCCTAGGGCCAGATTCGGCGCAGGGCTCGCTCCTCATGCGGCGCAGCTACCAGGCCATTGGGCAGTTTCGCTACATCGACTGGGCCATCACTACCCCCTTGCTACTGCTCAAAACCACGTCGATGCTGCGCATCAGCTCGAAAGAGGCCGGCAAAGCGATTGCCCTGCTGCTACTGGCCGACTTTTTCATGGTGCTGACCGGCTACATCGGCGAGCAGCAACTCACAGCCAGCGGGGAAATTATCGGCAGCGCCAAGTTGCTGTGGGGCGCCATCTCGACCCTGGGCTACCTAGTGGTGCCTTTTGTGCTGTATGGGCTCTACAAGCGCTTTGCTGAGCGCGGCAATGGGCACGAGCGCTGGGGCTTCCGCTTCATGGCTTTCACCACGGTTACGACTTGGGGCGTGTACCCGCTGGGCTATCTGCTTACGCTCACAAGCATTAACCTGAACTACATCCACCTGGCCTTCAGCATTGCGGATATTTTCAACAAAACTGGCGTCGCCATTGTGGCCTATTTGGTAGGCAAGCATATCATGGACGAGCGGCTGGACGAAAAGGCTATCCTGCCGGGCCATGAGGTGGGCTAGCCCGGCCCCCGGTCTTCGGCGCTACTCCTACGCGGTAGTGCTGGCGGCCGTGGTAGTGGGCCTGCTAGTCCCCGACCGGGCAGGCTGGGTGCTGGGGCCGGCACTGCTGCTGGGGCTAGTGGGGCTGGGCGTGGCGCACGGCGCCTGTGACCAGTTTGTAGTGCCGGCCACGCACCCGGCGCTGGCCCGTGACCGGGTCCGCTACTGGGTGGTGTTTTTGACGGGCTACCTGGGGTTAGCAGCGGGGGTAGGCGCACTGTGGTGGTGGCAGCCAAGTTTAGCTGTGACCTTGTTTTTTGGGCTAACTATTTGGCACTGGGGCTCGGGCGATGCGCCGCTTTCGCCTTATCGCGGCCTGTGGGTGGCGCATAGCCTGCTACGCGGCGCGTTGCTGTTCACGGTGCCGCTGCTGCGCTGGCCCACCGAAACCCGCGCCCTCACGAACGACCTGCTCGCCTTAGCCGGGGCCGCGCCGGTAAGTGTGGCGACCGTGTCACAGACGGCGCGGCTGCTGGGACCGGTGGTGCTGGGCGGGCACCTGCTGCTGTGGTTAGCCTACTGTTGGCGCGGCCAGGCCAAGCTAGCAGTGGCCGACTTGCTGGAAATACTGCTGCTAAGTGCGCTCTTGCTAGCGCTACCTCCGGTGCTGTCGGCAGGGGTTTACTTTGTCTTCTGGCACAGCTTGCAGCACGTGCTCCGCATGAGCGAGTTGATGGGCCACTTCCCCTCAGCAAAGCCGGCGCTATGGGCCCAGCTGGGCTTTTTTCTGCGGCGTTCGGTACCCTTGCTGCTCGTCAGTGTGGTAGCGTTGGCAGGGCTATATACCGTGGCATGGGTCAGGGCAGCGAGCGGGCCAGCGCTTATCAGCCTGGCTCTGTTGGCGGCTTCCATCGTGACCTTGCCGCACGCGCTGCTTGTGACGCTAGGCATGGACGCGCCTCGCTGGCGGCGAGCGGATGTTTGATTATGCTGCCTTGCCCGACGCTGTTACTTTTCGCTGCTGCTCGGGGGTACATCCCGTAGTGTGGATTCCGATCCGGAAGCAGTATTTTCGAGCACGCTTAGGTCCCCGCCGGTTTCCAGCACCACAGCGGCAGCATCGGTTACACTGGCTAGGCCTTTGGCCCGCAGCTCGGCCAGAATTTCGCCTTCCGTCACCCGCTCGGCCTTGAGAGCGTCTGACAGAAATTTTCCTTGGTAGACGAGCAACCGGGGCTCGGCTTTCACGAAGCGGCTCACGGTTTTGGAGCGCACAGATAGCCACGTGATGCTGAATTGCAGGAAGATAAGGAGCGCAAACGCTGTCAGCCCATCGGCCAAGGCCACGCTTTTGGTAAGCAGCACGGTCGCCAGCGTCGAGCCGAGGGCCACCGTTACCACCAAGTCGAAAGCATTCATCTTGGTCAAGGTTCGCTTGCCCGAGAGGCGCAGCAGGAGAATCAAACCCACGTACGCGGCCAGGCCGATTACCAGGGTGCGTAGGATGCTGGTCCAGCTGGTAAAGAAAAGATGTTCCATACGGTGAAGTGTTAACAGCCTTGGTATGCTAACGAGCCATTGGGCCTTGGTAGAAATGGTACTTAAGGGCTACGCAGAGGGAGTGAAACCGTAGCCAAGCGCGCTTTTCACACTAGGGCCACAGCTCGGTTAACCGCTGCTGCACCTGCTCCCGCTCATAAGCGGTGGCCAGGGTCCGGCGGGCAGCTTCGGCCACCAACTCTGCCTGCTTACGCAGCACTTGCCGGCGTTCAGGGTCTTGGGTGCGTTGCCGGATAGTGGCCAATGCGGTGAGCAAGCGCTGATAAATAGCCGCATTACCATCCGCACACTCCCGAATCTGGTCGAAGGCGGTGGCTACGAACTGCTGGAAGGAAGGCCGAATGGCGATAATGCGCACCTGGTCGTGGTCGGCGCGCCAGGGGTCGGGCAGGCGACGGTCGGCCAGTTGCGCCAGCAGGGCACCTAGGTGGTCGATGCAGATGATGGCCGTGGTGGGGTCGTTGATGCCGGGCGAGAGCGCCTTCAGGGCAATATCCACAATCTGGCGCAGGCCGAAGCCGGCATCTTGCTCCGTGGTGCGCTGGCTGCCGAGGGTGAAGGCGTCGTTTACCTGGTTAGCCAGGTCGTTGGGGAGCGGCGCCGTGGCGACTGCGTAGCGGGCCACTTCTACCAGCACCGCGCCGCGAGCTACAAAGCTCCCAACGCCATGCTCCATCCGCAACACACCGGCTAGCTGGCCGGCCAGAGCCAGCAGGCTCTCTTCGTCTACACTTTGCACGTAGCCGGTGGCCTGGGCGGGCACCGCTTGCCAGGACAGCTCCTTGGTCTGGCGTAGGGCCTGGGCTGCGGCTTCACTGGCCTGCTGGCCCAGCTGCTCGGGAAACAGCCGCTCAATCGCTGCCTCGGTCTCTTCGGCGGCGTGGCGCACGATGTTAGAGGCCTGAATGGAAGAGGCGATGTGGTGGATAAAGAAAATCAGCACCCCAATGCTCACTAGCGCCAGCAGCAGCCCCATGAGCACCGCTATCGAAGGAATAAAGCGGCCTTCGTCGCCGCCCCGGATGGTGCGCAGCACAATCAGGCAGTACACGAAAATGCTCACAAAAAAGCCGAGCACCACTTGGTTGGCCCGGTCGCGCATGAAGTTGCGCAGCACCCGTGGCGTGTACTGGCTTGATACCTGCGCCAGCGTACTGAGGGTGAGCGAAAAAATCAGGCCCGCTACCGTTACCATCGAGCTGGCAATGGCCGTGAGCATGCCCCGGGCACCAGCAGAGCCAGCGCCGAACAGCAACGGAAAATCTGCCAGCCAGTCGTGATTCAGGCGTACATCCACCAAGACCAGGGCGAAAGCCAGTAGGATGGCTCCCGCCACCATTAGGGTGGGAACGAACCACAGGCTGGAGTTCAGGTTCGACCACAGGGCGCGGAGTTGATTCATATCGTTTCCTTACTGGCTAGCCTAGGTGCCCAACGGGAAGTTAAAGACCACCCGGGAGCCATCCGGGGCAATGGCTAACATCTGAATCATGCCATTCTGGGCCGAGAGCAACGCCTGGTTAATATCCTGCGGGCTGCTAATGGACTTGCCATTGATGAAGGCAATGATGGTACCGCTGGGAATGCCGATGTGGTCGAAGAATCCCCCCTCCCGAATCTCGGATACCAACACGCCCGCCCGCAAATTCAATCGTTGTTTCAACGCTGCGGGCAGCGGAGAGAAGCTGGCCCCGAGCCGGTCATAGATTTTATCCAGGTCGGCATTGCTGTTAGTTGCTGCCGTCGCTTCCTCGCCTTTTAGGGTAGCTGAGGTAGAGCGGGTATTCTTATCACGTAGGTAGGTCAGCTTGACGACATCACCGGGGCGGTGCCGGGCGATGCGCTCGGAGAATTCAGAAGATGAATTCAGCGACAAGCCGTCGATACGTTGGATAATATCACCAGCCTGCAAGCCCGCGGCGGCGGCGGCACTATTGTCTAGCACGCCAGTGATATACACGCCTTTTACCATGCCCGGCTGTAGCCCTTGTTGCTGTAAATATTGCGCCTCGGTGGTGGGGGTAGGGAAGGACACGCCTAGCAGCCCGCGCTTAACCGCGCCGAATTCCCGTAAGTCACCCAGGATTTTCTTGGCCAGATTTACGGGGATAGCAAACGCATAGCCCGCGTAGCTGCCCGTCTGGGAGGCGATGGCTGAGTTAATACCAATCAGTTCGCCGTTAGTATTGACCAGGGCGCCACCGCTATTGCCAGGGTTGATGGCCGCATCGGTTTGCAGGAAGGACTCGATACCCGCATTCCCCGTGGGCTGCGCGGCGCCGTTGCTGCTTGGTCGGTTGATAATGCCAATGCTGCGCGCCTTGGCACTGATAATGCCGGCCGTCACGGTAGTATTCAGGGAAAACGGATATCCCACCGCGACCACCCATTCGCCCACCTGCACACTATCGGAGTTGCCGAGTTTGATGCGGGGTAGGTTATCCGCGTTGATTTTGAGCAGGGCGAGGTCCGTGTTGGGGTCCCGGCCCACTAGCTCGGCGGAAAACTGCCGGTTGTCAGGCAAAATCACCTCAATTTTGGCGGCGTTTTCCTCCACGTGGTTGTTCGTGGCGATGTAGCCATTACTGGCGATAAGCACCCCGGAGCCGGAAGCCATGGCCGGGCCGCTCCGGGCAGGCGAGCCGTAGAATTGCCCACCTTCCTCCTCACCCGCAGAAGCGCCGTAGGTGGTTTTGATGTGCACCACCGCGGGCGTCGCGGCCTTGGCCGCGCGGACAAAATTGCCCACCTGATTGGAGCCGGTGTTCTTGGGCGCATCGTCGGCTAAAAAGGCCGTCGGAGTATGCTCGGTCGTTTTTTCGCTGTCCGCGCTTTTACTGGTGCAACTAACACTACCTAGCTGAGCGAGGCAAACGCCTCCAGCAAACAACAGGACCGTCGATGTTCTCATAAGAATGGATTCAGATTTTGAGGCAGAAAGCCGCCACCTAGGGCCGAAACAGCGGTTAATTCCTTGAGTTAGCTAACCAATGCAAGATGGAGCCCCTAATGCTATTCTATCGGTTGCATTGGGCGGGTGCAGCCCTGCTTAAGCCGGGGCTTGGGCAGGCGGCGTAGCGGCAGCTACCGCCGTGCGCTGGGCTTCCTTTTGTACTTCCAGGCGCGACTTGGGCACCTCGCCCTGACCAGCGGGCCAGCCTTCGCGTTGCCGTTTCCGGTCACCGTCGGTGGATTCGGTCTGGTCATGCAGCAGAATCTGCTGAGTCGGGAAGGGCAGGTCGATGCCGTGAGCACTGAGCGTGTTCTTGATGGCTTCCAAAACCCGGTCTTGGGCGTCCATCACGTCGGCGCGTCGCGGCGGGTTTATCCACCAACGGGCGCGGATGTTCACGCTGCTGCCCGCTAGGTCTACCACGAGGGCCTCGGGCGCGGGGTCGGCCAGCACGCCATCTACCCCCCGCATAGCCTCCAGCATAAGTTGACGCGCCTGGGCGATATCGTCTCCGTAGCCGATGCCAATGTCATATTGCAGGCGACGCTTGTCGTAGGCCGTATTCACCGTTACCGCGTTGATGAACAGTTCGGCATTGGGAATGACCACCCGCCGGCCATCGTAGGTTTTGATGGTCGTAGCCCGGGTCTGGATGGTTTCAACTGTGCCTTCAAAATCCTTATACGCAATCTGGTCGTTGATTTTAAAGGGTTCGGTGAGTAGCAGTAGCACGCCGGCCAGGAAGTTCTGAAAAATATCTTTGAAGGCAAAGCCAATGGCCACGCCGCCTACCCCCAATGCGCTAATGAGACTGGCTGGCGTGAAGCTGGGAACAACAATTGTCACCGTTACTAAGATGCCGAGCACGAGCGTCGCCACGTAGGACAGCCGGCTCAGCAGCAGCTTCAGGCTCTGGCTTTGGCCCCGGTTCTGCACCAGCCGTTCCACTAGCGCCTTCACGCCGCGGGCGATGAAAATAAAAACCACGAATACGACCAGCCCAAAGAGCAGGTTGGGCAGCAGGGCCATAAAGCCCCGGCCCATCTGGTTGATTTTCTGCCAGGCGATTGAAAAATCCATGCGGTTGGGAAAGGTAAAAACTAGGGGACTGGTACGGGCACGCTCCACCTTTTAGCCCACAGTCAGGCAAAAGGTTATATTTTTCCCGGATTTTATTGACCGCAATTCTAAGTTTGCCTGCCTTACCGAGGGTAGCAGCTGGTCCGTATTCGCTCTTCTTCAGCTAGGCCGCTGCTGCTGGCCACTTCCCTTGTCTTGTTCATGCGACTACTCTTTACCCTTGGGGTACTGGCCCTGGCTGGGCCTGCTACCGCGCAGTCGGCCCCAGCCGTCCCCGCCGATAGTATCCGCTACTGGGCTACCCACCTACGGGCGGGCCTCAATGCCAACGAAGCCTTGCTATCAAAAAACTGGAAAAGTGGGGGCACTAGCTCGTTAGGCGTCAGCTTATTGTTTAATGGCACGGCAAACTATAAGCGTGGCGTACACAACTGGCAGGGCGAGGCCGACCTGCTCTACGCCGGCCAGTACACGGCCGACGGCGAAGGCTACCGCAAAACCAACGACCGCCTCTACCTCGACACCAAATACGGCTACGACCTGACCTCAAAGTGGGGCTTATTTACGGCCCTGAACTTACTCTCACAGTTTGCCCCCGGCTACAACTATGCCGATGACGGCCACGCTACGCTCATTTCCAGCTTTCTGGCGCCGGGCTATATTACCAGCTCATTCGGGACAGAGTTTCACCCCAACGAGCGTTTCAACCTGCGCCTGGCCCCCCTGGCCCCACGCGTGACACTCGTGCGCCAGCCCGACCGCTTCCGTCACCCAGCCGACACCACCATCTACGGCGTGCGGCCCGGCCACTCCGCGTTTTGGCAGGTGGGGTTCCAGGCCTTGGCGCAACTGGAGCAGCCTCTAGGCCCTAACGCTGACCTAAAGGTGCGTTACGTCCTGTTTGTGGACTACGCCCGGCCGCGGCTGGTCGATACCTCGCACCGCCTCGACCTCACACTCACGGCCAAGGTCAACACGTGGCTCAACGTGAGCCTGGGCGGTATCGCACTCTACGACTATAATCAAGATCAGGGCTTTCAATACAGCCAGAACCTGGCCCTAGGTATCGTGTTTGACCGCAACCGGCCTGCTAACCGACCTAAGTAGCCCGGTCTACTACGGGGTAGCCTGCACTTCTTTCTTAATGCCGTCCAGGTTCTGCCGGGCGCCCTCCAACTGCTGCTCCAGGGCAGTGAGCTTGGTCTTTTCGGTTTCGATAACGGCTTTCTGGCGGGCTATTTGGCTCACGAGCTCCTGCACTTTGCGGGCCTGCTCGGCCACAGCGGGCGTGGCCGAGTTGAGGTCGGCCGCCACTGGAACGTCGGTGCCTGACTGGCAACTGGCCAGAGCCAGCGCCCCGGCGAGCACTAAAAAGGCAGTAGAAAGAAAAGTAGGCATCGGTAGAGAAGAGCGTAAAAGAGGAACAATGAAAAAGGCGAAAGGAAACCCTTGCCTACTAGAGTGCGCTGCTACTCGGGGGGTAGCGCCAGCTCGATGTAGAGCGGGAAGTGGTCGGAACCTACGTCAGGCAGCCGCTTCAGGGTTACTACCCGAAACTGCCGACTGACAAAAAAATGGTCAAGCGGCCAGCGAGCCAGGGGCGAGCGCGCATCGAACGTATTGTACAAGCCGCGGCCCAGGCTCACGTCGTGCAGCTGCCCGGTTTGCGTGAGCTGGTGAATGGTGCCCGACCAGCTCACGTCGTTGAAGTCGCTGGCCACGATGGTGGGCAGCGTATCGGCGCGCACGTCAGCCGCTACCTGGCGCAAGGCCCGGCCGCGCAGCCCCACGCCATCGGGGTAGTTGTCGGGGATAGGGGGGGTAGGGTGAATACCGAAAAATGTAACCTGCCGGCCATCGGGCAGGCGCAGGCGCGTGCGGATGGACGGCACGCCCCGCTGGAGCAGGTCCTGCACCTGAGTAGCAGCCAGCGGCCAGCGCGAGTACAGTATCATGCCGTAGGCATCGTCCCGCGGCAGCTCGATGCGGTAGGGGTAGCGGGGCTGCAAAGGCCGCAGGGCCTGCGCCCACCAGGCATCCGGCTCTAGCGCCAGCAGCACGTCGGGCCGCACGGCCTGCACCAAGTGCCGTAGGCGCTCGCCCTGCCGATTTTTTATCCACACGTTGACAACCAGAATGCGTAGGCGGCTAGTGGGTCCTAGGTCCGCTTCCACGTCGGGTACGGCCTTAGGAGCCAGCGGCAAGTAGGGCCACAAAAACCACGCTTGCACCACTAGCCCTAGGCCGCTGCCAAGTAGCAGCACCTGCCGCACGCGCCAATGTGCGGGCCAACCTAGCAGCCACCAGCCCACTAGGCACCCAGCCAGCGCCCCAAAGGTTTGGAGCCGGGGAAAGCCTAGTACCTGCACCCACCATACAGTGGAAGGCACCACCGAAACCAGCGTTAGCAGCAGCGCTAGGCTAGTCAAGACCGCCAGCAAATAGCGCAGCCCAGTTACCACATACTTCATAGCCAAGCCAAAAAACCATGCTACCCGGCCATTACCCCTGCATGATTAGGAGCAACGGCCGGGTAGCAAGCTAACTAACGCAGTATTACTTACGCTTTCGCCTGGGTTTTTACCCCTTTCAGGTTTTGCTTCGCTCCTTTGAGTTGGTCCTTTAGGCCATCGAGCTTCTGCTTTTCGGTATCAGCTGCTTCTTTCAGGTTGTCCACCGTTTTCTCCCGGTCTTTCACGGCATTTTTTTGGTCTTTGTACGCCCTCTCCTGGGCATCTACCTGTTGTTGGAGGTCCACCACTTTCTGCGCCTGCAGCGCTACGGCGGGGTTAGAAGAGCTTACGTCGTCACTGGCCGAGTGGCCTAGCGAGCAGCTACTTACTGCCAGCCCAATGACGGCAAAGCGAGCAATGGAAAAGATAGTATTCATGATAAATTGGGATTAGCACGAGAATTTGCGTGCGATGAGAATTAATATTTTTAACGGGGAAAGCCTATTATTAGTTAGAAAATAACTATTTAACTGCACTTTTAGCTAGTGTTTGACCGTAGAGGTCAGTGCATTGGGCCTGAGGAGCAACTGCACGGGCTGGCGGCCACCGGTGCGCACGCGCAGCCACGCGGCCAGCCGTTGCTGCTCGGCGGCGGGTAGCGGCTTGCTGATGCGCACGGCTACAACGAGGGTCGTGGCGGCCCGTAGCGAGTCAGCGGCGGGCTGCACCAGGCGGCTTAGGCCCAACTGGCGTACGGCCGGATGCTCGGTCTGTACCTCATGCAGCAGGGCCGCCGCCGTCGGTAGGCTGGGCGCAGCGGTGCTATCGGCGTGGGCCAACTGCTGCTGCAACTGCACCAGACGGCCCTCGTAACTAACCAGCGTTTGCTCTTGGCGGCTGCGTACGTCTTCGAGCACACTGGTGCGCAGCGCCTGCGCGTCGGCCGAGTCTACGTGGGCTAGGCCCTGGCGCACCGTTAGCTGCACATCGGTGAGGCGGTAGTTAGGCAGCTTATTGCGGGCGGCCCGCAGTTGGGCAGGGGTGAGCTGTTGACCAGCCAGCAGCACATTAACGGTCCGCGCCGTGGGTCCGATGCGCGAGGTGACCACGTAAGTGCCAGGCAGATTCAACTGTTCGTCCACGAAGCGCTGGGCGTTGTGGGTGAAGGTACCGTCGCGCACGATGCCGATGGCCAGGTACACGCTGGGCGCGGCCGTGAGCAGGGCCAGCGTCCAGATGATGTTGCGCACGCGCTGGGCGTTACCTGCCGTTTCAAACTCATGGTGGGGTAGCGGCAGAATTTGAATTACCAAAAACGTGGCTACGCTGATAAACACGCAGTTAATTGAAAATAAGTACAATGCCCCGCCAAAATAGGCCCAGTGCGCGGTAGCCAGCCCGTAGCCGGCCGTGCAGAGCGGCGGCATGAGCGCCGTGGCGATAGCCACGCCCGGAATCACGTTGCTGTGCTCACGCCGGGTGAGGCCCACGGCCCCGGCCGCCCCGCCAAACAGGGCAATGAGCACGTCCCAGGTGGTGGGCTGGGTGCGAGCCAGCAATTCGGAGCCGGCATCGGTAAGCGGCGTCAGGCGGAAATACAGCGCGGACACCACTAGACTAAGCGCCGTAGCTGTAAGCAAGCTCTTAACCCCGCGCCGGATAAGGCCTAGCTCCATCGTCGCCGCGCCGTAGCCGATACCCACGATGGGACCCATGAGCGGCGAGATAAGCATGGCCCCAATGATAACGGCCGTGGAATTTACATTTAGCCCCACCGAAGCCACCAGGATGGCAAAAATCAGCACCCACAAATTAGTGCCCTGGAAGGAGATACCGGCCTCGACATCAGCCTGGATTTCGGCCGGGTCGGCCATGTCGTCGGTGAGCAGGAAGCGGGCGCGCAGGAAGCGCCAGAAGGTAGCCAGCATCAGGTGGGAGATGGGGTGGAAACCGAGGCCGCCCGCAGCCAGTCCACGGCCGTGGGAACTTCTTCAAAAAAGGCGGTGGTAATAGCTTGTCGCAGTTGCTCGGCCACGGCCGGCGTATGCAGCCGGTGAGCGGGCTCCAGGGTGGGCACTATGGCGTAGCGCGACAGCTTGGTATCCTCCAGCGTGGCCGGCAGCCAGTGGGTCAGTAGCCAGTCGCGGTCCACCGCAGCCGGGGCGTTGGGCATGGCGCGGTGGTCGGCCAGGATGCCACGCAACGGGTAGCGCCGCAGCAGGTTGTGGGCATGAATGTAAAGGGCCCGAAACTCCGGTCCGGTCATGGGCGCGCCCGACCAGTGCAGGTACAGATAACCTTCCTCCGGCACATAATCGACGGAGCCGACGGCGTTGGCAAAATAATGATGGGTGGGGGACATGAGTAAAAGCACGGGGATTAGGGACGGGGCAAGCCGGCCGCTTGCGGCGGTCCGGTGAGCCAGCTCAACAGGCGCTTTAACGTTAGGCCTTGCACGACAGCCGAAAACAGCACCACGGCAAAGGTCATCGGCACAAACACCTCAGGATGTAGCTCGTCGGGCAGGCCCAGCGCGAGGGCCAGCGAAATGCCCCCGCGCAGCCCGCCCCAGCTCAGAATCAGCAGTGTACGCGGTGGCAGTTGCCGCGAGAGGCCCAGCAGCCGAGTGGGCAAGGCCAGCGCCACGTAGCGCACCAGCAGCGCCAGCACGGCCGCCGCCACGCCTAGCCCCAGGTAAAACGGGCTAAACCCAATCACGACCAGCTCCAGGCCCATGAGCACGAAGAGTACCGCGTTAAGCACCTCATCGAGCGCCTCCCAGAACTTCTCCAAATAGTCGCGGGTGGTGTCTGACACAGCCGCGCTGCGGCTCACGTTGCCGATGGCCAGGCCCGCCACCACCATCGCCAGCGGCCCCGACACGCCCAGCGCGTGGCACAGCGCGTAGCCGCCCATTACCAGCGCCAGCGTTAGGATAACTTCGGTCTGGAAGTGGTCCACGGTTTTGATGAGTCGGTAGCCCACGTAGGCCAGCACCACCCCGGCCAGCAGGCCGCCACCCGCCTCGCGCAGTAGCAGCAGGGCGGCCGAGCCCACGCTCGGTGTTTCACCTGGCGTGGCCAGCTCCAGCAAGGTCACGAACACTACCACCCCAAACCCGTCGTTGAATAGCGACTCGCCAGCCAGGTTGGTTTCAATGTTCTTATCCAGGTCCGTGGTTTTAAGAATGCCTAGTACCGCGATGGGATCGGTGGGGGCAATGAGGGCCCCGAACAGCAGACAGGGCAGCAGCGGCAGCCCCGCGCCGGCCAGGTGCAGCAGCCCGTAAGTGCCCAGGCCCACCAGCCCGGTGGCCAACAGCACGCCCAGGGTGGAATAGGCTGCGATGCTACGCCACACGGCCTTGAGGGCTTCTACCCGCACGTGCAGCGAACCGGCAAAGAGCAGGAAGCTCAGCACCGAGCCCATCAAAAACTGAGTGAAATCGAACTGCACCAGCGCCGCCCGTACCATGCCTGTGAAGCCCGGTACGATGCGGCCCCCAGCCAGCACGGCCGCTGCCGCCGCCACGCCCAGCAGCAGAAACATAATGCCGGCCGGCTGGCGTAAAAACCGGGCATTCAAATAGGAAAACAGGGCCGCCAGCGTGAGCAGCGCAGCCGAAAAAGAAAACAAGCTCATGAGTAGGGTGAACGGCGAATGAAGGCGGAGGTTCCGTTGCTTACTTGCATGTCAAGGCTGAGCGGAGTGGTCGGCGGCCGTTTTGGCGGTCCCCGGCGTCCCTTCCTGACTCAGCGTTTCACGGATAAAGCCCTGGCGCAAGTGCTCGTAGAGCGAGTGCGGGTCAACGAGCGCAGCCACAGCCTGGGCTAGCATGGCCCCAATGAGTAGTTGGAAGATGGCCGAGTGGCGGTCCGTCATTTCCAGCACCAGAATGGCGGCCGTGAAGGGCGAACGCACCACCCCTGTGAGAAAGCCTACCATGCTCACCAGTATCAGCAGGTTGCGGTCGGCCACGGCCACGTGCGCCAGCTGCGCGATGCCGTCCCCCAGTAGTGCGCCCGCGCTTAGGGAGGTGGCAAATACGCCGCCCGCCCCGCCGCTTCTGTAGCTCAGGGCCATGCCCGCGAAGCGCACCGGGAACAGGTAGCCCAGCATCGCGCCGTCATTCTGAAACAGCAGCCGGTTGATGATGGGTTTGCCCGTGCCCACGTCGTCAGGGCCCACTAAGTAGGCCAGCCCGGCCAAGAGCAGGCCGCAACTCACTACCCAGCCTGCCTGCGTCAGCGGTGTGGTAAAGCGCTTGCGATAGCCATTGAGCCAGAGAAGGGTTTTAGCGAAATACGCTCTCAGTTTAACACCAAATATCCAGCGTAACTAGACCCCCTCCTAGGGCTGCCGCTGCACAACGGGGAAAGCCGTGATGCGCAGCTTCGTTGAACCGTAGGGAACCAGTGTGAGTAGTTCGGTCGGCGCCCCAGCAGGTATAGTCATGGGGCTAGCGGGCGGCGGGCCCGCCGAGTTGTCCACGAGCTGCCACTGCGGAAGCCGTACGCCCGCTACTTGGAGTTCTACTGGTGCACCTTCAGGCGAAAATAGCACGCCGCTTAGGGGCAACTCCTTTACCTTAAATGCAGTGGCGGGCGCCGGGCCGGCGGGTAGCAGTAAGCCATAGTTCCAGGGGGTGGTGGCCCGTACCTGGTAGTCGTCGGCTAGGGAGGGGCGCTCGCGCAGCTTGGTCCATTCCTCCCCTAGCTTAAGTCCGTAAACCAGCGGGCCGCGCTCCACCCATACCGAATTATTGTAGCCCGGCACCACTCGCACGGCCATGGGCAGGCGCAGCTCTACAACATCGCCGCGGTGCCAGCGCTGGCGCAGGGTGTAGAAAGTGCCTGGCTGGGGCGCCCCGGGCGCGGCCCGCCCGTTCACCGTCACGACGCTGCCTACCGCCCACACTGGAATGCGTAGCTGTAAGGGCATAGCCTGCTGGCCGACCTGCTCAAAAGTGAACCGCACCGTTTCACGGAACGGGTACTCGGTTTCTTCGCGAATAATGACTGGCTGGTGACTTGGACCGCTGGTGGTGCGCAGGCGGTTGGGCGCGTAAGCCGCGGCTACTAGTCCCCCGTCGGGCGAAGCCAGCCAGAGGCTGGCCGCAAACTTGGGCCAGCCCTGGTGCATATTGGCCGTGCAACAGCCAAAGTGAGGTTCCAGACCAAACAGGTTCGACTCGTCCCCATTGGTTGACCATTGGCGGTGGGCCCGGCTCACGACCACCTGGTTAGGCTGCTGGTCATACTGATGGGCCCACATGGTGGGGTCGAAGGTGGCCGGTAGCGCGTTGAAGGTGATTTTTTCGAGCCGGTCGCCAAACTGCGGGTCGCCGAGTAGGGCCAGCAACTCTTCATATGAGAACTGGGCCTCCACCACGGCGCATAGCTCGATGCCTTGCGAGGGGTTGCGGCCAGACAGGTGCTCATCGCCGCTGAACATGCCGTTGGGCAGGCCATGATAGGTATCCAGCTTCGCGATTTGATTATAAATAGCTTGGCGGTCAGCCGCGGTGCCACCCGTAAAGCCCCAGAGGGCCGGCATCTTTAGGGCCATGGCGTTGTTCACGCCGTGCGCTTGCAGAGCCAGGTCGTTGTTGCCACCTTCTAGGCCTAGGCTAGCGCTCGAAGTAGGCTGCGTGAACCGAAATTGCGCGTAGGCTTGCTGCCAGTCGAAGCCTTGCTGGGCCAGCTGGCTGGCTAGGGTTAGCAATTGCGGGTTGTGCGTCCGCTCGTAGAGCCAGCGGATAGGCAGTAGCTCCTCGGCCCAGCGGTACACGGCCCACTCGTGCAGCGGCCGCTGCGTCAGCTGCTGGCCCTGGTAAGCAAAATACCTAGTCATAAACGGCACCACGCGCGGATCATTGCTAGCTTCCTGGTACTGCATCAGGGCCTTTAGCACGAGCATATTAGGCCACCAGTCCTGATTTTTGACGGGGCCAAAGCCGCCATCGGGCCGCTGGCTGTGCAGGGCCCAGTCTACCCATTTTTGCGCTTTGGCCTTCAGGGCCGCATCGTCGAGGCCGTAGGCCAGTGGCACTAAGCCGTCGAGGTAGTAGGGGCCGCGCTCCCAGCCCTCGCCCGTGCCGCCCAGCCAGGCACTAGTGGGGCCTAAGTCGGGCCAGAACTCATCTAGGTGCCCACTCAGGACGTCGGCTTGAATTTGAAGCTGGCGCCGTAGCCAACCCTGCGGCTGCACTGACCCGAGGGGCAGCGCTTGCAGGACGCCAGGCCGAAAAGCCTCTAGCGGCGGGGTAGGCGCCGGTAATAGCTGATGCGGTAAGCGCGGGAGAAAGACTGCTGCCACTAGCGGCAGCATATAGCGAGCAAGGGTCAACATGTGGAAGTGCATAAGAAAAGGAAACAGTAGTTAGCGCAGCCACTTGCGCCGGTCTACTTAGCAGCGAAACCTGCCTTAAAGTAAGGGTCAAAGAGGTAGCGCCGCTACTACTTATTGCTGCCTATCTGAATCGCGCCTTATAAACCACTTGGGGCTAGGTGTTCAGGATGATTATGCCTGAAGTTTTGGCTCCAAAATGTAGCTATCCGCATCGTGGTACGGAGCCCTACGCAAGTACGATAAGCCCCTTACTGAGCGAAGCGGTACGCACGAGATAAATAGGGTGCAACTTAGATTGCAGCATGACTGATTGCGTTCCTGCTCGGCTCCCAGAAGCTCAAGTCTTCCGTACATGGACCAGCACGACCCTGGAGTGCTTACGCTGCGTCCGGTAAGTGCTTTCCTTTACTAACTTATTATGATTCGTTTTCCTTTCCCGAAAGTTTGGCTAGTCGCCCTAGCGCTAACCGCTGCGCTACCCGGCCAAGCCCAAACCCAACCACATTTCACGCCTGCTTGGAGTAAAGGAGTGGTGTGGTACCAGATTTTTCCGGAGCGCTTCCGCAACGGTGACCCGCACAATGACCCTAAAGTAAGCGACCAACAAGGGGCTTACCCGTTTAATGACTCCTCTGCGTTCCAGATTCACCCCTGGGGCAGCGACTGGTACCAGTTGCAACCCTACGAGCAGCAAAACGGTCAGAGCGTAGGGTACAACATTCAGCGCCGCCGCTACGGGGGCGACTTGCAGGGCATTTTAGACAGGCTAGACTACTTACAGAAGCTGGGCGTAAATGCTCTGTACCTCACGCCCGTATTCTGGTCGCCGTCTTCGCACAAGTACGATGCCTTGTGCTACCACCACGTCGACCCCACCTTCGGCCCTGATCCAGAAGGTGATAAAAAGCTGATGACCACCGAAAACCCACTCAAAGCGGAAACCTGGGTGTGGACCAAAGCCGACCTGCTCGTGCTTAAGCTCATCGACGAGGTGCACAAGCGCCAGATGCATATCATCTTCGATGGTGTGTTTAACCACCTGGGCGCGCGCAGCTTCGCGTTTCAAGACGTGGAAAAGAATCAACAAGCCTCTCTCTACGCCGATTGGTTTATGATAAAAAGCTGGCGCGATGCGAGCAAGGGGACGAAGTTTACCTACAACGGCTGGTTTGGCGTGAAGACCTTACCTGAGCTGAAGGAAGATAGCACTGGCATCGTAGCCGGCCCCAAACAGTACATTTTCAACGCCACCCAACGCTGGATGAACCCGATGAATAAGGGCGCTGCCCACGGCATTGACGGTTGGCGCCTGGACGTGGCCTACGACGTGGGCCACCCCTTCTGGAAAAGCTGGCGCCAGTGGGTGCGCACCCTCAACCCCCACGCCTATCTCACGGCCGAATTGGTGTACCCAATCGAGAAAACTCGGCCTTACCTGCGCGGCGATGAGTTTGACGCCTCCATGAACTATAACTTCGCCTTCGCAGTACACGACTTTTTCGTACAGGAGAAGACAGCTAGCACGGTCACGCAATTCGATGCGCAGTTGCGCGAGCTCCGCGAGGCCTTCGGCCCCGGCGTAGCTCTGAACATGCAAAACCTGGTGGACAGCCACGACGCCACCCGCATCGCCAGCGCGGTAGCTAACCCCGATGGTAAGAAGATGAGCGACTGGGGCACCTACTTCAACTGGAGCCAGAAAGGCAATAACCCCAGCTACAACGCTCGCAAGCCCACGCCCGCCCAGCGCCAGAAGCAAAAGCTGATTGCCGCTTTCCAGTTGTTGTATCTGGGCTCGCCTATGATTTTCTATGGCGACGAGGCCGGCCTGTGGGGCAGCAACGACCCCGATTGCCGCAAGCCCATGCTCTGGGCAGGGCAGGCCTACGCCCCCGAAACCCACAACCCCGACCAAAGCTTGCACGCCCCCGATGAGGTAGGCTTCGACCCGTCCTTGTTTGCCTGGTACCAGAAGTTCATCCATCTGCATCAGCGCTCGGCAGCTATCCGGCTGGGTAGCTTCACTTCAGTGGCGACCGACGATGCCCGGCGGCTATATGCCTTCCGCCGCACCCTCGGCAAAGAAGACGTGCTGGTGATACTCAACCGCGGTAGCCAGCCTGTGCCGTTTACCCATCCTGTTCTAACCAGCCGTAATTACCAGGACGCCTTTACACAGGCGACGAGTACTAAGGTTATAGTGCCGGCCCATGACGTAGTAGTGCTGCGCGCGCAATAGGCCGACTATCCCAGTCAACTGCAGAACTGTAGTAACGCACGGCGATAGCTGTTGGCAGGTCAGTAAATTGCCATAGTTAGGACGTGAGTACTCGTGCTTAGGTGCTGGCACCAAGTAGTAGCCAAGCTCGGCCACGGCCCACATCCACCCACCGGGGGAGTTCCACGAAGTGGCCACGCCCTACTTTCGTAGCCAGCTACCCCACTCCGCTGCTCCAATGTCATTTCTTTCTGCCCCGCCTGTTGCGTACTGCTTTCTAGGGTTTGTGCTTCTGCTTCGCGGACCGGCGCTAGTGACCCCGTTGGCGGGGGCGGTTCCTACCCCCGCACCGAATACGTTAACGGCGGCCGAGCGGCGCCAAGGCTGGCGCTTGCTCTTCGATGGAAAAACGGCCAACGGTTGGCGCAGCGCTAAGGGAGTTACCTTTCCTACTCAGGGCTGGCGCATTGCCAACGGGATGATTACCACGCTGGCGGCCGACGGGAAGGAAGCAGCCAATGGCGGCGATATTATCACGACGGACACCTATAGCGCGTTTGACTTCTCATTCGAGTTCCAACTCACGCCTGGAGCCAATAGCGGTCTCATTTACTTTGTGACTCTGGCTGAGCAAACGCCCGGCTCGCCCATCGGGCTGGAGTACCAACTTCTCGACGATGCCCGGCATCCAGATGCGAAGCTCGGGACGAACGGCGACCGTACCCTGGCTTCGCTCTACGACTTGATTCCCGCCGTCAAACCCGCTAGGTGCTGGCGTCCCATCGGGGCTTGGAATGTCGGGCGGATCGTGGTGTCCCCCACTAACCACGTCGTGCATTATCTCAACGGGGTGAAAGTGCTGGAGTATGAGCGCGGCTCCCCTGCTTTTCGGACGCTCGTCGCTGGCAGCAAATACCACGTTTGGCCGGACTTCGGCGAAGCTCCTGCGGGCCATATACTCTTGCAAGACCACGGCTTTCAGGTTTCGTTCCGCAGCCTCAAGCTGCGCCCGTTGCCATAAGTCGCTCCGTATGCAGGGTCGGCAAACAGGAAACTCCAGATGAACCGGGGCCATATGGCCTGAATACTATCACAACGCAGCGCCGAGAGAAGCTCACGGGACCGTTGGCTAACCTGAGACAGGGTGAACGTGGACAGTCGCGCGGCGGTGTCGGTGGATGCCTGGCGACCAACCAGTGTGGGGAGTAATAGCAGTAACCAACGAAAGCGAGTAATAGAGGAAAGCCCAAAAATTTAGGATTCACTAAGGCGTAACTTCTGCCGATAACGTTTGACCCTAGCGTGACTAATGCCAGTGAGCATGACAATTTCGGGCACCGGTAAACCTTTTCCCAGTTCTTGGCCACCTTATCATCATTGCACTCCGCGACCTGGCCCAAGCCCTTGCCCTGCTGTTTGGCCAACTCGATGCCTGCTTTTCGGGCTGCCTGACTAGGGTAGGGGAGGTGTCAATATGGCGTGCCTTTCGGGGCCACGAAGTCATCTGGGCTACTTTGAGCGGCTATTTAATAAGTGGCGTTGGTTAAAAGGCTAGGCCTAAAGCCTCTCTTGAACTTCCTATTGTGCTGCGCTTAGCGGCTTCTAGTCGAGGCTAGATAAGGCGTCGGAAGTCAGGTTGCCGGCGAGGGAGTAGGGGTCGAAATCTACTACGCCTGGCCGGTTACCAGGCTGCTTCCGCGCGCTGGCCATTCCGTACTTTTGCCCCCGCCTGTTTCTGCCTCCGCTACCCGCTGTTTGCAAGTAGCTCCTGGGTCGAGCCTGCTACTCATGCACGACGCGCTGCTCGTACTCATCAGCCACCTTATCACCCTGAACTCGACCGAAGAAGACTTAGTGCGGCAGTGGTTCGTGCCCGAAGTCGTGCCCAAGGGTGGCTTCTTTCTACGGCCCGGCGAGGTGAGCCGCAAAGTGGCCTTCGTGCTGCAAGGCGTTTTTCATAACTTCCAGAGCCGCGATGGCCAGGAGTTGACCTACTATTTTGGGCGCGAGCAGGAGTTCATCGGCAACTATAGCAGCTTTCTACCCGCTCGCCCCGCCCAGCGGGGCATTCAGGCCTTGGAAGATGCCCGCCTGCTGAGCATCTCCTACGACAACCTCCAGCGGTTTTACGGCGAGGTGCGCCAGGGCGAGCGCTTCGGCCGCCTTATCGCCGAAACCTTATTTGTGGACGTGCTAGACCAACTCACCTCGTTCTACGAAGAGACGCCCGAGCAGCGCTACGCCCGCTTCATGCGCACCTACCCCGACCTGGAGCAGCGCATTCCGCAGTACTACATTGCCTCCTACGTTGGGGTCAAGCCGCAGTCGCTGAGCCGGATTCGGGGGCGCGCGGTATTATAGCCGGCGGCGCATTTATGCACTTGAGTGAATGACTGGCCGGGTAGGGAGACGAGACCTTTGTGTCGTACTAATCTCCTCTCTGTTATGCGTCGCACGCTCTCCCGCAGCCTCGGGCTGCTCATTGGTCTTGGCATGGTGTTCATCGGCCTGCGCTTTCTACTGGCTCCCCGGGCGGGGGCCGAAGGCTTCGGCGTGTTTCTGCCGCCCACCGACACGCAGTACGCCTTTCACTACGCCAAAGGCATCCGAGACGTGTTTTCGGGCCTGTTGCTAGTGGCCTTTGCTGCCTTGGGCTACGACCGTCCCTTGGCGTGGGTCATGCTGCTGGGCGCGCTCATTCCCTGCGTGGACCTGACCATCGTGCGGGCCCAGTCTACCGCCTCGCTAGCCCTGGAGCTGCCGCACCTGCTGGCCATTGTCCTGCTGCTAGGTGGGGCAGCCTCCCTATTCAGCCAGTCTGCTCCCGCAACCCCTGCGAAAGGCTAACCCTCCCATCCGCTTATCCAACCCGTATTATGAATCCCCTTTGGTCCTCCTACCTAGTCGTCCTGGCCTTGCTCAGCAGTGGCGTGGTGTACGGCACCGACGTCTTCTTTGCCCTCATTGCCCGCTCCGCCCTACGGCGCGTCGATGAGGCTAGCCTCACCCAGGTAATGGGCCACCTGCACGCCGTGGCTGATGCCCGCATGCCCCTGTTCGGGGCTACAGCCCTACTCAGTACCGGGGGACTCTTTTTCGCGGCCGGAGGCTTGGCTACGCTGCCCGGGCGCCTGGCGCTGCTTGCGCTGGCCGGGTTGCTCACGCAGCTGGCTGCTTATCTGCTCGTAGCGCAGCCCGTCAACAAGCGCCAAACGGCAGCGGCACTGCAACACCAAACCCCGGCCGATGCCCGGGCCCTCCAAATGCGCTGGGATAGTGTGATTGGCCTGCGGGCCGCTGCGCTCACCCTCGCCGAGGCGGCTCTTATCGGGGCGGCCTTACAGTTACCGCACTAACCGCTGGCCGCAGCTAGCAATCAGCTACTTAGATTAACTCCCTTGCCCCTAAGCTTATGCGTCCTACTTCCATTAGTACCCTCGACCCCCAAGCCGGCCCAACCGTGTCGCAAGCGGGCGGCACCTATCGCGTCGTGGTCTCTGGCGAGCAGACCAACCAGAACTACGCCGTCATCGATATGCTGGTGCCACCCCACAGCGGGCCGGTACCGCATGCGCATCCCACCATTCAAGAGACCTTTTATGTCATGGAGGGAGAAATCGTGGTGCGCTCCGAAACCCAAACGTATATCGCCCAAAAAGGGGCGGTAGTCACGATTCCCCTGGGCGGCGCGATTCATAATTTTACCAATGAGAGCACAGCCCCGGCGCATATACTCTGCGTCGTCGCCCCGGCTGGCCTCGATAGCTTTTTCCTCGCGGCAGGCCAGCCAGTCGTGGCGGGGCAGCCGCTCGCCACGTTACCGCCCACACCCGAACAGCAGCAGCGCATTGGCGAGCTGGCTAAGCAGTATGGCCAAGAGGTATTTCCGCTCGATTATTTTGCCAACAAAGTCTAGCAGGCGGGTTGGTCAATTCAGAGCAAATCCAGCGGCTTTTTTCTTCGAAACTTGCCCTTAGTTCTTTCGAATTAGGTTGCCCTTGCTGTCCTGCAAAAAGAGACCATATAATGGAGAGATGAACTAACCGCTCAAACGGCCCCGAAAACGTAGATTTCGGGCCATTTTTTATCCCTCACCCTCTCTGAGAAGTTAAAACTAATTGGTCGTACGCCACGGTACTAAACTGTACCGGGCCGGGCTACCGAAACGGATGTGCGACCCGGTAGGGCTGCGAAGCGGATGTCTCGTGCAAGTAAAACAGGGCATCGAACGCTTTAGGCAGGGGCGGGTACCACCAAAACTGGCCATTCGCGCCGCCTGGCCGTTCCGTTTCGCTAATCAGCCGAAATTTGCGGCGCGTGGTCAGCCACTTGTCGGCCGTGGCCGTGCTGCGCAGGTGGAGGAAGTAGTTGGGCGGGGTTGCCTGGTCGAGCCACCTCTCAAAGGAGTTGGGAAGAGGGGGCGCGAGCACAAGGGCACGGGAAGACCCGTCTGGGGTGAAGACGCTGGCCGTGCCGTGGCCCGTGGCGAAGCCCACAGCCACGTAGGCCGGCCCCAATTGCTTGGACAGACACTGCCCCATCCGCAGTTGGTCATCATCGCGCCGAATGTGGTCATTGTGTGCCCATACCACTACTTTGGCAGCCGGCTCCTGCCGAAGAACCCAGGCGACGTTGGCGGCCATCGCCTGGTCGCGCCCCCAAAAATCTATCTTGGCTGCCCGCTGGCGCAGCACATGCCCATGCTGCTGCATTGCCGCCGGGGCTGCCATCGCTTGCAGGCGCTGCACCAGCTCGTCCGCTAGGCGCACGAGACGCTGCTGCTTGGTGTCATCAGAAGCCTGATTAGACGTAGAATAGTAGGTGCGCAAGCTCCTCACCTGCCGCAGTAATACGGTATCGGCCCGCTGGGTGGCGAAGTGCTCTAGGCGGAGCAGGTTAGGCGCGGGGTTTTGCATATCAATACCCACATACCGGATTTTGGCGGCGTGCTGTTGGTTGTAGGCGCGCATCCACTCCACCATGTCCCAAAATTCCGTGGTGTCCCAGACATGAAAGCCCACGGCCTGATGCACCGTGAGCGAGTCGCCTGCCCCCGACTGGATGTACTCGTTCAGTATTTCGGCATATCCGTAATCGACTTCGAGGGCCAGCGTATTAAACCCCTGCTGCGTCACCAGGTATTCCAGTAGCCGGTGCTTGAGCTGGAATACCTCGCGCGAACCGTGCGTGCATTCGCCCAGGCCCACTACCCGCGCCGGCGCCACTACGGAGGCCAGCGGGGCCAGGTCGGCAAACCCGCTGCCGGCCCGCACCGCCGCAATCGGGGTGAGCTGCTGGTTGAGGCGGGTAATATCGGCCGGGGCCTGTGCGCGTAGCTGACTGAAAGCCAGTAGGAAAAGCAAGTTGTTCCAGCTTCGAGCCGGCCAGCTGGCTGAGGTAGGTGGGTGGCGGTTAGGGGCGGGGCTTCTGCGCATAGGGCAACGAAAAAACGTACCTATCTTGCTTAATAGGACTGGGGTAGTAGCTGGTAGATGCGGGGCAGGTAACAAGCGTTGTCTGGCTAAGGAAGAAAAAGATGGCCCAGCGGTTGCCAACGGGAGGTAATCGATAGCCTACTGGTTAAGTACTAAATTTTGTTGCTTCTGCATGTAAGTCAAAATTCGCACTGGTTTCAAGAGTAGAGGTGCAATAAGTATTATGCATTTGAACAGAAGGAGAAACTAGCGAAGTAGAAAGTAATGGGCTTTATCTCTTTTGTTCAATTATTTGCTGATACAGCTGAAGGGTGTACTGCACCTGTCTTAATCTTACTCTTTCCCAAGTAAGGAGTAGCCAGCACGTCAAGCGGCCACTGACTACTCCGTGGAATGGGCAAAATGGTAAGCCAGTAGATCCCTCATCTTGGCTAATGTCAGGGGCTTGGTGAGAAAATCGGCGATGGGCAGCCAGCTAGTCCTGCTCGTGCAGCGAGGTAGTGAGCATTATCTCCCCTTATCGCCTGAAGCTAGGCAGCGGGCAACTCCACTTAATTGGCCAGGAACTCCCGTCCGTTCACCACGGGCATGTTTAGGTCGAGAAGAATCAGGGCCGGGCAACTCGCCGAAACACCACACAGACACTAGATAATATGGGCAGTGACAAAATGGATAAAATACTATAATAGAGATAATTATACAGGAAATATCACGATAAAGGTCGAGCCGACGCGCAGTATACTAGCAACCGTGATTTTGGCACCTGCGTTGTCAATCAGACGCTTAATCATATAGAGGCCCACACCCGTGCCCGCCACGTGGGTATGCAGGCGCTGAAAGGCGCCAAACAAGCGCTCCTGCTGCGATTCACCCAGACCCAAGCCGTTATCGCGCACAGTGAGTTTACCCCGCTAGCCTGCTGCGCTGCCCGTAGCCAGGCCTGAGCCGGCTGGGTTGGGTCGCGGTACTTCACGGCGTTGCTGAGTAGACAGTATACTATTCTCAGAAAGAGGAATTTAAGCTGCTTATGCGAACGGCTGCTGCCGGGTAGCTACCGGCTGCTTCAGTAGCCAGAGCAGGCCGCCGAACCCTACCCCTAATGCGCTCACTGAAATGCCTGCCACGGACAACAGGAGCGTTGGGGAGGTAAAAAGTATAAGCAGGAGCAAGAGGCTGCCGCCTAGCCCACACAGGATGACCTTTCCCAACCAAGCTCCCGCCGAATACGCTTCGACCGGGGGAGGGGAATAGTGCGCAACGACCAGCCGCGTTAACGCGTCGGAAAACTGCGCGGACGGGTGCTGCAAGCCGTGTTCCTGCAAAAGCACTTTTATAGCTTCTTCCGGGGGGGTAGGGCGCTTGTTGCTCATAAATTTCGGAGTTCGGTTGGTAACAACTGACGCAACGCCTGTTCGAGTTGTTTCCGCCCACGTAATAATTGCATTTTAACGGCGGATGTTTTCTTGTCCGTAATGGCGCAGATTTCGGCGATGCTTTTTTCGCCCAGGTAGTGTAGGGTGAGTACCAGCGCATCATCCGGTGGCAAGCGACTCAACGCCAAATTAACATACCGTTGCCGGTCAGCCTGTTCCAATTTTTCCCAGCTGCCCGGCTCTTGGTTGGTCCCTTCGTGGCTGGTCAGCGATTCCGAGAAGTCGCTGGTTATGGCCGGGCGGTTTCGCTGGCTCGTCAACGCCGTGTTGTACACGATGCGGTAGAGCCAGGTCGAGAACTTGGCCGCTCGCTGAAACTGCGCCAGGGCACCAAAGGCTTTCAGAAAGGCGTCCTGGACTACTTCCTCCGCGTCCTGCGGGTTGCCCACTACGCGCAAGGCCACCGTGTACGCCATGGCCTGATAAGTGTGCACCAATTGTTCCAAGGCCCGTCGCTCGCCCTGAATGGCTTGCTGTAGGAGTCGGTCTTCCGCGGATGGTGTGTGAAATAAACCCATTGGCTGCCTTAGACTACCGGGGCGGCGAAGTGGTCACACGGTGTGACCACTTCGCCGCCCCGGTAGTCTAAGGGAAAACTACGTCCCAACCGATGGAACCTACCTCTGCCGCCGTGCTCATTACCCTGGCCCTGGCCTTAGTCTTGTTTGGCACCAGCTACTACTACCTCACTACCCGGCACAAGGAGCGCCTGGCCCTGCTCGAAAAAGGGCTGCCCCCCACGGCCTTTGACCGGCCCGGCGCCTACCTGCCCTTAGTCCTGCTGCTGGGCCTGCTTTGTATGGGCCTGGCCGTCGGCATCGCAGCGGGCGCCTTCCTGCGCGCCTTGCCCTTGGCCAACAGCCAAGAGTATGCTTACCCGGGGGCCATTTTCTTCTTTCTGGGGCTGAGCCTGGTCGTGGGCTACCAAGTCCTCAAAACTCTGCCGCCGCGCACGTAGCCCAAGCCCACTGCCTTCTTCTTTCCTGCTCTACCCCCTACCCATGAAACACACGTGGCGCTGCTACTTATTGCTGTTCTGCTTCCTCGGGCAAGCCCATGTGGGCCTAGCCCAACAGTTTGCCCCGGCGTGGGACTCGCTCTTGACGAGGCAATTTCCGGCCGCTGGCCCGGGTGCAACGGTCCTGGTGGCGCAAGCGGGCCAGGTGCTGTACCGCCGCGCCTTTGGGCAGGCTGATTTGGAACGGCACGTGGCGATGACGCCCGATTACCGATTCCGACTGGGCTCGCTGACCAAACAGTTTACCGCCTGTGCCATCCTCAAACTGGCCGAAGAAGGCAAACTCTCGGTACACGATGAGCTGACCCGCTACCTGCCCGACTACCCCACCGAAGGGCACTCGCTCACCATCGAGCAGGTGTTGACGCACACGGCCGGTATTCCCGACTACACGCACCAGCCGACGTTCACTCCCCAATTTCAGCGGCAGGACCTGACTCCTCGGCAACTTTTCACCCTTATCGCCGCCCAGCCGTTGGATTTTGTGCCTGGGCAAGTCTTTCGCTACAGCAACTCGGGCTACGTGCTACTGGGCTACCTCATCGAGGTCGTATCCGGCAAATCGTACGAGCGCTACCTGCAGGACACCTTTTTCACGCCCTTGGGCATGACCCATACCTGCTATGACCACCCGGAACAAGTAATTCCCGAGCGGGCGGCGGGCTATCAGCCCGGGCCAGCCGGGTACGAGAACGCGGCCGCGCTAAGCATGAGCCTGCCGTACGCGGCCGGCTCGCTGTTGACCAACGGGGACGATTTGTTGCGCTGGTACGAAGCCCTGCGCCAGGGCCGGGTCGTGGGCGCCGCGAGCTTAGCCCAAGCCCAACGACCGTGTCGCTTGGCCAACGGGAGCTATACGGCGTACGGCTATGGATGGGAGCTGGGCTCGCTGCAAGGTAGTCCGGTCGTCAAACACGTCGGCCGCATTAATGGCTTTCTCACCTACGTGCTCTATCTGCCGCAACAGCAGCTGTTTGTTAGCTTGTTAACCAATTGCAACCCGGCGCCGGACCCCGAGCGGACGGCATTCCTGCTCGCCGCCCAGGCCATAGGCAAGCCTTATCCCCAAGCTGCGCTCCCCCTCACGGCGCGGCAGCAGCAACGCTACGTGGGGATTTACCAAGCTGACGGGGCGGGCCAGCGCAAGATTAGCTGGGAGCTTGGTCAACTACTTTTCATGCCGAGCGGGGGCGACAAAGCGCCGCTGCTGGCGTATGCGCCAGATAAATTCTACGAGGCGCAGACGTTGACGCTGCTCGCCATCAACCGCGATAACAAGGGCATTATCACCGGGTTTGCCGCCACCAGCCCCACAGGTACCACTACCTGGCACCGGACGCAGGAGCGCTTGTTTAACCCGCCCGCTATCCAGGTACCTGCCGCCACCCTGGACCGCTACGTGGGCCACTACCAATTCACCCCGGACTTTATTCTCGCCGTTCGGCGCGAGGGCCTGACGCTGTACGGAGAAGCGTTCGGCCGCAAGGTGGAGCTGGTTCCTTACCAAACCGGAAAGTTCTTTGCGCGCACGGTGGATTTGCACCTGCTGTTTCAAGTGGCTAAAACGGGGCACATCACCAGCCTGACCAAGGTTCAGAACGGCGAGCAACAAGCTAAACGACTGGACTAAAGCGATGCGCGATATACTGTCCCGAGCACCCGGCTACTTCCATTCAGTACTAGCAGAGAGTTGAAAAGTCTGCTGTGGCAGGAGGCAAGCAGCTAGCAAAATGTGATGTCAGCTGGGTCCTCTTTCTGCCTCTGTCAGTAATCCGCCCGGCCAGTAGGCGAATGAATTACTGGCTCACCTCACGGTTGCGCAGCAGAAGTTGCGAAAAGTCATCCTGCGGGACGTAAATAAGTTCCGAGTCGTCAACGGCCACGGCCGAGTTGCGGTGCGGCGTGCCTTCCAGCAAGGTGAGGTAGCCGAAAAACTCGCCAGGGCCATAGAGGCCCGTTATTAATTTCTTGCTACCTGCGGTAATTTTCAGGATTTTGATGCGCCCGGTCTGCACGAAGTATACCCGCGTGACTTCATCGCCTTCAAAGACTACTTCCCTATTTTGGCTCGAGTCAGCACTAAAAAAAATAACGGAAAACTTGAGAATGACGAATTTTAATTCTACGTTTGTAGAAACAAATCTACACACATAGAATGAAGCTCTCAGCCACTGAGGAAATCTTGATGCAGTACCTCTGGACGCGTGAGCGAGCCTTCATGAAGGAATTGCTTGACGCGTATCCGGCACCTAAACCGGCCGCCACTACAGTAGCTACGCTGCTCAAACGCATGACCGACAAGGGCCTAGTTGGCTATCAAGAGTACGGTAATTCCCGGCAGTACTACCCCTTGGTCAGCCGGCAGGCCTACTTTACTACCCATGTCAAGGGGTTGATTAAAAACTTTTTCAACGACTCAGCGGCCCAGTTTGCTTCCTTTTTCACCACGCAAACCGACTTATCCGAGGCGGAACTGGAAGCCTTAAAGAAAATCATTGAGCAGCAACTCGCTACCAAGAAGCCATGATCGCGTATTTGCTCGAAACCAGTGGGTGCTTACTGCTAGCTCTCAGCTTTTATAAGCTCGTGCTCGAAGCCGAGCGGGTGCCTCGTTTCAAGCGGTTTTATCTACTCGGTAGCCTGCTGGTTTCCGCGCTCCTCCCCTTGCTATCGCTAGAGGTGGACTACATGGCCATGGCCCCTACGTCCTCCGTTACTTACCAGCCTGTACAAAATTCTCTTACTTCCGGGTCGCCTAGTTCAACTGCCGTTTTCCAACGACCTTCCGTAGACGTTTTCCAGTGCGTTAGACTACTTTATGGCTTCGTGACCCTGCTGCTAGTGAGTCGCTTCTGCCACAATCTACGGCGCCTGACCCGTCAGATTGCCTCCTACCCGCACCACTCCTTTCACGGGGCCACGCTCGTCGAGCTTCCCACGCAAGGGTTGCCTTACACGTTTTTGCACTATCTGTTTGTGTCCGACACGGCTTATCACCAGGGGCACCTGGAAGCAGAAGTGCTCACGCACGAACTGGCCCATATTCGACAGTACCATTCGCTTGATATCCTGCTGCTGGAAGTGCTGCTCTGCATCGGGTGGTTTAATCCGCTGCTGTATTGGCTAAAGCGAGCAGTACAGCTCAATCACGAATTTCTCGCCGACGAGGCCGTCAATCAGCAGTACCAAAATGTGCCGCAGTACCAGCACCTTCTACTCAGTAAGCTAACGGGTAGCCCCCAGCTAGCTTTGACTAGTGCTTTAATCTTTCGTACCACCAAACAACGGTTGCTTATGATGACTACGCACACTTCCCGCCCGAAGCAGTGGCTACTGGGCGGTAGCACCGCCGGCTTGCTAGCTACGCTGACTGTCTTGTTCGGGACGACGGCGGCCCAAATGCCGGCTCCAGTCGACACTGCGGTGCGGCCAAAAGGTGTCTCACAAGGGCCAGCTAGCAGCGTATCTGCTTCCGAGGCCGAACAAGTGGTGAAACGCTACGGCAACTGTGTGGTAACGCTACCGAGCGGCCAGCAAAAACGGTATAAGGATCTCTCGGTCGCTGAAAAAAAGGTAGTCTTCTACCTGCCCCTGCCTCCTCGCCGCACCCCCACCACGTACCAATGGGCGGCGTGGCACAACCCCCGCCAGTTTGGCATCTGGGTTGATGGCAAACGGCTGCGCGGTCCCGCCCTGCAAGCCTACCAGCGCACGGATATCGTGGAGTTCTCCGGCAGTTATGTACATAAGAATGCCCGGCAGCCGGAAGGCTACGCCTACCAACTAGATTTGACCACAGAACAAGGCTACCAAGCACTGGTAAAGGAGCATGAGACCTCGCCTTTTGTGGTGGTCTCTTACTTACCCCATCCAAAAGCTACCTCCGCTCGGGGGAAGTAAAGAGAGCTATAGGTAGACTTTGAAAGATAGACAGGATTCTTAAGCTGACCTGGGTAGCGCAATTTCAGCTGACCAGTTGGGATATAGCTGATTCTATCCTTTAGTTCAGTTCGCGGGCAATCGGATACTGCAACCAGTAGGGGTGACCCGGCCCCGCGCGCTCGTAGAACCAGGCGAGTCGCGCGTTCGGATCGGCGGCAAAGGCGGGCTCGGCGCGTAGCTTAGCTTCGAACGTCGCCTTCAGCGCCGGGTCGGTCGCCAGTAAGCGCTCCCCCAACGCGGCAAGCACAAAGGCATCCGTGCTGGGTGCTGGGGCCAGCATTTCGGGGAAGAACCCCCAGGCCAGAAACGAATCCTGGCTTTCTGGCTCCAGCAGCGCAGCCGCCAGCAGCCCGTTCGGCTGGTCGGCTGGTACGCGCACACTGCCTGCGGGCAGTAGCTGCTCGCCGACCGCATGCACGAAAGTGGCCGTCATTGGCACGCGCCCTTCGTTGGGCTGCAACAGCTTGGGCTCGACGAGCCGCACCTGATCGAGCTGTAGCGTCTGCGGCGTCTCAATCGTCTCGAACGCAATGCCGTGCAGACGCAACCGATCAAGCACCTCTGCTTGGGCCGCGGGCACCCACCAAGCTTTGGGCAACCGGACCGACTCGGTCGGCTGCTGCCCGATGATGGGCATGCGGAAAGTGATAGGGCGGCCGAGCCAGCGCTGCTCTAGCCGACCCGAGGCCGGCGACAAATACGTGTCGAAGGCTACCCCCTTAAACCGCTCGACCCAGCCGATGGGCTGCGGCGTGGGCGCCCAGCGTGTGAGCAAGTCGGAGGGCCGGCTCGCACGGTCCGTCGCCTTGGCCGCGGCGATGCGGTCGGCATCAGTCGCGGCAATCTTCAGCGCGGCTTCCAGCAGCACATAAGTGCCGAGCACGCGCTGTCGATATGGCTTGAGCATGTGGTTTTCGACCAACACAGTTGGCACGCTGATAAAATCGCCGTAGCCAGTGGAGTAACGGGGCCCCTCCGGGCTGTAGCGAATGCCCTTGGTCGGCTCGCGCGTGTCAATCGGGCTGGGATAAATTGTGGGGGTATGCCCCGCCTTAGTTAGGGCCTGCGCCACGGTCGGTCCGAATCTGCCCTGCAGCCAGTCGGCCGTTGCCCGGTGGCGCGCATAGGTGCCCCAGCCTGCGTAGGTGAAGGTCACGTCATATTGCATGTCGAAGCCTTCGCTGACGTGACAATCGACGTAGAGCAGCGGGTCCAACTCGCGCAGCAGCCCAATCATGGCCCGCGTTTCAGGCGCGTCCGCCTTGCTATAGTCGCGGTTCAGGTTGATGTTGCGCGCGTTCGAATCGCGCCCCTTCTCGGCGGGTCCACGCAGGTGGGGGTAGTTCCACGCGCTCAACTGCTCATGGCCATCGATGTTGTAAATCGGCACAAACACGAGGTCAACGCGGTCGAGCAAGTGGTCCTTGCCGCGTAGGGCAATATCGCGCAGCAGCATCAGCCCGGCATCTTTGCCATCTATTTCGCCCGAGTGGATGCCTGCCTGCACCAGCACGACTGGCTTGGTAGCGCCGCCCTTGCTAGCGCGCACGTACAATAGGTCGCGGCCTTCCCCCGTACGCCCAAAGCTGTGGATGGTTAGCAAGGGCGAGGCGGCCGCGAGCCGTTCTAGCCAAGTTTTGACCTCGGCGTAGCGTGGCGTCGTCTTAAAATCGGCCGCTTCGGCTGGCGTAATCCACTTATCGTCTGGCTTGACAATCAACCGTTCGCTGTGCCCAGACCACGGCAGGGTAGGAGGTAAGTCTAAGATATTCTGTGCTAGCACATTTGTAAAACCTAAGCATATCAGCCCCGCAACCAGTGCCGTCGTGCGACAAAGGGTAGAAGTCATTGCGAATCGCTCAAACATAATAGAAACGTCTACCCAAGCGCATATTTAGCAAGCAGGTAGCCCAAAATAAAATGAGTCAGAAAGAAGCACGCGGAGTCCCTAAGCTCCATTCGCGTTATAGTTGACAGCTAGCACCTAGCCACCTTAAGTAAGATAGCGCCCTACTGCGTTTTAATGCTTAGGCCCTTAATGGTCAGGCAGCTTCCCTAGTCGAGTACTGCTGCACACCGACTGGAGGAAGCTCTGGATGAGCAGCAATAGCTCGATGGAGTCCTTGTTGTAGGCTACAATCTCAGTACAGTGAGGGTGATAATCGAAGCTATGGTGCACGTCCACGCCCATGGACCCTAGCTGATGTTACTGTGCGGAGAAAGAACGAGAACGCCTACCCCCTTCAGGACGCTGTACTAGTCTATTTACTTGCCCGTAAGCCGACGTCATGACCCTGAAAGATGGCGTGATACTACTTATGCAAGAGGGCACCTCCTAGCCGGGAGGCGCCCTCTTGGTGCCAGGGTCAAAAAGTATATTTACTTGGTAAGTGGCGTTGCTTATTTCTTCAGCAAAGCGGCGTGGTCTTCCTCAATTTTCTTGTGGTCGGCTACGAGCTTCTGGTGCTCGTCCTGCATTTTCTGGTCCTCGGCCTTCATTTGGTTGTGGTCCGTCTGCATTTGAGCGTCGGTTATGCCGCCGCCGGCGTGCTTTTGCTCTAGCTCGGCATGGCGCTTCAGCACCTCGTCGTGCATAGTTACAACCTCCTTATGGCGGGTAATGATGTCAGCGTGGCGCTTTTCGAGGGTAGCAAAGGCGGGCGTGGTGGTTTTGCCGGCCGCTTTAGCCGCAGCTACTTCTTGCTGATGGTCGGCTTCCATTATTGAGTCGGCGGCGGCCATGGTGCGGTGGTCTTCCTCCATTTTCTGGTGGTCAGCCACGAGCTGCGTGTGAGCGGGAGTGGCCATTTTGCCGGTCGTGTCGGCAGCTAGCGCAGTGGAGGCTTCAGTAGTTGAAGCCGTTGTGTCAGCAGCCTTGTCACCGCCGCAGCTAGCGAGCGAGACAGTAAGCGCAACAAGGGCGAGAAACGTAATTTTTTTCATGGGGTAGGGGGCAAAAAATATTTGAATCAATGATGCAAATGTTGTTCATAAAATTTTTATCAATCATTCACTAATACCAATTTTATGGTAAAAAAGCTAATAATTTGGCACTAAAACGCTGAAATTAATTAAATTATGCAATGCAACATAGTTTTATTAATAGACGATACAGCGACACTTTTACTTAGGTGGTATTTTAAGATGACGCTAGCCTAGCGGACACTTGATGAGTAGCTCGCAGCGTTTAGGCGAGTTAAGGAATCAAAGCAAAAGAGAAGAGCCAGCAGGAGGCTGCGTCTGCTAGCCCCCGCTGGCTACGCGGTAAATACTATTATTCCGAATGCCACTGGAAAACAATAGCTTATCGCGCTTGCATCATGGATAAACATCTCATGCGCAACTAGCTGTTACTATTATTGGGCTAGACATTCGGCCCGCAGCGGGTCGGCCGCTTCGCGAGCCAAGCAGCGGCGGCAGTGCCGCAAGTTGAGCAAGTGCGTGCCAATTAGGCCGACTGACACTGCGTACTGCGCGTATTCCAGCAGCGGGTAGCGTTCAGCTAGAAGCACTGTGGCAGCAAATAGCGCCAGCCCAAGCCACAGCGCCCCGCGCAGTCTCCAGCTAGAGAGTCGCCAAGTAGCCGGTACTGCTAGCCCCACGCTCAACAGCAGGAAAATCAGGTCACCATTGTCCGTGTCCGATTGCTGGCCCCACCAAGCCAGCAGCAACGGTCCTGCCACGCAATGCACCAGGCAGAGCCCCGCACTGAGTGCGCCACCATAATCAGCTAATAGTCGGAGACGGAGGTTAGGCATTGGGATAGGTAGAAATGTGGCAAACCAGTGCGGCAACAAGTAAGGAACTCATGGATGCAACGACACTGCCAACAGCCTTTCTCTTGATTATATATTTTAAAATCAATAATTTAAAGAAAATTATTGATTTTAAAGGCAAGAAGATATTTATGTGACTTTGCTTGTTATGCATCAAAGTTGCAAAATATTTCCAATCATTACACATTTGCGCTGCTAGTTTTTCATAAACTCTTCCGTCATGCTGCGTTTGTAGGCCTCACCCTCCGCAAGAAATACCAAGGCCAGGTGGCCCTGCATAGCCTCAACCTAATGCTGCGCGAAGGCAAGGTTTTCTGCCTGCTTGGCTAGAATGTGGCGGGCAGAACCACGACCCTGAACCTGCTGCTAAGCTTTGTGGCACCTACCGCCGGCCGGGCAGAATTAAACGGGGTGCACCTGCACGTCCCCGACACCCACCGCTTCGCGGCATACATTCTGGAGGTAGTGCTGCTCTACGCTACGGCGAGCTAACGGGACTCGAAAACTATGCTACTTCAGCTGCCTGGCCGGGGAGTGCTACCTACCTGGGCTGGCTGCATTCTTGCTCGAAGCGTGGGCTGCCCGCGGCCGACTAAAGCGCGGCTAAGGCAAGGGCATGCGCCAGAAGGTAGGAATCGCCGTTACGCTGGCCGAGCACACCGATGTGCTATTAATAGACGAACCCACTCGCGGCCTCGGCCCCAAGACCACGGGTGTCAGCTGGTCTGACTGCTTCGCACACTGTCAGCTTAGTGGCTGAGGACAGCGTAACGACGAGCGTGAATAGACATGCGGAACGTGACTACAGAGCATCCACTTGCTAAAGTCAACTTCTGCCTCGGTCATGCAACGCTTGACAATTGCGCCTATATTTGCAACACCGGTGCAACCACTAGCCGGTTATCCGCGTTTTTGAGGCCTTAGCTCTGCTGCCGTGTTGCGACTTCCGTTGCGTTCCTACCTCGCTTTCCTCCTGCTGCTCTGCCTCACGCGGACGCTGTTGCCGGAGGCGTGGGTACTAGCGCTGCACGCCCACGAGCACACTACTGAAGAGCCAAGACTACTACCCCAGGGCAAGCGCTTGGCTGGCAAATCTCTGTTGACGCCCAAGCACACGCACTGCCAAATTGAGCAGTTCTACAACGTGCCGTTTCAGGCCGCGCCAGCGGTAGCGATGCCGCTACCCAAGCTGCTGGCCAGCTACCGGCCCTTGGCCGTACCCACTACCCTGGCTAGCTCGGCTACCGAGCTGCGGCGCACGGCGCTGCGTGGCCCCCCGCTGAGCTAGGAGTATTTCATCTAGTTGAAATTTTCTGGTCGCTGTAGTGGGCCGGTGCTGCTGTGGGCGCACCGGACGCGACCCCATTGGCTGCCTACGGGCAGCGCAATCCCTTCATTTTCTTGCAACTACGTAGTTCACAAAGCCGTGCGTCAGCTTTGCGGCTGCTGGTGATGCTGGTCGTGCTCCTGGGTGGGCAGCCGTGGTGTGCAGTGGCCCAAGGGGCGGCTGCCGAGCCGGGCTGCGCATTATCGCTAGCCGGGCGCATCACTGACCAGCGCACCGGCGAACCGCTGCCGGGGGCCGTGCTGCGCCTGGCCGAAACCAGCGCTGCCGAAGCCGCCGACCCCGATGGGCATTATCATTTTCATCAGCTGTGCGCGGGGCAATACCACGTGAATGCCAGCTTCGTAGGCTACGCCGAGCAGGTGCTAGTAGTGGATTTACGCGGCTCGCTCGCCAAGGACATCAAGCTAAAACCTGACTCTAAGCAGCTTGGGGAGGTGCGGGTGGCGGGCGAAAAGCAAACCGTGCCGCTCGTCAGCCAGAGCCAAACTACCCTCGGCGGGCAAGCCTTGCAGCAAACTCGCGGCTTGAACCTAGCCGAATCACTGAAAGGCATTACGGGCGTGTACAGCATCCAGACGGGCCCCACGATTGCCAAGCCTGTCATCCACGGCCTGTATGGCAATAGAGTGCTGATACTCAACAACGGCGTGCGGCAGGAAGGCCAGCAGTGGGCCCTCGACCACGCACCCGAAATCGACCCCTTTACCGCTACTCGCCTCACCGTGGTTAAGGGAGCGGCCAGTATCCGCTATGGGGCCGACGCCATCGGCGGGGTAGTGCTGGTAGAGCCCGCCGCCCTGCCCGATACGGCCGGCGTGAGCGGTGAGATGAACCTGGTGGGTATGACCAACGGCCGTCTAGGGGCCGCTTCGGCCTTCGTGCAGGGTGCCGTGCCGGCCGATACGGCGCGGAGCGGCCGGCACGGGCTGGGGCTACTACACGGCCTCAGCTACCGGGTGCAGGGCACGCTGCGGCGGGGCGGCAACACGCGCTCGGCTACTTACTACCTCGCCAACACTGGCTTAGAAGAGCGCAACTACTCGCTGGCCCTAGGCTACCACCGGGGCATCGTGAATACGGAGCTGTTCTTCAGCCGCTTCGATACCAAAATCGGCATCTTCGCAGGTTCGGAAATGGGCTCGGTCAATGACCTGCTGGCGGCTATTGCCCGCGACCGGCCACTCACGGCCGACCAATTTACCTACGACGTTAACCGGTCCTACCAGGCCGTGGTGCACCAGTTATTCAAGGCCAAAACTACGGTAGCGCTGCCGGGCGATAACCGGGTGGAGGCCACCTTCGCCCGCCAAACCGACGCCCGCTCGGAGTATGGTAGCCAGTTGCCCTTTAACCCGGCGCTGGGCGATGTGCCCGACCTGTTTTTGAGCCTCACCACCCATACGCTCGACGTGGCGTACGTGACGTCGGCCGCCCAGCCTTGGTCGCTGACGACCGGGGTAAGCGGGATGACGCAGGCTAACATTCGGCAGTACCAATACCTGATTCCCAACTTCCGCAACTATGGTGCGGGAGCCTACGTGCTGGGCAAGCACCGCGGCGAGCGCCTGACCCTGGAGGGCGGCCTGCGCTACGACTACCGCTGGCTGCGCGCCTTTTTGACCGACGTCACGACCGGGCGCATCATTCAGCCCACTACCGTGTACCAAGCCGTGACGGGTACCCTAGGTGGCCTGCTCGACCTCGGGCACGGCCTGAGCCTGACCGCCAACCTAGCCACCGCCTGGCGCCCGCCCAACGTGAACGAGCTGTACTCGGCCGGAGTGCACCAGAGTGCGGCCAGCTACGAAATTGGCAGCCCCAATCTAACTAAAGAACAAGCATATAACGCCAGCGCCAGCCTGCTCTACAGCGGCCAGAAGCTAGAGGGAGAAGTTGGCGGCTACGTCAATTATATCCGTAACTACCTGTACTTGCAGCCCGCACTGCGCTACATCCGCACGGTGCGTGGGTCGTGCCCGGTGTTCGATTACACCCAGGCCAATGTACTGTTCAAGGGCTTGGATGCGCGTGTGAGCTATCGGCCCATCGAGCGGCTCACCTTCACTTCGTCGGCCTCGCTGCTGTGGGCCTACAACTACACGGCCGACGACTACCTCATCTACGCCCCGCCCAATCGCTGGCAGAACGGCCTGCGCCTGAACCTAGGCCCGGCGGCCACTTCGGGCCAATTGCGCCAGCGCTACCTAGGTATCAGCAACGTCTTCGTGGCGCACCAGGGGCGCACGCCGGCTAGTGGCGACTACGCCCCGGCCCCGGCCGCCTACAACCTGTGGGGTGCGGAGGCGGGCACCATCCTGCACGCCGGGCGGCAGGTGTTCGACCTGAGCTTGACGGCCAGCAACCTCTTTAACCGCGATTACCGCGACTACCTCAACCGCTTCCGCTACTACACCGCCGACATGGGACAGAATATCCAGTTGCGGCTGCGCGTGCCTTTTTAACTGACTTATTCCCAGCGCTCTCTCACCTTTTTTATTTCTCATTCCCCAAACCCCCACTTTATGTTTTCTACGCTAAGATTTGCCCCCAAAGCCCGCTTCTTCGCCGGAGCGGCCCTGCTAGCTACCTTAGGCCTGGCCAGCTGCAATAAAGACGAGGAAGTCGTATCGCCCTCCGTTGAGAACGAGGCCGTGACTACGATGACGCTGACGGTAACCAACGCCGTCAGTGCTACCGATACCCAGACCGCGACCTGGGAGCAGCTGCTCGATGCCCAGGGCAACCCCGTTGCGACCGGCCCCAACGTGAGCCAGGCCAAGCTGATGCTGAAGCCCAACACTACTTATAACGTGACCGTGGGCCTGTTCGACAAAACCCAGACCCCCACCTTCGACGTGGGCGCAGAGATTAAGGAGCGGGCTAATATCCACAGTTTCTTCTTCCAGCCGCTGCCCACTACGCAGCCGCTCGTCATTCCGGCTCCTACCGGCGCCGATACCTACCCGCTGCCCATCCCGACGCCCATACCCACCGGCAATCCGCTGAACCTGATGGTAAACCGCACTGACCTCGATACCAACGCTACGCCCCTACCCCTAGGTATTACCAATACGTTCGTGACCGGCGCGGCCAGCGCGGGCTATCTGCAAGTGGTGCTGCGCCACCAGCCTAACAGCAAGAACGGCACCTACGCGCCCGGCTCCACTGACTTCGACGCGGGCTTCACAGTGAAAATTCAGTAATCGGGTCTCTTTACTAGCTTACTTCTGCAATAGCATGAAATACAATATTTTGGCCTTAGCTGCTGCCCTAGCGCTGCCGGTAGCGGGCTGGGCCCAATCGTCGTCTAATAAGTCGTACATCGGCATCAACTCGGGCGCTTCGTTTGCTACCGGCAATTTTCGACACACCGAAGCCGAGAATACCGAGTCGGGCTTTGCCAAAACCGGCTTCCACGTGGCCCTCGATGGGGCGCATTTCTTTAACGGCGGCATCGTGGGCCTGGCCGGTCAAGTTGCTTTTTCGGACAACGGCCGCCTGCTCGCCGACGACCTGACCAAGCTTGGCCAGGGGTACACCGAAGCCTTTGATGTGGACGCTACGACCCTGCGCGCCACCGGCCGCTACCGCCGCCTCACGGCGCTGGTGGGCCCCACGTTCATGTTCGGCAGCGACAAAATCAAGTTTGAAGTGCGCGGCCTGGCAGGCCTTAACCAGATGCTGGGCACGCCCGAGCTAACGGTGCAGCTCGAAGACGACCCCGCTAATACTTTCACCCAGAAGAGTTCACACAGCACCACGTTCGGCTACTCAGCCGGCATCGGCCTGCACTACGCGCTCGGCGAAAAGCTGGGCCTAGTGGCCCGCTCCGACTTTATGGGCAACTCGCCCATCACCATCAAAAATGAAAACCGCAACAACTCGGTGGGCCGCTTATCAGAAAAGCAGCCCGTTACGGCTTTCACCGCCACGCTGGGTTTAGCCTTCACCCTAGGCCAATAGCTGGCGGCCTGGTAGCTACGGAGCAGCGGGGGCTACCCCGCCGCTACCTCTGACTTTTCTCTGGTTTGGTTTTGAGCAAGAAGCTTCCGCCGATGCCTATCAGTTACAGTATCTGCGAAGTATTAGCTGGGCGAACCCTACTTAGCTGGCAGTCTAGGAGAGCGAACGGCCCGCGCCCGAACCGCTCCCCCTAGTAGCAGATAAGCTACTAGGGGGAGTATTGGCAGTAGCTCCTACTCGATTGGAATTACTGCCAACACTGGCCGCTACCCTGGTGCCCTGGCGCACCCGCCTGCTGACACTAATGGGGAACGGCGCCCGTGGTTGGAACCCGAGTTAACCCTCCCGCAGCTAGCTCAACACCTGGGAATCCATGCTAATATCTTGTCGCGCATTAGCAATACAGGATGTGGCCGAAACATCAATGACTTTGTGAGCAGCTACCGGGTCGCGGAGGCGCGTCGATTGTTGGCCGATCCGCAGTTTGCGCACTACTCGCTGGTGGGTGTGGCTCTGGCCAGCGGATTCAACTCGAAATCAACGTTTAATCGCGTATTCAAGAAGCTTGCCGAGCAGGTGCCAGGCAAAGTGGGGCGGCCCAATGTGTAAGTTGGGACGCCCCAACGTGTAATATGAAGCGCTTGGCCTAGCGTGGGGAGGACTTTTGCCGTGGTCAATCCTACCGCAGTTGGTGTTCAGATTTCCCCACACCTTATGTTTCTCGTACCTGCTCGTCACTTTATCGCTTTCTTTTTCAACCCTGCTGCTGACCGTCGAAGCGACGACGCGCGCTTGGGTGCCACTTCTCAGCGGCGGTCAGCGCCTAGGCTGACGCCGCGTGCTACTGGCAAGAGTTCCCGGAGTATTGTTTGGGGTAAATGGCTACTGGGGATCGGCCTCACTAGCTGCGCTCCTCCAGCGCTGGCCCAGCAGCCGGTCCTAGCACCTTTGCACGGCACCTGGGTCGGTTCTGCCCAGTTGTTTGGGAGCCCCACGCCCCTCGTCCTTGACTTTGCCCCACTTTCGCAGCCGGGGGCCGGACGGGCCTTGCTAGCCTTGCCAACTAGCGGTTTGCATGGGATACAACTCGACACAATCCAGCTGCAGGCGGATAGCTTATGCCTACCCGCTAGCGCCCTACCGGGTACCTTGGTCCTGCACTTTACGGACGACACGCTCGGGTTGACGGGCTTTCTGCTGGCCGGTGGACAGCGCGCGGCCGTACGCCTGAGCCCGAGCACGCCGCAACGGCTGGCCCGGGTGTTACCGCGCCGGCTTCAGGACCCCGCGCCCCCTTATCCTTACCAGCAATTACCGACGCGCTTTGCGGGCGGCAGTCCAGGTGTGACCTTAGCCGGTACTATTACTACCCCACCTAGTCGCCGTGGGCCCGCCCTTGTTTTCCTCTCGGGATCTGGGCCACATAATCGCGAGGGGGAGGAATTTGGGCATAAATCTTTTTTAGTGCCCGCCGATGCGCTTACGCGGCGCGGCTTTATTGTGCTGCGCTACGATGAGCGGGGGGTTGGCACCTCCACAGGCCGGTATGCCACCGCTGGGACCGCTGATTTTGCTCGCGATGCAGCCGCAGCGGTATGGGCGCTACGCACCGATTCTCGGCTGCAGGTAGGTAAAGTCTACCTAATCGGTCATAGCCAAGGTACGCTGGAGGCCGTGCGCGTAGCCGCTCAAGACCCGACCCTGGGCGGTGTGGTCCTGCTGGGCGGAATCGGCAGGCCTAATCGGCTAAATTACCGAGACCGCACACGCGCAAACTTCCAAGACCGCTTGGCTGCTGCCAGTGCTAGCGAACGGCCGGGGGTAGAAAAGTACCTGCGCATGAATGAACGCCTCATCGAGATTGCGGCAGCTCAGCCAGATAGCGCTACTGCCTTAGCGCAGATGCGCCGCGAAGCGCCTGCCCTAGGCGTAAGCAGCGAGGAGGTGGGCTACTATGCGTCTGCGTTTCTCGATCGCACCCTGCACGACATTCTAGTGCAAGACCCTACCCCTGACTTGCGCCGCCTAAAAATACCTATCCTGGCGCTAACCGGCGAAGCTGATACCGAAACGCCGGCGGCCAGTGAACTGCCCGCGCTCCGAGAGCAAATGCGCCTCGCGGGTAACTCTCAGCTGACTACGGCGGTGATCCCGCACGTCAATCACTTCTTCCAAACGAATTTACCCGGGCAAGAAAAGTCATTGTTTGATAATCCCGAAACGTTCTCCCCGGTAGAGCTACGCTTGTTGGTGGAGTGGCTAACCAAACAAGCTGGCTTGCCGATGGTGTCGCCTCGGCCTTAGCAGTCTAATTTAGGCGCATAATCTCTCTTATTGCTCTATTGTGGCTCAAGAGGCGTACTTTTTTGGCGCTAGCATACTCTCCAATTCTACTTCGATTTAGCTGCTCAACTTATCTTAAAAGTTGTTTTACCGAATGGGATTCCAACTGAGCTAATAGGCAGAGGGCACCTGTTTCTGGATAGCACCACGAAGTGGCACCATTCGCTGAATGTTACGAACTGACTACATTCTCTGCCTCGTGATGACTTGCTCCAACTATTTCCCGAGCTTAAAGGCCTGCTTAGCTGTCCTATTCCTTTTAGCTGCCGGTTGTCTTATTCCCTTGCACGGCCAAGATTTTCCGCACCAACAGGAACTGTTCTGGCATACAAATCGCGACAAGAGCATCACTTGGGACCTAACCAAGGAAAAAAGGCTTCCTCACGACGATAATATTGAACTGTCTGGCACACAAGTTTCCGGTATCATCCGCTATGAGGTCAACCAGGCAAAGCAACTGCACGTTACCCGCGACATTATCTTCCCCCAACTACGCAAGTACACTACCTCAGCAGAGTCTCCGTACCGGGCTTATCTACGCACGGCCTACCCCGATGATATTTTGCCCGTCCTTACCCTGTCGGACAAGAAGTATGAAGTCGGCGAGTTAGATTCCGTCCGGATAAATGGCAAAATCAGCTTTTATTTCAAGGCAAGTGACGGCCTCACCGTGGTTCGATCTTTCTTCCCCTCTATGCATGACCGGTGCCTAGTGGAAAAGTGGACCTTGTCGAATACTGGCAAGACGCTCTGCACGGTAGGCATTGGGGCCACCGAACTCAAGCAGGAAGAGGCTGGCTGGAAGGGAACGTACCACCGCCGGATCTTCACCGATGCCCAGCGTAATGTCACCTTAAAACCTAAGGAGCACTATGACTTTGGCGTCTACTTTCTCGCCACACTCAATGACGAGGTAGCGCCCGCCGTTACCGTGGCCGCGATTGAGCGCAGCCGCGATACGTTCTTGGACAGCATCGCCACCAATCTGCAACTGCACTCGCCGGATCAGGTTCTCAACACGCTGTTCTACTTCTCCAAGATTCGGGCTGCGGAAAGCATCTTCCGCTCTCGCTATGGGCTGGTCCATTCTCCGGGCGGTGGCAATTATTACGTAGGAATCTGGGCTAATGACCAAGCTGAATATAGTGGCCCCTTCTTTCCGTATCTGGGATACCAAACCGGCACACAGGCCGCCATGAATGCCTACCGCATTTTTCAGCACAACCTGCCGAAAGATGGCGGAAAGATCTGGGCTTCGTTTGAAATGGATGTGACCTTTCCATTTGGGGAACGCGATCGCGGCGACGCGGCCATGATTGCGTTTGGGGTCACACATTTTCTTCTCGCTTCCGGCGACCAGAAAAAAAGTAAAGAGTTATGGCCCCTGATCACGTGGTGCCTGGACTACTGTCGTAAACGGACTACTGCGGCGGGCGTTGTAGCGTCGGAAAGTGATGAGTTAGAAGGCCGTTTTCCGGCTGGCTCGGCCAATCTTTCCACCTCGTGCTTATACTATGGTGCACTAATACAAGCAGCTCGGTTAGCTAGGGCCATGCACCAGCCAGTTGGCCTGAGCGCGACCTATCAACAACGGGCGAAGCTATTAGCAAAGGCAATTGATACGTATTTCGGGGCGGAGATAGCGGGTCTGCACACGTACAAGTATTATAAAGAGAATACCACGTTAAGAAGCTGGATCTGCCTGCCCTTGGTTGTTGGCTTAACCCAGCGCAAAGCTGGCACGCTGGATCCCTTATTCGATAACTTATGGTCGGCTAATGGCGTGCTGACTGAGCTTAAGCCAGGCACTGGTTCCCCGCAAGTTTTTTGGGACCGCGGCAGTTTGTATGCGTTTAGAGGCGCATTTAAAGCGGGCGCGTCCGATCGGGCCTTAGATCGTTTAACTTCTTACTCCACCACGCGCTTAACCGGTTTTCGGGTACACTATGCCGTGGAAGCCTGGCCGGAGAATGGTATGGCGCACCTCTCGGCCGAAAGTGCCTTGTATTGCCGAATATTCACCGAAGGGATGTTGGGTCTCGAACCAACTGGGTTTCACTCCTTCACCTTACGTCCCCAGTTGCCAACTAAATGGGACTACTTGACTATCAGCAATATAAAGGCATTTAACACGTCCTTCGATATTGATCTACGTAGAAGCAATAATAAACTTGAGCTAAGAGTTGTCCAACAGGGCAAGGTAATAGTACAACGGACGCTTAAGAGCAATGCTACGGTGGAGGTCCGGTTGAAATAACCCTCTTTGCGCGAGTATACAGCGGCAGAGCATACTTGTTACACAAATTGGCTCTTCTAGTCAACTGACTGTAGCAGCTTATAACGTTTCAAGAGCTTCCTTCAGTAAACCGCTTGGAATTAGGGTGGAGCGTTCTTGGCATGTAACGGTGAGAGCCTAACAGTTGCCGGTAGCGCCTAGACGGAGCTAGGTCAACTTCGCACGTCTCCTTTTCGTTGGAATCGGCCTACCCGCGCCACTTCCCATGCTCAAGCTAGCAAAGATTAATTGGTTACGCATTACCTTAGCCTGGGGACTCTTCTCCCTCTTCATGATGGGGGTGGTGTGCGCGCAGGCCCTGTCGGGAGCAGGCCCGGTGCCGTGGCGCACGGTCGTGCTGGCTCCACTCGTGTATGGCCTGATCTGGCTGTTGCTTACCCCCGTGGTCTTCTGGCTGGCAGCCAGCTTCAATCTCACGGCTGGGCCACGCGGTCGCTTAGTTGCCCTGCTGGTGCATGCCGGTGCCAGCGTGGGGCTGACCGTCTTGTTTCGAATGCTCTACCTCACGGGGCTCGTGCTCGTGGGAACCCCGGGTATCGTGCTTTCGTGGGCCTCGATCGTAGCCGGCGTAACGTGTGGCTCGCCGTTTACTGGATGCTGCTCTGCGTAGCCTATGCCCTTGACTTTTATGCCCGCTACCACCGCCGTAATCTGGACGCAGCCCACCTGGAAATGCAGTTGCTGCAGGCCCAGCTTCAGGCATTGAAAATGCAGCTGCAACCCCATTTTCTATTTAACACTCTTAACGCCATTGCTACCTTGATTGACGACGAGCCGCGCACGGCTCAGCGCATGACAGCCAAGCTGGGAGAATTCTTGCGCTTAGTGCTCGATAACACTGACGAACACCAGGTGACCTTAGCTCAAGAACTGCACTTTGCCCAGCTCTACTTGGAAATGGAGCAACTCCGCTTTTCGGACCGCCTTACCATTACCTATCAATTGGCCCCCGATACGCTCCCGGCTTTGGTGCCGAACCTGCTGCTACAACCCCTAATTGAGAACGCCGTCAAGCACGGGCTAGCGGGCGACTCGGAAGCGGGTGCCATTCATATCCAGGCCGACCGGCAGCAGGAGCGACTCGTGCTGCAAGTGCGGGATAACGGCCGCGGAGCTGACCACCAATTGGACGTGCGCGGCATCGGCCTGCGTAACAGCGAGGAGCGCTTACGTGCGCTCTATGGGGCGCACTTTGCTCTGGCCATCGACACCGCCCCGCAGCAGGGCTTTGCCGTGCGCATTGAACTACCCTTTACGCCCGCCTCCTAAGCCTACCCAACGCCCTGTGGAGCCCATCCGAACTCTGATTGTAGATGATGAGCCCTTGGCTCGCCGCCGCATTGCCCAGCTGCTGGCACACGCCCCAAGGTTTGTGCTGGCGGGGGAATGCCGCAACGGGGCAGAAGCCCTGGCGCGGCTCACGGGCGCGGCCCCGGCCGTCGATTTGGTCTTCTTGGACGTGCAAATGCCGGACCTCAGTGGCTTGCAGGTGCTGCAGCAGGTACCGGCGCAGCAGGTGCCGCTGGTCGTGTTTGTGACGGCCTATGACCGCTACACCCTGCAAGCCTTCGAGGCCCACGCCGTCGATTACCTGCTTAAGCCCCTCGACCCGGATCGTTTCAGCCGGTGCTTGGCGCACGTGCAGCACCTCGTACAGCAGCGCATGCCCGAGCACCTGCCCCAGCAGCTCCAGGCCTTGTTACGCGCTGTGACGCCAGCCCCACCAATTGCCCTACCCCCCCCGCCAGCCCCGGCATTGCCGGATCGATTGCTCGTCAAGGAGAATGGCCGCCTATACTTCGTGGCCCTCGCGCAGGTGCAGTATCTGGCGGCCCAGGGCAACTACGTAGCGGTCCATACCCAGGGGCAAGTGCACTCGCTGCGCACGACGCTGAGCCAACTGAAGGGCCAGCTTGATCCCACCCACTTCCTCCAAATCCATCGCGCCCTGATTGTGAACAGTGCCTTTATCAAGGAACTGCGGCCCTGGGCACACGGCGAGTACCTGCTCACGCTGCACGATGAGACCCACCTGACTTCCTCGCGCAGCTACAGCGAGCACCTGTAGCGCTTTCTGCAACGCTTTGCCCAATAACACACGAAGCCTGCTGCTGATACGATGCGGCTAGTGAGGCGGCTTTTAGTGCCATTCATCCCCGAAAGTGGCCATTCCATCCCAGCAAGTCTGGGCCCATTGGTCAGCAGCCGTATTGTCGGTTGAGTGAATCCTTGCTCCCGCTTTACTTTCCTATGAACCCTACTTCCCCTACCCGCCTGGGGTGGCTCAATCGGCCACTGGCATCCTGTTTCCTCTTTGCCTTAACGCTGGCTTTCACCGCTTGTGACAAGGATAACACGTCCCCCACCACCACCATTCGCCCCAAAGGCCCTACCCCCTCCTGGGGCCCAACGATCAAGCCCGAGATGCAGACTGTCATCGAGGCGCTGGATAGCTTGAGCAAAGGGGTGCCGCTCAACACACTTACGCCCCAACAGGCCCGCTTGGCTCCCTCGGCCACGGATGCGGCCATGGCTGTGATGCGCAACTTCCACATCGTGCAGCCTACCCCTCAGGTAGATACTACCGGGCAATCGATTCCCGTTGCCGGGGGCACGATTCGGGTGCGCATTTACACGCCTAAGCAGGCCACAGCGGCGATGCCGGGGATTGTGTACTACCAAGGGGGTGGCTGGGTGATTGCTAACCTGAACACGTACGACCCGTCTGCCCGGGCGCTCTCTGAGCAAACGGGAGCGGTGGTAGTGTCCGTGCAGTACCGCAAAGCGCCCGAGTTTAAGTTTCCCACCGCCCACAATGACGCCTTTGCCGCCTATCGCTGGGTGCGCGACAACGCGAGCACGCTGAAAATAAATGCCCAACGCATCGCCGTAGCCGGGGAAAGTGCCGGGGGCAACTTGGCGGCTGCCGTATGTATGATGGCTAAAACGGCCAACGTGCCCTTGCCCGTGCACCAGCTGCTGGTCTACCCGATCGCCCGCTACGATATGAACACGCTGTCCTACACGCAGTATGCCGACGCCAAGCCTCTAAGCAAGCCTTTGATGCAGTGGTTTTTTGATAAGTACCTCACCTCGCCGGCGGACGGGGCTACCCCCCTTATCTCGCTGGTAAATGCCTCGACTACTTCGCTGCAGGGACTACCTCCCGCGACGGTCATCAACGCCGAAATCGACCCACTGCAAAGTGAAGGGCAGGAGTATGCAGCCAAGCTTCAGGCTGCGGGCATACCAGTGACGGCGAAAGTATACGGAGGAGTGACGCACGAATTCTTCGGCATGGCCGCCGTTGTGCCCCAAGCCAAAGAGGCTCAAGCGCTCGCCGCTGGCGAACTGAAAAAGAGTTTCCAGTAAGCAGCCTCACTCGCCTAGGCTAATACAGAGCCCAGCCAGGTAGGGGCCGCCAGTGCGCCGCATGCCTCCGCTGCTTGACCACTGTAGCCAAAGAAATTGCTTACCAGCCACTAATAGTTAAGGCCAGCAAGGTATTCCTTGCTGGCCTTAACTATTAGTGGCTGGTAGCCAACTAGTGCTGAGTTTCACCCTATTGGACCACGCGTTGTCTGTTTGCGAGCCAGATTTAGTCGCTAATAACCTCAAGTTGGGTGTTGGGTTGGGTGCCGCGACTATTCTAACTCCGGGCGGCGGATTAGCGAACTCACTTTACAGAGTTAAGTACTGATTTTTAGTGCTGTATAATCGGTAATAATGCAGTAGCAGGACGTGCGCCTTCTTCTCTACCAGCTCGTGCAGCAGCACTGCGCCAGCCAAGTTTACCAGAAACGCCAGCGGCGCAACGCGCCAATCGTGCGGGCTCAATTGGCCCGATCTAATAAGTGGGTCCAGTAGGAAAACCAGTGGGTGCTGGGCAATGTAGAAGCTGTAGCTAATGCGGCCTAAGTACTCCATAGGCCGGCTGCCTACCCACTTGAATAACGGGCTTTGCTTAGGCTGGGCTAGCACGTTCAATAGCACAAGTAGGGTAGGTACTACCAGCCAGTTGTGCACGAGCGTGCCCGATAGCAGCGGGCCGAAAACGGAGAGGTAACTCACCGTCAGAAAACTTAGCGCCACTGCCAGCCAAGCGGGCGCCTGCCACCGAAAACGGAAAAGCAACAACCCACCCAACATGCCAGCCAGGAACTCGGGGAAGCGGCTCGGGGGGAAAGAGTATACCAGCTGATAATGCAGGGATTGGGGGCGCAGCAATTGTAGCGCTCCCAAGGCAGTACTAAACAGAATACTGAGGGCTAACAACCAAATCAGTGTGCTAGGCCGGCGAATGCGCAGCAGTAAAGGCAGCACAAAGGGAAATAGCAGGTAGAAAAACACCTCGTTGGCCACCGACCAAGTTCCCATGTCGTACCACTGCATGGCCACGGAGGGAAAATAAGTTTGGAGGAAAGTAGCGCTCAGCAGCACAATGACGAGGTGAGGCAGGGTACCTTGCCAAAAGCTAATACCCAAGCACAGCAGCAGGCCGACAATAAAAACCGGGTAAATGCGCGCCAATCGCTTGAACAGAAAGGCTGCGTAGTAGCCAATACCCTTAAAAGTAGGCGAATCAAAATCGGTATAGTACCGGTACGTGAGCAAAAAACCACTCAGCACAAAGAACACCGTAACACCCAAGCGGCCTTGTTGAATAAACGCTTCCACCCGCCAGGGCAAGTAGGTGAGTGGGGTGCGCAAGGGCATGTCGAGGTGAAACACGAACACGTAGAACGCGGCCAAAAAGCGCAGACCGGTTAGCCCTCTTAGCTCTTTTTTCATGCAGCAGGGGGGGGTAGGCTTTTGATAACCTTGGCTGGAATACCCACTGCCAGGCTGTCGGGCGCCACGTCTTTGGTGACTACGCTGCCCGCTCCAATGATAGAATTGGCCCCAATCCGGATGCCTGGTAACACTACAGCGCCGGTGCCCAGCACGCAGTTGCGCCCCAGCACCACATGTCCTGATAGGTGCACGCCGGGGCTCAGTTCGCAATAATCGCCTATTACCACGTCGTGCCCAATAGTGCAGTTCAGGTTAACCAGCACGCCCTCGCCCAAGGTGATGTCGGCCGTGAGCACCGCACCGCTCATAATATTGCAGCCGGGTCCTACCGTAGTGCCAAACGCGCCAATAGTGGCCCGCGGCGAAAGCGTAGAAGCCAATACTCCCCCCGCCTGGCGCAGCTTATGGGCTAGCAGCCGGCGCGTGGCTGGGTGGCCGGTGCCCAAGGCAAAGTGCGGGTGCTGCGCCAGCCACTGCTCGGCATCAGCCAGCGTGCGTAGCACCGGAAACCGCGCGTAGAGCAGAGGTGGCAAATCGGGGGAGACATCGTCGTAAAATGCCAGCTGCACTTGGCTATCGGCCTGGCAAATGACTTCCAGCACCTCTTTGGCAAAGCCGCGGGCCCCTGCAATTAGCATAGCGAAAAATTGGGTTGAGAAAGTGGGTTCATAAGGAATTAATGGCTACTAAATGGGCCGTAAAGTGCTGGTTTTGCCACTGTACAGTGCCCGCATCTAGCCAGCCGGTGGCCAACTGTTGATTCAGGAAATCGGGCTGCCAGGTGGTGGCCTCGGCAATCTTTTTGACCTTAACTTGAAACCGGCAGTTGGTTAAATCAACCTGGTGCTTGTTGGCCCAAAAAGCCGTAAAGTTGCGGATGCTGGTTTCCAGGCGTGGCTGGTCGATGCGGCCCGACACGGTGCCGTAGGTCCACTTGAGCCACACCGCTCCGTAGAGGTAAGCGCCCGGCTGCCCGCTGGGTCGCGTGATGGGCAGGAAGTGCTCGACGCCATCGGCACCCGTATATGTAACCGCCACCAGGCGAGTGTATCCCGCAAAATGCTCATCGAGGGCAATGGGATGGTTGGTAATGCCAAAGAGGTTACGCGCCGGGCCTGCCACTTGCGCCGCTACCCGCGCCAGTCCTTGGCCTACCAGTGTCTTATCCAATCCCGACTTGCGCCGGAGCAGCGCCACCAGTGGCGTGTTGTAAGAAGCCAGGCATTGCAGCCCCACCAGCCCCACCAGCCCAGCCGCCGCGCCCGCCCGTTTGAGGTCGCGCAGCGATAGGCCTCGCAATAATTGCACTGCTTCGTCGGGGGTAGGAACGGTAGGCGCGGCGTAGCCACAAGTGTCGGCCGTGCAGCGCTCGGTGATGCGGTTGCGGGCCACCAGGCGATAGGCCGCCCACCCCAGATGGTAGGCGCCCGGCAGCCGCACTAGCCAGTACAGAACCCGTAGGTAGCCAATCGCCCGAAATACCTGCAGGTACGTATCCAGCCCTTTGTACACGTGGCCGTTGGCCCCCACGCTGTGCACATCCTGGAATAAAGCCTGCTCCGGGATGCCCTGCAACGCGGGAGTTTGGCTGGCAAACTGCTGCACGCTGCGAAAGGCAATACTTCCGCTACCCGGCAGCTGCTCAATAAGCAGGCGCGTACGGGCACACAGCGGGCAGTCGGCGTCGTAAAAAAACGTCAGGCGCACCGGCTGGGCCTGCGCCGCAAACAAGCGCCGCCAGCAGCCCGCCGGCACCATCAGCAAATACAAGCCGCCAAAGCCAATGGCAAACATCGGAAACGGAAACAGCAGCAGAATGCCCAGGTGCAGCCCCAAGCCAATGGTCATCAAAATCAGTCGGTATTTCCGCCAAGGAAATAAGAACAGAAAGAAGAACTCAAAGACCAGCGTGAGGTAGCCCAGAAACTTGACAAGGAACTCGTTATTGAGAATGAAGGAGCCATTGAGCTGGGTTTCGTAAGGCAGCGACAGGGTTTTCCACATGCCCAGGCCGGCCAGCCACATAGGAGAGGTCAGCTTGTAAAGCGTCGAATCGAGGTACACGAAAGCGATGCCGAGCACGATGGGCACGTAATACGCCAGCTGGCTGACCGTGGTGGGCGGCTGGTAGTAAAACCGGGTAGTAGAATAGCGCAGCTTGAGGCGCAGCCTATCGAGCGATAGCCGCCGGCTGAGGGGTAGGAACAGGAAGAGAAAGCTCATGCCGATATACACCGGCGTCATCATGTAGGTGTAGGTTTTCAGTGAAGAAAAAAACACCAGGCAAAACCCGTAATTCACCAATGTAGCCGGGCCCGTGAACAGCCCCAGAATAAGCAGTACCAGCGTCGCCATCCACAAAAGCAGCGGGGTAGTAAACCCAATTTCGCCCACTTCTACGAACGGAATGACGTCGAAGATAAGGTGGCGGAAGTAGAAGAGGTGCAGCACTTCGGCCAGGAGCACCGTACTGAAAACAATACGAAAAATGGCCAGCCCGGTGCCATCCACTTGCTTGTCATACACTCGCCGAAATTTTTGGTAGAAGGTAGACCGCCGGGAGGGTAGGGGGTAGGGATGCGTCATACGAATAGCAGCTTGAAGGGCAGCCGAGGCGGGGCAGCCTTCCATTTAGGTTAGGTAGCAGGGGTAGTGGCGGAGCGGCTAGGTCGGACAAAGCTGCGGGCCAGCCGTAGGCCAGCCCCAGCTAGGCTGGCCAGCCCGCCGAGCCGAAGGCCCGGCCCCAGGCGCATAGCTTGCCTTACCAAGCGACTGGCTTCGGCGGGGTAGCCGCTGTTGGCATACACATTGGCCGTAGTCAGGTACAGGTCGTAGAGGTGGCCGCGCAGTTGGGCGCGTTGGGGCGTGCCGGCGTAGTGCTGCCACAGCTGTTCATACATCCGCAAAAAGCTCAGGATGTTGAGGTGGCGCGGGGTGCCCGACCAGATGCCGCCCTGGTGAATGCGGTACACACCCATCACGTCGGGCAGCAGCTTCACCTTGCCCAGTTCGGCGTACAGCACCACCAGCGGAAAATCGATGGGCTTGACCGTGAATAGCCACGCTGGCCAGACCGGCAGCATGTTGCGCAGCACAATGGAGCCCGTACTTACCACCGTGTAGATGGGCAGCAGAAAATCACCAAACGTAAACTCGTCTTTGGCAAATGTGTGGGGCACGGCGTTGGGCCGCGAGTTGTCCTCGTACTGGTCGGCCACCGGGTGAAAGCACAGGGAGAAGTCTGGGTGCGCGTCTAGCCACGCTACCTGTTTGCGCAGTTTGTGCACATCGGTCCAGTAGTCGTCACCTTCGAGCAGTGCAATGTACTCGCCCTGGCACGCGGCCAGGCAGGCTTGAAAGTTGGCGCCCATTCCCACATTGTGCGGGTGGTACAGTGGCCGCAGCCGGTCGGGGTAGCGCTGCGCGTAGGCTTGCACTAGGTGGCGCGTACCATCGGGCGAGTAGTCTTCTCCCACGATTACCTCATAGGCAAAGTCCACGTCCTGCATCAGCACACTATCGAGGGCCTGGGCTAAAAAGCGCTCGTGGTTGTAGGCCAGTACTACTACGCTCACCTTTGGTTTTTGCGGAGCTATCGGGTGCATAGTAGCCAAGCTAAATAGTAACTGTACTGCCCACTGCTAGCCGTACCAAGCTTGCAATATGCACTGCCTGCTCGGTTGTAAGCTGCGGATAAAAGGGTAAGCAGAGTACTCGGGACGCTACATTCTCCGATACTGGGCAGGGCGCCGCCCCAGGTAGGTAGGGCAACTGGTTGAGCGACGGAAAAAAGTAGCGGCGCGTATCAATCTCGTGCTCGGCTAGCGATTCCTTCACATACAGCAACTGTCGCTCATCCTCAAATAAAACCGGGAAATAAGCGTAGTTATACTCGGTATGCGCTGGGATAAGGGGGTAGGTCAAGGGTAGGCCCGCTAGCTCGTGCCGGTAGGTAGCATACAGCTTAGCGCGCGCCTCGATAAAGCCCGCTACCCGAGGCAGCAGGCACAAGCCCATAGCTGCGTGCAACTCCGAGTTTTTACCGTTGATACCTGCCACCAAGTGCTCATCACCTACGTGGCCAAACGACTTGAGCAAGTTTACCTGTTGCGATAGCTCTCGGTTATTCAAGAATAAGCCGCCGCCTTCACCGGTGTGAAAGAGTTTGGTAGCGTGAAAGCTACAGGCCGTCAGGTCACCGTAGCTAAGCAGTGAGCGGCCCGCTACCCGCGTGCCAAAGGCGTGTGCCCCATCGTAGATAACCTTGAGCCCATACTGCTCGGCAATGGCAGCAATCTGCACCACGTCGCAGGGATAGCCATACACATGCGTGGCTAGAATAGCGGTAGTGCGTGGCGTGATGGCGGCCTCTATTTTTGCAGCATCCAGGCAAAACGTCTGCGCCTCAATATCTACGAAAACCGGCACGCAGTGCTCCCACAGGATGGCCGAAGTAGTAGCCACATACGAAAAAGGGGTCGTGATAATTTCTCCCGTTAGCTCCAGCGCCCGAATAGCCAACTGCAGGGCGATAGTACCATTAGAGGTAACGTGTACATAGGGTACCTGTAGGTACGCACTTAACTCCGCCTCCAATTGCAGTAGCAACGGGCCATTGTTGGTGAGCCTGGCCCGTTCCCAGATTCCAACTAGGTAACGAGTGTATTCTTCCAAAGGGGGTAGGAAGGGTTGCGTGACTGTGATCAAGTTATTAACAAAAAGAAGTATTTTGCGTACATATTTAGGTATTATTCCTATGATTCTCTGTTTCTTACGCGGAAATATGTATAAAGCATGAAAAACATTTCGTTGGCAAGATACGTCAGGTGCTGGGGAGGAGGAATAAAAATAATTTCATTTTATATCAATATTATTATAACAGTGCAAGATGCTTGCCAACTTATTCAGTACCTACTCTTATCACTAGCTGTGGCCCGAGGTGGTAGGCCGGCCATCATCTCCTTGGTGCAACTGCTACCTAACTTTGCTATTCGGCTGCGTGCTCAATGAAAAAAAACTGGTTAAAAAAATTATCCGCCTACCTTAGTAATCCTCACCTGCTATCGATGGCAGGTAACCTAGCTGTATCAGGGTTAAGCATCGTGTCGGTGGCCCTGCTGTTTAGAGCACTATCGGTGCGCGACATTGGCGTATGGGTACTTTTTAGCTCTACCATTGGGCTAGCCGATTCCTTTCGAGCAGGATTTCTTACTACTGCGTTTGTCCGGGCCCGCTCGGGTGCGACCCCTGCCCGCGCTGCTGAAGTAGTCGGGTCAGCTTGGGCAATCGGCCTAGTTATAACAGGCGCGCTAGGGCTACTCAACTTAGGAACTAGCTGGGTGCTGGGAAGTGCCTCCCACCCTGAAGCCAGTTTGCTGTTGCATTGGTTTGGGGTAGTTCTAGTGGCCTCCCTCCCCAACTTTATGGCGGGGTGCGTGCTGCAAGCCGAGTTACGGTTCGACCGCCTACTCTACTTGCGCTTGCTTACGCAGGGACTATTTGTGGCGGGTATTGTGGGCATGATGCTGACCGGCACTGCTAGCCTCGAACGCGTAGTGTATTGCTACGTACTAGCCACCGCTATTACGGGCATATTCATGTTAGCGCTTGGCTGGGCAGGGCTAGGCAGCTTGGCCAGCCGCACCAGCACCTGCATGCGGGAGCTAGCGCATTTTGGCAAATACAGCGTGGGTAGCTACCTGGGCTCCAGCTTATTGCGTACTTCCGATACGTTTATTATCAGTATAATGCTTGGGCCTGCTGCGTTGGCTGTGTACAACTTGCCTGGGCGTTTTTCGGAGATTATTGAGCTGCCGCTACGCAGCTTTATCGCTACTGCCACGCCCGCTATGGCCACGGCTTTTCACCAACACAAGCTAACTGAGGTAGCGCGCCTGCTGCGCAAAAACGCGGGCGTCCTCACGTGGGTTTTCATGCCCCTTGTACTAGGCACTATTTTTCTGGCCGATGTGCCTGTGTACCTCATCGGTGGCGGCAAGTATCGCGGCACAGAAGCCGCTAATCTGCTGCGCATTGGCATGGCCATGGCTATGCTTTATCCCATCGACCGGTTTGTAGGCGTTGCCCTCGATGTGGTGAACCAACCCAAACTAAATCTACTTAAAGTTTTTTTGATGCTGGCCGTCAACGTCATAGCTGACGTAGTAGCGTTGTTCTTATTCCATAGCATTTATGCCGTGGCCCTGGCTAGTATTCCCACTATTGCCATCGGCTTTGGCTTTGGCTATGTGCAATTAAAAAAATACCTACCCCTCTCCCTCAAATCAATTATGGCTACTGGGTTGGAAGAAATCCGGGTGCTAATCCTGCGGTTGGTAGGGAAGCAAACGGGTTCGCTTCCGACCGAAAGCCATGCTGAACCGCACGCATGACCATCGCGCACCTCATTCTGGCGCATAAATCGCCAACCCAGCTCGAACGGTTAGTGCAGGCACTGGCTTATTCGCAGGATAGTGTCTTTATTCACCTCGACCTGAAAACGGATTACCAACCTTTTGCCAAGCTGGCGCTATTGCCTAACGTGCATTTTATTCGCCGCCGCCTCGATGTGAAGTGGGGAGGCTACAGCCTAACGCAGGCAGCTCTGGAAGGCATGCGCGAAATCCTACGTGCTCCAGTAAAATATGACTTTATTAATTTGCTGAGTGGCGAAGATTATCCTATTAAGCCTGCGGCAGTTATTCGCGACTACTTAGCACAGCACATTGGCAGCTCCTTTATGGCGTACCAACCAGACAGTACGGTCTGGTGGCACCATAATCAGCGTCGTATTACCCAATATCACTTTACTGATTTTCGCTTCCGGGGGAGATACTTTTTCCAACGGCTACTCAATAACTTACTCCCAACCCGAAAAGCGCCACCCTTGTCCATTCTCAATGGGGACAATACAGGCGGCTGGTACACGCTGAGTCCTGAGTGTGCCGCTTATGTTATCGATTTTATTGACAACCACCCTAAGCTGCGGCGATTCGTTAAATACACCTGGGGTTCCGATGAGTTTCTTCTCCATTCTATCCTGCTCAATTCGCCCCTGGCCCCGACTATTATAAACAATAACCTGCGTTACATGAACTGGACAGAGGGGGGTAGTAGCCCTAAAGTTCTTACTAGTGATGACCTACCTGCCATTCAAGCTTCGCCCAGACTCTATGCGCGTAAGTTCGACCTTACTCTAGATGCCAGCGTACTAGACAAGCTAGACGAGGTAAATAATGGAGGGGAGCAAGTAAAAATGGGCAGCGATAAGTCTTACTATTCACTGCCCTTACCTGACTGAGAGGCAGAATTGGCTGAACCGCTTCCGCCACAATAGTGCTACTCGGGGGCTGTAGAATTATAGAAGAAGAGCACGAAGAGGTAGACCCGTGGCCCGAAGCCCAGCAAGCCTTCACGAATTAGGGTAGGTCGGTGCTAAGGTTGGTTGAGCTGAATCAGGAAGCGTGTACCCACGCCCACTTGGCTGCTGACCTCAATCGTGCCGCCCATCGCTTCCACGTGCGTTTTGACCAGGAACAAGCCCAGGCCCCGACCCTGGTGCTCGCCGTGAAATCGCTGGTAGAGCTGGAACAGCTTGGCTCCGGCCTTGGCTTGGTCGAAGCCCGAACCGTTGTCGGTGAAACTAATGCTAACCCCGCCAGGCCCCCCCGCGATGCACGCGATAGCGATGTGCAGCGGGCGCTCCGACGCGCGGTACTTCAGGGCATTGGAGAGCAGATTATCGAAGATGCTGTATACGTAAGCCCGAGTGCCCCGCACTAGTAGGCCCTCGGCTACGTCGAGCGTGACGTGGCCCGCGCACTGAGCTAAGGCCGGCGCCCAATGTTGGATGGCCTGCTCACACACCTGGGCCAGCGCCACGGTTTCGGGTACCTGCTGGTGCTGCTCATCGCGCAGTGAAAGCACGAGGCTTAAGTCGTGGAGCACGCCATCCACTTGTTCCAAACTTTGGCGCAGATGGCCCAGCGAGGGATTAAACACGGGACTGTCTTTACCTACCTGGATTAGCAGCCGGGTTAACCCGAGCGCGTTGGCTAGCGGGGCCCGTAGATTGTGCGAGAGCATGTAGGTGAACTGCTGCAAATCGCGATTGTGCTCATACAGGTCCTGCGTCAGCCGCGCTTGCTGGGCTTCCATGGCCTTCTGCGCATTGATGTTCTGCTGAATGGAAATGAACTTCGTCAGCTCCCCGGCCGGGTTATAGAGCGGCGTAATATGCAGCAACACCCAAAGCTTTTCGCCGGCCTTCGTATAGGTGAGAATCGGCACAGAGAAGGGCTCGGGCTGTTGGAAGTACGAGCGGATAGTTTCTTGGATGGCTGGGTCCGTGTCGGGGCCGTCGAGCACGGACCCAGGAAAGCGTCCAAGGAGGTCGTCCAGGGTATAGCCCGTGTGCTTGGTAAAGCCTTCGTTGACCCATTCGGTACGGCCCTGGGCATCGCTGATGAGCACGCCATTGTCAGTACCCTGGGCCACTAGGGCCAGTTGCTCCAGGTGTTTGGCGGCCGTGACCCGGTCCGTGATGTTAGAAAAGAAAAGCGAGAGCCCTTGGGGGGAGGGTAGCGCACGCGTTTCCAGCCAGCGGCCCGTGCGCGTAGATAGGGCTTCAAAATGTACAGGCTGCCCCGAGTCAACGGCAAGGCGCAGGTGGTAGTCGAAGCGGCTGTTGACAGTATTGGGAAAGGCTTGCCAATAATTTCGGCCTACGCACTGCTGGCGGTTCACTTGCAGCACTTGCTCGGCTTGGCCATTGAAATACGTGATGGTCCAGTTCGTGTCAAGCTCGATGTAGGCATCGGCAATGCGCTCGAACACCGCGTTGTTTGCCGGTGTTTCGGCTGGGGGCGTAACGGACTGAGGTGCCACAGCGCGCCCCACGCAGAGCAGCAATTCTGTTGCGGGCCACCGAAAGGCTGACCACGTGAGCGCCACTTCCTGACCGGTCTTGGTCAGGCAACGACCCGCAAAGGAAACGGGCGTGTCTTGCTGCCGCGCGGGCTGATACATGGCTTCGACTTGAGCGCAGTCGCTGGGATGGAGAATAGCGCGAAAGGGCACGCCGTGCAGTTCCTGCGCCGCATACCCCAGTACGTGTAGGCCGGTCACACTTACTCCCCACAAGTGGTCGTGGTGGTCAAGGGCACACACCACGTCGGAAGAAGAGTACAGCAGATTCACCACTACTTGGAATTCATTATGGCTATCCATCTGTACATATATATTATTTAATATCGTAAGATACTTCCCAAATCTGCCTGCCTACCGCCATGATGGCTTGTAAGGCCAGTACCGTTAGGCCACGCTTAGTTTGCTGAGCAGCATACCCTGCTGGGTAGTCGTAAACTGCCCATCCTGGCCCGGTCCTAGGAGTACATCATTAACCCGAGGTGGCTAGCCGGGCTTTAGCCTGCTCACCGGCACAGAGACTGCCCAGCAGGGCGGCGAAGGCCTGGCGCTCCTGCGCTCATTGTCCCCACCTTTTCACTGAGGCCGGATTCATTGTTTAAAAGCTAGGACCCCTTAGCCAAATACTCCCGAAAAGCCAGTGCGCGGGCTTCCTCCGTATCGTCGGGCGCTAGCTGCCGCACCACGCGGGCCGGCGAGCCAGCTACCACAGCATAGGCAGGCACATCCTCAAAGACAATGGTTTTGCTGGCCACGATGGCCCCGCGGCCTACCCGCACGCCGGGCAGTATCACGGCGCCAAAACCCACCCAGCAATTATCCTCCAGCACCACGGGGTTAGGGCTAGCACCCGGCACCAGGTACCGGCTGGGGGTGTGCGCTACCTGCTCCAGCAGCATTCGGCGCTGGGCGGGGGGTAGGGCGGCGCTGACATCCAGCCAGGTATCCGTCACGATGGAGCCCCAGGCCAGCATGCAGTGGCTGCCAATGTCAATGCGCTGGTTGCAGATGAGCTTGGTTGCGTTCAGCACCGAAAAATCGCCCACCGTGATGCGGCCGGCCGGCCCGGTCAGGAAGCACGGATTGTCGTAGCAGCCGCTCGCCCGGCCGATAACCAGGCCCGGCTGCTGCTGCGAATGAAATTCGGCAAAGCCGTACGACGTATCTATGTAGACACTATCGGCCAGCACCACATTGGCCGGAATGCCCCAGGCGCACCAGTCATCGGGCAGGTAGCGGCGGCCATCGGCCCCCAGCTCGCCGGTTACACTCAGGTTCTTTCTCATGCCAGTTCCACGAGTTTAGCGGGGTTGCCAGCTACCGTGCGGCCCGCCGGCACATCGCTAATCACCACCGCACCGGCCTCAATAACGGCGTTTTCGCCCACGTGCACGCCTTTCATCACCGTGGCGTTGAAGCCAATCCAGACGCCGTTTTCAATAACTACCGGCCGCGAGGCCACCGGTGGCCGGTGCTGGTGGTTGCCCAGCGGCGAGGTGGCCAGCGTGTCGGCCAGGCGGGCGGCGGGCGCGATGGGGTGAAAATCGGAATCCGCAATCGTGACGCCGCCCGCAATGAACACGTGCGAGCCAATGGTAATGCGCTCGCTGCATACCAGGGCCGCATTGGAGAGGTAGCAGTAGTCACCGATTTCAATCAGCCCCTCGGTTTCGGTGGCCAGCGAGGCCCGGCAGAGCGTGACGTGGTGGCCGATAACCAGTCCCGGCTTCCGGCGCGAAAAGAAGTGCTTGAAGGTGGCCGCCGAATCGATAACGGTGTTTTCGCCGACTACGATGGTCGCCGGAATGCCGCCTTGGTACCAGTCGCCGGCCAGCCGGGCGCCCGGCACAAGCGGTTGAAAAAGGTCTTCTGTTTGCATAAAAAAAAACGTAAGCGCGCCGGCTAGGCTATCTGCTGGTGATGAAACATGTCGGCGTAGGTATTGCCGGCGCTGAGCAAGCTGAGGTGCGTGCCGCTTTCCACCACCGCGCCATCCTTGAGGGTGATGATGAGGTCGGCGTGCTTGATGGCCGACAGGCGGTGGGTGATGATAAACACGGTTTTGCCGCGGGTCAGCTGCGCCAGGGCCTCAAACACCTTGGCTTCGGTGAGGGCATCGAGCGCGGAAGTCGGCTCGTCGAGAATCAGAATGGGGGCTTGCTTGAGAAATGCGCGGGCCAGGGAAAGGCGCTGCTTTTCGCCGCCCGAGAGCGACACGCCGGCCTCGACTAGCACCGTGTCGTAGCCGTCGGGCAGCTTCTGGATGAATTCGTGCGCCTGCGCCAGCCGGGCCGCTTGCTCGATGGCGGCCAGGCTGGCGTCGGGGTTGCCAAAGCCAATGTTTTAGGCAATGGTCATCGGAAATAGAAAGGGGTCTTGCAGCACCAGCGCCATGTGTTCGCGCAGCCAGTGCAGCGGCATGTCGCGCACGTCGTAGCCATCAATCGTGATGCTGCCCGACCAGGGGTCGTGAAAGCGCGAAAGCAGCGAAATGAGCGAGGTTTTGCCGGCGCCGGTGGGCCCCACAATGGCCACCGTTTGGCCGGCTTCTACCCGCAGGTTGATGTGCTGGAGCGTGGCCCTACCCCCCTTGGCGTACCCAAAAACTACGTCTTGCAGCACCACCGTGCCGTGCAGCACGGCGGGCGCCTGGGGGTGCGCGCTTTCCACCACCGTCTCATCCGAGTCGAGAATGGAAAACAGGCGCTTGCTGCGCGAGCCGATGACGATGGCCGTGCCCACGGCGTTCGACAAGGCATTGACCGGCCCAAACAGCGCCGCGATGTAGCCCAGAAATACGTACAAATCGCCCGCCGACAAGGTGCCCTTGATGCCCTGCCGCGCCCCGAGCCCCACCAGCACCACGGCCGCCAGGCCCGTGAGTAAGCTGGAAATCTGGTTGTAGCCCGCCGATATCTTGGTCGCCGTCTGAAACGCCCGGTTGTATTCCAGCGCGTGCGTTTCCATTTTCTGGCGCATGTAGGGCTCGCGGGCAAAGGCCTGAATAATGCGCATCGACGCCAGGCTTTGCTGCACAAACGCCGAAAAGTCGCCAAACTTCTGGTACTGCACCTCCGTGGTGCGCTCCATAGGCTTGGAGAAAGCCGCCAGCGAAATGGCCAAAAACGGTACCACCGACAAGGCCACCAACGCCAGAGGCAGGCTGATGGTAGCCATCACGTAGAACATGCCCGCCAGGCAAACCACCGACGTGATGGCCGGAATAATGATTTGCGCCACCAGAAAGTACACCACGTACACGTCGCTGCTCATGCGCTGCAGCAAGTCGCCGACCTGGTTTTTGGCGTGAAACGACAGCGACAGCTGCTGGAGCTTGGCGTACAAGTCGATGGATAAGTCGTTGACCAGGCGCTGGCACAGCCGCGCCGTGAGGCTGGTCACCACAAAGGTTATTGCCACCGCGCCCACCGTGCTGCTGAAAATCAGGGCCAGGCAGGCGGCCAGCACCGTCTGCTTGTCACTACTGGCCGTGCCCAAAAGGTGCTGCACTAGGGGGGGTAGGGCCTTGCCGCCCAGCACCGAGTCGATGACTACCTTAAGCGGCAGCGGCTTGAGTACTTCAAAGGCCACTCCTACTAAGGAGATGCTGATTAGGCCGACTAATCGAGCCCGGTAGGGGCCCACGTAGCGGAACAATCGAGCTAAGAGCCGAAAATTTTGCATGGCTAACAGAGAAAGCTCCTGGTCATTTATAGACAAGGCACAAGTTAGGCTTGCCCTGCTGCCAGGAGCACTGCTTCCTCCTTAAGGACTACTTCCTCTTTTTCTGTAGGAAACGCGACCGCTAGCTCGTCAAAAGCGGCACAGAGCGTGTTGAGGCAGCTCGATGCGCCCTGCACGAGCCGGAAAGCCAGCAGCAGCGTCAGCAGCAGCAGCAGCGTGCCCACTGCCACGTGCACCGCCTGAAAGGCAATGCCCGTGAACCCAAGCAGCGTCAGGACGACCAGCAGGCTTTCCGAATAAAAGTTGGACCAGCTCCGCAGGCGCAGCATCTGCTTGCCCGCGCCGTGGTCTTCGACCAACAGCAGCGCTCGGCCGTAGGAATAGAGTCCGGTGCGCGCCTCCAGGTCCCACTCGGCAAAGTTGCCGCCGCGCCGCACGCGGGTGTGCATGCGCATCAGGTTCTTTTCGAGAGCCGTGAGCCACTCTTCCGGCGCATGCCACTCTTCGGACCAGAGGGTGAACGTCTTGGTTGGGGAAAAGAAAAGCGACACGCGGGAGCCGGCACCTTTGCGGCGCCAGGGCGTGAGGCCGTGCTTGAAGCGCCCAGAAAGCCGGGCCACCGGCTGAATGAGGTGCAGCCAAATGGTGAGCAGCGTATGGCGATTTTTGCGCTCGGTGTGGTGCACCGTCTGGTTTTCGGCGGTGCTCAGAGCTGCCTGTACCACCACGACCAGCACGGCCAGGCTAAAGGGCAGCCAGGCCCAGAGCAAGTCGGGCCACCCGAAGCCCAGCAGCCCCAGCCCGCCCAGCAGGGCCGTGAGGATGTACCACTCCGGCATGAGCGGGATGATGCTGGCCATGCTGTCGGCCGGCGCATAAATGGACTGAAACAGCGCCGTGCCCCAGGTGCCGTAGAATATCTTTTTCTTGCGCAAGTTGATGGGTAGGGTAGAGCCGTTGCCGTAGATGCGGCCCGCCCACGCCAGGTGGCCAAAGCCGTTGTACTTCTCGGGCCACTTGGCTTCGAGCAGCGCTTCGGCTTTGCCGTAGCCTTTCTGCTGGTTCCAGTAGGCCCACAGCGAGGTGCGGCGGTGGTGCCACACCACGGCCGCCGGGTGGTAGCCAATGGTGTAGCCCGCATCTTGGATGCGCCAGCAGACGTCTACGTCGTCGCCGGCCGCCCGAAACACCGGGTCGAAGCCGCCCACAGCCAGCAGCGCTTCGCGGCGAAACGACATATTGCAGCCCGGAATATGCTCGGCTAGGTCGTCGGTGAGCAGTACGTGTACCGGGCCACCGGGCGCGTTGGCCACGCTTTGGGCCACGGGGCCATCTTCAGCGGGCACTAGGTTGGGGCCGCCCATGCCGCCGTGGTTTGAGTGGCGGTAGGCGTAGGCCAGGTAGTGCAGCCAGTGTGGGTCGGGGTAGGCGTCGTCGTCGATGTAGGCCACGATTTCGCCCTGCGCCTGGTGCAGGCCCGTGTTGCGGGCGCTGCTCAGGCCGCGGTTGGGCGTCGAGATGAGCGTGACGGGATACTCGGCCACAATGTCGGCCAGCTTGTCTTTCGAGCCGTCGTTGACTACTATCACCTCAAAGGAGGGGTAGTCGAGGCGCTGCAAGCCCTCCAGCGTATCCCGAATAGTGGCCGTGCCATTGTACGAGCACACCACCACCGAGATAAACGGCAGGTCCTCGCCCTGGCCAAACGGCGCGGCGGCCATGGCCTCGCGCACGGCCCGCAGCGCGGGCTTGGGCTGGCGCTGCCGGTCAACCAGTCCAAAGTCCCAGTCTTCGATGTCGAAGCCGCCACGCCACCACTCGTCGGTCCAGGCAAAGACGAACATGCCCGCGCAGCCCTGGCCAAAGATGAGTTCGCACTGCCAGGCCAGCACGCTGGCCTGCTTTTCCTCGCCGTTGCGCATACTATCCAGGCCAATTTCGGCCAGCACCAGGGGGCGGTCGCCCAGCAGGTTGTGCAGGCGGGCAATGTAAGCGCCCAGCTTTTCGGGCGTTTCTAGGTACACATTGAAGCAGTCAAAATCAAGAAAGCTCAAGTCCAGGTACTCGGTGGTCGGGTAGTTGACGTACGTGACCAGGGTAGTGGGGTCCACCGCCTTCACGGCCGCGCACAGGTAGCGCAAAAAGGCCTCAACGCGCTCCCGGCCGTACCAGCGCACCACGGGGGCCGGAATCTCGTTGCCGAGTGCAAAGCACAGCAGCGCCGGGTGCTGCGCGCAGCCCGCTACGCTCGCCGTCACGCGCTGCCGGATGTCGCGCTGTCGCTTAGGGTCGTCCAGAAAGGCAATGTGCTGCTCCCACGGCAGCCCTACCATCACGTGCAGGCCGTAGTGCAGCGCCAGGTCGAGCAGGTAGCGCGGCGGCACGGTGTAGGTGCGTACGCAGTTGATGCCTTGCTGCACCATCAGCCCAAAATCGGTGTCTACTACGTCGGGGTCTGGAAACTGGCTCTCATCGGCCTGCGGGCGAAAGGTGCCATAGGTAACCCCTTTAAGATAAAGCTTTTCTTCGTTGAAATATAAGAATTTACCTTTAACAAGCACGCGCGGCGGCAAAACTGCTGGCGTGAAATCGACTCGTTCCGGACGGTTTGTGGGCATGAGACTAGTAAAAGAGGTGAGCAATATCGAATAAATTAACTAGCCGAATAATAGCTATTTAACTCATCAAAAATGATTGTGCTCTGGACAATCTCGGTAAGATTAACCCCTCTTTATGATGCCAGCATGATAGTGTTCAGCTTTCGAGCGGAAATAGGATTCGAAAGGAGGTTCCTACTCCCTCAATCGAATCTACCTCGATGGTGAGCCGGTGCAGCTCGGCAATGGTCTTCACAATCGACAAGCCCAGGCCGTAAGATTCTGCGTCGGCGGTAGTGCCTTTCGTAAAACGTTGGAAGAGGGTAGGGAGCCGGCCCGCCGCAATGCCCAGGCCCTTATCGCGCACTTCCAGCTCGTAGCGGCCATCGGGGGCCGGGCGGTAGCCACCGCGCACCAGCACCTCGCCGCCGGGCTGGTTGTACTTGAGGGCGTTGTTGACGAGGTTGAAGAGCAGTGTGAACAGCAAGCTGCGGTTGGCCGGGCCAAACTGGTAATCGGGCGTTACGTCTTGGTACAGGCGCAGCTCCAGCAAGGCCAGGCGCTCTTCGGCTTCTTCGGCCACCTCGGCCACCAGCGCGGCCACCGACACGGTGTCGGCGCGCACAAACTGGTCGTTTTCAATCTTCGAAATCAGCAGCAGCGACCTGATGATGCCCCGCAGCCGGTACAAGGTGCGTTGCGAATCAACTACGCGCAGTTGGTTTTCCTCGCTCAGGCTGTCGTCGCCCAGCATGTTGTCGAGGCGGTACTGTAGCGTAGCCAGCGGCGTGAGCAGTTCGTGCGAGGCATTGGCAATGAAATTGCGCTCCTTCTCAAACGAGCGCTGCAGCGTGCTCATCATCTCGCGCAAGCTCTGGTCGAGGTACCAAAAGTCGTCGGTGCTGGTTTCTATCGGGTCAAAGTTGAAGGCTGCCGGGTGGCGCACATCGCGCAGGCGCCGCCGGATGATGACCTGCAAGGGCCTGACTAGGTAGCCAAAAAAAGCCAGGTCGGCCAGCGTGGTCAGCCCTACCCCCACTACCAGGATGTAAAACGCGTAGGACCGGAAGTTGCGCTCCGTTTCGTCGATGCTGCTCACGCTACGCCCTATTTCGAGCAGGCAGTGGCGACCCTGCACCACAAAGGAGTAGCTCAGCACGCGGTAGTCTACCAGTTCATTTTCTACCGCCCGCTTCGAGTCCTCAATTACATTAATGTTGGCGCCGGGCGGAATTTCTTTGAAGAAGATAAACTCTTCCTTCAACAGGTTGTAGCTGCCAGCCGAATGCTGCCCCTGCGCAATGAAGAAAGCCGACACGCCCTGCCGGTATACCATGCGCAGCACCTTGTCTTTTTTCCGGACCAGGCGCTGGTCTGTTGACAGAAGGGCTAGCCGGCTCATCAAGCCCGGCAGCACGCCCACCAGCAGCAGCACAATGGCCACCCGCGAGACCGCATTAAAGAGCGAAAACTTGGTACTAAGCTTCAAGGCAATGCCGTAATAAGGGGGTATCAGATAGCCACCCGGTACCCCAGGCCACGCACGGTTTCGAGCCACTCGGTGCTGGCGTAGTAGTTCAGCTTCTTGCGCAGGTTCTTGATGTGGGCGTCGATGTAGTTTGAGTCGAAGCCTGTGTCGGGCAGGTTGCCCCAGATGTGCTCGGTTAGCTGCAAGCGCGTCAGCACCCGGCTACGGTTAAGGACCAGGTAAGCCAGCACGTCAAATTCTTTGACCGACAGAGCCACCAGTTCGCCGTGGTGCAGCAGCTTGCGCGCCTGCACATCCAGCTCAAACGCGCCCACCGGCACCACCGGCTTGTGCAGCCCAAAGCGCCGGCGCGTGATGGCGTGCATGCGCGCCAGCAGCTCGGGCAGCGAAAACGGCTTGGCCAGGTAGTCGTCGGCCCCCAGCTCCAGGCCCCGAATGCGGTCCTCGACCGCACCGCGGGCCGTGAGGATAACCACCGCCGCCGCCAGCTCGTTGGCTTTAAATTCGGCCAGCAGGTCGAGCCCGTCGCCATCCGGCAGGCCCAGGTCCAGCAAAATAAAATCAAACGGCTGGTTGGCCGTGGCCTGGCTGGCCGCGTGGGCCGTGCGGGCCACGGTGCACACAAAGCTGTGCTGGTGCAGGAAAAACGCTAGCTCCTTAGCCAGCGCCCGCTCGTCTTCTACTAGCAGCACGTTCATGGGAAGGAGGGGGGTAGGGAAATAAAATAGCGTGAAAAGAAAGCAAGCAAGTTAGCCACCAGCTTCTGGCCGTAACGAAACAAAGCAAGCCGAATAAAGTGTAGCCTACAAAAATACCTGACCGGTAAGTTAGGCTTCCCGTCGCGAGCTTAGTCAGCAGCGTAGCTAGCGGCCGTAACCATGGCCACTAACCCTGCGCCCTATTCTACATAATTTTTGACATCGGATAAACCAAGAAAAGTTAGGAAGCGATAAGAAAAGGCTGCTAGCTAGTAGCGTAATGGGCAGCGCAAGTGGCCTGCTGAGCAAAGTAAATTCGGCCTTTTAAGCAAAGTGCTCCCGTTCAGGGCCGCCTAATTTTGCAGTATCAAACAAGCACTTCTCGCCCAAGCCAGCCAACTGGCCTTTACCCTACTTCTCTTCGATGAACGGCAAGCAGCTGAACCGCTACGCAGATATGGTGTTGGTTTGTAACGGCGACCGGCGCTATGGGGGAGAGATAACCTTAGCTGATAATGTCTTGGTCGGGGTGCTCGCCGGCGAGCTAAAGGTGGTGCAGGCCGACCGCACACGCTACGCCGCCGCGGGTGACACACTCCTCTTGCCCCGAAACCAGCCGGCGACTCTGCTGAAATCTCCCAAAGACGGCACCGCGTATCAAGCGGTAGTCTTGACACTGCCCACTGCCCTGGTGCAGGCCTACTACACGCAGCACCGCTTGGTGCCCACGCAGCCGGCTGCGCCCGAGCCCCTGCTTTTTCCTGGCAATCCGCTCCTCCAGAGCCTCTTTGCCTCACTACTGCCGTACCTGGAGCTTCAGCAGCCTCTACCCGAGAAGCTCTTCTCCGTCAAGCTCACAGAGGCGCTGGAGATACTGCGCAGCCTCGACCCCCACAGCGATAGGGTGCTGGCCAATTTTGCCGAGCCCGGCAAAGTGAACCTGGTCGATTTCATGGAAGCGAATTACCTGTTCAACCTACCCTTGACTACGTTCAGCTACCTGACGGGGCGCAGCCTGACCACCTTCAAGCGCGACTTCAAGAAAGCTTTTCAGCTGAGTCCCCAGCGCTGGCTCACGCACAAACGATTAATGCTGGCTCATTACCAGCTCACTACAACAAGCCGCAAGCCAGTGGAGCTATATCTGGAAGTAGGCTTTGAGAATCTGGCCCATTTCTCCTTTGCCTTCAAGAAGCAGTTCGGTTACTCCCCGACTGCGCTGGTCGGGCCCCGGGCTACTCCCCTACCAGCGGCCGGCTAGGGCCCTGATGCTCCAAAGTCCCTCTCGGCCAGCAGTCATTTCGCGCGCTACCCAGCAGCAGACTTAGCTCCCGACAGCTACTGCCATCTAGGCGGCCGGGCTGGGTGTGCCGGTCGGCCGCCTGCTTAGTCAGCCGCCATGGCTGCGCTAGTGTGCACCCAAGTGCTTAACCAATAAGGCTATACTTATAGCCGACTTTTGCTGCCGGAAGGGTTCCGCCAGCTGTTTCCCTACCCCCTACATTTTCCTGCATTCCCATGAAGTCTGCCCTCGTAACTGGCGCCAACAAAGGCATTGGTCTGGAAGTCGCCAAACTACTCGCCCAGCAGGGCTTTTCCGTATATCTAGGCAGCCGTGACTTGGCTAGTGGACAAGCCGCCGTGCAACAGCTCCGCGCCACGGGGCTCACGGCCGTGGAGGCTATTCAACTCGATGTCACCAAGCCCGATTCCATTCAGGCGGCCCGGGCAGCAATTGGTGCCAAGACGCCGGTGCTGGATGTGCTGGTCAACAACGCTGGCATTTCCGGCGGCACCTCCCAATCGGCCCGCCACACCACTCTCGACCAATACCAAGCCGTGTTTGCCACCAACGTGTTCGGGGTGGCCGGGGTCACGCAGGCCTTTCTAGACCTGCTGGAGCAGTCGTCGCAGCCGCGCATCGTCAACGTGAGCACGGCCATGGCGTCGCTGACACTGTTTGCCGATTTTGAGAACGCTAGTTCCGCCTATCGGCTGCCGGTGTACCAGGCGTCGAAAGCGGCCCTGAACATGTACACCCTCAACCTGGCCCACGAGCTGCGCGCTACCCCATTCAAAGTCAATGCCGTGTGCCCCGGCTACACCCAAACCGACTTCACAGGCCACCAAGGTACCAGTACGGTCGAGCAGGCTGGGAAGCGCATCGCCAAGTATGCACTGCTGGGCCCGGATGGCCCCACTGGCCAGTATTTCAGCGAAGAGTATTTTCCTGCCCCAGCTACGTGTCCCTGGTAGGCCTGCAGCCGGAACGAGCGGCGACGTAGCCCTGGCTAGTCTGCATGGAAGGCGAAACGCTGGCATTACGAAAAACAAACCTATACAAACTTGTTAGGATAAGACTGCCGACCGCTTCGAACTCCTAGGTCAGAACAGGTCGGCAGTCTTATCCTACCAAGTTTGTTTAACAATTCCCACTAGTAAGCTGGTACCAGAATGGCCTACCGGGTGGTCTGCTGCTTGAGCACTTTATCAAACGCCTGGGGCTTTGCGGGAGTGCAAATAGCTCAATATCCCTAGTAAAGGTCAGGTATATAGTAAATACTATGTTCAAACAGCACTAGTTTAACCTCTATCAATGCTGCGGCCGCTGTGCGTTATAAGAGTGCTAGAGTCCTAACTCTTTGGCCGAGTTGTGCTGGCGCACATTGTCGAGGCGAGTGTAGCGGCGAATCATGGCGCTCGTTTTATGCTTAGTCTGGTTCATGACCTTGCTGTCATCGGCTCCGTTGAGCTTCGACACCGTGACGAAAGAGGCACGGAGGGAGTGCGCGGTGTAGCCGCTACCCAGGTACTGCTGCGTAATTAAATTGATGTATTTCGTAGTCATCCGGCGGGTAGTCAGCTGCTGATTCTTGCGCAACGACACGAAGACGCATCCTTCGGCTCGGTCAAGTACCCGCAACCAGGCTTGCAGCGAGCGAATAGGGCACAAGGCGGGGTCGGGAGAATAAAAAATAGCTTTTTCTTCGGCCTGACCAAGCTGGTTGGTTTTGCTATGGCCGAGTGATACGATTAACCCTTCCTCGTCAAACGCTAGGTCCTCGATGTTGAGCGCTTCTAGCTCTGAGCGTCGAAAGGCCCCGGTGAAACCGAGTAGCAATAAGGCCCGGTTGCGCAGGCCAGTAGGCGTGGTAACGTCGATACTTTTGATAGTGCGTTTAAAAGTGGCCAGGGTAAAAGCGGCGGCCTGCTTGATGCGTGTTTTTTTCTCGCGGGCAATACCCTGTAGCAGCACCTTGATTTTCTTGTCGGCCGTGGGCGAATCCAGTCCCGCCAATTCGTGCGCCTTGGCAATAGCGGAGGCGTGCCGCTGGATGGTGGCGACTTTTTTGCCCGCCTCAGCCAATTCGGTAAGAAAACCAGCTAATGCCTCGACCGACGCGGGCAACGAGTCGAGGTGGTGGGTCTGGCACCAGGCAGTGAAGCGGGACCAGTCGCCAGCGTAGGCCCGGACGGTATTGACCGCCCCACGCAACCCCGACTCAACGTAGCGACTAGTGGGGCCAATTAAATGAGCAGGAAGTTGCACTGCCTCATGCGACGGGGTAACGAGTGCAGACGGAGTTTTCATGCAGCCTATATATAACGGAGTAACGCCCCGATTTCAGTATGAAAGTGGTGTGACAAGATAAGGACCGATAAGTAAACATTATCAGTCCTTATTAGAAAAGAGCGTCGCATAGTTGTGCAACGCTCTAAAGAGTAAGAAGTAATAAATAATCCGGGTAGGAGAGTGATCGTACTTATAACCAAACTCAAGCGTCGCATAAAGGCCGCGAGAATTGCGTATTTGGGCGCTTAGTCAGGCGTAATGACAAATACACGATTCTCGCGGCCTTTAAAAGGGCGTTTTCGCTAGCGGACGGTCGGAAGGCGGTTGGTGAAATGTGCTTCTAGAAACTTGAATGCCTAGACAGGGGTAGCAAATTAGTTGGTTGTTTTACTCAGGACGTACTATTTTCACCACACTCGTCCAGCTGGCTAGGTTAACTTATATGGTAAGCAGCCGCGCATTCTATGCCAGTCAAACCACCTGCCACATCCAAGTACTGCGATGATATACTTTTAAGCAATGCCATGGACAATTAATGTTTGCTGTGAACTTGTGAGTTTGCGCTTGCTTATTTATTAGTTAAAGGAAGTCCTGAAATCTAGTGGCGACAGCTTTGTTTTTGTCTTAAAAAGCTTGCTGAATGACTGCAGGTGTTCAAAACCCAATTCGTAGGCAATCTCGCTGACTGAGAGGGTGGTAGTTGATAGTTTCTCCTTTGCTTTGGCTATAAGCTTTGCGTGAATATGTTGCTGCGTGTTTTGCCCGGTTAGCACGCGCAATAAATTGCTTAAATACTTGGGCGAAAGGTGCAAGCAGTCGGCCACGTAGCGAACGGTGGGTAAGCCACTTTCGGCCAAATCTTGGCGGTTGAAATATGCTTGCAACAGGGTTTCTACTCGTTCGAGCACTTCGTGATTGGCTTTCTCGCGGGTGAGAAACTGGCGGTGATAAAACCGGTCAGCATACTGCAATAGGTTTTCCAGGTGCGAAACAATAATCGGCTTGCTAAATTGGTCGATAGCGGACGCATATTCCTGTTGAATAGCGAAGACGATGTTTAGGATGGTTGCCTCTTCTTTTGCAGAAAGAAACAAGGCCTCTTTAAGCGAATAATCCCAAAAATCGTACTGCTGAATGGTTTTGGCCAACGACGTATTCCACAGGAAATCAGGGTGAAAGTAAATCACCCAACCTGATTTTTCTACTTCCTCAGCTTGGTCAACCACTGCCATACTAAACACTTGGTTGGGAGCCATAAACGAGAGAATACCTTCGTTGAAGTCAAACGAATGCTGCCCGTATTTTACATGAATATTGCGCATGCGCTTGATGGAAATGGCGTAAAAATCCAATACCATACTTATCGGCTCCTCACCATTCCGGTGCGGCACGGCGCCCACATCTACCACGCTGAGCAGCGGATGCTGAGGTTTAGGCAACTGCGCAAATTCGTGAAACTCGCTTATCGTGCTGAACCGCCTCATACCGGGTCGCCGTCTGGACGTATTTCCAGCACTAGCTTGCCTCGCACGTGCCAGGTCTGGCTTTCGCGGTGCGCGTCGGCTACTTGCGCCAATGGAAATACTTGGTTGATAAACACTTTCACCTGGCCTGCATCAATCAATTGAGCAATTTCCTGGAGCCAGTCTTGCCGGGCTTGGTTAGCCACCAGCGCACCCGTAGCCTGCTGCTGCACCAAGGCTGCCTGCATGGCCTCGTCGAAAGGGAAGTCTAGATTGACGCTCACAAAGATGCCACCGGCCTTCAATACGCGCACGGCATTTACCCGGGCTGCATTATCGCGCAACGGCGAAGCTTCCAGCACTACATCTACGTCGCGCACCAGCTCCTCCCACGGTTGGCTTTTGTAGTCTAATACCTCGTCGGCCCCTAGTTGCCGGAGATATTCTTGGTTGCCAGCCGATGCGATGCCAATGACGTACGCTCCCTTAGCTTTGGCAAACTGCACGGCAAAGCTGCCTACGCCGCCCGAAGCCCCTTGAATTAGAATGCGTTGGCCGGGCTGCAGCTGGCCGTGCGCAAAGAGAGCCGTCCAGGCGGTGAGGCCAGCTAGCGGCACGGCCGCTGCCTCGTTGAAGCTGAGGCTTTTAGGCTTGTGGGCAAACTGGTTGGCTTTGGCCGCACAGTACTCCGCGTAGCTGCCATCACCGGGAAAGTTGGGCTCCCCATACACGGCATCGCCTACCTGAAAACCAGTTACTTCGCTGCCCAGCACTTCGACCACGCCGGCCGCATCCCAGCCCAGGGTCATAGGCAAGGTGAGGTAATCCCGCAACGCGTCGTTGCCGCCTTCCCGCACCGCCCAGTCTACCGGGTTTACGCCGCTGGCATACACCTTAATAAGGATTTCATCGGCGGCCGGCACTGGCCGCGCTACCTCTTCTAGTTGCAGCACCTCGGGGCCGCCAAACGCATGAATTCTTACTGCTTTCATAAGTGGCTATTTTCTGATGGTTGATGACCATACAAAGGTCACCATCTGGTAAAAAGCACATTTAATCAGAACGCCCTTTGTCTTAGTCGAAATGACGGAACCACCTCACGCTCCTAGACACAACAGCTGAGCGTAATTTCCGCTCCTTCACATTGGGACTATAGTGCGCGTACGCGCAACGCCCATGTCACGCCTACCCTACGCGCTACAAGGCAAGTTTTTTCATGCACGCATCCAACCTAGGAGGCTTGAGCAAATCTCAGTCAGGCACGCTGTAATGTTCCAAGCTTATAGCGCGATTCACCTTTTGCAACGAGCGAATCTCTTCGACGGCGAAGGGGGTAGGGCTGGTAAGAAGACGGAGGGCGGTGACCCTAATCAGCGTTAGAAATGGGCCTTTACTGCTACTGCGTGCAGCCGGGCGCCCACTGGCGCTCAGCACAGGCACACTAGCTTCTGGCGAGTGTTAAGCGGCAGAGTTGCGGGGTTGGTCGATAAGGCAACACTTCTAAAAATACCTATCATTCAATAAAACAAGTAGTTAGATAAAACACCGAAAATTGGCGCCGAGCGGCTTGGCACTGCGCTTGCCTTTGAGAGGGCAGACGAGCTACTCGTTTTCCACTCCTCTTTTCCCCATCGCCTGTCATGAAAGCCTCCTTTTGCTCCTTCGTTGCCGCCGCTGTTCTCTTGGCTACAACTGCCGTTTCGGCTACTCCGTTTGACCACGACCGTGACCCGCGTCGCCTCTCACCTCGCGAACGCGCCCGTTACGAACAAGCCCAACGCGACCGGGCCCGGTTTGAGCAAGCCCAGCGCGAACGCCAGCAAGCTCAGCAACGCGCCCGCTGGGAAGCCCAGCACCGCCACGACCGCGGCTCAGCCCGCTCCTATGGCTATCGTTAAGCAGTAGCCTACCCTATCGCCAGCCCCGACCTTCAAGCGAAGGCCGGGGCTGGTCAGTTTAATGCGTTTGCCGCCGAACTGCTTCGGAAAACACTTCATGGCTCAGGGCATTGCTATAAAAAGAAGATATAAATCGGTGTTTGAAGGCATCTGAGTGGGGTATTCGCAGGTGTTCTAAAAAGAACTCTTGGTTGACCGGGACCCCTAGGCCACCTGTTCCGTATTACCATCCATGCACCACATCATTTATATTAGTCAAGCTAAAGAGGCCATGACCCTTACTACGCTTGTCGTACTACTTATGCAGGCGCGTTCCCTCAACGAGCAGCAGCAAGTGACGGGCGCCTTGGTATACGGTGATGGTCAGTTCATGCAACTTATGGAGGGAGAGGAATCCGTAATTAAGGACCTTTACGAGCGTGTGGCCAAAGACCCCCGCCACCACGACGTGCGTAAGCTAGCTGAAGGGGCCATTGCCTCTCGCAGCTTTGCCCAGTGGTCGATGGCGTTTGGCGAAGTACCTGCCCAGGAGTTCCAGGTATTGCGCAGCATTGCAGCGTACCAAACACCCGAGCAGATGGCTAGCCGACTCGATGGCAGTAGTGCAGCCGACGGACTTCTGCTGGAGAAGATGAAAGAACTGGTGCAAATGCGAGCACAAAGCTAAAATTCAGTCTCATGCGCCAGGAGCTCGAATGCGCTAAGGGGTAAAATCTGCAGCCCTTGCTACATCACAAGACGCCATACACGGAGAGGAGAGACTACTACCCAAAGCAGGTGCCGCCGCAGAAAATCTTTTACGAAAAAAGAGCCTAAAACAGGGGGTAGACCTTTGCTAAAATAGAAAGCCCAGCCAATCGGCCGGGCTTTTTTGCTGAAATAAGCAGTAGTAAAAATGTCGCCCGCAAGTACTCACTAGGGCTAACACGTAGCCTTCCCCAACGTGTAAGAAAAGTTGCGTGAATAACAGGGGGTAGGGCTCCTAAGTCCGGTATTTGAAAGCGCTTCTTACGGAGTAGTAGCGAAGAAGCTAGCGCATCAGCTCACAGCAACAAGCTCACAACCGACAGAGCCATAATAAGGTACATCACCCAGCTGATTTCGCGTACCCGCAGCAAGAGAATGCGGATGATGCCCCACGACAGAAAGCCGCACGCCATGCCTGTGGCGATGGAGAAGCTGAAGGGCATCATAAGCATAGTAAATAGGGCCGGCACGTAGTCTTCGTAGCGGCTGAAGTCGAGGTGCCGAATTTGGCTTATCATCAGCAGGCCCACGACAACCAGCGAAGGCGCCGTGGCATAAGCCGGCACCACCCCAATGAGCGGAATAATAGCCAGCGACCCCAAAAACAGCGCTGCCGTCACGAGCGCCGTAAGCCCCGTGCGCCCGCCGGCCGCAATGCCGGTGGCCGACTCGATGTAGGCCGTGCTAGGCGATGTGCCGAGCAAGCTACTAAGAATGGCTGCCGCAGCATCAAGGTTGAGCATGCGCCCCAGGCCCCGGATTTTGCCGTCGGGCTGGCGCAGGTTGGCTTCGCCAGCGCAGGCCACCAGCGTGCCCAGCGAGTCAAACATGTTGATGTAGAACAGGGCGAAAATTGGCCCCAGCCAGCGCCAATGCAGCGCTCCGAGCGGGTCGAGCTTGCCGGCTACCGGCGCGAGGCTCACGTGGGCGGTGAACACCTGCGTGGGTGCGGCCACTAGCCCAGCCACCGCCGCGAGCCCCGTAGCCACCACAATGCCAATGAGAATGGCGCCCTGCACCTGCCGAATAAGCAGCGCCAGCGTCACAAACAGCCCGACCACGGCAATCACTACTGGCAGCGTGAACTCGCCTATGCTCACCAGCGTGGCTGGGTTGGCCACCACTAGGCCCATATTACGCAGGCCAATGAAGAGCAAAAACAACCCGATGCCCACCGGAATAGCCGTGACAATGACGGGCGGAATAGCTTCCACTAACTTTTCGCGTACCCCCACTAAGCTCAGTCCCAAAAACAACACCCCCGCCCAAAAGCCGATGCCCAGCGCCACAGGCCACGCTACCCCATTGGCGAGCACGAGCGTGTAGGTAAAAAAAGCGCCCATGCCCAGGCCCGGAGCCAGGGCGATGGGCACGTTGGCGCCTAGGCCCATCAGGGCGGAGCACAGGGCCGCCACCAGGCACGTCGCCGCGATGAGCGCTGGCTTGTCCATGCCGGCTGCGCCCAGCGTGGCCGGTATCACAAACACGATGTAGGCCATCGTGAGGTAGGTGGTGAGGCCTGCTACCAGCTCGGTACGCAGGGTAGTTTGGCGCTCCTGAAAGCGAAAGAAAGTAGCGAGGGTAGGCATTAAGGCAAAAGCAAGTGGGATAAGAGCAGGCAGGCTAAGTGGCTAGTTGCCGGGTAGCTTGTCGCGGTAGGTGGGCCAGTTGCTTAGCAGGCGGTTTACTACTGTAGAGCCCGTGAGGTAAGCCGCTTCGAGGGCGGGCAGGTAAGCCGAGTAGCCTTTATCCTGGCCGTGCTCCTCGTTAGCGAGGCTCTGAATAGCGGTGATACCGGGGTGCTGCATAGTGAAGTTGCTCGCCGTGCGCAGCACCAGAAAGCGGCTGAAATCGACGCGGCCCGCCCGGCCCAAAAACTCCAGCGACTGCCCGGTGCCAGTGTCTTCCATCGCCGACGTCACGAAGTTGCCCTGGCCTTGGGTCCAGTACTTTACCCAGTCGTTGGCCCACTGGTTCAGCTTCTCGCCGTGCCAGTAGGTCATGGCCGCTAGGTGGTCGCCCATCATCACGCGGGGTGGCTGCTGGGCGGCGGGGTAGGGCGTATAGGCCTGGCGCATTTCCCGAATCTTCTCATTGTCAGCGAGCTTCAGGTTTTTGGTTTGGTCGTAGGCCCAGCGCACTAGGCCGGGGTTGAGGTGCAGGGCGTTGTTGTACTCGCCGGCGCGGGCAGGCTGCTGATAGGGCTTGGTTTTGCTGAGCGGCAGGTAGCCGGTAGTCCACTCCTGAGGCATTTCGCGCGGGTCGATTTCGTGGGCTAGGTCGCCATCAACCAGCCACTCCGACCACACCGCCGAGCCCGTGCTGCCATCGGCCGGGTCGATGCCCGCAATGCCCGCCACCAGCCAATACGCCTTGCTCAGGTCGAAGCGGGGGTCCATGCCCAGGGCCATCACCGAGGCCGCGGCGCGCGCCGTGCCCATACCCGTGCAAATACCTAGCACCTGCTTTTCGGGGTTGTAGCGCAAGGCACGGTAGCCCTGCGGAAACGCGATGGTTTGTGGCAGTGGCAGCCGCTCGACCCAGTACTGAAACTCGCCTGGCGTGTCGCCCACATCTTCGCCCCGCTCAAACATCGTCACCACTACCACCCGCACCGGTATCGGCTTGGCCATTGGGGTAGGCTTCGTGGCGGTCTTGGGTTGGGCCAGCCCCAGCAGCGGCCACAGCAGGGCTAGCAAAAGGTGAGTGATGCGGTGTTTCATGCAAATGAAGAGTAGAGTAAAATGAGAAAAAGAGGCTAGCCGCTACGTGCCCTGGTTAAGGCGCGCCACAAACCGCTGCCAGTCGAGTTGCCAGGCGGCCAGCGCCCGCTGCTTCTCGGCGGCATCGAGGTAGCTGTAGTTGATGCCATTGAGGGCCAGCTGCTTGAGGTCGCGCAAGTCTAGTTCCCAAGCCAGGAAGATGCTCCAGTAATCGGGCGTTACGCCCACGTAATCGAAAATGGCAGGGTCGTCGGGACTAATGGAAATCTGCACGCCGCGCCGAATCCAGGTGTGGGCTGGGTGCAGCCGCAAGTCGCCCACGTAGTCGAGCAACTGGTTGCTGAGTGGGCTCACCTCAATGCATATGTTTTGCTTGCGCACCAGGTCTTCGGCAGCCGGAAAAAACGCCAAGTTGAAGCCGTGCCCAATGCGGTTGCTACCTAGCACGGCCGCGTCGTACACGTTGTGCACGTGCTGCCAAGTGCTTTCGCCGTCGTGCAGGCACAGTGGTAGCTGCACGCCGGTGGCCGCCGTCAGCGAGTCGCGCACGCGCCACACCTCCTGGAAGTAGCGCGTGGGGTGGCCGGCATCTTCGTGTGCCACCAGGTCGAAGGCTACCACCACGCTGGGGTAGCGCCGATGCAGCCGGAATGCCGTGCGCAGGCTGCGCTGAATCTGCTCGGTTGTTTTAAACCGGAGGTCGGCGTAAATGAGCTTGAACGTAAACGCTGGCTGGCGAGCCCGCACCCGCTGCCCTGCCCGCTGGTAGTAGCGAATAATAGAATCGGCTGGAAACGAGCCCGCCGGGTGGTGCAGATCATAGAGGCTGCCGCTCAGACCGGTGCGCAGCTCCACATGCTGCACGCCATCGGCCACCAAAGAGTCAAACGTGGCCACGGCCATATCCTCGAATACTGGCTGGTAACCCGTAAAGCCGCCTACCCGCTGAAAACGCTTCTCAAACTCGCGCCACACATCTACCGAGTCGTGGCTCATGCGCTCATCAAACGTCAGCAGAGCATGCAGCTGCGCCCCGAAGCCCGGCACCGTACGCTGCAGCTCCTGCGCTGCCACAAAGCCGGGCGGCACCTCGCCCGCCCGAAAGAAATGCAACTCGCCCTTGAGATACGGCCCCCGGTCGGGCTGCCAGAAAACGTAGCAATTAGGCTCGCGCACGGCCCGTTGCACCATCCACCAGGGGCTGCCGCCCGCGCCGGGGTGCAGGTGGTGCACGCCCCCCTTGGGCATAGTCTGGAGCAGGTGGTAGAGCCGGCTAGCGTAGAGCTGGTGCCGCCCTCGGTAAAAATTGCGTGCCGGCGGTAAAAAATGAATCGAGTCGTAATGCGCCAGTGCTTGCTGGCGCAAGGCCACCAAGCGCCGATTAGCCTGCTCCTCCGCCGCCGACAGGCGTAGCCCCGAGCTAAAGTTGCGCAGACTATCGGTTTGCTCGAGGTGGTGTAGGCGTTGCGCGTAGCTGCGCGGCCCCAGCGGGCTAGCCACATGTTGGCGCGTGCAGCCCAGTCCTGTACCCAACACCAGCAACCAAGCAAGAATCACTAACAACTTGCTTGGCAACACCGCAATAGTCTGCTGGCTAGTTAAGCTGCGCGCCTGAGAAGGTTGCCCATTATTCATCAACTAATGCGTAAAAGTTTGCTACCCTAGCAGCGCAATAACTAGCGGCTTGAGAAGTGGAACCAAGGAGCCCTGAAGGGCTAAGCTAGGCTAGCAATGCCCATAGTTGGGCTATAAACTAGCAGCCTGCCGTCGATTTAGGAGAAAAGTACTAAAATCACGCTGCCGTTTTTTATTGAAGCGTCAGTCAAGGGGCGCATTAAGCAATAGAGCTAATGTGTACAGTGCTTACTACCTAAGCGAGGCGATAGCTAGTGCTACGTCCCCCGGCGGCTTCCTTAACCAAGATGCCCTGGTCTAGTAGCGCCTGAATGTCACGAGTGGCGGTATCCTGCGAGCATTTGGCAATCGTGGCCCACTTAGAAGAAGTCAGCTTCCCCTCGAAGCCATCCAGCAATTGGTTCAGTAGGCGTTGTTGCCGAGCGTTGAAGGGTAGAGAAGCATACCGTTCCCAGAACCGCGCTTTTACCAATACCTTCGCTAGTGTCTGCTCTGTGGCCGTGAGTGCCCGGCTTAGGCACGCAAGAAACCACTCCAACCAGGCCGTGACATCTAACCCGCCCTTCTGGGCCGCCTCTAACTGGGCGTAGTAGGCATTGCGCTCTTGCCGCATCTGGGCCGACAGACTATAAAACCGTTGGGATGAGGCGTCCGCTCGGGCCAGTTGCAATTCGGTAAGGGCGCGGCCGACGCGGCCATTGCCATCCTCGAAGGGGTGAATCGTGACAAACCAGAGGTGAGCAATGCCAGCTTTAAGCACGGCATCCAGGGTAGTAGCTGAGTTGAACCAGGTAAGAAACTGCGACATCTCAGTGGCTACTTGCGTTGCTTCGGGCGCTTCAAAATGCACATGCTCGCGCCCCACTGCACCCGAGACCACCTGCATGGGTCCTTTGGCACCCGTGCGCCAGACCCCAACCTGGATGCGGTGCAAACCACTGCGCCCAGTTGGGAACAGGGCGGCTTGCCAGCTGCACAATCGGGCGGCAGTAACGGGTTGCGCAAAGCCCTGGGTAGCATCCAGCAGCATATCTACTACCCCTTCTACGCGGCGCTCTGCGGGTACCAAACCAGCTACCGGAATGCCTAATCGCCGTGCGAGTGAAGAGCGAACCTGCTCACTGGGCAGAATTTCGCCTTCAATTT
>Ga0160429_1000158_pt1 | contig 86098 bp, 80 predicted proteins | sample SolpanmetagenomR_FD_108199 | JGI IMG/M metagenome (GOLD analysis project Ga0160429, IMG submission 108199) | Solar panel surface microbial communities from Lawrence Berkeley National Laboratory, California, USA - R | ecosystem: Engineered > Built environment > Solar panel > Unclassified ... | reverse complement strand
GTGCGCACTAGAGCTGAAGTGCAGATATATAGGATGTGAGGCTTTCGCACATATAGGCCAACAGGTCGACCTTAAAGGTATCATTTGCTTTCAGACGTACACTACTGCCCAGTATGAAAGCTTCTTTCGGTGCTGCTTTGACCGTAGCGTCACTAGCGTTGTCCGTCACCGCTCAGTCATTCCAGCGCCTTGGCTCTTGCCCTACCTTAGGATGTGTCTTCCCTCCTGATCAAGGTATGATGGTAACCCTTAAGTCTTGACGACGCTAAACACTGATTTGATTCAATTTAGTTGATCATCTTGCTGGTCAATACTTCGACATTCGTGTCGAAGTACACGCACCTCAGAATGGCAGCGAGTCTTCAGCTATCAAGACTCCCGACCCCAACTTTCGAGTGACCATCACCGAGCCGCGTGGCCAGCCCGTCAACGTCTCAACTTACTTCAAGTTGCCTGAACCCACTCTTGAGCGATGGGCATTCAGCTACTATACCGACTACTTCGCACAGGACGCCAGGGCTCCCACTCCTGTCAATGTTACCTCAAAGGTCTGGCGTAGAGTTGCTCTTTACAAGCCTGGTAGCTACACTGTCGACTTGACCTATAACAATGGCACGTCGCAGACCGTCGCTGAATGGTACGTTCGCCCTGTCGAGCCTGTTCGCACCGCAAAGAACGTCATTCTCTTCATTGGTGATGGTATGACCCAGAACATGATCACTGCCGCTAGGTATGTTACAATATAGACCTCTTCATGCCTCAGGACTGACCACCCATAGATTGATTGCTCATAAGAGTGTCAACGGACGTTACCAGACTCTCATGCAGATGGACCAGATGCCTGTTTTGGGACATCAAATGACCCACAGCATTGACTCCTTCATTACTGGTACTTTGCTCATGTTTATCCAATTGATAATCAACACCTAATCAGTTCTACAGATAGTGCCAACTCCGCCACTGCCCTCTACTCTGGCCACAAGACCACTGTCAACGCTCTTGGATGTTACAAGGACAGTTCTCCAAATGCTTTCGACGACCCCAAGATTGAGTCCATTGCTGAGCTCTTCCAAAGAAGAACTGGTGGTTCTGTTGGTATTGTGTCAACAGCCTTTATTGCTGATGCCACCCCTGGCGGTCTGACTGCACACACACCTCAGCGTTCCCAGTATGGCGCCGTCATTGACTCCATGCTCAACGGCATCACTAACTACACCTGGACCAACTGGACCGGCCCTGATGTCATCTTCGGTGGTGGCGCTGAGCAATTCTACACCAATGCTTCAGCCGGTGTTGCTCGTTCCAACACCTACATGGGCAGAAACTACTACAACGAGTTCGCTAACAGGGGCTACAACTTGGTCAGCAACAACACCCAGCTACAAGCTGCGCCTGTTGCCAACAAGACCCTTGGTATTTTCACTGTCAGCAACATGGATGTTTGGTTGGACAGAAAGTGAGTGACGGATCTGAAGTTTCTAGCACAGTGCATACACTGACTAGCTTGATAGCGTTTACACCAACAACCTCAGAGGCAACCGCAACTCTCCCGACGGCCGTGGTGGAAACGCCACTGACCAACCTGGTCTCAAGGAGATGACCCTCAAGGCTATTGACATTCTCCACAACCGTACTCACGCGAGTGGCAAAGGTTTCTTCATGATGTCTGAGGCTGCATCCATCGACAAGCAGATGCACCGACTCGACTACGACCGTGCTCTTGGTGACCTTCTCGAGCTTGACGACACCATCAAGGCTACCATTGCTCATCTTGACTCCATCGGCGAGCTCGATGAGACCCTCATTGTCGTCACTGCCGACCACGGCCACGGCTTCGATGTAGCAGGTTCCGTAGACACCAAGTACTTGGACGCTCAGACGACCGATCGTGCCAAGCGCGGCGCTGTGGGTGTCTACGAACAATCTGGTCTTTCCCAATACACCGACCCCAACTCCGAGAAGAGCAACAACGGCAACGCTTCCACTGTCGACCGCAGCTTGATTTACACCAACGGTACTGCGTTCCCTGCCAACTGGGATCCCAGATACACTCTCTTCTCTGGCTTTGCAGCCAACCCAGACCACAGGGAGAATTACAAAGTGCACAAGGACGGCGCTCGTACTCCTGCTGTTAACATTACTGGCCACCTTTCTAACGACTACTACGTCAACTACAAGGTTAGTTTCGTCCAAAGTTTCTGCTTCATATTATGTTGTACTCATCATTTCCTAGGATGCTCCCACCGGTTTTGTCATCAATGGTACTCTCCCCACTGGAGAGGCACAAGGTGTCCACAGTTTGACCGATGTCCCTGTCTTTGCTAAGGGCCCTTGCCAAGCCACATTTGCTGGAGTTATGAACTCTATCGGTAAGTCAGAAGGGTCACAAAGTCTCCAATTCTATGATCTAACATGTGTAGACATTTTCTTCCACCTTGCCAACTGCTTGGGTCTTGCCCGCGAGGAGGCTTAAACTTCGGTTCGAACATTCTTTGTGTGAATCACAATCAGTGTGAGGATATTGACAACATGTGAATGGTAATTGGCGAAAAGCGTGTAAAAATAGATACTTATCGTCTGAAAAGTCTGTGCGTATTCGATTAAAAGATTTATACATAATATAGACATCATTCCTCTCATAAAGTCGCAGCTTGCAGCACCGCAGAGACAAAAGCCAGTAAAAGTAGTCACAGATGTTTCAGAATTGTCGATCATCGGAAGATATGTTTCACCATGTCGTGTCATGTTTCAGGCTGTGGACCCTGTTCGAAACTTACCCTACTTCACTCGCTCTTGCTTTCTCGAATTCCATCTCTTTTCAGCTTTCAGCCTCTTGCTCTTTTATCTCACACAACACCATTGCAGTATCTCGCGTTGTTTCTCATCCTGAGCGCTATTTTGCCTCAACATTCTTCGCACTTCATTGTGCTGGATGTCGTCAGCTCTATCTATTCTCTTCACTCAGATCATCAGCATTGCATCGAAGATCATCGCGAAGGCTCTACAAGGTGCTTCACGGATCAGCACGCCTCAGAACTGTGTCTGACTTCTAAGCAGGATTATATCTGATAGCTGTCTCTATCTTCATCTTCACCTCATCGAAGATGGCGTCTAGTCTTCCTCCTGACATGAGCCAGCTTGTGCTCTACGACAAGAGCCACGACCTTGCGGACCAAAGTACGATCTCTCGTCTGGAAGCTCTTCCCCAGGAGCTTCGAATGGAGATTCTCCGCTATGTTCTACATACCAAGTATGCTCGTCTGGATTGGCACGTTCGACACACAGAGGGAGAAAATATATCCCATGCCAGAGCGTTCGACTGGACGATCGGAGTACTGCGGACTTGCAAGACTCTTCACTCGGATGGTGTTCAGGTGCTCAACAAAGAGAATCAATGGATCAAGATTATCATGCGAATGGATCGCGATTTTTCCCGAATGAGCCTTCTCAATCATGACGTGCATTTCGTCGAGCCACACGTTAACTCGAGTCTCAAGAACCATATCGCCGTGGTGGAGGTTGGATCACAGCGTCCTCAATGGACCAGTCAGTGGAAGTCGTCTGCTACCAAGATACTTATTCCTCTGGAGGAGGTGCAATCATTCTGCTGGTATCTTCGCGCCATGGATCTGCCCAATTTCATCTGGTACAAATTCAAATTCGAGCTTACAACAAAGCTGAGCAAGTCCATCCAACGCCAGATCCTCCAACCCTTTACCACTATTACTGGTGAAGCAGGTGCTCAACAGATTGAGTTCGCTGGTCCAATTGATGGAGCATTGACAAAGAAGCTGACATCGGCTATGACACAGCAAGTCAGCTGGTTGCGTGCAAAGGCTTGGGATATGTACCACTGCACAGAACACATCAAAGCAGTTGGAGATGAAGCCTTTCTCAAGGGTGAGTTCAACGTTGCAGTACACAAATACCGCCAGGTTTTCAGTTTCTGGGATGCTTCAGTAGCAAATCATAGTATGGTCAAGCACGTTGACGATGTGCTTGATGCAACATTCAAGCGTCTTGATATGGCATGTGTTGTGAATCTCCACTTGGCCGATATATTCGCGGGTGAAGTTGAGAGCGCGGCTGCGAAGGAGAAGTACGAGTTTAAGGATCTGAATCCGAGCCTACGAGTCTTCAGCAGCATTGATGCAACACCACCTTTCGCAGCACTTGGACTGTTCATTGCTGGCATCTTCCTGTTAGTACAGAGGAGGCTGCGACTGGCACAGCATGCTTTCCAGCTCACAGCTTCAAATGGTACTCCTAAGGAAAAGGTACGATTCAGCGACATTTTACGATAATGGAAACCAGCTAACTGCTTATAGACTCAAGCCCAAAGAGCTCTCACCATTACCAGATCATATGGCATGAGCTCAGAATTCGATCGTAAGGCCGATCTGGAAGAGCTCATCTCCTTTCTCCCTCGAGTGCCATTGGCTAGTCCTTCACTACAGCCATACATCTGTCCATATGCGGCATTGGAGAAACATTTGTGTCGCCAGCTAGGCTTTTCCGGACCATTCACAGCTGAAGCCACGAACCTCATCATCGAAGGGATCTCTATATGCTCCGTAATCTACGGCGGAATAGAAAGAATGAGTAGTGAGACGCACATCGGGCTCGGACTGCGCTTCGTGAGCAAGAATCTCAAGCTCTTCCCTACAGAAGGTCGAGGCTCCTATTCTCAAGAAGACATAAACATACTCGAGATGCTGTTGACCAAGCGCCTCGAAGCCCAGTGGCGCCTCGCTGGGCGACGCGGTCGAAAGCCGGCCATCGCTCAATGCGGTCAAGTGGGTGAGGGTCTTCCTCAATTACTTGAGACATATAAGACACAGCTCCGTTTGTCGAACGAGATGGCCAGCCGGAAAGTACCAGGCACAGCAGGACTAAGATGTTTTCCTAAAATCGACAACGATACTGTTACATTTAACAGCTTGAAAGAGGAACAATATGAAGACCTTGAACATCTGTGGGAGTCTTTCATCCAGTCACGCAGAGCAAAGCTTGAACGAGTTGTCCAGGAGATGTTTGATGTCTACCATCGAAAGTAGAGGGTTGATGATGATAGTGCTATGCGTAGTGAAGCAGAGTCTGGGATAGAGAGTGGAATAGGTTTGTGTGACAGAGCAGTATCCTCTATCCTCTATTATGGTACAGGAAAGCTCGAGAGCTGTGTACTGACGTGCTTCATGGCTTCTAGTGGAGATTTGCTGCGATAAAGAGTCATGATAGGCTGAGCTATGATGATATGGTGTATGCAGATATCATGCAAACTTAGTAGGGGCTGTGGAGACTGCTGCAGGTGCCTCTAATTTGCTCCCACGAACACTGACTTCTGAGATGGGGATAGGTCTGCGTTCAGTCGATTCACTGTGCCGGAGTGTGCTTCATTATTCATAAACGTTCGGCAGCGAGCATACGCTTGACGAATGCTTGCCGTGCTTCGCTAAATCAAGCAAAGTGGATGCCCTCATTATTAAACTCGTATAGCAATTTGAGAAAGTCGCCCTCGTCACACAACCGCGCTCGCTTGTCTGCCAGTTCCGTTGCCTCTTCCAGCACTCTGACGATCTTTGCTCTGACAAGCTCGCCAACTTTCCCTCTTCTTCGTCGTTTTTGTGATAGACCTTCTTGCTGTGGCTTTGCTTTGCGATCTCGTTCTTTCTTGAAGAAGTCGGGAAGCTCTGCATCATCGTCTACATCCATGATGCCATCCCAATCGTCCTGATCGTCGGCATCTGCTGCATCTTGCTCAACATCCATCATGCCCTCGTCGTCCTTGCCTGCTCCTTCGTCTACTGGTCCATCGTCCAATACGATGTTGTTCGTAGCGCAGAATGTCCTGTAGTTTCCTTCCAACATCTCCATTACACTCGTCGTCCCCAGAAAGCCACTTCGCAGCGTCTTGTTCTTCCTTACGAAACACACACGCAATAGGCCATCCCATTCCTCGTAGCTAATCTGGGGCCTCGGTACCTTTGGCACAATCCTGACGACGTTGCTTTCCACAGCTGGCGGCGGCTTGAAATTGTTCTTTCCCACTTTCATTACATGCGTGATATGCGCCCACATCTGCGCATTCACACTCAATCTCGAATACAGCTTGTCTCCCGGCCGTGCGAATAACCTCATAGCAAATTCCCTCTGGAACATGAGAATGCAAGCTCTCGGCGCTGGACTCATTGCCAGCAGTTTAAACGTCAACGGACTCGAAATCTGATACGGTGTATTCGAGATGCAGACGTCGAAATGCGGAAATGGTGCTTTTACTGCATCGCCCACGAGGACATCCAGCTTCTTTTGCAAAGGTGTGCCCATGACACGTTTTGTCACTTCTGCGGCCATGCGCGGGTCCATTTCGATGGCGACGCAGCGGGCGGCGCGTTCGAGGATGCGAATGGTGAGATTACCTGTTCCAGGACCGATTTCGAGGACGGTATCTGTGGGCTTGAGACCGGCTTTGTCGACGATTGCTTGGGCAACACCGGGGTTTTTGAGGACGTGCTGGCCGAGGTCGGTGTTCATCTTGAAGACGCTGTTGGTTGTGTTGGTGGAGGAGGTGGATTTGGAGTAGGGTGTGGCGCTGCTGCCATTGCTGCTGGCGCGCTTTTTCTGTGTTTTCGGCATGACGAGGGTCGTTTCTGGATGATTGGGGAACGAGGATGAACGTGGGACAAGGATGTTCAAGAAGCGTAAGAGAAGTGTTTCAGAAAATAATGAGTACCGCGGACTTGGCTCCGATGTGATCGACAACACCTTGCTCTTCCATTGCGAAATCTGAAACACTTTCTTTTGAGATATCAACATTCCACCATCATGCCGCCAGGAAAGTACGACTTCCTGAAACAAGAAGCGCCCGAAAATTACGTCGCTGGTCTTGGACGTGGTGCCACCGGGTTCACTACACGGTCCGATCTTGGTCCTGCGCGCTCTGGACCCAGTGAAGATCAAATTAAAGAAGCACTTGCGAAACGAGCTGCACAGCTAGGAACATCCACTGCATTTGGAGGCGATGCGAAGCCACCACCGGAAAAGGACGAAGAGGAGGATGCTGGTCCTGATCAAGACCCAGACAATGAAGTGGGCCTGTTTTCTGGAGGTGTCTACGACAGAGATGATGATGAAGCAGACAGGATATATCAGGAGATAGATGACAAGATGGACAGGCGGCGAAAAGTGAAAAGGTTAGTCTATCCGTCATTTCTTTCTTGCTCACATACTGCATACTCTTCTAAACTCCACTGCCTCAAATCGTTCTCTTCTCCATACATATCGTTTATCGAAACTTCATTCTTAGGCCCGCGCCATATTCGTCGCCCACCTGACACCTTCTCTCCTTCGTCTAGGGAAGCACGCGAAAAGCTCGAGCGCGAAGAGTTCGAGCGCAACAACCCAAAGATCTCTCAGCAATTTGTTGACCTCAAAAGAGCACTCGGAACAATCACAGACGACGAATGGGCTAGCATCCCCGAAGTCGGCGATCTGACAGGCAGAAATAAGAGGCAAAAGCAGAGTCGACAACAACGGTTCTATGCAGTACCAGATAGTGTCATGGCAGGCGCAAGAGATGCTGGACAAATGGAGACGAGTATTGATGCAGGAGGAGGAGATGGTGCAGCAAATGGAGAAAGCGCAGATGGAACGATGACGAACTTTGCGGATATTGGTGCTGCAAGAAACAAAGTACTGCAAGTGCGCTTGGATCAGGCAAATCAAGATTCTGGAACAGACGCTATTGCTAATGGTCTATCATCAACTGTTGATCCAAAAGGTTATTTGACAAGTCTTTCCAAATCACAGGGACTGAATCAGGAGTCCATGAATCTGGGTGACATCAAGCGCATTCGAGTGTTGTTGGAGTCAGTCATCAAGACGAATCCGAAGCACGCTCCTGGTTGGATAGCAGCAGCTCGGTTGGAAGAGGTTGCTGGAAAGGTTGTGGCAGCTCGCAATGTCATTGCTCGTGCGTGTGAGAATTGTCCTAAAAGTGAAGATGCTTGGCTGGAGAACATAAGGATGAACGAAAACCACAACGCGAAGATTATTGCGGCAAATGCCATCAAGCACAATGATCGCTCGGTACGGCTATGGACGGAAGCTATGAACCTGGAAACAGACATAAGAGCGAAGAAGCGAGTGATGAGGCAGGCACTGGATCATATTCCACAATCAGTAGCCATCTGGAAAGAGGCTGTTAACCTGGAGGCTGATCCTGCAGATGCACGGTTACTACTTCACAAAGCAACAGAAATCATACCGTTATCCGTCGAACTGTGGCTAGCACTTGCTCGACTGGAAACACCAGAGCAAGCACAGGTTGTATTGAACAGAGCAAGAAAAGCAGTGCCCACCAGTCATGAAATCTGGATTGCTGCTTGTCGACTCCAGGAACAGATTGGAGAGGCTGCAAGAGTAGATATGCTTATGAAACGTGGTGTACAATCGCTAGCCAAGGAATCGGCTATGCTTAAACGAGAAGAGTGGATCACGGAAGCTGAGAAGTGCGAGGAAGAAGGTGCTATATTGACTTGCAATGCCATCATACGCGAGACGCTCGGCTATTCGCTTGACGAGGATGATGATCGCAAGGATATCTGGTTAGAAGATGCAAAATCGAGTATATCTCGCGAGAGAATCGCTACAGCTCGTGCTATGTATGCTTACGCTTTACGGGTCTTCCCAACAAGCAAAACGTTGTGGCTTGCCGCAGGCGAGCTCGAGCGAGAGCATGGGACAAAGGAAGACCTTATACAACTACTTGAGAAGTCGGTGGAGGCATGTCCTCACAGTGAAGTCCTTTGGATGCAGCTCGCCAGGGAGAAGTGGAACAACGGCGAAATTCATGAGGCAAGACTTGTCCTGGGCAAAGCTTTCAATCAAAACGCAGGCAACGAGGATATCTGGCTGGCTGCTGTCAAGCTGGAATCAGATGCTGGTGAAATCGGAAAAGCTCAAGAATTGTTGGAAACAGCACGGCGAGAAGCTGGTACAGATCGTGTCTGGATCAAGTCTATTGCTTTCGAACGTCAGCAAGGGAATGTGCAAGAAGCGCTTAATCTTGCTAACGACGCTCTTGCTCGTTATCCAAAGGCTGCAAAGCTGTACATGCTGAAGGGGCAGATTTACGAGTACGACCACAGCCCTGCCAAACTACCGCAAGCACGAGAAGCTTATACAGCAGGTACCCGTGCGTGTCCATCTTCGGTACCTCTCTGGCTCTTGTCAGCACGGCTCGAAGAGAAAACGGGTCTTACAGTCAAAGCCCGTTCCATTCTCGATCGTGCACGTCTCGCTGTGCCAAAAGAGCCGCGGTTATGGACAGAAAGTGTACGAGTAGAACGTCGAGCAGGTAACACCAATGCAGCTCAAAACCTCATGGCACGCGCTTTCCAAGATGTCCCACAAACTCAATCAAGTCTTCTCTGGGCCGAGCGCATCTGGCATCTGGAAGCACGCAACCAACGGAAACCACTAGCACTCGAAGCAATCAAGCAGGTTGATAATGACCCGATTCTCTTCGTCACAGTAGCACGTATATTCTGGAACGAGCGACGATTGGAAAAGGCTGCGACCTGGTTTGAGAAGGCAGTAGTGTTGGATCCCGATGTGGGTGACACGTGGGCTTGGTATCTGAAGTTTCTGAGACAACATGGAACTGATGAGAAGAGAGCGGATGTTGTGGCCAAATGTGTTGCAAGAGAGCCCAAGCATGGAGAGGTTTGGCAGGCGATCAGGAAGGAGCCGAAGAACGCTGGGAAGGGGCTGGAGGAGGTATTGAATATGGTTGTGGACAAGCTGGAGTAGAGAGGGGACACTTTGACTAGCATCATACCAACGTGTAGGCTTAGATATCCGTGTCCAGAAGACTACGAGGTCCAAATAGCATACTTGTGAAGATCGAAGACTAATATTCGACCAAAGGCTATTCTCGAATCACGGAGTTCGACCCGTGTTTCAGATATTGGGTTTCATGTTTCAGCGCGCTCCGCCAACCTCGCAAAACTTCACCGAGTCCTCTAACAGCATTCTGCATTATTCATTGCTCAGAACAAACCATTATTTCCTCTCATGATACCGCGAACAATATAGCATCACAGCGCTCCCGTCTCCCAAGCAGACTAAACCACTCTCCGCGTCCGCGAAGCGACTCTCCGCATATGCCCCCATCCTCGCTTCCTCACTCTGCCCACCTTCACAGCACTTTCACTAGTACATGCCCGACGCCTCCCACCCATCCCTCGGCCGCGCCGAGAGCAGCACTCTCAATGGCACTCCCACACCCTCCATGTCCAGCAAGACCCTACCCAACCTCAACCTCACAACGACAACATCGAATACGAATACACAGAACAATAAAGGTGGAAAGATGGCGCCGAAGGTTGATCTTGAACCCATATATACGGAGTTGAAGAAGGTTGTGGGAGAAGGATGGAATGTTTATAAGGAGGCTGTTACTGGCTTTATGTTAGGTGAGTCGTGGTGTTGTGCATGTGTGGTTGTTGTCATGTATTACGATGTGATGTGGTGCGGTGATGATGCTGGCCGTGCGAGCAAGATGGGTACTTTCCTCATCTTAGTAGAGGCAAAGAGGAATGGAGCAGTAACTTGCGTTGCCTCTACTAACTCTTAGCCTACAGGTCTTCTAAGCCAGAAAGAACTGGCCCGTCTAACAGATCACATCGTTCTGCCCGATCCGTTGCGCGAGTCGCTACACAATCAACTCATCTGCGCGATATACACCAACGCGTCGCGAGAAGTTCCAGAAGCAGGAGTCGCTAGCTGGGTTAGCAGTAATGACAAACATGGAGCGACTGGAGGTATAGGAGGAGCAGGAATGAAGCATGTTGGCGGCGACGTAGCAGAGCAGAGACTCAGAGTGGAAGTCATGCAGCTGCCGCCGCGAGTTAGAGGGAGGCTGAAAGGCATTATCGATGTAAGTCCAGACTCGATCAAACAGGGAAAAAGAAGAGGATGAATCCCGGCAGTCCTTTTTGATTATTGCATCAGCGTGCAAGATTCGAGCTAATCCAACCACAGGACCCACCAGCACCCTTACTACACTCTCTCGCCGCCTCCCGCACACAATCACGTCTCCAAACACAAAAAGAACCACCTTCCCTCCTCCCCTCCCTCTCACAATCAAACACCCAATCCACAAACACACCAACCACAAATCTCAACCAATCCGTCGAAGTGCGCCGTCGGTACAATCTGCCACTCGGCACAGAATCTCACGACCTTCCTCAACCTTCAACCCTCGCCGATCGTATCACCCCTATATGCTACGAAGAAGGTCTACCCACTGGTCCACGAGAAGCAGACGTCTGCGTCGAGCTACTCAGCGTAGGACTAGAAGCATTTCTCAAGGAAGTGCTCGTCAGCGTGCTTGGCCGTAGTGTGGTCAATGCGCCAATATCGGGACCGCCTCCAGCTGCTATTGTCGTTCCGGATGCTGGTAAGGTTTCTGGAGATGCTCTGCTGGCAGGTGGCTCGGTTGTGCCGGCGTCAACGGCTCAGACGACGACAGCAACTGCGGCGCCAACGGTCAGCCTCACTGGTGCCGCTGTGGGCATTACGTCTGGCCCACGCATGGGCGTCCTCACAGCGGCTTACAAGCGCAAGTTGTCCAGTGAAGAAGCGGCGGTTATACGAGGTCAACTGAAACGGAGCGATCTCGGTCTACTACCATGTGAAGTTGCTGCCTTAGACCGGCAAAGAGAACTAGATGCCGCAATGACTGGAGTCACAGCGGCCGAGACAGAAGACGAAGCTGCCATAGAAAAGGAGAAACTGGTAGGTGTGCCTTCGGATCTGAGACTGGCGTGGGAGTTGGGCGACCATTGGTTACGAGATGTGGTGCCGTGGATGGGAGAGAAATTTGTCAGTATGGATGAGGAGTCGTTATTTGACGTTCGATCGGGTAGCAAGAACGGTGATGCTGCATTGATGACGAATGGTTTGGCTGCTGCTGATGAGATGGACTTTGACGGCGAGGCAGAACCTGATGGGGACGAAGAGATGGATTGGGAATGGCAGGGTGCCGGTGCTAGTGATCGGGCTGCACTGGGTGCATTACTTGACGATTGTTTGGCTATCGGACAGTGATTGGTGTCAGTGGACAGGCTGGACAGAGATATCAAGTATAAGAAAATGGCGCTGGAGAGGTTTCGATGACAGAACTTAAGATACCCTTGGTGGATAGACAGTATGGTGCAGGAAGGAACAATTGGTTTTGCTTTCGATCGGCGCTTTTCTATGGCCGTGAATGTCCTGCATTTTAAGGATGTCACTTGGTTGAGTATGAATGTGTCAGGCCAAAACACTGTGGAGGTGCTCCTGAACGACTTATGCCTTTTTATCTGAAAACCATTGTCTCCCCGAGGCTCGCTTCATTTTTCTGTCCAGTCTCCTTCGCAAAAGCTACTTCGTGGTTCCAAAACAGCATACTCCCTGCTCCGAGCCTGAAGCCGTCTGTCTACACAGAACGATATGTCTCGTCTTTGTAATGTCAGATACTTCGTGCTCACGGGCAGCGAGACCTTCCTGGCTCTCATGTAGATGAATCAAACAGCAGGTGAAGGTGCCTTTCTTCGACAATAATGCATAAAGCTACATAGTTCTGAGCCACCGCCAGCTGTATCCGCCTCCGATCGTCCAACCTTCTGACCAAGGCAGCATAAACAATGATCCGCCTGCAAAATCTCCATATAAATGGACCAGACTGGTATTGATACACCTCGTCACAGCATGTAAGAGTTGACGTTGTTCTCCAGCTTTTGCGTCGTCAGCTGAGTGACGAATTTGAAGTGCCATCTCAGCATCGTCCATTATGAGTATGGGACATTCATTTGCAGCAAGTATGAGTGCCAGGAACTGTATCGTCGTTCGGCGGGGTTGAATCTTCAAACCCAAGCTCATGTGGTTGGAAGAGATGAGGTACCATTCCAATGGACCTCATGGATAGTCGACTGACGGAGGGCCTTCCCTGTTTTGGTGGCTGGATGGTGATGATTACGTCGGCATCTCCTCTGGCACTCCCGAAGTCATGGTTCGAAGGGAATCAAGCGCGGCTGAGGTGTATCCGGCTGAGATGTTGCTTCGTGTAATGTCGTGTATGAATAGCGCCTTTTTACCAACACACGCAACAGAAAGCCAGAAATGTGTTCCGGATTTTTTCGTGTCTTGGTAGCTGTCTTCCAAATTTCCCACCATCGCTTGAATTTTGTCGTTGTTGTGTCCTTGGCAGTATGTTGACAAAACATCTTCCTCACCACTTTCATCACAATAAATCGAAGTCATCCAACTTATCCCGATATTTCAACACATTCCTCTTGATCTTACTCGAATCCACCCACGTCACAAAGTCCTCCATATTCCTACTAACAAGATATGCCGTATCCGTCACCACCTCTGTGCCAACCCTGACATGTCCCTGCTCAACCATAACATTCGCAGCTTGCACCGTATCCGCCATCTGCAACCTTGTCATGACCACTCCCAACCTCCTCCTCGCAAACGCCGAAACAGTCACTTTGTGCTCTACGTCACTTAATTTGCCTGTCCCGCCTGCGCCGCCAGATGCAATGATGCCCATGTCGAAGAGTTTTTCTAGCATGAGACGTTCGTGGCGGATGCGAACGGGATCGGAGGGCTCGAGGGCGGTGAGTTTGTGGGCAAGTTGGCGTAAAGAGCCGCAGAGACGGTTGTAGGAGGTGTAGTCGGAAGGCTTGCTGATTGCGTAGCGCCGGAGGATGGCGGCGTCACGGTGGTTGTTGTCGGAGGCGTAGGTTGTGAAGTCGACTTTGCGGAGGAGGCGCTGTTCGTGGTGGCGGAGTTTGCGAACCATGCCAGCGGTATTGAGTGACTGAAGTCGGGTTGTGAGGGGAAGGATGTTTGTTTCAAAATAATTTGGTTGCGATAAGAAATCTTGGCCACGTGACTAGAACTAATGCTTCTCGGACAACTTTTTTGTTAGTCAGTTAGTCAGTCTGTCTCGGACGCGGAAGCAAACATATAAAAGTGTTTCAAGAGTATTTGACTATTCTGTGACATTCATCTGTGACTTGTTTCGCATCATGCCTACAGTACACCTCCTCGATTACGTGGCAGGCAATGTACGATCACTAGTCAATGCAATTGAAAAAGTTGGCTATCAAGTAGAATGGATCAAGTCACCAGCAGACATACCTAATGCAGAGGTACGCTTCACAAAAGACCCACTCCTTTCAAGCTCATACCCTATGAATGCTGAGCTGATGCCTCAGACATAAAAGAAAATCATCCTCCCAGGCGTCGGTCACTTCGGGCACTGCCTTTCCCAATTCAGACAAGCAGGCTATGTCGAACCAATACTCGCACACATCGATGCGGGCAAACCCTTCATGGGCATCTGTGTAGGTCTGCAAGCACTCTTCGAAGGCTCCGAGGAAAACCCTGCAGTCCCCGGTCTAGGCGTAGTGCAAGGCCATCTGAAACGCTTCGACGACTCGGACAAAGCTGTTCCTCATATTGGCTGGAATTCAGCAAACACCGTCGGCCAGACCAGCGCAAACGTCAGCTTCTACGGCCTGAAATCATCAAGCAAATACTACTACGTCCACTCCTACGCAGTACCGTACGTACCTGGTCAACTTGAAGCAAAAGGCTGGAAAGTCGCAACGGCAAAATACGGCAATGAAGAAGTCGTGGGCGCAATCTGTCGCGACAACGTACTAGCAACACAATTCCACCCCGAAAAGTCCGGCGCAGCCGGGCTCCGCGTGCTAAAAGCTTTCCTCGAAGGTCAAGGCGAGACACAAATAATTGATTCCACATCCGCCACAGAAACAATACAAGGCCTCACACGCCGCGTGATCGCCTGTCTCGATGTCCGCGCCAACGATAACGGCGACCTCGTCGTCACCAAAGGCGACCAATATGACGTCCGCGAAAAAGACGACGGCGTCTCAGCAGGTGGTCAAGTCCGCAATCTAGGCAAACCAGTTGACATGGCACGCCGCTACTACGAACAAGGCGCCGATGAAATCACCTTTCTTAACATCACATCCTTCCGCAACTGTCCCGTCGCCGACACGCCCATGCTCGAAATCCTGCGCCGCACAGCCGAAACCGTCTTCGTGCCACTGACAATCGGCGGCGGAATCCGCGACACAGTCGACACGGATGGCACGAAATATTCCGCCTTGGACGTGGCGACGCTGTACTTCAAGTCGGGCGCCGATAAAGTCAGCATAGGCTCTGACGCCGTCATTGCCGCAGAAGAATACTTCAAGTCTGGCAATCACCTCACCGGCACGACAGCGATTGAGCAAATCTCAGCCGCCTACGGGAAACAAGCCGTCGTCGTCAGCGTCGACCCAAAACGCGTATACGTCCAGGATCCCAGTTCAACAACACACCACACCATTCCCACAAGCGTGCCCGGTCCCAACGGCGAAGCCCACTGCTGGTACCAATGCACGACGCAAGGCGGTCGCAAGTCCCACGACTTCGACGTGCACCAACTCGTCACTGCGGTCGAAGCAATGGGCGCCGGCGAGATCTTGCTCAACTGCATCGACAAGGACGGCACCAATTCTGGTTTCGATCTCGAGCTGATCCGGGACGTCAAGGCTAGTATCAAGATACCTGTAATTTCGAGCAGTGGCGCGGGCAATCCGGGACATTTTGTGCAAGTGTTTGAGCAGACCACCACGGATGCGGCGTTGGGAGCGGGGATCTTTCATAGAGGCGAGTACACGGTTGCGCAGGTTAAGGAGGGATTGTTGAGGGCGGGGTTGGGGGTACGGTGGTTCGAGGAGGGAGTGTAGTGATGTGGCGGTGGTTGTATGAGGCCGAAAAATTGCTGATGGAACAGTGATGGCACGAGCCAGTTAACCTACAAAGCACTGAAAGCGAACAGTGGAACAAACTAGCAGCAACACATACAGAACAGAATAGAACAACCGCCTTTCGAAAATATATGGACATCTCAATGTAAAATTGGTTTGGCCATCAGTGTTGTTTCTTACTCAGAGCTCAAGGGCAGTATCTTGATCCTCTTTGCCCCCAAAGAAAGAACAAATACGTTTTGCGCCATATATGCCTCATCATTCCGACAAACTAGTCCACCTCCTCCACCTTACCGACCTCACCGCTACTTCCCTTGACAGTAACATTCGCGCTGATCCCCACAGTCATCGTCTTCGAGCTCATCGGCAACTGATACTTCAAAATCCCCCTGACAATCAACTCAAACTCATGCTTGATAACCCTCTCCCACCTTTCATGTCCACCGACTTCCGTCTTATTACCGGGCCAAGGCAGTCGGAACTCGCCTGTGCTGTTGTGCGCGAGGCGGCGAAGTGGTGAGCCGTCAAAGGATAGGGCAGAGTCAAAGTCGAAGACTCGGCCTAGTAGCATGGTTTGTGGGTCCGGTGTTGTTGGATCAGTGGGCATAGGGTCTGTACCGTGGTCGTGTGTTCCTGAGGTGGTCGCGCGAAGGCGGCGGGTATGCAGGGTGGTGGTGGTGAGAGCCATGTCTGTTACGTCGTCCTTGAGATATCTGCTTCGAGCAAAGACGTTGACGTCCATTTCGTCGACGACAATAGCGACGATATTCGGGTTGAAAGCTTCGACGAGGAGGTCAAGCATGATTTCTTGTTCGCTAGCGATGACGTTTTGGATTTGGTGGACTTTAACATCGTATAGTGGTTTTGATGTGGCGAAGAGGAAGGCGCATGCACCTGTGATGACTAAAAGAATAATCAAAGTCATCATCATGCAAGAACGCGAGATACGGCTACGCTCTTCTCCCTCTTCAACGTAGTAGTCTAGATGACGCAGGTTTTGACCACTGCCTTGTTGACGTCGATACGGTCGTAACCTTTGTTGTCCTCGCATGGAGCCAACTAGGGGTGAACGCTCGTCTTCGAGGGTATAGCCATATGGAGATGAGGTTCCTTTTCTTGTCGGACTCTTGACGTACATTGGTGATTGACCAAGCTGGCCATCATTCTTGGATGAATGTCTTGAGTTAGGTCCGTATTGAGGTCGTGTCCTGCTAGCCAAAGAATAGGGTGAGTTGTGCATTGTCGCTGGCTCGTTGTCATTCTGCACGTAAAGCTCAGAGGCTAAGAATGTACTGCCACCTTCTCTACGTCGAGAAGCAGAGGCACGTACGGTTCCTTGGTCTTCCTCACCAGACTCCTCATGATGACTACCAGCATAACTGTTGGAGGCAAACTTCATACTTCTCTTTCCTCGAAGCTTTCGATGGTTGTCAAGAAGATTTCCGACAGGTCGAGCACTACTTCGACGATCGCGGAAACTCGACATGGATGTATTGCTGGGAGTCCGCGAATGATGACGGTGTTGACGATGTCGAGGTTCTGGAGGATTCGACTCGTATACAAATGTTTCATCTGAATCTGATTCATCCTCATCAACAGCACTTGCAACTTTGGCTTCAAATATATCTGCTTTAGAAGAGGTCATGCCAGAGATGATCGATGGGGTCTTCTTCGATATTTTCTTTTTCCTAGGCTTGATCGTTTCGACACTTGCCATTTTTCGTAATGTTCCACTCTCGCCTCGTCCTCCAGACCTATCGGCAGCACTTGCAATGATGGTCGTGGGGATGGAAGCAACAGTTTCTGTTTCGACGGTCATGATCTTGGCGGAAGGATCATTGGATCTGACTTTTGTTGGTAACAAAGCACTGTAGGCTTTTCTGACTGTAGACGAGCTATCTCTTCGAGCTTCAGAGTTCCTAGCAGTTGATACACGAGTAGCAAAGTCGGCTCTGTCTGTATGATCCACACCGTCCTGACTTGTCAGCGATATTGTGTCGCTGGTATCGAAATTGCCAGAATCATTGATTGTGTGGATTTTGGATATGGTCGAGGGCTCCTCAATCATCGACGAAGCGGCACTGCTCAGTATTCCTCCTTCTTCGGGCGATAATGGTTGGTCACCTTCTTCGACAGTTTCAAGCATTCGCCCAGTATAGCCACGAGGTATTTTGACCGCTGCATTACTTGTGCTCGAAGATGTCAAAGGCGCTTTTCCCAGCACTTCCCCTGGTTCCAACCCCAGTCTTCCCACCACAGGATCATTCTCGAGCACTTCCGTATTAGGTCTTGCCATAGAGCCCGTAGAGTTGTGCCTTGATTTGACGGAAGGTGTAGGCGATTTGAGTCGAGCGGAAGCAGAAGACGCGTCTTTTGGTTCTTGCTTTTGTGTCTGCCATAGGCGATTTATAGCTTCATTGATGGTGCCTGGCTTCGGTGCTCCATTGATAGTGGTCGAGGCAGATCTTGAGGTTCTTGTGCTATTAGGAGGAGCAGCATTGTTCTCCGCAACAACAGCAGAAGCGAAAGTGGGAGATCTGCTCGGACTTAGCGACGCGTTTGGTCTTGGTGTATTGAGAGTGCTTTGAGGAGTAAGAAACTGTCGAAGGGGCGAAGTTTCTCTGGATGTTTGAGGTGATGTTTGCGATAGAGGTGACTTGGTGCCAGTTTGTCTGGGAGTAGGCTTCAGCGCTAGGCTAGGTGTTGTCGGACCTAGCGAGGACTTGTTTGAACTGTTGGATCGTGTGTGTTGGTGTTGATGTTGAGATTGGGAAGACGAAGGCGGCTCGTTCTGCTGAGCCGAGTTGTTCATCGCTGCTCCTGCGTTGGAAGAAGCCATGTTGTGAAGTGCGTCATAGTCGTGCTCGAAGCAATGACAGTCTCGTGCCGAAGAGAATCTTTACAAGCAGGAGCGAGCGGACATGGTGTAGTGAGCTGTGGGAAGTGTATGTGAAGTCCAGGCTGTGCCTTGTCTGTAGAGTGTGGTGGACTATCTGAGGCGTGAAGATGGGTGTATTGGGAGAGCTAATAGGGGAAGAGACAGGCTGATGATGTAGACGAGTACAGAGAGTGTTGAGATGGAATTGTTGTCGAGGGCCTTTGTTCTCCTTGTTTGTGCCGTGTGACACGCGCAGCAAAAAGCCCACGTCATCTGTAGAATCCAACACCGAAATCCTTCGGACATAAAAACAGGGAGCACAAGGCAGCAAAGGAAGTTCATATAGCTCATATCCTAAGCTGAAATACATGTCGTCTCCCTATCTAGCTCTCTGTGCATTGGACTCGTCATGCTCTCTTCCACTGTGAATGCTATAGAGTAGAGACTTCTTGCGCGCAAAATGCATCTAGATAGATTGAGACAATGTGATTAGAGCTGGGGACAAAATGCATGTCAAGGCACTCATGATATCACCGAATCTCAATCAGAAGCTCATGAAGATGTTTCAAGTTCGTTTCATTGTGTCAGTAATCATAATCGTGTGTGTCGTGTGCCACGCCAAAAGAAATCAAGAAGCCAAAACACCACGCTTTACCGATCCCAAACCCATGCCCGAAGAGAATCATCCAAAAGAAACATAACCAAACACCTCGTCACCCTTGTGACTGATGCCGTCACAAAACACAACAGCCAAAAGTCGTCGTCGTCGTCGTTACACATCCCAAACCCCTCTCCCCGGCAAGGTCACTCAAATGGGTCCTCAACAATACTAGATGCCGTCCTCTGAAAGACGCCCTTCCACACCCAGGGCCCCCAGGCCACTAACTTGCGCGCCTTCGTAGTATGTCTCGCCATTGAGCACCCGCCCTCAAAAGTTGAAGTGGTAAACCACCTCCTCTTCCTCAACATCCACTCTCCTCCTCTTCACCGGTGTCTTCAGCCTCATCGAGTTTTCTGCCCGATGAAGGCCTCCATACCACTTCAAATCGTGGTGTATCTCCTTCTCTGTCCTCATGGCGGGCTCTGGTTCGGCCTGCCAAAACCGCTCGAGCGGCACAGTGCTTGCTACCTCCCGGTAGTCTTTTTGCTTGTATTCCCAACGTTGTGGGATATTTGGTGAAATTTTCACCTCCTTCTTCGTGGAGGTGGTGGGGGTAGTGCTGGTGGTGGTGTCGGCAACCGCAGGGGAGGAGAAATTTGCCGAATCTCGGCGAGACCTTGCTGGGGAGGAGGTGGTGGTCGTGCTGGTGGAGGTGGTGGAGGTGGTGGAGGGGGTGCTGGGGGAAGCGCCAGCGTACACCTTTACCGGCCTAATGGCCTTGACGGGCTCTTCATCCCGAAGTGGCTTGCTTGAGAAGCAGCCAAAAACCGCAGCGAAGATGCGGGAGAAAGAAGGCATGTTGGGAGTGCCGGAGGAGTTTTGAAAAAATTGAAATTTGAGAATTTGATTTAATCTCAAAGAAGAGACGTTGGGGAGGAAGGCGTGGTGGTGGTGGTTGTGTAGTAGTGGTGGTGGTGTGGGTGTTGCTGCTGCCGTTCCCGAAAAGCCGCGAAAAGTCGAAAAAGCGGAAAGAAGAAAAGAGAAAGAAAGAGCGAGGGGAGGCCAGTATATATAGGGAAAAACTTGTGAGTCATCCAGTTGGGCACACACACACACCAATACCAGCACACCAGGTTAAAGTTTTGCTCAGGTTTTGCTCGTCTGATGTTGGAGACCAGCACTCCAAATTAAGGTTTTGCTGATCTGATGGTGTTGTGAGGACTGCCAACAAGTGATCTTTGCCGACGACAACCATTGTACTACTGCTATTTTCAAAGAGCAAACATCAAACAACACAACAACAAATGCACGGAACGGCTCGGTCGGCATGTCATGCAGAAGAACATTGACAGCAGATGTCAGGACTTCTCATGACCAATTGGACTGGTGCTCCGTAGATCGCGAGGATGATGCAGCGAGGATGAAGAGGGCGAGACCTGATCTACCATGCACACTTTGCCTATCTTTGGATGAGACCTATAACCTGTAAGGTGGTTCAGGCCGGCCTGTATTTGTATGTGAAGAGTGCTGGGAAACAAAATCTAAGAATTTGAGAGTTTGACTTTGGTGAATCCTAAACATGACATTATGTAGAGGCGACAATGAACAACGCTAAAAACGTAGCTACAGAGGCACTGTGAGTATTGCTGGAACTATGCCTGGAATCTGTTTCCTATCAGTACTGTTGCGAATCTGAGAGTATGCAGAGGAGACTGATCATTAGAAAGAGGTATGACCGATCTTACTTCGTGTGTGAAGATTGCTGGACTACAACACCTGAAGATCTGGGAATCTGATTTCAGCGAATCCTAGACGTGATGTTACGAAGATCTGATGATAGTAACGCTGATAATATAGCTAAAAAGTCGCTGTGAGTATTGTTGGACCTGTTTTGGTAAGCGGTGTCTTACTATCACAGCCACAGCTCCCAGACGTGATATTGTGGAGCGGTTGATGATGGCGACTCTAATACCGTGGCTGAAAAGGCACTGTGACTACTGCTGGAGCTGTTTTAATAGAGTATTCCTTATCAGCACCGCTGCGGTTCCCAGACCTGATATTACGACGAGGTTGGTGATGGCAATACCGATAATATAATTAAAGAAACTCTGTGATTTACTGGGGCTATTTTCCTATACCTTTCTCATCAATACTGCTGCGGTTCCCAGACGTGTTGTTGTGAAGAAGCTGACGATGATAACACTGATAAAGTGGCTAAAGAAGTACTGTGACTATTGCTGGAACTGATTTGTTCCTCCTGCCGATTGTCAAAGAAAGAAAAGTGAGAGTGCGAGACAAGCACGTATCAAGATAGGCATTGGAAAACACGCAGATATGTGGAAAAGAAGAAACGCCAAGCACCAATGCATCACACTTACAAGATGCAAGAACACAAAAACCGTCGCCGCTCCTCTCTCTTCGCCTACCACCCCGCGCCTATCTTTTTGGCGTTTCAGCATCGAACGTTCGAACCTGGTTGAACGAAGCGAAGCGTACTCGTGCCGGTGAGTTCGACGGCTCTTCTCCATAAGCAGCCATCCACTGGACAGCTGTGTCCGGACTGTATCCCCACGGTCGCACCGACGGGTCTGGCCAGTTCTGCCAGGAATAGGAACTGCTTGACGCCGTCCACCGGCGACGGGCGGAGGTCCTTCGATAGAAATCAGTCTAAGATAAAACTTAATGGCAGTCGTCATCGAGAGCAATGCATCATGCTGCGGATCCCGATATGCCGTGACAGAGAGTATTGGTAATCCTAGGCGTTTGGAATGATTGAGATGAATGCGAGACTGGTGCTGATGATATTTCGCTACACTCCTGCGTGAAAGTATCGCAGCGGCTCTCGAAGGTAATTGCCAAAGAAGGTTGACCATATAAATCGTGACGGTTTGGTAGAAGAGGCGTTGTGACTAATGCTGACAATGTTTTGGTACACTGTTGACTAATGCATTGCTGCGACTCTCGAAGATAATGCTCGGAGAAGGTCGATATTGGAAGTCGTGACGATGTGGTGAAAGAGGGGCGGTGACTGTTGCTACAGCATTTCAGCATGAGAAAAATGGCGGACTGTTGTTGAGACGACTGATGCTCTCCAACTTGAAATAGGTCGTCTCACGCTGTGCCGACGTTGGCATGAGGCGTGATACCAAGGCATTATTAGGTGTTGTTCAAGGCCAATTGATAGATTCGAGCTCTTAGTAAGAGTCTCTACCACAAGCATCACTGTAAGTAAATAGCTTCGACTCTTTGAACCTGTAGCTCAAAAGTTCATGAAGCTCCACTGCAATCACCTTTTGACATGCTCCATTCTCACAGTGCAGCTTGACGTTAGCCTAAGATAAGTCATCCTCGAAATTCCTCTCGTTAAGGCTTTGATCAACGTTCCTCTGATTATGAATGAATCCTTGTCGTCCATCTCAGTACCAGGTATCGTCAGGTAGACGAGGTCATCGATAACATTCCTGCCATGAATAGTTGACAGGAATGTTGAGGCTTGTGTCGCCAAGGTAGCGATCTTGAACGTGAGATCCTGGAGAAGACTGTTAGCGACTGTGCTGTGAACAAGAGTCAAGGAGGGTGTGACTGATGCTAGCAATGCTTTGCAACAACAATATTCCTAAGTACTACTTGAGATCGCAGAAACAAGCGTTGAGAGTAATTGAACTTCAGAAATGGTCAGCTCAGTTCCGAATGTGGTGCGAAGCTTGCTGGACATATACTTCTATTCTTATTTTCTATCAGATTATATCCTCGTGGCAACGTCACAGGTGCCTGCAGAAAGACGCGTAGCATGCTTCTTGGACATTGCTCCTTCTGCCAACATCTACCACATATCTTTCCTCTTTCTTCTCTTCAAGCGATTCTTGTCTCATCGAGCAGATTCAGGCTCGAGGTGGATTGGTGAACGAAATCAGTTGTGTGAGCTAGACTTACCGCAGGTTTGGAGGCGAGGAGAGGAAGCAGGCAACGTTTCTATAAAGATTCATTTACTGTGTGTCATTGTTATTAAGCTCAGCGTATTTCGAGTGAAGAGAGCTGCATAGTAGGTCAGGTTAGGAATACGAAGGTCTGCTTTTCTTGACTAGAATGATTTTATCTATATGCGAGTAGTGCTGCGCTATATATGAATAGATAAAATTGAGCGATGCCATCGTATTGATGTTGATAAGGATGATGCGTTTGTGAGAGAGAGACGGACGATGAAAGTTTGACATGTATTCTGTGAATCTCACAATTTTCTTGAATCATAGATGCTACGTACCTCCGATTTATGGGGGGAGTGACCTGTCTGATGACTTCGGGCGGAAGCGCTCACCACTATACGAATCCTCAAGCAGATAGCGTCGATTATAGGCGCGTGAGTCTTCATCCTCGTTACGGAAAAGCGAGCGGTAGTGGATGTCGCGAGCTGGTGGGTGATATGAGTCAAAGAGGAGGTGATCGTCAAAGAACCAAGCACCTCCAACAGTCGGTCGGCACCGGTCCAAATTGCTGGCAGTCATTCATCAAGCTCAACTCACCTCGCGACGTATAAAAAGCATTTTAACAATAATAAATATATTCGGATATTTATGATTATTAGGCGATGTTGCAGAACATGCGTATGCGTGATGGAACGTGTATATCAAGAGCTTCAATTCATCATTATCTCCTCCATTTACCTTTGCGATCATGTCTTGTATTGAGTTCTTATAGCCTGCTCGACCCTTTTTCCCTTCTTTCTCGCATCACTCTGATCGATTGATATAGGTCGATCTGAAGGAAAGAGCGCATTGATCGTGTACGCCTTCGGGTTCGACGTGAAGCCACTCATTGCGCCCGGAACATCGTGAGATGCTGGTTCGCCAATATATATGGTACTGAAAACAGCCTACTTTCATGTCAAAGTTTTCAAGATAGGCACGGCTTTCTTTCACGCATCCAATGGAGATGTGGCACAATTCTAGAAGCACGGTTTAACTTGAGAAGACAGGCGTGAAGGCTCAAGCCGATGAGAATGACGAGGAAAGCATCACCTTTCAGTAGAGTCAAGTTGAAGATCAGATTGTGAGACTGAGCGGAACACATATCCCGAGAAGAACATGTTTCCCATCTATGTCGTCTTCGAATTTAAGTTTAGCCTGATTTGGACTAGCTCGAACCCTGTTTCAAGCATGTTTCATCATACAGGACCGTGGGTATACCACAAGACAAGCGTTCCATAGGACAGATCATAGACAGGGACAGATAGCGATGATTATCTTAGTCCTCTATATATAAGGATCCTTCCCCTCCTGATCCATCAACTTCGCACCTCCACCCATCCCCCTCCTAACATCCACACTCTCCCCTTCAATCTTCACCAGTTCGGCATACTCCCTAATCTTGCTAACCACCTGTTCCTCAATTCCCTCACCCTTGCCACCCGCCACTCTCAAAATCAAATCGTTCAAACTGCTCCTTCCCAAGATATCAACATGATCACCCGTATTCGGTCCTCCTCTTGGACTAAATCGATCCGGCTCGTGCAACATTTCCACCACTGTGACACGGACACCAGCAGGGTTGTAGCGTTTCAGGCGCCATGCTTTGTTACAGACGTAGCCGCTGCTCAACAACGGCACTGTGCCATCACCTTCGCCCATAACAACTCCATGATCTATCGTAGGCCCACGAGGAAAATCCTTGGGATCAGGCGAATACGCCGTGTCAATCGTGACATTCGTCTTGGTCAGCGGATCCAAATCCTCTCTATAGAAATACGCCCGTTCCGTATCCTTACCAACACCATAAAAACAATATATCTTCAAACTCGGCGCCAGCGGTAACCGCGTCTCAAGTGGATTCACCCATTTATGCGGCAAAAACTCATTTTGCGCGACTTCTTCGTCGGTGTGTGCGACGCCGAAGGAGAAGTTGGACTGTACTGCTTTTGAGTACCAAGGCTCGGCGGTGGAGAAGAGGTAGGGAAGGGATTCTTCGACAGTGAGGTTGCGGGAGTGGCCGGAGTCGGGCTCGACGTTTTGGCGGAAGGTGATGAAGTTGCCATAAGAGGTGTTTTGGCCGGGGATGTCGTCGGGGGCCCAGGTTGTATTGCCCCAAACTGCGTTGCCGCCGATTGGTAGCATACTGGAGAGGCCGGGCATTGCGCGGAAGATTTCTGCGCGTTCGTGGCGGGCGAGGAACTGGAAGGGTGTGTTGGTTAGTCAAAGGCCGCCTTGATGATGGGAACGTCAGAAGAGGGCACGTACCTTCTCCAGACCATAGACGGCGAATGCATTGAGCTGTGCTGTATCTTTCATCTCACCACTCAATACAGCAGGCATATCTTTCAGTGCACCCAGCATGCAGCCAGATATGTTAATCCAAGAATCCACATGCTCTTCCACCCATTTGGGACCTCCATTGCCAAATCCATCACCTTCAGCCTCGACCCATTTGAAGAAATAATACAGAACCTGACTGCCCATACTATGCGACAGAAGGACAACCTTTTTACCCTGTATCCGCGCTCCAGTCTCAATATGATTCTTCAGTCGCGTAAAGTACTGATCTCGGACTTCAAGATTACCATACGACAATCTCCAGTCATAAGCTGCCGTAAACGCATTACTAGGGTCATAACCAATGGTAGCCAGATTCTCCAGGATCTTATTCCAGATCCAATATCCAGTGATGAAGAAATCAGCAGCATCGAAACCCTGCGCAGCACGCAATTTGATGCCCGGCGGATCGAGCCCTGTGTCTTTGTCAAGCATAATATGTCTTTTCCAGCTCGGCTTGTCCAGCACCAGCGCCCTCATCATGCTCCAACTACCCCATAGTCTCTTCCGAAAATACTGCCGTGACTCTTGCGCCGTGCCCCAGGATTCGATCCCAGTCGAGATGACGCCAGGGATCATGATAACGGGATGTACAGCTTCGATGCCCTCGGCTTGTACAGCAAGACCAACGGAGAAGGAGTCGTAGGAAACTGCATCTCGCTCACTTTTCTAATGTGGTGGACAAGATCGTGTAAGCTTCCTTCTTCATCATCTTCGCATCAGCCATGCAGCCACCCGAAGCCATGGAAAGGAGTGCCAAACGTACCTGCATCGCCTGCGCATCACGGATCAATCCAGCAGGTAAGACGTCAATCAGGCTATCCAGATTCATATCCGTCAATGATTTCAGATCAATGACATCTGCACTGTTGGCCATGAACCCAGCCAATAGCAACCCAAATACCCCACCTAGTCCAAAGATCCAGAAATTCCTCCTCTTCCTGCCCTTGTTTTTTGGACGCTTCTCCTGCTTTTCTTTCGCTTCGGTCACATAGCTGTTTAATCGTTCAAGTTTGTGGAAAGGGACGCTGACGAGCTCGTCCGCTGCTGGGACGGCGTTGTCGAAGTAGGAGGTGTCGTCTTTTGAGCCTGGAGCGGGTGTACGTGTTGCTGGTGCTGGACTCTATTGGGGATGATGTCAGTGATGTTTACCTTCAGGTTGCACCTTACAACATTGCTGCCAACTATACTCACAGGCGCGCGGGTCGAGGCTGGGGAGTCCTCGTCGCCAGCCCCAACGCCGAAGATGCGCCGTCTCAGTCCAGACATACTGGATGAAGATGATGCTAAACGCAGATAAGCAGGCAACAAGTTCAAGTTCTGAAGAAAGTCGAAATCACGTATACCGGTACAACTCAACTCCGAAGATATTTTGTCGATCATGTTTGACTTGTTTCAGATTTCCCGTCTGTTTCATCTTTTCAATAGATGTGAATGACCCGATACCAGGAATGCAGCCCTTGGAGTGCAGCGCCCTTCCGGTATCACACTCCCAACCACCAAATCCCGCTATCTCTGCTCTAGCAAACAGCTCCAACCTTCCACCTACAACCACATCGCCCTTGCCCAACAACCACCCTACTCCTCCAGCACAAGGCGCCGATTCCTTTCCCCTCTGTGCCTCAATCACCATCATACCCTACTCCCCGGCCGACGAAGATACGCACCTACCCGCGATACAAGCCCTGATATCCGGCGATCTTTCAGAACCATACAGTATCTACTGCTACCGCTATTTCCTGCATCAATGGCCCGACTTATGCTTCCTCGCTCTTGCCGACAGCCCCGACACCAACACCACCACATCTGATTCCAGCACACTCGGCACACCTCAATCACCACACTCTCGCATAATAGGCGCAATAGTTTCAAAACTCGAGCCCCACCGCTCCGGCCCACTCCGCGGCTACATAGGCATGCTCGCCGTCTCCTCCTCCCACCGCAGCCAGGGCATTGCCACGAAATTAGTCTCACTATCCATTGACGCCATGATCCGTTCCGGTGCTGACGAAATCGCCCTCGAGACCGAAGTAAGCAATAAAGCATCTTTGAAGCTATACGAACGACTAGGCTTTCTACGGAGCAAACGGCTATATCGATACTATTTGAACGGCAGTAGTGCGTTCAGGTTGGTTCTGTATGTCAAGACGGGAGTGGCCGGGATGAGGACGTTTCCGCCCATGATGCAAGGAGCCGATGTCGAGGGAGAGGAGGAAGAGGAAATGTATTCGTGAATATTTGCTACTCCTCTCACCGCCTCCACACTGCTGGTCCTGCATCTCGACGTCCGCGGCTTCAGGATGCTGACGTATCTAAGATGCTGAAACAGCAAACTCATCCAAACCAATGTCTACGCCTACATCCAGACCAACCAAGAGAGTGTTGATACTAAGGGGCCAATCAGAGAAATCTGGCCGGGTTTAAAGCAGTTGTAGCAAAGCCCGCTCAAGTCAGGGTTCTGGTTGTTGTTTGTCTGGTTACCATTGCGACCACCGTAGTTGCCATTCTCACAGTTGTAGTCACAGCGAGGTTGGTAACCATTCTCTCCTCAATCGTAGTTGTTATTGGGCGGACGAGTGTTGTAACCATTGTTGGCATAAGAATTGTTGTGGTTGCTGCCCGAGTTGTTATTGACAGTAAGACCTTTGATGGACAAATAACCCACCTTCACCGGCGTGGCAAGGCTCATGAACTTCCTCAATGATGGTAGGGTTCCTGGAAGTCATAGTGGTAACAGACAAAGCAGGACTTCCTGAAGACGTTAATTGATTCCATCAGGGCGTTGTTCAACAGCTTGGGCGTTTGAACCGGTAGCAGGACTGCTCGATTTGGCAGTAGGTGCAGCTGCGCCAGTTTGAGTTGTTGTCCTCGAGAAATTGCAGCAACTCGGCGGGCGTTTCTTTTCGAATATCCGTTTGTCGTTATGTCCTGCAACAAAGTTTCTGTCGGCGAAGTTCTGGAGTTGTGGAAGGCGCCAGGATCTTTTTAGGACTACCATAAGGGACACCCAGGATACCTTTGCGTCTTTGGGAGTGGTGGGAGCTCGGCGTACCGAGCCTCCCAGTCCACAACTCGCACCACTGTCGGTGGCAAGCCTGGGTTCAAGCTTGCGCCGAAGGGCGCGCTGTAGCTGTGGATCATCGGTGTAGTTGCTTCAATGGGACGTCTTTGACGTCGGCGGCGGGGCAGGTGCACTGCAACCACCGGAAGCAGCACGACGGGCTGCACGACGAGAGCGACCAAAACAGCTGTGATTTTCACGGCATTGACGGCCCGGCGATACTTGTAAAGATGTGGTCCCTCACCGCGATCACTAGCAGCAGCACGATGGGCTGCAGGACAACAGCGAGCGATTGCTACGGCCTTGACGGCCCGGGACTTTTCCGATAATATGCGGACCTTCAGAAGGACCGCGGTAGGAGGGGAGGTCGGATGTCGAGCCAAGGAGGTTGGAGGCGGAGGAGCGACGGCCATAAGCTCATTCTACTATAGGGTCGAAGGGTGTCGGTGCTGCGGAGGTTTGGAGGCGGAGGAGGACGAGGAAAGGCTGCCAAGGGATAGCTCATTGATAAAAGTCCTAGTTGATGTACTGCGAAACCTAGGATTTTTCGAGGATGCCCTGTGCTTCCTGCAGGAAGAAGGTGTAGATTGTAAGGTGTGAAGTGCTGGCATACTATTCTGCACGGTTTGGGCTTGTACGTTTTGGTAGATGTACTGTTGAGTCTTCTGGGCATTCTTTTTAAAGAGCATGGGTGGATTTTCAATGTTAGGCGTTTTGGAAGCCGCTGGGGCCTTTGGGACTACCGCTGCCCTGGATTTAGATACGGCACCCGAAAGGCTTTCCCTTCGGGAGCTGTGGTGGGCACAGAGGTTAAAAGAGCTCCCCAACTCAAGCCGCTGTCTGGAATTGCGTAAAACCCGCACTGAGAGTTTCGAGAATTTCCTCGTCTTGAGGTTTCTGTCGGCGAAGTTTTACCAAAGTTTTGGGGTTGCGGAAGGCACTACCTCAGGAGGTAGGATCTTTCAGGACTGCAGTTGCACCGGCTACAGATGCGGTATTAGGGCGTAGCTCACTTCGTGCGAAGATAGATGCATTGCTTCGGGATACGAAGGCTTGCTTTCAATACTGATAATATTGATATATTGTGTGGGTAGCGCTGCGCTATAGATGAATAGACACAGTTAAGCGGTGCCTTCGTCTTGATGTCGACTAGGATGATGTTGGTGAGAAAGAGAGACACGATCGATCAGTCTTGACATTGCCAGGAGGTGATCGGCCTATGGAGAGAAAGAAATGTATCCATGAATTTCTATGAGATACGTTAATCATCAAAACAACTTTCCAACTCAAGCAGCACTTTGGACTTGCGTGAAGCCAGCGCTGAGAGTCTTCTGGATTTCCTTACCGTCCCTGTTATAAATGCAGAAGAACGGTCTTTGCGAAACCTTTACACTTCTCGCAAAGACTACATCTCGTTGCGTCAAGCGATACGACCATCGACATTGCGCGTCACCCGTAATCAGAGGCTTCAGGGCTATGATCTTTGGGTGTAAGAGGAAGTCACTTGGAGGCGACTCTGTATTACGGTCACAAACATGAAATGAAGATTGCGGAGACGAGGATAGAGAAGAGGATTTGCGCTTGGTTATACTTTGGAGATTGCCATGTCCATCTGTAGTAGAGACCTTGCGCTTAACATAAGTCAGGACACTTGTTGGCATTATCCTTTGTTGACGTTGCGCTTGAGAGGCGCACGGTTGGACTCGCAATACAGATGCAGTAACCGAAAGGCGTTCGCCATTGGGAGCTGTAGTGGAAGTAGAGGGGCTTGAAGCTATAAACTATGGTGTGAGTAGTGCTGGACTACTTTCCTGCACGATTTTAGGCTTGCACGGTTTGATCAATGCAATGACGAGTCTATTAGGATGTCTCTTTATAGGGCATGGTATTAATTTCATTACTAAGGGCTGTGGAGAGTGCCAAGGTCATTAAAAGTGCTTCTGAAATCAAGCAGTGGTCTGAACTTGCGTAAAGCCAGCACTGAGAGTTTTCTGAATCTCTTCGTCTTTATGCTGCAATAATGACAGGGCATACGCCACATCACTCCATTGTCGCTCACTGTCGCATCTTGCTAACCTAGCCGCTAGCTTCTGGGACAGTTGTTTTGCGTGTTTGTCCTGGCACTCGTCAGCAGGTGAAAGTGATGTGAAGCTTGCTGGGGAACTAACCTTCTCAATAAACGACGAAAGGAACTTCAAGATCTTCTTGAAAGAGTCCTCCTCGAGATCCTGGTCCGCACTCAACACAGAGAACATGTCGACATACTGGTTGTACACCGCATTGTCCTTAGTAGCCAGCTCGCTGAAGAACATTCTCGACAAATCAGCAATACGCTTATCTTCATCCTCAAGGCACTTGGCCATCTCTCCCAATTGACCTTTAACTTTAACTTGACCGGCAAGGATGAGAAAGGTCAACGTCATAAGACATGTTCGTTTGACAGATACGTCCGAATCGCCCAGACGACGATATAAGAAGTCTGTATTCTCGTCGATAAGGTGATTGAAGCAAACAGCCATGTCCCCAAGGGCGATCACCACATTGCTCCTTGTTACCGGATCCTTGGAGCGCTCAAGAATGGTGATCAACAGTGGCAGATTCGATTCGCAGTACTCTGAAGAGACACACATCAACTTGGCCATGCAGATGGTGGTGATGGCTTGCAGATTCGGGTCATTGTATGCCAGGTTGTTTGAGCAGATTTCCGTTACCAGGGGTCCAAAGCTTGCCAGCAGCGATGTCTTGCCATACAGTATCTCTCTTTCACGGATGTGCTGAATAGCCTCGGTGAAATCGTCCTCGGTCGTGCCTCCAATTAGGTCGAGGTCGGCTTCGTCTTCTGCCTTTTCCTTGTCCGAGGCTGTTATAGCTGCTGGTTTCTCTTTCTCCTTATCGGCCTCTGCTTTACGCCGTTTGAAGTCAAGCTCACACAACTCAAGATGCACAATCTGCTTAATAGCAACGTGTCCAACGATAAACAACAGTTGCGCCAAAGCAATGGTGGGCTTTTGACTGCTCTTGACCTCTTCTTTGGGCTCAGCCTCTTCTTGTCCCTCTGGTGGATCGTCCATCATCTCCGTATCACCATCTGCATCCTGCTTGGGCTGGTTCTGTCGTTGGAAAACCTGCTTGGTCTTCCTTCGCACAATCTCTGAGCAGATAATATCCGGATGTTTCGATAACGTATAGATGGCTCCAATCGCTTGCTCTGCCACCCCATACCATTCTTTACTACTGGACTCCAGCTCGACTATACTTGCCAGCTTGACCAGTACAGCGTGATCGTTTGCGAGGCGAGCAGGTGCTGCAACATTCTTGGCTTTCCTTCCAGTAGGTTTGATTCGTGCAAGTGCAATACAAGTGTGTTTCGCAAGGCCGAGGTCAGCTCGTCCATGACTTCCAAGGCCTGTACGTAGCATTGTCTCCATTTCTTTGACGACGATCTGCGGATCAGCCAGAGCCAGCATGCTCAACACCATAATAGCACCTCTGCGCTGTGACTTCGAAATCTCTTTGCGCTGGACACCATATATCTGCCATAGCTTCACTATTACCAACTCTGAGATCATCCCACCAGTCATCATAGTACTCAACAGTTGCTCCAGAGAGGTCAATTCAGCCAACGACGCACCGAAGGTGAGACTGATCATGTTCCTTGCAACGTAATTTGCGGCGTCGTTCTCGCTAAAGTTATCAGGCGCGTCGAAGAAGATGCCTTTGTAACAGTCGATGAGATGTGTCTGAACTCCTTTGCCCTCGTCGCTGTTCCCTTTTGTCCAGATGAGATGAAGCATTTTTCGAATGCCAGCCTTTGACGGCTCGATCCTGTAAGCATCCGCAACAACGAAGAAATCCATTGACTCGACGACTTCGTTCTTATTCTTTGATAGTAACAGTTGACAGACTAGGTCAGTAGCTTCATGTAAAATCTCAACAAATCGAAGAGCTTCAACATAGTACCTTCTCGTTAGCTGCAACTTGGTCATTGCTTCCGAGGTGGCTGCTTCTTCTGCTGCTTTCTGCATTGCTGCAGCCTTTTGCGCTTCTGTCATTGGTTCTGCTTCTTTGTTACCATCTACCTGGGTGGCTTCATCGAGCAGAGACTCATCAACCTGCGCATCGTTGCTTTTCTTCTCTGCAAGACCAGGTGTACCAGCTGGAGGCTTCAAGGCGTTGAGTTCTGCTTCCACTGCTTCGAGGCGTGAATTCCAGTCCTTGTGTGAGAGGAGGCCGCCGTGAAGTACGGAGAACGGATGCGTCGAAATCAGCTTGCCTAGCAGCTTCACGGCATTTCGCCTCACATTGCTGCTCTTGTCATCCAAACTGCGTGTTGCTAATTCAGTGGCGGTTTGTCGACGTTTTGGAAACTTTGCTTCAAGATCACAGAGCTTGACGTAGACTTGTAGCACACGAGATCTACAGTATGGATTGATATCGAGAAATCGCTCTTCAAGCAGGTCGAAGAATGCGTTGATTTGAGCTTTGTGGTTATCGGCCTGATCTCCAGCTTCCTGTTTACTCAACATGGAGATGAGGTTCCCACAAACGTCAATGATTGAACAACGTAGTGTATAAGACTGTTTTCGTCAGTGTGCAAGTCATAGCTTTGGGGCAGACAAGCTTACATCAGTATCCAGAAACTTTGCAAGCATAGTCATTTGCTTGATGACAAGACGAGGTGCAAGCTCAGACAGCTTAGAGATGAATGAGGATACGGACTTGGGTCCTCGAAGATCATTGCTATTGAATTCTTTGCCACTGAGTTCCCTGCGTCTAATGTTAGTCTCTGCTAACTTGTGGAACTTGGACACTCAATACCTCAGAATCTCTTCTGCGAGCTGTGGATAGTCGTATTGGTCTGACAGAATTTGGAGGAACTCGGCCATTGGCTCAGACAAGTGTTCGAAGTATGTCAAACTTTGCACAATAGAAGTTTGAGCACCTAACCGATTAGTTACAATCAAGAGCCAAAGAAGTGAATTATTTCACGTACCATAAGCGTGACCGTGGTGCTTCACAGCAACGCAAAGTACTTTGAATGCATGCATGCGCATCGGTGTGCTCTTTACTCTTGCTTCGCTTTCGAGCACCAGATATACGGCTCGTGTGAACAGGTTGATGAAGGTGTCTTTTTCTGATGTTGTGGTAAATATTCTTGCAAGCCGTAGCTTCAGCACCTTGCTCATCACATCCATCGCGCACTGAACAGGTACCGCAGAGTCCCAACCATCCTTAGCTGTGCTCTTTGCTTTGGCTCCTTTCCCGCCTTTGCCCCTCGCTACCGTCGTGGATGCGGGCTTTTCTGCTGCTTTTGTCTCGATAGCCGAGATTGTCCATTGTAGGAGAAAACCATACATCTCCAGGATTTGCTTGTGGTGCTGCAAAGCGTCTCCTTCTTCCACTTCCAGATCATTATTTACGATATCAGCTTCAGCAGATAGGCCAGATACGACAACATCGAGCACTTGACCGAGTACGTGCGTTGGGAGAATTGGAGCTGTTCTACAAAAGGCAGAAGAATCAGTGTCTGAGTTGGGTATATAATATTTGTGACTAGGTTGGGAGGTGGGAGCGCACTTGAGTAGGCATTGTATCGTGTCGAGATGTGAGCTTTGCGCGATGGCATCTGGCGATTCGGCGACAGCATCAACTATCGGATTGAGTACACTCTTGATCAAAGCATTCGTAAAGCTATCCGGATCGTTGTCGCATTCGGCAAGGTTCGCGTCGGCGTCTGGTGTTGAAATCGTGGTCGGGTCGCTAAGATACTGCTTCAAGCTCTCATTGATGTCAAAGTTGCCGTCCATGATGGCGACAGCGAGGCGCCTCCGTCCTTGGGATAGATGGTGTTGAGATTGGCAGTTTTCGTGGAAGTAGGAGTGAAAATTGCCCTGGAGCAAGTATCAGTATGCGAGGCCGTTCCTCTACATTGGCGCGTCGAGCTACCTTTGTTTGAGGATTAGTCCTGGCGACGAAGTCGAGGAACAGACGAGGTCGTGCGTCGTGTGCTGTGTGCAAAAGGTGATGTCAAACAACCAAGGTAAACAAAGAAATCTGAAACGGGCAACGGCGCGGATAAACAAGCGCGTTCTCAATCAGGGACGCGACTGACCAATGGGGAACGCCGCATGCAAGCACTTTCACTTCCTGAAACAACACTGAGACTTTGGTCTCCTGCTTTTTCCAATTTGCTGTGCTCTTTGCTGTTTCAACATGAACGAGCCCGCATGGTTGGTATCTTTCAAATCAGAATACCCAGGCTATCCTCTAGAATTCTACGTCAAACGAAGACACCAATGGGAAGAAACACGTCGAGCACGCGAGGAACTCGAAGCTCACAGCAAGACAGACGTGCATAACGATGTTGATGAAGTCGATGAGCTAGGCGATGACGCCTCTGACGATCCACATGATGAAAGCATGGACCCAATGGAAGAAAGTGGCTGTACTAAGTCTGTATCGAGCGACGATGAGGAGGATGAGGAAGAGATTGATGAACTGGTCCTCGAGGATATGCAGAAGTTCGAAGAGAGCTTCAGAGGAATCACGAAGAGATATAAGCTGCTCAATCGAATTGGTGAAGGTATGCAGTCGACAAAATGAGTGAAGGTCAACTTCATGACTGACCTTACATCGTCCAGGCACGTTCTCGACTGTATACAAAGCAGAAGACTTACTCTACGACCACTACAACAATGACTGGGATATTGAGGCAAAGTGGTCACCATCTGGCAAACGAAAAGAGAAAAGAGCACATCACGTTGCGATCAAGAAGATTTACGTTACCAGCAGTCCTATTAGAATCATGAACGAGCTGGATCTTCTGCATGATCTTCGAGGTTGCGATGCTATTTGTCCTCTCATCACCGCTTTCCGACATCAGGACCAGGTTATCGCAGTATTGCCCTACTTTCGTCATCTGGACTTCCGAGCCTATTTTCGCGAATTCACGGTCGATGACATGCGTCCGTATTTTAGATGTCTCTTCAAAGCACTGGCAGCAGTGCATGAACACGGCATCTTACATCGGGATATTAAGCCTACGAACTTTCTTTACAACCCACACCACAAACATGGAGTCCTCGTCGACTTTGGATTGGCGGAACGTGAGTGTCATGACACCCCACCATGCCTGTGTCAACTGAGTGGTGAGCAACGGCGAGCGAAAATAACGAAGTCATACTGGCATACGCAAGGCTCCATGAATGGCTATCCAACGAAAGATAACAGACATTCCATTCGAGCAAACCGAGCGGGAACACGTGGCTTTCGTGCTCCAGAAGTGCTGTTCAAATGTACCAGACAGACTACCACGATTGACACATGGTCAGCCGGTGTCATACTGCTCACTATTCTCGCACGGCGCTTTCCATTCTTCCACTCCGCAGACGACATCGATGCCGTCATCGAGTTGGCCACTGTATTCGGCCGCAACAGGATGAAGCTATGTGCTTTACTCCACGGTCAAGTCTTTGAGTGTAATCTGCCCACCATCACCGAGAATGGTTATACCATGGAGAAGATTATCATGTGGAGCACCAACCGACCCTCAAGAGATTCTGCAGGCAACAAGCTGCATCTTCCAGACAACGAGCTAGAAGCAGTGAGCTTTCTCAACAAATGTTTCGACCTAGATCCACATTCACGCATGTCCGCTGAGGACGCTCTTTCTCATCCTTTCTTAACAGCGGATTTGCGAACAGCAGATTCGCACTCAGCCGAAAGTCCAATCGACCTGGCACAGGACTGAAGCTTGAGATATATACTCGACTGCAACTGCTACGACTTAATGATGGTGATGACGGCGTTTGATTGGTACTAGCATGGTTGGGGTGTACGCATTTGCAGGTGTTGGTGGACTGTTGCAAGATATCATTCTCGTCGTCGTGTAGCATAGCCAGGGAGGATGATTGATGCCGAAAGAGGGAGTTTTCAGACATCTCGTGTTCAAAATCCATGCAGGAATAAAACCACAACCGCCACTCGGTCTTTCACCTCCTCTTTCCTGCTCGGAATTTTACACCCAGCCCATTCACATCTTCGCCCTTGTCCTTGCCCACAGCAACACTAGCATTCTTCTCGCTCAAACTTCCTTGAATCGTCCACGTCTTGCTAACAACCCTCCTCTCCTTCTTGCCCCTCTCCATCACCTTCGCCTCCCCCAGCTTCCTCAAATACCCAGCATAAATCGCAACCTCGGCCACAGCCACCACCAACGCTCCCACCATAGCCAACGCCAACCTTTTCGGCGCCGCAATATGTCCCGCAACAAGCCATATCGCAATTCCGCATGCTATAATACTCACGAGAACATTGATGATGAGTGTCAATTGACGATTCACGTCGGCGAAGGTGATGTCGTCGTCTTCGGGCTTGGCGAAGGGGTCGTGCGTTGGTTGGGATTGCAGGAGACTGTTGCGTGTGGAGATGGAGAAGGGGTTGGTACTGGAGTTGGAGGAGGAGATGGTGGCGTATTGTTGAGCTTCGGAGGTTGCGCGGAGGCGCGCCATTAGGTCTTTGTATTCTTGTGTCTGGAGGAGTGTTAGTAGAGGGGTATTTGTGGATGTTGTCGTTGATGGAGCGCACTGGTTCGGGTTTGGTAGGTGGTGGTGGGGTGTAGATGTGAGAGCCTCGTAGCAGATCGTCGAGGTTGTATGAGATATGTGATGATTTTGTACTATCATGAGAGGAGTGGCATGCCTTCAGAGCTCTTGCAATATCTAATATTTGACCATGAGATATTGGATTTCCTAGCATGGGATTTTGAAGTGGTGGTTCACTGGATTGAACTATTTCTTTCTGTTCTTCGATTGAGCCTAGCGTATTGTAATCTTGCACCGCCGCCACCAAGGCAGCAGTCATAGTTAGAAGCACCATCTATACTATATCATGGCACATTGTAACGTAGTAGTACAGCCGAAGGACGAATAGTAGTGATAGAGATGTCGCGGAGATGTTGCCGGGTGGCAAAGGTCGATCCCTGGATCAATTACGTCCTCAATCCAAAATTCAATGTTTCAGACAACCACCACCACTGCCAATACTGCCTCACAAATCAATCCCCTGACCATCCAATTGATCTGAAATAATACTCCTCTGTCCATTGGCACCTTTTGACAATAACAAAGGCATGAGAGGTCGCCCAGCGCATGTTGCGCTACTAAAAGATTCACTCGTGGCCTCAAGGCACAAGACCACCCTCTGTTCACAATGCTCCCTCTCTTTTGCACGGCATAACGTGCCAATACCATTACAACAAGCTTACCGACCTTACTCTACACGAAACCAATCAACATGGGCCTCCGCCGTTCAGACTGCTCAGACCTTTATACAAAATGCTGGCAAAACAGATCCCGTACTGCCTGGAGGAGTCAAGATAGATCCGTTTCAAACAGTAGCGAGAGAGATGAAAGGGTTGACGTCCAATATACGATCTTTAGTTGGCTCCGGACATCCTATGCTGGATACTGTAGCGAAATATTATACACAATCCGAGGGAAAACACATCAGACCCATGCTCGTTCTACTCATGTCACAAGCAACGGCACATGCACCAAAAGCACCAATACAACATAACCCACAAGACTCTCTAATCGACACCTCCATCGCTTCTGAAGCAATCCTGTCCGACCACAACCCCAACATTCCTTCCTTGACAGCCGACCAACAACCCACTCTTTCAGATGCTCTGGCCTCTGCCTCTGACATCCTCCCATCACAACGTCGTCTTGCTGAGATCACAGAACTGATCCACACGGCTTCTCTATTACACGACGACGTAATCGACCACTCCTCCACCCGCCGCGGATCTCCCTCCGCCAACATCGAATTCGGCAACAAGATGGCCGTACTCGCCGGCGACTTCCTCCTAGGTCGTGCCTCTGTCTCTCTCGCCCGTCTCCGCCACAGCGAAGTCACCGAGCTCCTCTCCACCGTCATTGCCAACCTAATCGAGGGCGAATTCATGCAGCTGCAAAACACACTACACAACGAAACGCACCCCCAATTCATCCCCGGCCAGACAATAGAATACTATTTGCAGAAAACATATCTCAAGTCTGCCAGTCTGATAAGCAAGAGTTGCAGGGCAGCGGCATTGCTTGGGCAGGGCAGTAAAGAGACGGTGGATGCGGCGTATGCTTATGGCAGGAATCTGGGGCTGGCGTTTCAGTTGGTAGATGATATGTTGGATTTTAGTGTGTCTGCGCAGGAGTTGGGTAAGCCTGCAGGTGCGGATTTGGAGTTGGGACTTGCGACGGCGCCGCTTTTGTTTGCGTGGCAGACGAGACCGGAGTTGGGTGTGCTTGTGGGTAGGAAGTTTGAGAAGGAGGGCGATGTGAGAAAGGTATGTTGAAGGTCGTGAGCACGAGTCGCTCGCTTGCTTGCATTTTGTCCATGGAACTTTCATACTAATATGAACCCTTTTCTTTCCAGGCACGAGACATTGTAGCATCATCGGATGGACTTGAGCAGACACGAGCATTAGCGCAGGAGTTTTGCGATAAAGCAATCGAGGCGATTGCACCGTTTCCGGATAGCGAAGCAAAGAGAGGACTAGAAGAGATGTGTACAAAAGTCATGACGAGGAGGAAATGATCAAAATATATGACTCTCCCACGTAGATTTTACAGATAGGGAAAACACCCATGATAGCATCTGAAAAAGTTCTGTTATCTTCACCAACATTGCTGTCGTTAGTCTTTGTCGTTGACCTCCATCATCAACTTGATTATATGATCCTTTAAAAGACGTCTGCATCTGCTCGCATCGTACCTCTGCTACCAATCTGCGTGTTTTGCATAAAACTAAGAGAAACATACCCATACCGTGACTCCCATTGCGAGCCAAATCACAATCACAATCTCACACAATGTCAGAAACAAAAAGGCCCTCCGACTCTACATTGTCCATAGCAATCCTAGACGACTACGCCTCCATCGCCCCCCAAATCTTCTCCTCCCACCCCTCCCTCAGTGGCGCCCTCAAAATCTCCTCCTTCCCCAAAACCCTCGACCCCTCCAACGCCACCGACCACGCCTCCCTCACCACCCTCCTCCACCCCTACCAAATAATCTCCACAATGCGCGAACGCACTCCCTTTCCCGCATCCCTGCTCGAAAACCTCCCCAACCTCCGCCTCCTCCTCACAACAGGAATGCGCAACGCCTCCCTCGACCTCCACGCCGCACGAGATCTGGGCATCGACGTCGTAGGCACGAAAAACAGCGCCACGAATTACGACTCCACGACGCAGCAGACGTGGGCGCTAATCCTCTCGCTGACCAATCGCATCCCAGCGCACGACAACGATGTCAAAGCCGCCAGCGACTGGCAAGCCGCCGGCTTTACGACGCCGTTGGCAGGCCTAACCTTCGGCGCTCTTGGACTGGGTAAACTGGGCGCGCGAGCGGCGCGGATTGCCGTGCAAGCTTTCGGCATGACGGTGCTCTGCTGGAGTGCGAACCTAACGCAGTCGAAAGCAGACGATGCCGCATCAGCACAGGGCCTGCCTCGCGGTACTTTCAAGGTCGCTGGGTCGAAAGCAGAACTATTCGCCTCCGCTGACGTGCTGAGCGTTCATCTCGTGCTATCCGAGCGCACGCGCGGGATCGTAGGGCGGCCGGAACTGGAAGCGATGAAGAAAAGTGCCTTTTTCATCAATTGTGCGCGTGCGGGTTTGGTGGATGAAGACGCGCTGTTTGCTGTGCTGAGCAGAGGACTGATTAAGGGGGCGGCGATGGATGTGTATTGGAAGGAGCCGTTGCCTAAGGAGAGTCGGTGGAGGACGACGAGGTGGGGGTGTGAGGGGAGGAGCGAGGTTGTTATGAGCCCGCATATGGGGTATGTGAATGAGGCGACGTTGAGGGGGTGGTATGAAGAGCAGGCGGAGAGGTTGGGGGAGTGGGTTAAGGGGGAGAAGGTTGGGAATGTTTTGAATTGAGTTGAGGGGCGGGGCGAAAGAGAAGGGGAGGAGTAGGATAGTTGTTGTGTAACAGTTTGAAGCTCCGCGGATAGTGAGATCTGGGAGCGAGATGATAGATGTACATCGAGTGGCAGGAAACAAAAGGCTCTTGATCAAGTCAGAAAAAAATTGCCAGCGCGAGACTCATCAGCCATTACCGCAGACCACTAGCAAGATTCTCAAAGAAATGAAAAAGTAGATAACGATCATCGAGAGCAAACGAAAACCGGTTCAGGGACGACCATGGAATATGGTTCTCCTGGTCCTTAGACGAACCTGTGGATTTTTGCTGGCCCACACGTTGCTAAGGGTAAGAGCCTGCAGGCATTGCCTTCTTGGCACTTGGTATGTTGGAACAATTATACGTGATAGAAGCAAAAGATGGGAGATGGCAGGTGGAAGCCTTGGGAGTTTCCATGAAGAATATCCTTGTTTCGATAATGGCTTATCCCATTGATTCCAATTCTTCTTGATCCTTTCATTGGGGGACGCAGAAGTGGTGGAGTCTTGAGATTGTGGGGGAGAAGTGGATAAGCTCAATGAAATCCATCAATTATGGTTTCCGATATTTTGGATGAGGTATGGTTGCAGTCGTGATCTTCCTTGCTTGAGGACAATATCCAACGATTGCTCAGACACTTCCCTGAAAACTCGTCTACAACAGCCCAACTCAAACACTCCTTATCACATATCCAAATGGATCTCTGTCTGCCCTGCTGACCTCCACACCTACACTCTCATCCTCATATCCCGTCTGCTCCTTTCCATCATTCCCATCTCTCGCCTCTTGCCATACCTTCTCGATCTCAGCTTGGAGCAACCCCTGCATGACCGCACCAAGATACGCTCTCTCACTATTACTATGATTGACACAGATAACACTTTTTCCTTGCTCGATCGTGGCCAAAGCTTCATGATGCGTCAACTCCCCAGTCAATAATAGGTCGACTGGTTCTTTGAGCTTGGAGAAAACAGAACCCCCACTACCCGCACAAATGGCGATGGAGGTGATAGACTGCGAGCCTGGATCTGATGTGCCTTGAGGAGTGGCGACCATCATTGAAGGTGGGTTTCCCCAATATGTTGTCATTGTTGTGAGGATTTCGGAAAGTGGCCGTGGTGTGTGTAGTTTGATGTGCCGACCGACACCGGCGTTTTTGTGCTTGCCATCTGGTTGGGAGAGTCCGCTGATTGGATTGCGGTCGTGTGGTAGGGATGCTCTGTGCATGTAGGTAAGATGGAGTTCAAGTTTTGTCCTTTGGAGGAACCTTACAGTGTGATACTGTCGTGCTGAGCATCGTAGCTGGATGGGAAGTGTTGGAGCTTATAGCCCTGGGCGACTGTTGGTGCTGTATCTGGGGGCGTTACAGCTTTATAGTCTTCCTTAATCTCGCCTGTCACGATATCGCCTAGCCAGTCTGCATTTCCACCTTCTATACTGTCGACTGCTGTATGAGGACAGTACACCTGATCTTGTATGAGCTTCTATCTTGAGTTGGCTCAATTAAAATCTGAAAGTATTACGCTGATACCTGCTGCTGCCAAACGTAGTAAAGAGTTTTGCTGTGTATCCGCTAGAGTCAGGCTCTTCAAGCCTCTGAAAATAATTGGATCTACCCTGTAGTATTCAGTCCTGTGGTCTTTCGAAGAGTTCGGTCCTGTCGGTCCTGCAACACTAACGATATGCAACTACGACGCTGTCTTTCCTGTCGATTGCCTCATCTGCAACAGCAGTTGTCAAGTCATTTGTCAGGAGCACAGTATTCTTCTGAGGTTGTCGATTCTTGTCGAAAGGGGCTTCTAGTAGCAAACCAGTATTGTCGAAACTGTGGTCTGCTAATTGTTCGGGGTAGACGTTGCGAATAGCAGAAACGACTGCTTTTGTGAATGGAGATGAGGTGCTGGAGGATGCCATGGTGGAAATGCGTTGGAGGGATCTCTTCAGCATGGAAGGGAGGAGGATTTGGGGTGTGTTGTCTTCACGTTTCCTCTTTGGCATGAAATACAGTAGTAATGAAGAGAAGAAAAAAGAGAAAAAGATGCTGGATCTCGTTCATATAAATCTATAATTTGCCATGCCATTGGAACATGGTCATTCAAGAGCAGGGTACGGCACGTGACAGCGGATCTAGCTCCGCCGGAGTGCTGCCCATTTGTTTTGACAACAGTCAACAAATCAAGACATGTGTGCTTCAACGAGCTCCAAACCACAGGCATCGTTCGTACGTGTCGCTTCGCCCTCACAATGAACACCCACAATATTCTACCAGATAGCGGACGCGATATTGACCCATCGGAGCTACACTCAGCAGGCACCCATCGACGAGTAGAGCTCCAATCAGTCGCCGATCTGATATATCTCAAGAACAATGTTGCGCATGCTGCACGAGCAAAAATTGATCTCCATCTACCGCTAGAAGCCGCGCTGAGAGAGGGCAACACTGGTGTAGATGCCATGCGCCGGGCGGTAGAGGCTGGGGTAGACAAATACATCGAAGACACGTTCAGTGCGGCCCAAATGGGAATCAGTGTAAACGGCATCGACGCCGAGAAGATTGAATGGGAAAAAGAAGTTCCAGAAGGTGCGCGACCTTGACAGCTCTATTATTTCGCATATAACTGACTTGTAAACAGAATTCGAACCTTTCGATACACGTCTGGCATCACGAATAAGTAATCTCCACAGTCAGATCGAGACGCTGAATCTTGAGCTCGCAAATCGCAGGAGAACTGCAGCACAAGCGGCAGCGAAGAACTTCCGCGAGGCATTCGAAGCTCAATCAGTAAAGCAAGAGACGGCTGCTGCGATGCGGTCGGCAGAAGCAGAGCAAGATACTGCCATTATGGACGTGATACAACAGTTACAAGCGCCTCCGGGATGGATTGACAGACAGGAAGATATTAGACGGACTTGGGAGAGCACAGTAGAAAATTTGGGACAACTGCCAGCAGCAATCACACAAGCGAGCACGAGAGGAGAGAGGGCTAGAGAGGTGCTGGATTATCTCGAGGGACGATGACTTTGGTGCTTTCGTAATGCATTATGATTTTCTGGTTATTTGGATTTGGAATGGCGAGGGCTGGGGGTATATCCAATGAAGGAAAGAGACTATGGCGTTATCTGCGCTCCAAAGCAAGAAGGCCGCACGCAGCAAGGAGGATTGTCACACTTTTTGTAGACACCCACACAATGAAAACCAAGCATCGCATCAAGCATACTTACAACAAGTTCCATACTACACGTGTGTTGTATATCTGATATTTTTCAGAAACGACCAGCCAATCTATATGCTCAAAATTCTGCGCCCAGGTATACCAAGCTGTCCCATTACGCCTAATCTCAGTAAGTGCCTCTCCTATAATACACGTCCGTCGATAACAAACCAACATTGGCGACGACTATACTGAACTTAGGTCCCAACACTACGGTTTGAAAAGATTTCAACAACCATTGTAACCCTTCTGTTGATACATCTTGACCGACTTTACAACCATCTCTCCCTGTTCTTGCCACGTAGGATACCATTGATCCTTAGCCTGTAGGAAATAAAGTCAGAAGCCTGGCCAGCGAATAATCAATGCACAAATACTCACATCCCAAAACTGCTTCGCCTTCAACGCACTACCGTCTACCCAAGGCTTTCCACCAATACCGTCAGGAAAATAACTACCACCAACAGCCACATTCTATACAAACGCATTAGCACCAATCACCAACTAGATGAATACTCCTAGCAACAAACATACCAAAATCAAATAAAACTCCTGATCAAACGGCGTCCCTTTATTCCCCGTCTGTCCCCAAGGATCAACCAGCTGCGTTCCATTCGCCGTCGCGGCAGGGAAGTCACCACGCGTCCAAAAAGGCTCATCGAATTGAATGTACAGAACTTGGTGCAAACGGTCGTCAATGTAGGTGAAGATGTACTTCTCAGACCATTCCATGCCGTAGGTGTGGAAGTCTTTGGCGTACGTGGTGCGGGCGGCCCAGCTGTCCATACTGGTTTTGGCGTAGCGGTCGAAGTCGCTGTTTGGGCCCCAGTGTAAGGTGGAGGAGAACTTGTTGTTGCCGCCAAGTTGGTAGGTTCGGTTGTTGCCACGCTGTGGTGGGAGGGGTTAGTGTGTCGTATAGATGAGGGTGAGTTGGGGTAGAAGAGCTTACGGATTCGGCGATGTCGATTTCGCCGGATGTGGGCCAGACTCCGTAGGTCGAGTTGACGGGCAATAACCAGATGGCAGGCCACATCCAATCGCCTACAGGCATCTTGGCTACGACTTCGACTTTTCCGTATTTGATCGTGGGTCCCATTTTTGTGGTGAGTCGTGCGGATTTGACTGGGTTGACGATAGTACCGTTGGTGGTGTTTGTCGTTGCGACGCAGTCATGGAAGGAAGTGTACGTGCAGTTACTGCCCAGGTCAAGGACGTTGTTGGTGTCGATGAGGTTTTCATCTTGGAGGGTTGGCTTGATGTAAAGAGCACCGTCCTTGATGAAGGAGTTTTCAGAGTCTGATGTGGTCATGCTGAATTCTCCATTGCCAAAGCCTCCAAGAGCGACTTCGTGCTGCCAAACATTGGGGTCCAGGACACCGGAGGAGAAATCCTCCATTAATACTGGACAATATTCGTGCTGCGGTACGCTGACCCAACCCAAGTAGCATTGCACGACTGTCAACGCAAGACCAATGAAGATACCCAGCCATGGGAAGATCCACGCAAAGTGTGCCTTCTTATCTTTGTTCACAAGCCATGGTTGCTGAATATCCTCCTTCTTGTATCTCCTTGAGCGGAATCGAGGTTTTTCGACAAAGGTCATCTGGGAATGAGGTGTGCCTGGAACATTCACGGAGCCTCGACGAGACATGCCGAATCTGGGTGTTGTCGGAACGGAGTATGCATGTTGATTCGAGAATGGGTTGCTTTTGGGGTGTAGAGTACTTCCTCCAGGCGAAGGTGGTATGCGTTGCTCGGGTCTGTTGTCCTTCTCATCGTACTCGTCCAATATCAACGAGGTTGCGGAGGTGGACATGGTTCAGCAAGTGTAAGGTACAAAAGAAACGATATAAATGTGTAAATACCAAAAAACAATGCAAGAGGGCAATGATAGGTCACAAGGTTTTACAGGCACTGGCAAACCTGCACCTCAAGTATAGCATCACGTACGGCACGCGCCCAATGTAGCACGTTAGACCATTGTTTCCATAATCTGGATGAGCTATCGCTCGTGCTGGTACAGGTCACCTCAACGATGTTGTAATTTGAAAGCTGGTTTCCTCATCCCAGGTTCGTCTTCTCCCTGTGGAAATTGGATATCGGATCTACGGCCGATGGAGCTACAGTCCTAGTTAGCTTGAAACGCGTCGACATACTCGAGCTAACGACAACATCATCATTTCGACGTCTGGGCAGGGGCAAGAAGTTCGTTGCAAAACAGCGCGTGCTGTTTACTTAAGGTTTTAGAGTTGCGGGTCCTGACGCGTTCAACCACGCTAACCCTGACTTAGTAATTTCAACGTCTTTTCGAACAACAACATCTCTGTCTCGACCACTTTACCCATCGAGCACCAGTTATCCGAACGTGGCAGATTACTGGTGAAACGTCTACGGTTGGTAGCGTGAACACTAGCTCAGATTGGTTCAGGAGCATGAGCTGAGCCGCATGAGCATAGCTTCTTAGCTTGATACACTGGTGTACCAAATACTTGCTCGCCTCGAAGACTCGAAACAAGCGGCACATCGGCCGAAGGCGATGACATGACGGTGGTGCCGTGGCGGACGCAACGTGCTCAAAGCAAAAACCATGAAACCGACGTGCTTTAGCTGTGTTTACCTACCATCTCTTAGCGAGATGAAGGACGTTATCCCTTATCCTGTTGCCACAGTCTCAATACTGTACCACAGTACCATCTGTGCTAATCTACCTCGATTTTGGCTGTCCGATATGAGGCTGGACGGTGGCCAAATAAAGTGCTGCTGGCTTTGCCTTGCCTATCTGGAACATCAACAACGTTGTTCAAAGTGACGCGTGTGGTACTGTCTTTAATATAAATGCTATACCACCATCGAAATCTTGTGCTGAATTAGGTCGGAACTTCCTTATCACTGCTGTCCTGACCCAAGTCACTCTTTACGTTGCTCACTTATACATTCCTTTGGAACAGCACATTTACTATCTTCACACTCTTATTCATACCTTCATTTATTCTTTACTTTACCAATTATAGTACATTTCGAATAATCATTTCACAAGCCCAGTATCCGACACCACTTCGCTTCCGAACGATATGGGTCTCAAATCATACATTGCGCCCAAAAAGGCAGCTTCCAAAACCCAGACTCCTATACCCAGCTCCAGTCTCACCACCCAAGTGTTGACACCAATCATGTCTCCACTCATGTCTCCAGTCATGTCATCGGCTGTTTCGCTGGCCGACTCTTCCTTCCAAGATCTGAAATGCGATATCATGATTGAGTACCTACATCAGCAACAAGAACAACTACGATGGTGCACACCTGGAGGCTATGACGAGGGTGTCGTCATGAAAAGAGGCCGAGACAATTACATTTGCTGTCCGATTCAGATGGAGCAGATTCAAGGTGGTCTCAAGGATCATATTCAAGCTTTGAATGTCAAGGTGAGCTGCTTCAGCTGCTCAAGATACGACGATCATTTTTCCTAACACAGGACATAGGTTGCAATGACGGTCATCACTCCAGTCATTCGTCGTTTTGCTGGTCGTAATGTTGTTGCCTTGTCCAACGGACAGCAGATTCAGGTACTCCCTGACATCAGCTACCTGTCTCGCTGCCAGAAGTACCAATCCGCTGCGTTTATATCCGACGCCGGTATGCTTGTGGTTTGGGACGATGAGTGAGTGCTGATACCGCTCAAGAGATGCTCACTGCTGAGTCCATGCTAACAATTCCGAAAGACCTACCGCAATCATCGAGCGTGTATCTCGTCTCGAAAAAGAACTTCTTGCCATGATCTGGCACGCAGAGACGGAATTCGACCTCGAGATGCATGAGAAGAAGGGTGCTGCAACTATCAACGAGAGTGAGGTCGATTCGTCTGACTCTTCAACACACGACAGCGAGGTTGGCCCGAAACCAAGCTCATACAAAACTCACATTCTCTCCAGTTTCAGTGAGGGTCTGGCTCTAGCTCTTGGTTTTGCCGCATTGGGTTCTGGTGTTAAGAAACTCTTCATCGAGGCAGCATACACTGGGTCGTATATTCGTTTTGCTTTGCTCGTTACGTTGCCATTTTCCCTGTGGGCTGGTCTGGTGAGTCGAGCTTCGCACCTTGTACGAATTCAACGTTCTTGTACTGATTTCTACAACAAGTTCTTCTTTCAAGTCGTTGCTTCTACCTTTGTAAAGATACTTGGGCCTATCAAGCAGATCCAGGAGAACAGCAAGTATTACAGTGGTACTCGCCCTCAGCGTCTTACTCGTCACGTCATGGGTGGTCTACCCCATGTAACCATCCAGATGCCTGTATACAAGGAAGGTCTCGAAGCCGTCATCGTGCCGACTATCCGCAGTATTAAAGCCGCCATGGCGACTTATGAAATGCAAGGAGGCAGCGCGAATATTTTCATCAATGACGACGGTATGCAGCTCATCAGTCCGGATGATGCTCGTGCCAGAGCAGACTTCTACGAGGTAATCAGTTCCTATCCTCGACGATTGTTTCGTACTGATGTGTAATAGGAAAACAATATCGGATGGGTAGCTCGTCCTAAACACAACCCAAGACCTGGACCAGGCGAAGGAGAACCTTTCGTTCGTCGTGGCAAGTTCAAGAAGGCCTCGAACATGAACTATGCCATGTGGATTAGCACTCGTGTGGAAGAAAAGTTGGCACAACTCGATGAGAAGATGTGGTCTGAGAAGGATGCTTATCTCCATGCTCTTAACGATATCATCAGTGAGGATCAGGGTCGTACTTGGGCTCAAGGTATGTATTATCGATTCCTGTATTAAATGACACAGTTGCTAACACCTGTCACCTATAGGCAATGTGAGAATGGGCGACTACATCCTCATCATTGACTCCGACACTCGAGTACCCAAAGATTGCTTACTTGACAGCGTCAGCGAGCTTGAACACACTCCTCAGTGTGGTATTCTGCAACATGCTAGTGGTGTTATGAATGTGCGCTCACCCTCAAGTTTTACCTTCGAGACCTCGCTGACAAATCTCTTAGGTCACCGACTCATATTTCGAAAAAGGAATCACTTTCGTAAGGATTCCTTTCGCACACTCATGTATGCGCAATATCTACTAATATCACTGTTAGTTTACAAACATGGTCTATACCGAGATCAAATACGCCGTCGCCTCAGGTGATATCGCTCCTTTTGTCGGCCACAATGCTTTCCTCCGCTGGAGCGCTATTCAATATATCGGCTACCACAGTGAAGAGGACAATCGCGAGAAGTGGTGGTCTGAAGAAACTGTCAGCGAAGACTTCGATATGGCTTTACGTCTACAAGCTGCTGGTTATCTCGTACGCCTGGCTGGTTTTGCATCGCCAGATGGCGAATTGTTTGAAGAGGGTGTATCCTTGACTGTTTATGATGAGCTTACGAGATGGGAGAAATATGCCTATGGCTGTTCTGAGCTCATGCTTCACCCATTGAAGGACTGGTTTCATCGCGGTCCCTTGTAAGTCAAGTCGCTGTTTGCTTTAACAGCTTACTGGAACTAATCTGCCTCTCTCATCACAGTACAAAGCTTTTTCGCCAATTTATCGGGTCCCGCATTCCGCTCTCCTCCAAATTCTCTTTGATGGGTAGGTACCACACTCTCCATCATTATTGCCTTATACTGATGCGTCCTTTTTATAGCTTACATTGGCACATACTACGCCATCGCTGCAACCTGGCTTCTCACTGTCGCAAACTACTTCATTCAAGGCTGGTATATCTTCAACCTCGACCACTTCTATAACTCCTCCTTCAACCTTTGGGTAGCAATCGTCGTCGTTTTCTCTGGTGTCGGTAACATCACTCTTGCAGTTATACGCTTCCGCGGCGAAGGCAAACCTTTACTCGGCTCACTCTGGGAAAACTACAAGCACGTGCCTATGTTCTTCATCTTCATGGGTGGTATCTCTATGCACGTCTCCCAAGCTATCCTCTCGCACATGTTTAGCATTGATATGAGCTGGGGTGCTACAGCAAAGGAAGTAAGCAATACGACGTTTTTCGATGAGTTGCCGTTGGTAGTCAAGAGGTTCAAGTTTACCTTTGCGTTTACTATTCTGATGACGGCTGCAATGATTGTGCTGGGTGTTGCAGTGCCAGAAGAGTGGAGGTAAGCTCATATTTCTGCTGCGAGACATGGAACAACAAGCTGATATTTACAGAATCACACACGTTACCGCTATTTGGCCACTTGTCACTGTCGTTGGGAGTCATTTCCTGTTGCCGATTGTGCTGAACCCGAGCTTGATGCTATTCACGTGGTAGAGGGCGGAGGGAGGTTGAAGGAGCGGCGTGATGTCTTTATGGCGGGATCCCAGGCTTTGGGAACAGTGCGAAAGTGGCTTTCGTGGGTTATGGAGCAGGAATAATGTTCTCGACTTCCTGCTCTCGATTTTATGGTTTCATGAATGGCGTTGTTTTTGGATTTTCTTGCTGTACCGCGTCGGTATACATAGACGGAGAGCACAAGACGACTTAGACGAGGCCAATTGTCTTCCAACAAGAAGAAGAGGGGAAGTTTACAAGGTTCAAGGTTTTAGGTTTTAGGGCCAATGGTCATCTCCTACATCACGTGACTGTATACATTACTTGGCACATTAGCATGACCTCAATTCAATTACCATCACATATTACAAACCACACCAAACTCACGACCAGCCACCCACCATGCCCCGCGACCCCCGCCTCTTCCTCCTCCGCCATGGCGAAACAGAATGGTCCAAAACAGGGCAACACACCTCCTTCACCGACCTATCGCTCACTCCGCACGGTCAATCCCTCGTCAAAACCACCGCCTCAACCCTCCTCGGTCCCAACCTAACCATCGACCCCTCCAAACTCCGCAAAGTCTACGTTTCCCCCCGCGCCCGCGCTCAAGAAACACTAACTCTACTCAACCTCCCCTCCGACATCGAGGTCGAAACAACAGACCTCCTCACCGAAATGAACTACGGCGAGTACGAAGGCCTCAAGACCAAGGAAATCTACGCCAAAGACGCTGCAGGCGAGAACTTCGGAACGTGGACGACGGGGTATAAGCATGTAGGCGGCGAAGGCGCGGCGGAGGTTGCGGAAAGGATTGATAGGTTGATTGAGAAGATTCAAAAGGAGGTGCATGAGAAGTGTTGGGGGCAGGAGAGGGCGGATGTGCTGTGTGTGGCGCATGGACATGTGCTGAGGGGGTTTGGAGCGAGGTGGTTGGGTTGTGGGGTGGAGATGGCGAGGGGGTTGCAATTGGATGCTGGGGGCGTGAGCGTGTTGGGGTATGAGCATCATCGGGTTGAGGAGAGGGCGATTGTGAGATGGTGAGTTTTGTTGCTGGTGGTGTTTGTGTGTGGATGTGTGCGACAAGGCTAATTCTCTGTCTTTGTAGGAATATGTTGGATCAGGGCACGCCGTAGTGAAGCTCTTTCTCGGTCCGCCGTTCAAGGATCCCAGATACGCTGCGATGGACGCTACGGACACCGGGTCCAAGTTGTCAACGAAGTAGCTGGACAGGTGCCTGCCGCGGAGACGGAAACAACTTTTCCAGAATTGTGTAGACCTTGTATACCACGGCAAGTATTGAAGAAGCAAAGCTGTACTCAGACACAGAACAAGCAGTGCACTTCCAAGACAAAAAGAGAGCTCAGATCGAGACTCTACATTCTTTACCACGACAGGTATCCATCACCATATCTATCGCAACTCGGAGCGGATCCAACAATAGCAAAAACGGACGAGTACGGATTCTAGAAACCGACAAACAAACCCGAAGGCATCAGAGAAACGAAACGGCCATCTACCACGCCAAAAGATCCATCCGTTTCACATGTGCAACAAAAGCGAAGGATGGCTGCGATTGTTTACAATTATGCATTCAGTTGCACTTCTCAACAACCTCCTAACGCAGTGGGCAAGTAACTCTGTGCCACCATGCAGGTCCTCACTTGTATAGGCCGGTGAGCTATAAGCTCGCAAATAGATGGCGAATTTCCACTTTTTGCACGGACTTGAGCGGATGCTGGCAACTACTTCAACTCATGTCGTAACAATGTTATAGGTTCATGCAACTATATCGTCAAAATGGTGTAGGTTCATCATCATCGTGCTCGTCAGATGGAACGTCTATACCCCAGAAACACCTGCTGACGCCAAATCAAGAAAGCCGAGCTTTTCAAACACCAGTCGCCATTCCCATGGTTGCTTTGTGAATATTCACCTTCCCAGCTCCCTCAAACTCCCCACCGAGTTCATCAAGCCTATCATCACCACCACAAACAACAATACCCTCCCTCATCTTATCCACCGTCTTCACACCAACTCCCTTGATAGCTGCCAACCCAACCAAATCCTCAATTACATCTCCACCCATTTCAAGCAAACAATTGACGATGCCCTCCGCCTTCTTCACTCCGACCCCTTTCAGCGACTTGATCTGCGTGAGATCTCTCGTATTGATGATGTGGAGGAGTGTGCTGGTGCGCGGTGTCGGCGGGGTTTCATCGCGGTGAACTTGAGGAGGGCGTGCTACAATCTTTTTCGATTTGGCCTTTTTGGGTTTGAAGTGGAAGCTGGAGTCGGATTGGTATGCTTCTTCGTCCATTATGTGGGTGGTATTTGTGTAGTCTGCGTCTTTGGGGTTGTAGTTGTCGTCGTTGTATTCGTCGTCATCGTATTGCTGCTTGCTGTGTTTCTCGGGCACAAGTTCGGGATGTGCTGTATGGATATGTGGTTCTTCCAGCACTTGGTCACTCTCCCCTGCTTTATCGGCCGCCAGTATCGTTCTCAATTTCGTCATGCGGCTTGTTAGCTTTTCGTTTCCAGGAAAGAAAGGTTCAGCCAATTCGTACATCTTGAGCGCTGACGCATCCTCGCCACGAGCTTGATGCTGCTTCGCCATGTAAAGGTATTGCAATCCTTCTGTTTTGTGATCATCCTGCGATTGTGATTGGATACGTTGTTCTAGTGCTTCCAGACGACGCTGTACCTCGATATTCAGAGGGGCTGCTTGAGTGGAAACGGCATCGATTGTACGTTCTGCCAGTTTCTCCTCTACCATACGGTTGACAAGAGACTCGAGATCGGCACGGGAAATGTTGCTGTTAGTGCCGTTTTTGTGAGCATGCACAAGTGTGCTGCTATACTCAGCACTAGTGCGAAGTTGTTTATGAGGACGACTGTTCGTTGCCCTGTTCTCGTCTGAACCTCTTTTCCGTCCATATGATGGTCGACTGAGTGCTGTTTTCTCGTTGTAAACAGAAAAGGCTTTCAATGGCTTGTCCTTCAATGTGGTCTTGGCTCCAACATTGATAGGGGCAGCCGTCAATGCTCTTAATGGCTGACGATGTACTGGCGGCCCAGTCACAGCTGGAATTCGCTCTTGCTTGCCCCTAAATATAGGCTCATTTTCCACTTCTCTGATCTCAATCTTCTTAGTACGATTTGCGAATTGAAGGGATGATAGTGTGTCGAGATGATACGACCGGACAGGCGCTAGATTCAGTATCATCAGTGTCAATCCATTGTTTTGTCCCAGAGCTAGAACCCTCGTCATTTTGCTCTCGCGGTATGGTATCCGTGCTTGCTTTTTGCTGATTGCCTCGACACATTGAGCTAGAACGAAGAGACTTTTGTTGATTGCAGACGACTCTACTAGTCTTTCCTTGCCATTTTCGGTTCGGCGATTGTCTTCGCTTCCTGCTAAGTCGATGGCGGATGCTGTGCTGGCGATGGTTTTGTCGCCCTCGATCTGTGATACTTTCACGCAAAGTATTGCGTGAGACCTGGAAGAGTGTGCGTTGAGCTAAAGCATCTAGTCAGCATCACAGCTAGCTTCATCGAATAAATCATATCTCTCGCCCAAAAAGCCTCTGCACATACCTTTGTAGCTCCCACACTCCGATTCTTATTCGCCTCATCGTACATGACCTCAAACTCTTTCAAAGAATCGCACGGTCTCTCAGTCAACCCCGCAATGACAGTCTTACCATTACAATCCCTTATCGGCAAACCCGCTGGCGTCCTCTTTTCCGGCGATTCAAATAGATCAAACACCTTATCACAATAAATCTCGTAATAACTCATCGTCACCTCAATCTTCTTCGCTCCAGCACTATCCTTCTCAGTCTTCCTGCCTCTGCGATATATCGCTGATAGTAATCTCGGTATCACTCCTCGTTCGGCCAAGGACTTTCCACCTTTCATTGTGTGCGTCTTTCCTGTTCCTGTCACTCCGTATGCAAATATCGTTGTATCATAGCCATGGAAAAGGTGCTTGACTGTCGATGCGACCTCATTATCGGAAAGGTCTTGCTGTGTTGAGGACTCATCGTATACGGCGTTAAAATGGAAGCTGTAGTTTTCTGCTGGGTTGCGAGGATTTGGGATTGTGACGATGCTGGAACGGGCGTCTGAAGTTGGTGGGACTGCGCTGACTATTGTGTCGCGGGAGAGTTCGTTTGCGAGCAGAGGTCGTATTCGGGCAACTACGCGGACGCTGCTCATGATGCTGTCCTGCTTTGTTAGTAGATGTGCTTGTTGATTGAAGGAGTTGGAGTTCGGAAGTGTTTACCAACAAGGAAGGCGTAACGGCGACAACAGGCGCCAAGGCCAATGGGCTTTTGGCCACTAGAACTACAACGTCCATCTCATCTTGACGAGCTAGGCATGCACATTTGGAAAAGTACACATCAACCTGCTGCATGTAGTAGCTGATTTGCTAATCTCTTACATCTTGCTGAACTGGCAATTTTACTGCTTACGTAAATTGAGCTAAACCATGACTACATATACCACCACACCAGGCCTAACACATACCCGCTCGCTCGACTACGTCACCCTCGACGTCTTCACCACTACCCGCTTCGGCGGCAACCCACTCGCCATAATCCTGCTTCACGAAGGCCAAACCCCAAACCAAGCCGAGAAGCAAGCCATCGCTCGCGAGTTCAACTATTCCGAAACAGTCTTCCTTCACCTATCAGACGAATCACGACGAAAGGCAGAATGGATCTACGACATCTTCACTACGGAGAGAGAATTGCCTTTTGCAGGCCATCCTACTATTGGCACGGCATGGTATCTAGCGAAACTGTATCCGGAGGTGGTTGGCGATCGAGCGAGCGCGCGGTTGATTGCGAAAGCAGGCCCTGTGAAATTAAGTTTTGAGCCGAGAGGTGCGGACGTGTATGCGACCGCGTCGATTCCGCACAATGTGCATGTTCATGAAGCGGGGCTTACTCGAGACGCGGTGTTAAAGATGCAGCCTGGCTTGGAGGCGTTTGAGAATAAGATAAGCAACGCCAGTCCCGTGGTATCACTCGTACAGGGCATGACGTTCGCGTACGTCAGCGTGCCCTCTATGGCGGCACTTCGCGCCATCAAGTTATCAACGCTGCCATCTGAGCGTTTCATCAAGTTAGACGAAGGATGGAGTCCCAGTTTCACGGCAATATACTTCTACTACATGGACGACTTAGCGTGGGCTCCTAGCAAGGCAGACTACAAGCTCAAGTGCCGCATGATTGAGACAGCATTTGGCGAAGACGCGGCCACTGGTAGTGCTTCTGCGGGATTAGCTGCTTATCTGGCTATATTACAAGAGCGTGGTGTAGATTTGGTACGCATCTGCATCGATCAAGGCGTTGAAATGGGACGACCGAGCAGGATTGACATTGAAGTTGAACGAGACAGGAATTATGGCGTGGAGAGGATCCGTCAGACTGGGAGTTGTGTGCGCGTCATGTCTGGAAATCTCGAATAGAGACAATCAAGAGGAAAAGCACTTGAACGAATCACGATCGCGTCATGACCATCTGCACAGGATTGGAGGTCCCAAATGAGGACAAAGGTCCCGAATGAGTACAAGGACGAGATTTGAGCTCGGACCTAGGTTCGAGGTGCCATTGGTCACGACTAGGCCTGCAAAGCGATCGACACGAAAATTGGAGATGCCACATGGTGAACGTGTCGTTCAGAAGACTACCTGATAGTTTGCTACAAGTAGAACGTCAGGACTATATCAAGACGGCAGGTTATGTCTTGACACAAGCCGGATTTTGACAACGAGCTGCACGACGTCTACCATTTGTTTCCATCAAGATCAGTCATGACATTAAGATATATCTACCTCTCTTCTTGAATGAAACGAAACACATTCTATATAAACGCCATGGAAAGACCATCCCGTCGTATCAATACTTGTACAAATCAAGGCCGTGGTAACCATACTCATTTTCCTCGTCGAGTTCAACTCAACTGTGCCATACTTATTCGAATGACTACCTACCACGAATCTCTGTCCAGACCCACGTTGACCAAAACCCTTTGCAACGTCATCTTTCTGCTCTTTTCTTCTCGACCTACGGTGGACTTTCAACCTCGACCACTCTGCATGGAAGCGGCAGAGGCCGAGAGCCTCCTAGCATGATCTTCAACCAAGCTGAATCTCCTCCCAGCCGGTCCAAACCTACTAGCCGTAGACATCTTCCTATGATGATGAGTACCAGCGGCGAAACTAATAGCCATTTCTTCGTTCTCGATAAGAGTCTGACCTTCCGGACCAGTAGGTGGCATATGACTGCCTCTTCGGAACACAAGGTCAGCAGCATCAGCAAGACTCTCGTGTTCGTCAACAGCAGCCTCGCCTTGATCCTCAGGACGAATGGCATCTGGGTCAGTCATCCAGATCACGATGATACCACCGACAACGGCAGTAACTGCAGTAGTCCACCAGCCGAGACCCATGATGCCGTGGTCAAGACCGATACTTTGTGCTAGACCTTCAAGACTGGGGCCGAGAGCACGGAAGAGAGAGGCGATTGATGCGGCGACACCATTGATTGAGCCGAGAACCAACAGAGAAGGCGCGTGGTTGGCTAGAAGAAGAGCATTCGCTGGGTATGCAAAGGCGTTGTAAGTAATCTTGACGACAACAAGGAAAGCAATGGCCGGCCATTGTCCTGCTTCCGGGAGAAGGACGACGTATGGCATAACAATATACCAGATTGGCCAGGTAACGCATAGCCACCTGAAAAGTGTAAGACTCGATACGCGCTTGGCAATGTAAGGGAACATGGAGATCTGGCAGAACATGTTGTAGAAACCCTGCAGAGAGTAGATCAAACCAATGGTTGAGCTGGGAAGACCGAAGCCACCAGTGAAATGGATGGGGTCCTTGGCGGGTTCGGTCGCCTTGGGCATACTGAGCAATACTGGGAAGAGCTGCTCGAATGCCATGGTGTGGTAAGCGAGGACACCATATGCGATAATCTGAAGGATGACCTGGTTTGTAAAGGCGTCTTTGAAAGATGGCTTCTTGATGCTCTTGGAAGGCGCAGGGGCAGATGCAGCTGTAGATGTGGCCTGAGCAGACGAGTAGTTCTGGCTGTTGCCGTTTTGCAATAGTGGAGCTCGCTCTTCAGAACCATCCTCGAGCTTTGGCTTTCCAACTACTCGTCGGAACACATTTTCAATTGAGCGTCCTAGAGCTAGACCATAATCTTTCCGTCCACTATTCTTAGCTTGTTCGTTTGTTTCTTCCAAAAAGAGAAGTCCAGCGACTAGTCCGGCGCAGACGACTGCTGCACAGATGACATTAGGGAGGAGGTACGGATAAGCATCCCAGATAGTTCCCTTGCTGAACCGATTGGGATAGTTCTTAACGGGATCGGCGAGGAGCCCACCAAGTGCAGAACCCACGATGGAGCCTGGTGAGTTAAAGTCAGCCGATGTTCAAAGATCGAAAGGCTTAGCGATGTCTTACCCAAAGTCCAGATGAATGGCATGATTGAGTATGCTAGAGCCTGGTGTTCTTTTGCAGTCACAACTTCGGCGACGGTAGTTTGAAGGACACCAACGTTTCCGTTCAAGAGTCCACCGAGTGCACGAGCGATAAGAATAGTTTGGAAGTTCTTTGCGAAACCGAAAATGAACATAGAGATACCAGTACCAGCTAGACCAATGAGGAGGACAGGTTTGCGACCCCAAATATCAGACTGAGACGTATGAGTATAAAGCGTGTTATGGCCATGTTTGCGTATCTTACTAGACGACCCCATAGAACAGCCTGACGAGTGTTAGTTCATGAACTGTAAACAAAGCATATATAATGTTCTTACAGCGGAGAATTCTGCAAAGGTAAAGGCAGAAGTAACCATGCCAGCATAAATAGCAATCTCACTATCGTTCTTTGCAATGCCAAAGTCTTCAATCATGTAGTAGATGTATCTATCTTGCAATCAGTCGCGTGTTGGGTCTGGCGTTCAAGAGAGAGCATACGGGAAGATCGAGGTAAAAGCGATTGGTTCGGCGATTCTGCAGAGAGCTGTGAGTGTAACGTGTTAGCTGTGGTGTAGCAGGCAATAACCTTGCAGACGACTTACCAAGCACAAACATCTGCCTCCATGGAAAAGGCGATGTTGGAGACGCCCTCGATAGGCGTCTCACACGGTTGTAACCAAAGACCATGACAGGCTTATTGGCAGAAGAAAAGGACTAGAAAAGGAAGGAAGAAAAGGAAGACAGAGCTGGAGATGCTCTATGTCTCGGAAGGGAGAGAAGAATAAGGAGAGAAGAGAACAAAGAGAAGGTCGAATATCAGATGAAACAAACGAACACAAACAAAGATCAGGTGAGACGAGACTCGAGATTTGAGAAGTTTGGATGGCAAAAGCCAAAACGCAGGGCACTAGTGCGTCAACAACGTTCGCTGAGCATACGGTGGAGATCAACAAGATGAACCATGCCATTCTGGAGAATTTCTATCATTTCGCATACTCTCCTATAAATGGCAAAAAGGTATATGCTTTTGGTCGCTACTCTTATGGGCCTGTGTTTAAGTTTGTAGTGTATTGTTCTGCTTGGTAATGGTGGTGCATATTCCAGAAGCGCGTATTGTTTTGTTGGCGACTTGTTGATCTCTCCACATTTTACTAAGGAGATGCTGCCGATGCAGTTTTTAACCAATTAACCTTTTGCCTCCACCCACACCATCTTCTGATATTGCTTTACTTCCCTAACTATATCCTTGGTATTTGCTTAAACCCCTATGCCTCTGAGTTAGTATAAGAGCATTGAGACAGCACAACCTGGAGAGAAGTAGGACTTGATCGAGAAACGATTGTTGATTTCTCCTTGGCGACTCCTGACCGCTCCTCTTCTCCTTCGGCTAAATCACCATACTATTGCTGCATGTATATATTTGTTTTCCGCTTGCGGTGCGGAGATGTAGTACGAAGACGCGCAGGTGATCACAGCAGTACTGTGTCACCCCCTATCGCAAGACAGGCTTGAGGGAAAACATCGGCAATGCACCAGATCCTAGGTTGCTGGCTGGAGCATGACGTGAGTGTGGTCACACCGCTTGACACGAGAATGTGATAGGCAAGACAAGAGGATGGGATGAGGGGGAGAACGCAAGGTTCATGCTATGCTTGTGTATAAACAACTGGCCATACAGAACATGTCCGTCACTTGTCAACTAGGCATTTGCGATAAGCTTATAGTTCGGTAGTGTGTGTATCTCTCGGCAGGCAATATTCGTGCCAAGGATATCAACCGTTCCTTTTCGGACGTTGCCCGCTTAAATGCAAAGGCCTGTTGTCGCTCGAGTCTCTTGCGGGCCGGCCTTCTCCTGCTTGTAACATCTCCCTACTTCTCTGTGTCTGTTGCTGCTTATCGCTCTCGCAGTCCTCTGTCTAGCACGCATTCACCACCTCCATGCTGGCTTGATACACATCCTGGACCTCGAGTCGGCCCTGTATGCACCAGCCCGCGCCGCCGTCTCCAGCGTTTCTTCCCGTCCTCGACGCCTTACCCGCTCAATCCTGGACTTTCTAGGTCCGCCACAACTTTCCACACTGACATCCTGCTGAAGTCCACGACAAGGCTTCGCGCCTCTCAGCGCAATGGTGCTCGGGCTCTCTAGCGATCCTCCTCAACGGCATGCTCGCTCCGCAAATCATCCAACTCTCTTGGTATCATGGTTTTGCACAGGATGTGCCCTGGTTGTTATCTTTCTAAGAGTTGGCGGAAGATATGTACGGACAGAACGATTGTTCAAGGAGGACAAAATTATGTTCGCTAGTATCATACCTCTTCTCATGCGAATGGGCCTTGTTCATGCTATTTTGTTGTTCGGTACCAACAACATCACAACAAATGGTTTAACCGCACAAGATATACAAGAAAGAGAAATAGGCTCAAAACTGGTCCTTGCATCGCGCATATTCTACGCCATATTGTACGTCCAACAATGCGCCACAGGTTATTTCTAAATACTAACTCGATGCTGCTGCAGTATCTGGATGGAAAAATGGACAATATCAGAGTTCCTAAAGCGTCTGACAGCTACTTCTTGGAACCGAAGCTATGAAATAGTCCTGAGATGTATACGAGTCTTTCTTGCGCTCACTCTCATTGGCATCATCATTGCTATACTCTCTGAATGCCGTCCTTTCAATCACTATTGGCAGGTACGAGTTCAGCATTTATCATATACGACAACTGTCTCAGGCCTAACATACCCAACCAGGTCGTTCCGGATCCTGGTCCATCATGTCGTACAGACTACGCCCAAGTCCTAGTCATGGGAATTTCAGACGTCCTCACAGATCTTGCACTAATCGCTTTTCCTATTCCGATTATACTCAACAGCGGCTTCGCTACGAAACGTAAACTCAGTCTCACATTACTCTTCATGACTAGCGGTCTTTTGATTCCAGTTACCATAGTTCGGATGGTACTTATCTTCAATTCTGGTGGTCGCCAACAAGTACGCTCACTGTGGGCATCTATCGAAATACTACTTGCCGCAGCTGTAGCCAATGCGGTGATCCTCGGTTCTTTCGTTCGTGATCGAGGTCCGAAGAAGGCTCGCAATTACACAGCAGAATACACCGCTAGTGTACACTCAGAAAAGCCGTCGCTGCATCGGCGGATGACACAGCAGCATTGGGGTAACGACAGTGATCATGAGCTGTTTCGAGCTATCGGTGGCCGTCTGAGCGCAGTGGTGTTAGAAGTTGATCAGGAAAACGCACTTCAAGGTCGACGGACATCTACTCCTATGCTAGGCAATCTTGACGAAATACTTGGAGAACAAGACCTGACTGAAAAGGCATCAGAGAATTTCGAAACATCGACCTCTGGAGGCACTTCCAGTCAAGGCAGCAGTGCTGCTCTTATGAGCGCGACATTGCGGGAGGAGCGGTTGCGGGAGGAGCGTTTAGCTGCAGAATTGGCCAACCTGCCACTGCCACAATCACGTAATCAGAACAACGCTGCTCTTGCAGAATTCTTTCGACAAGGGCCGCCAGGTGCCGAAAAGGAAACTACGGTCCAGGACTTTGCAGACCGACGACCGTCACTACATATCGACCCAACCTTGGGAAGACGCGGATCCGGGGTATCATTGGCAGACGCAGGTGGTCTTCTTCCAGTTGCTGGAAGACGCGGTTCTGCTGTTTCTTTCGCTGATGAGGTCGAGACCATTTACCCACCATCTACACCGCAACACTTACTACGACATCATCCATCGACTCTTTCGTCGTCTACCGGAAGTGCCATCTCACCCACAACACAACGTCGTCAATCACGATTACCCTCCATAGTAGATGTAGAAGCTACAGCAAGAGCGCAGAATCCTCCACAACGAGGACGGCGAGCATCGAATCTATCCTTTGCCGATGCTGGTGGTCTACTTGAGCCGCTTGACGAGTCGCCCGTAAACACGAAAGCAAATTCACCTCCTAACGCACTAGTCCCGCAATCATCGTCCCCATTCGGAATACGATCAGATTACCGCAGTCCTGTCTCAAGTCAGCGACGCTCGATTTCCGGCCAGGCAGGCGGGTCGCCCAAACCATCAGGAGGATGGTCGCAACGCTTCAACTTCAGATCGCCTAGTCCACCACCACTATCAGGGAGGAAGAGGGGAGACTCGCAAGTAAGACGAGTGAGCGGCCCGGGCGCCGGCCAGGGTCCAGAAGAGATGCAAATGGACGATGTTGGCGGATTACTTGGCGTTAGTGAGGAAAGATGATTGTGAGATTGGCTGTGAGTTACGCTATAACGACTTTACGACAGACAGACTTGGTTTCAGGCGTTCTTGGGCAAAGCAGATTTACGACAACAGACCATCGATTGGATATACCCGAATATCTTGGTTTTGATATTTTAGTATTTAATTTGAACAGAGCCCGCAACATACTTCTGATTAATGACATCTTGAGCACTATTTCAGCTCATTTTCTTTGCGCCAACAAGCCACGCTCATGCTACTGTTGCTGTGATTAAGTTGCGGATTGATCTTCGACCTTTCCCACGTTGTGACCATGCATATTCAGCGATCACTCCTCGTCTTACGTCAATGGCGTATGTCTGTGGTGAAGCCAAAGACTCCGTGCAATGTTCGACAGCGAGGCAAGGCTCTTGTGATATAGAAGATAAGTGTGTCGCAATCTCACCATGATCAATAAAACAATTGTAGATCATGTTCCGTGAGTGAAAGTGAGCACGATTCAGTTCGGCTTAAGATGCCGTAGATCAACAATGAATTACAGGGTCTAGACTACCGTGGTACAGATTGGGCATGACGATCATCCAAAGCTGGAGGCTCAAGTGTTTTTGGGAGCACACCCTTTCAACACCTTGTAACATGCGACCAGAAGTCTCCCAGACCCTTCTTCACTATCGCGGCGACATGCGAGTCGTCCGAACGTAGCCACGGCGAAGTACGACACCCTCATATCCTATATCGTCCTCAAAGCGCTGGCAAGCACATCCTCCAGCCATCTACAATCACTCCAGGATGGGAGATTCAGGTCATCTCGACGACAATGACCCCTCCCAATTTCTCTCATGGCTTCTCGGTCGGCTGTCAGAAATACCTGGTATAACATGGCGGGAGAATCCTCGACCAGTACATACAAGCTATGAAGACTGGCATGTATGGGGCACAAGAGACATTCTTCACGATGAAAAACACCACAATGGCGGCTCGGGGATGAGGCACGGTTCGCCCCACGCATCAGGCCGCAACTCGATATCGGAGTCAATCGACCAAGTATTGACAGAGCCTGTGAAGACGCAAAAGATCATCGCCCGAATATCGAAACATTCTCTTCGATTGGAGAGGCAGTATCAACTAAGCCGCGAAGTGCTAGACGCAATAGATCCTGGGAATGACAAGCACTTGAAAGCATTGGCATTGATGAAGTTGGCCCCGCGAAATGCAGATGAAACGCAACTCACTGTCATTCTATTCCAGGATATACAGTCAGATTCTGTGAATGATTTGCGACATATCATCAACTACGGTCCTAATTGGTTCTTCTATGATGAAAGTCCACGAACGCACCCGTGGGACGCCACGAAAACGAGCAGTAAACTACACCCCGTGGGCCATATAGCAGTTACAGAGTTTCTTGATGTTGCAATCGGTGCCTGCAAATGTCTGGAGATGATACACCAAGGTTCCAAATACGTTCATGGTGAGCTCCGCGGCGACAGCTTCTTCTACGATCGTTCGGTTGGCACTGTGAAAATACAAAATTTTGGTGCTGGAATCCGATCTTATGAAACCGGCTTTACCAACACCGGCTGGACGTCGCTTTCGAGAGAGTATGGGATCGAGTATAAGCTGCAGTTTGTTGCGCCTGAGCAGACTGGCAGATCGCAAGCTCAACCAGACGCAAGAACGGACGTATACTCACTTGGTGTGCTCTTCTATAACATGCTTACTGGGCTAGTACCTTTTACTGGCAGCACGCCTCTGGAAGTCATGCAATCGGTGCTCAGCAGAAGACCGCCTCCCATCAGTAACGCACGATCGGATGTGCCAGATGCGCTTGCCGCTATTATAACTAAAATGCTCCAGAAGAACATTGAGCACCGATATCATTCGGCAAGCGGGGTGAAACATGACTTAAAGCTGCTGCAAAGACTCCTATCAGCAGGAGATCAAGAGTCACTGAGTAGATTCCAACCTGGCACTAAGGATATTAGTCCATACTTTATATTGCCATCAGCACTTGTTGGTCGCGAGGCGGAGCGCGAGAAGATGAAGGGTGCTCTGAATCGACTGACAGCGCAACAAACGGTGCAGAAGTCCGCTTCACCCCAGCATCGTTATTCTTCTTCATTGAGCTCGGAATCTTCAGTGGCTGAGCGCAGAAGCGTGATTCCAGTCGTCAGTGATGAAGTCATCTCAGAGGTCGGCAGTTTTGCACAGCCAAGTGTTGATAGCGTGGCTCAGCTCCTCAGTAGTGGTCTCACACTAGAACCTGAGCCGATTGAGGCGCGAGAAGAAACGTCTATCAAGAGTCTCCCACTAACCAAGAAGCCCTCGGGTCATGACAGCGCTTTGCATGAAGCTCCTATGTCTCGTTCTCTGTCAGCAATTAGTGATACATTGGGTATACCACTACGCAATAATCGGCGCTACCGCTCTGACAGTAAAACCGAGGTCATTGTGTTAACTGGTGCGCCTGGCTTAGGCAAAAGCAGCCTCATGCAAGACTTTCAACCAACAGTACGCAGTCATGGCTATTTCTGTACAAGCAAGTTTGATCTATCGAAAAAAATAGCATTTGAACCAGTTCTAGCTGTTCTATCGACATTGTTTAGACAGATATTCTCGGAACGCGATCTCAATTCACCTTTTCATCAGAGCCTTCGCGCGTTTATTCGTCCGGTGTGGAAGATCCTGCATACAATGTTAAACCTTCCCGAGTGGTTACTTATCGACGGAGCTCAAGAACTTCATGTGGACAGACCTGGCAGTCTACGGCGACGATCATCAAATATACCAGTCAGCGTCACGACTCCGAAGGCGATAACAGTGGATATTCCTCCCCAAGCAAATTCAGGTGGCTCCAGGTTTATGGCAATCTATCTTGATGTCCTAAGTTTTCTAGCTGCGCAAAAGCTGATTGTTTTTTGTTTGGACGATTTTCATCTTGCGGACACTGATTCGCTGGACTTACTGCAAGCTATCGAAGATGCCAAAATACCTGTGTTAATATTGCTAACATCAAACAATACTACACTAAGCGGGAAAGCGCAGGCTTTGCTCGACACAAGCAAAGCGAATATAACACAGATCGAGCTGAAAGCACTGGGCGAGGAGCAAGTCGGGCAGTATGTGGTTACTACTTTGCACCGCAGTCAAGAATATTTGTTCAGTCTCATTGCCGTAATCTGGTCTAAAACTGGCGGTAATCCGTTCTACGTTCGGGAGATGCTCTCCTCATGCTATCGAAAAGAGTGCATTACCTACAATTGGAAGCAATCCGAGTGGACTTACGACCTGGACAAGATTTTCGAAGAATTCGAAGGACCAGGATATGATAGCCGAATCGATAACGACAACGATTTCATTATTACGAGACTCACAGACCTGCCACAACAAAGCCGCAAGCTGCTAAGCTGGGCAGCTATGATTGGGTGCACCTTCTCCTTTAGCCTTATCAAAACGTTAATGACAGGCCGTGGGATTCCCAATCAAACAGAAAATGAACCACCTCTTGTCCATCAGTACGATCGACACAAGACTGATCTTGTACGACAAGGTTCTCAAGACGCCGTTAGAGGCCTGCAGGCGGCAATATCTGCCTACATTATCCGTCAAGCAGATGACGATGACCACTTTGCATTCGTGCATGACAGGTACCAGCAATCTGCTCTAGCACTACCCGAAGGCAAGGATCAAAAGGAGATGCACTTTCAGGTAGCACAAGCCATGATTCACCACGGCATTGATGATCGTGACATATACGATTTGAGCTCCCACATCTGTGCATCTGTGGACTTAATCAAGCAGAAATGTCCAGTACGGGCTCAATATCGCGAGGTGCTTATTACTGCCGCCACAAAGCTGATTGCCATACAAGGTGGAAGAACATGCGCCTTGAACTATTTGACGAATGCATTGGCCTTGTTACAACGAAACCCCTGGGTAGACGATGGTCATGATGTCGATTACGAAGAAACTATGAGCGTATTCGTCCAGACTGCAGAGACTTACTGGCTACAAGGTTTTGTAGAACCTGCTCTGGCTCTTCTCAAGACAAGCTCAAAACAGGCAAAGACAGCTACAGATAGAGTATCTTCCCAAATCTTGCATAGTAAGATAATGGCCCGACGAGGCGACAGCAATACGTCCTTGCAAATCCTGCTGCAAAGTTTGTCAGAACTCGGGATGACCATACCAGAAACCACCTTTGAGGAATGTGATCAACGTTTGGAGGCATTGATGCCTGTATTAAGGGATGGTAGTGCCATACGAAAGCTGCTAGATCCTAGTTCTCCCGCTACAGAAACGAAAGACGACAAATTCAGGATTCTAGGAGAAGCTATGGCGAACACGTTCTGGACAGACTCACAGCTATATTACCAGCTTGCGCTGATAGAACTTGAATTACACCTCCAGCATGGCAACACTGCCTTCTCGGGACTCGCTTACATACACATTGCGACGATTGTGGTCACTCGGTTCGACGACGTCAAGCTTGCTCTTCAACTTGGTAATGCAGGTCAGATGTTTTTTGACAAACCGTCAATCAATCCATGGGTATATGGAAGGGTTCATCTACTCTACAGCTTGTTTGTTGGGCACCTCGAACGACATGTCGTGCATGACATTGCGGCGCTCGATGTCGCTGTAGAGAAAAGTCTTGCTAGTGGTGACCGCTTCTTTGCCTTGGTAAATATCGGCTATGGTGTAGCAATCAAGATATCAACATCACAAGATTTTGCAGAGCTAGAGCACTATTGCAACTGGGGTGCCGAAGAGATAAAGGAGTGGCAGGACGATGTCAGAGGATCAGTGCTCGTCATTGGTGCTCGCCAGTGGCTTCGAAGCGTTTGCGGCAAAACACATGTCGAATCTGCTGAAACAGTAATGAACGATGCTTCACACGAAAGTGACGCCTATCTTGAACACATCACTCGAAAATCCTCCGATCCCACGCGCTCGGCATCAATATATAAAGGCTATATGATGAGTTCGCTGTTTCTTTTTGGTCACGTGAAGGAAGCAATCGACATTGGTGACGAGGTCATTGGCACATTTCAGCTCTACTGGAGTAGTAGGTTCGTGGTGTGGATGGCTTTCTATTTCACATTGGCGACCTTGCACCTACTTAGAGAAGAACCAAATCACCCTAGAAAGCTTGAGTGGCTGCAAGAAGCTCGCCGTCGAAGAGACCGCATGATAAAATGGTCAATGGTGAGTGATGTCAACTATAGCTGTTGGACGAAACTCGTGACGGCTCAGTTGGAAGAGTTCGATGGGCACTATGGGACATGTCTCAAAACATACGAGGCCGCCATCGACCATGCGGAACTCAACTCATTCACCTTTGAACAAGCACTTGCATCTGAGCTCTATGCAGAATTCATGATACGCCAAGGAGCTAATAGGCCAGCACGAAGTCTGTTGAAAGAGGCTATTGGAACTTATAGGCACGTATCTTGCTTTGGGAAGGCGTCATACCTAGCTGTTAAGCACGAGTTTCTTCTTGCTGGGACTAGCTCCCTGAACAGAATGAACGCTGGCACGCAGACTCTTGACGTTGCTCACAGCGTGTCTCCTTCGCTCACTCGCTCCCAACCTTGGCGGAAGCCCATCACGCATGCTCACTCAACTTCACCATCTGCAGAAGTATTGCTGTCACCAATGTCAGTCCCTGACCATGCATCAATTGATCGATTTCCGCCAGTCGTCGATGCCCTTGATATGATTGATATCGCAGGTATATTGCGGTCGAGTCAAGTGCTTGCGTCGGAATTGGACGTCAATCGACTACTAGCTAAGCTGACAAAGATAATACTGGAAAGTACTGGAGCAGAACTCACAGCTATCATTGTTGAAAATCGGGACAAGAGCACCTGGAATGTTGCAGCCATTAGTGATACAGCTTCCAATGACTATCCTTCCGATGAGTCGCTCGAAGACGTCGAGACCACCATCTGCACCAACATTGCGCTTAGCTGCCTGAGATTCAAGGAGACCATACTGGCGGAGAATGTTTTCGAGGACGAACGGTTCCCGAATGTACATGAAGGATATCGTCTACGATATCATCCAGGTGGACGAGCTGTGTGTGCCATGCCCATATTCCATGGTCAGCGCACCGTTCTGGGCTGTATCTATATCGAAGGATCGCCACATACATTCGGTGAACGCTGCGTCAACTTTTTACGTCTGTTATCGAGCTCGGTCAGTATCTCCATCAATAACGCAATGCTGTTCAAGCGCGTGGAGAAGGTCAGCGCTAGTAATGCGTTGATGGTCGAGTCTCAAAAGCATGCTCTCGCTAAAGCGCAGGAAGCTGAAAAGAAGGCTAAGCTTGCCGAGGCTGAGGCACTTCGAAATCTTCGACTGAAGGAAGAGGCAGCTAGAGCTAAGTCATTGTTCCTAGCAAACGTGAGCCACGAGTTGAGAACTCGTAAGTGGACTGCATTAACAGAGAGAATACGTTACTTTTGGACTAACCAAGTTACAGCTCTGAACGGAGTCATCGGCATGTCAGAACTCCTCAAAGGGAGTATTTTGACCGGCGAGCAAGCGGGCTTCACAGATTCGATCAGGGTCTGCGCGGATACACTTCTGACCGTCATCAATGACATTCTCGATTACTCCAAGCTCGACGCGGGTAAAATGGTTCTTCACAACGTCCCAATGTCCCTCAAGGAGACCATTAGCGAAGTCGTAAGAGCTCTGTCATACTCACACAAGCAAAAGGACGTCAAAACAATCACTAACCTGGACATTGACAATGAGCTCCTCGTCATGGGCGACCCTGTTCGCTTTCATCAAATCTTGATGAGTAAGTACATTTTCAACTGTGGCAAAATACTCACTAATGACGCTTTTCTGAAGATCTACTCAGCAACGCATATAAATTTACACAGCAAGGTAGTATCCTCGTCCAACTCGTCGTCAACCGCGAAACAGCCACAGAAATCGAAATCACCTGCTCCGTGCACGACACAGGCATCGGAATCACCTCTGAGCAACAAAGCAAACTCTTCATGCCCTTCACCCAAGCCGATTCAAGCACGCAACGCTCATTTGGTGGCACAGGACTCGGTCTGAGTATCGTCAAAGCCATTGTCGAAGGCGTCCACAAAGGCAAAGTCTGGATGGACTCGACTGTCGGTGTCGGCACTACCGTGTCCTTCACCCTCAGCTTTCTGAAAGCTCCTAGTACAGCTAATGGCGCGATTGAGTCCACGAAAGCTAGACCTGATCCCATGGCGCACTTTTCGCCTGATCCGAGTAAGGAGATGGCAGCACAGGGCATTGGCAATGGACCGCTTTCGCCGCCGGCGCCGTTTCAACTGAATGGTGGTGGTGGTGGCATGCCGAAGACTGAGATCAAGATCTGCATTGCGGAGGATAATGCGATCAACCAGAAGATTGCAGTCAGTTATGTCAAGCGACTGGGATATTCATGTGAAGCGTTTGAGAATGGACGACAGGCTGTTGATGCGTTGATCGCTGCTAGTGAGATGGGGAAGCCGTTCCATTTGGTATTGATGGGTTCGTACTTACAAACCATACACCATCACCATTCATGAAAATCTATGCTTTTACTAACGACTTTTCTTCCTTCTAGATTGTCAAATGCCCGTACTCGACGGCTACGATGCAACCCGCGAAATCAGACGCCATCCTGACCCAACTGTCCGAAGCACGATTATCGTTGCAATGACGGCGAGTGCGATCGAAGGAGATCGAGAAGCTTGTCTGGCGGCGGGCATGACGTCGTATCTGGCTAAACCGGTCAAAGTGGCTATGTTGAAGCAGCTGATGGAGCGATATTTGGAGCCTTTTGTTAATGGCAATGTGGGTGGGATTGAAAGAAGAAGTGGTGCAGGACTTGGTATTAGTGAGGTTCTTGCTGGTGATTGAATATTTCCCGAGGTGGAGCTATGGGTATGCAATGAATGAAAAGAGGCGTTTTTGGGTGTGGCGGGCATGATCTGGGACATGAGGAGATTCAAAAATACCTTTTCTTGAAATTGATCAGCAGGACTTGGGGCAGGCACTTCAGAACGGATCAAACTGGTTGTATTGTATCATGATGCGATCTGGAGGATCGATGTATTATTCATCACATGGGTATTAGGCTAGCATAGCGACGGTGTTTTTCGTGTATTTATGAATGGCTTGGCTAAGCCTTCTTAGAGCTTTCTTCATACTAATTCACCAGTGTCTGCCACTTGCACCATACCGTAAGAAATATTGTCCTATTGACGTTCAAGGTGCAGTCATTGAATGAAGCCAATAGAGTTAGGACGAAACATAACACTTTTCGACTGAGATGTTGTTGGCACTGATTGTGTGGTATACCCGAGACAGCGTTGTTATTGTCAGCTTTGTCAACGGAGCGAGTTGCGATACTGTCTGAAAAGGCTGTAGACGATACATCTCATCATTCACTCTTGACCGTTCTGAAAGCAGAAACTGTCACCGAGGCTACTGTAAGCTCGCCTATGCCAATGTCAAGGCGCTTCGAGGTGTTTCGTTCAAAGAGGAGGCAATTGAAACGAATATCACCGTTCTTCGATCGCAGTAAACGTTGAGGACTCTTGAGTGCACTTATTGGTAGGTATGAATCTGAGAAGGGTAAATAATCCTCTGTGCACTAGTGTGTCGGCGTGAAGTTATGGTAGTGAAGGTATTGTTTGCTTTCACGATAATCATGGCCGAGACTAGTGGTTTGCAAGGATAGAATGCGCGTGTATGTTGATTGTGTGATGCACAGTTACTGTCGAAGGATGAACGTTCAGTGTATGCATATGATCAACATAACAACGATAGAATAGCTTTGTTTTGCTCACACATGGTTGTTATTGTATTGAGATTCATATCGAGACAGTATGCTCATCTCTCGCCTATTTTACGCATGTGTCCCACTTATTTGTGCTGCCGTAGCACGGCCTTGATCTGCCTTGATCTGGCATTGCGATCAGACCTGTTCCCGTAGATTATCTTGATGGTGTTTCAAGTCGGTGCAATCGAGAACGCTTTGCATAACCAGAAATACCCCTTCGATGACACACTTATTTCTCGCGCCTGATCAAGTCGGTAAATAACTCACTTCACCGATATCCCAATCGCATACACTATTGCCAGCAATTCCATCAATTCAAGATCCATTTCAATCATCGTCATCATCATAATCACTCCCCCGAAACCTCCTACTATCAACCAAAGCATAAACCAAACTGATGACAACGTTCTTGGTCCGTTGAAGATCTTCTGCTGCAGGCATGAGCATTGACGACACCATAGTGCGCTTATTCCATTCAAGATCCTGATTGCGGCTGGAGTTTTGGACGTGGGCGAGAGAGGCGTACAGTTGGTATTCGGAAAGGGAGTGGGTTGTGGTTGTGGAAGTGCGGAGGTCTGTGTCGTGCTGTGGTTTTAGTCGTGAGTAAACGGAATACAGGCTTGTATTGAGCGTAAAGAACGTACAGGAGCATCACTTCGCCATCTCGTCAAGACGTCCTTGGGCGCAGCCGACGACCTGAGCAAGTCTCGACAGTCGCTCCAATAGCCAGGCTGTCCGCCAACATCCGCATACCTGCGAGTTGTGTCTGGTCGTACATAGTCTGCTCTATGAGCTACTTGCAACAGGGAGTAGTGCGCGCCATCAGCTGCAGTATCCAGATGCAGGACAAGATCGGCGGGAGGATATGTGTCGAATATCTGTGCCGTTGCTGCTAGGACGCCATTGTAGCTAGCTGCGATTGGCTGAGAGTGAACGATGATCCTGATACGGGTCGGGTGTGCTGCGTTGGCTGGAAGAGCGGGAGGTAATGATTTTGCGATGTTCCAAGAGACATTATGGGTTGGATTTGTACTGGATTTGAGAGACTGCGAGATGGAAGTGGTAAGAAATTGGAAGAAAGAGATTTGAAAGGTCAACGTACACCGAAGCCTGTTATTAAGACGTTCACCTCATCATAGTATGCTTGCACGCTTTGGTTGGCATTGGCCTTCTTCACAGCCTTTGATAGCCTTGGAGTGTGTGCAGCATTGTTTCCAGACTCTTTGGCTGTTTCTACTTTCATTCCAACTTTTGAGAAGTCTCCCATCATTTGGCAGTCAACAATTCGTGTCTTGACATATGAAGAGGATGTGAGCTCAGATTTAGTCAGATGTGGAAGAACAGCCTTGATATGATTGATTGATTTTCACACTTCTTTTATATATGGAAGAGCGTACATGACCACCTCTTTATGCATTTGCCTCTTTCATAACATGAACAAGCTCCGCCGCCAGCAGCAGCTGTCGGCGTAAGCACCGATGGCTGAACGGCAGAAAGATAAAGCTCTTGTCACGAGGGAAACGTGGAGGAAGTCTTGGTCGGAACCAAAGCCGTAGGGATGCGGTTGTACTCCGACCACTTCCAGCCAGCCGGGTACCTGTTAAAAGGTTAGAAAGAGGAGCAGAGTCCGTAATTGTTAAAAGGTTGAATCAGCTGATGCTTGTGAGCCGTCGTAAGGTAAGCCTCGGAATCTTCCTTTGGCGCCTACCAAAGTGAACTTTCACGACCGAGAATGATGTCAATCTCAGTCGACGAGTTTGACCTCTGCTGCTTTGCGGAGCCTATTCATCACCGCAGCCGAGACGTCTCCGAGAGTGTCATCCACACCTTCCACTAATATAGTGTCAAGGTCTAGCTTGTCAAGGCTTCGTAGAGCGGCAAAGAGTCCTCTTGCGATATCGTCGGGATTTCTTCCAAGATTGGCATCATGAATGGTGAATTTCGAACCTGTTGAGTCACACGCGTATAGAGCCTCAATGCCAAGAGCGTTCGAAGCAGGATTATTTGCCGGATAAGCCACTGGTATTTGCTCTGCCGATTCAGACACTTTCGAAGGCAGATCTTCAAGACCAAGACCAAGACCACGAGACCAGCTATTCGTTCGTATCAAGCCAATGCTCTTCTTTTCTCCTAAGTACTGCTCAAGCTCTGTCAAGTTGGGTGCCGACTTGGAGTGCTCATACAACACAACCCGTGTCTTGGGTGAATAATGCTTATACTTCATTCCAGGAGCTCGAGGTTTGCTATTCAGTTCGGAGACGTCTTTGTAACCTACTGTCACATCCTCCCAGCCAGGACATGATCTAATTTCCTCAATGCTGATGCCTCCAGGTCGCAAGATAGAAGGAGGACTCGACATACCATCAACCACAGTGCTCTCGACGCCGACGTCGCAGGAGCCGCCATCAATAATTGTATTGATACGTCCATCAAGGTCATACTTGACGTGTTCGGCTTGTGTAGGAGATGGCTTGGTCGAGGCATTGGCGGATGGCGCAGCGAGTGGTACATTTGCTAATTTGAGAAGTGCAAGTACATGAGGATTTCGTGGCATCCTTATGCCAAACGTGCTAAGTCCTGCTGTGACCTCAGGAGCAAGTTTCGAATTTGGTGGATTAGGCATGATCAGTGTCAGTGGACCTGGCCAGAACTTTGTGATAAGTGGTTTGTAGATCTCAGGTATCGGGTCTTGTGTATGATTACACTGCTCTTCGTTTGAAGCAGGCAGTAAGAGATCTCTGAGTTGATGCAGACTCCAAATATGCGAGATCAGCGGATTGTCACTGGGTCTTTGTTTTGCTTTGTAGATACCTCGCACGGCATTGCTGCGAGTAGCATCAGCACCAAGCCCATACACAGTTTCTGTTGGAAAAGCTACAGGTACGTCAGACGTACGAAGCTCATGTGCAGCCCGACGAAGATTCTGAGCATCTTGAGAAGTATTGCTTTCCTCGAGACACCAAGTATCAATCCATGAGGGATTCGCGACAGTGTTTGGACTGATGCCAATGGCTGATAAGTCAACGAGTAGGATTTCTGTCGACATCTCGATGGATGGTGTGTTGTAGCATAGTAGTCTTTTTCGAGGGACAGTACTCGAGCAGAACTTGAGCAGCACTGCCAATTGAGAGGTTGAAAGCTTCGGAATTTTCGAAGGTGGGAAATTTCTGACTTTCACCTCAAAACATGTCTCATGTAGACCGAAAGGTAGAAACTTCGCGAGCACTTCTCTAAGTGGTGCAATACGTTTCTTGCTTGTGGTGCGGAACAAATTGATATTGAGGATGCAAAATTGTGAATGCCATGTCAAAAATTAGGGCTAAGGTACTGAGTGGCCCGTGCTTTTAATTTGGCCAGCCCCTTAGATGTTGAATGCAAGCAGGAGTTAACTCTTCAAAATTAGGTAATAGAGCATACTGAAATTCGTGGAAAATTGACCAAGACAAGAGCAGATTTGACATTGAATATGAAGAAACGTTTAGCCCTCTAACACAAGTATCATATTTGACATTGATAAGAAGAAAAAATTCCTCAGAAGCTATGTACTTGGTGGAAAGGAAAAGATAAAACAGAATTGCGCCAGGTATGCCGTGCCATCAAGTTCATATTGTGTTCGTGGTATTGTTTGCGTTCAAGTTCGTAATCAAATCTGTAGCTCTTTTCTTGAGAGATGTCTCCCATCCATCATCGAAAGGTCTCCGTGTTGCAGATGTGATTTTTGTATTGTAAAGCGAGTGTAGTAAGTTCGTCCAGAGACTAAACACCGATGGATGCCAGCTGGTCCAGCCAGACAAGCGAAGACATCGATGTAAAGCGTGTGTAGAAGCTTGAAAGACCGGTTGGTATTCCATTGTCAAAGTGAACACCCATAGAAAAAGAAGTCAAAAACGACAGAGCGCTCTTAGGAAGCAAACGCACTGCCAATAGCACTGAGACCAGTACCAGCGCTGTTGATGAGGCTGCCCTGAGAAGCCATGAAGTAGGCATAGCGGTGGACGTAATCGGTGGTATCCATCCATGCGGTGACGGTGGCCATGAAAGCTTCGACCTGTGCATCAGTGGCGCCAGTCAAAGCAAATTCGGTGATCCAGATTGGTTTTCCGGTCTGCGCGTAAGCAGCCTGAACGTGCGTGATGAAATCATCGGCGTTGTTAGAGTACCAGTGGATCGGGACGAAGTCAATCTGACAACCTGAGCAGGCAGTCATGAATGAGCTCAACCAACTAAGACCCATGCTACCTCCACCGTTGGTAATGGCAGGAGATCCGAGCTTGGCCTTGCCAGCGAAAGGCTGCATGTAAGTCATGTAACCAGAGGCCGCGTCAGTGGGAGACAGGTTGGACTGAGAAGATTGATCGGGCTCATTGAAAGACATCAGGTACTCGGATCCAGCGTTGATGGCGGATTGGGCGTTGGCAGACCACGAAGAGGTGAAGCCTGAAGTGTCGGACCACAAAAGTGGGACATAATCGAGCTTCGAGGTGAGTCCATCAGAGCCACTACCCTGTAAATTATTAGTATATTGATCTTTCTCTCGTTTTTTGTTACAATTACCCAGTTGTAGGCCCAGCTGAATTCCGGAGAACTGGTGAACATGGCGGCGAAAGAAGCTGTGTTGTAAGCAACACCACGCTTGCCGGTAGTAGGAGAAGGTGCGGCGGTGGTAGCAGGAGGAGGCGTGCTGGTGGCGACAGGAGTAGCGCTGGTAGGGGTAGCTGAAGTCACCGGTACGACAACGACAGGAGTTGAAGTTGCGAGAGGAGTGGAAGTGGCAACGTCAACAGTGGTGGTGGTTGACTGCTTCCATCCATTCCAACCTCCCCATCCTGTCCATCTTGCCTCAAGCTGAGCCTGAGGAGCGGCAAGGGCAACGCCAGCGAAGAGAGCGATTTGGGCGATACGAGTCATTGTTGATGCTTGAAGTATTGAGGAGTAATGTCGAAGAGAAGACTTTTGACTGTTTGGGTAGTTCTTGAATGAAGAGATGGAATTTGTGCAACTGCTAGAGCGCGATTTGTCAAGAAGCAACCGGTGCTTATAAAGAGAGTAGTGAATGTGTTTTGAAAGAAGGTATGCTAGTCGCTAGGACAGCTGATTGCAAAGTATGCTTGAAAGAAGGGAGTGTTAGGATGATGTCTAGAGCAGAAGAGAAGAAGAGAAGAAGGAAAAGACGACAGGGGTGAACATTATAGTTATAACGAGAGTGAGCCACTTGGCGCAAAGGGCGGTGGTCTCGGTATCACACATGCAGGGCGAAATTGGAAGGAGCGAGGGGGTTGTGGTGGGTTTCGGCTGTGAAACGTGACAACAACACTTTGACACACGGAGATACAAAAAGACCCGCAAAACTGAATGCAAAAAGTTATTTTTCCAGGCCAATGGGGAGTCTGAAACAGATCCCAAGACAGCACGGGCATCGGATGTTGGCGTTTGTGGCGCTCCGCAGTTGCACTAAGGGGCTCGAGCGTTCTAGTTCTAACATGAAACAGGGGCACGCAACTTTTGCCTTTGTCCTTCTCCACTTCTTCAATGCACTACTCAATATCCCCACTACCCGCAGAGGAAGCAGCGTGCACGAGATAGATTCGTTGTTTGGGTGCGGTTTCACACATCAATTGTCTGTAGACCATGACCACCCCTTTCAAATCGTGGTTTGAACGAACGGGAATCTCTTTAGGCGTGGGGAGGCAATCGGCTGGTCGTTCGAACTACGATAGAAGCCATCAACCGTGCATGGAAGCCTTCGATATCCTCGCACTAATGCGCAACTAGCTGACGTGGCAACGATGTTGAAAACGCAACCTCGGCCTTGTTTCGACGAAACTCCAACCGAATATGCACACCTTGAGGGCCAAGTCATCGAGACCATCGCTTTGTTACACGTTTTCCTCTCATCTCTACCTTATCCAACAAGTACGCTAGACACCTCTTAGCCCAAAGTTCTGGCCTTCTGGCAATATTGCACACTTGTAGGTCAACATTTATTGATGTCGACGTGCATCTTTCCGTAGCCGAAGGCTAAACGCACTTTTCTACATACTCCCGACTTATGCGAAGACCTGCCTAAAGCAGCAGATACCGCCTCACCAGTATCAGGCATCTCACAGCGGATAATATGGCGGTAACCTGCAGCTACAGCAGACGACTCTCACAACCCCGCTTCTATCAGGTTGCAGAACATGTCCAGACAGACAGCGCAACAACCATTCTGGGCTTTGGCCTGTGGCATAGTGGAGGACTTTCTGTTCTCTCACTACACCAATATGTCAGGTTCCACTGTGACAATACATGACGTTAGCAACACAAGATGAAACCTCCTTGTGACTCTTCACATACTTCGTCTGTCCTGATAGTCATTATCATTCTTGCAAAACATGAGCTGTGAGGCTCAGAGATGTTTGCGCAATACTTCTTATGTCCAGGCTTATCAATTTGCCTTGATGTGGCTCTGTAGTTTGCCTTGATCCGACAACCAATCTCTCGCGGCTGTCGTCGTCGTCGTCGTCGTCGCATAGCGTGGCATTCGTGTGTGCTCGGAGGGACACTCTCAATGATCATCGACCGTCCAGTATACATACAATATGCTGTTAGTGGCTCCTTCTTCGAATTGTTAAGGTAGTGGAACCTGGCTGAGGACTCAATGTTATCAGACGATGTCGTTCTCTTCCCGACATTGAGGGAGGTCATATGATGCTCAAACGATTGTGACATACTACGAAGCACATGAACTGGTTGGGCATGATTCTAGATCCCTGAAGCATTCATTGATCCATCCTGGCGCTTGGGAAGTTGTGCAAGTGAAAGTGGAAGTGCTCTCGAGGCCGAGATGTAAAACCAACTTTGAATACAACTAGTCACACTAGATAGATAGCGTGCGCATACCAATCTTCCCGTAGCCAATATTCATCACTACCACATTCGCTTTGCTCTTCAAGATCTCGCTCAATATCATCACTTCCTTTTTAGTCTACCTACAGGCTACAGGTTTCCTCATCGATCTAACCTAAAAGGGAAGGTTCGTATAAAAGCGTCTGGATAATCCGAGAGTATGTCACGTCCTTTTTCAGCAAAGGACATCTGCAGTATTTTCGGGTAAGAACTGCAGGAATGGCTTCGAAAATGTGAGTATATGCCTAACTTTGCGATGTGTGAAGACTCTCTGCAACGGATGTGTAAAACCTTGTATCTTAGACGTCGCGCTGGTCATCAGAAAAAGTCAAAAATGGTAGATCTGAACATGAATGAAGAGACGTCAACACGACATCGACGCTACAACTGTGCACATTCCTATTATCTCGTGAAGACGGATTGACTGACAAGTCTACAGTGTCGTGATAGGCGGTGTCAACGGCAAATTCATCGACGTCTTTACCAAAATATCTGCCCTACACGCCAAGAACAACTTCTCACTAGCCATTATTGCCGGCGATCTATTCGCAGCAGACACAACAGATGACGACGACGCCAACGTAGCTTCACTACTCAAAGGCGACATCGAAGTTCCATTACCAACATACTTTGCGCTAGGCAAGAACTCCTTACCAGCCTCTGTAGTAGAAGAGCTCGAGGAGAACAGCGGCGAACTATGCGAAAACCTCTACTTCTTGGGCAAAAGAACCACAATCAAGACCTCAGAAGGTCTCCGTATTGTCGCACTAGGTGGCTCTTTAGATACGAACTTAACAGTCGGCACCTCTAAAGACAAATACACCCCTTTCTACAGTGGTGGCGATGCCTCAGCTCTCAAAGGTGCAAATACAGCCGATATACTCATCACAAGCGATTGGCCTCACGGTATCGAAACAGGCTCCAAAGCTCTTAAACCCACACCTAGCGACGACGTCACTGCACCCGCAACCCACCACATCCTTTCCGATCTCTGCAGCGCCCTCAAACCCCGCTACCACTTCAGCACCTCCCCCTTCTTCTACGAACGCGAACCCTTCTTCCACCCTCCCACCGACCCTACAGACCCGAATACAACATATCCAACCACGCGTTTCCTAAGTATCGCACCCTACGGCAACACCTCGAAAGAAAAATGGATCTATGCCTTCTCGCTCACGCCCTCAGAAAGCGCACCCGTCACAATACCCCCCGGCACAACAGCCTCACCCTTCACTTTGAGTAGAAAGCGATCCGCCCCAGCAGCTTCTACTACCTCCCAAGCAGAAGCCTTCTCCCGCTTCGCCTCAACGCAGCACAACAGCAGCGGACGTCCCCACAAGCGCGGCCGCAGAAACGAGCCCCCACCAGGACCCGACTCGTGCTTCTTCTGTCTCTCAAACCCGAATCTTGCGACCCACCTGATCACCTCCATCGGCGGCGACGCCTACCTGACAACCGCAAAAGGGCCGCTCCTCACCGCCTCGACGCTGAAAACATTAGCACCAGCTCTAGCCTGTCCGGCACACATCCTCATAATCCCGCTCGCGCACGCTCCCACGCTCGCATCGATTCCAGACCCCGTGGCGCGCGCAGGCACAATGGCGGAGATGCGACGGTATCGTCACGCGCTTAATGCCATGGTCCAACAAGCAGGACAAGGAAAACTAGGCAGTGTATGCTGGGAAGTTAGCAGAGGAGGCGGCGTGCACGCACATTGGCAGTGGGCACCACTTGCGCAGTCAACGATAGAACGAGGGTTAGTGGAAGCGGGCATGAAAGTCGAAGCTGAGAACGAAGGATGGGGCGATGTGAAGTGGACGAAGAGAAAGCTGGATGAGGGGGAGCAAGAAGATGAGATTTTGAGTGAAAGAGGGGATGTGTTTAGAGTTTGGGTGTGGACTCCGGCGAGCGACGCGAGTTCGAGTGATGTGAAGACAGAGACGAACGACGACAAAACCAAAACAGAAACAGAGACAAACAGCACCAAGATCAAAACAGAACCATCATCTTCCCAACTCAGCAACCCACCACCACAATCACCATCAGGAACAACGACACTCCTCAGCATGCCCATCCCCTCCAGCATCCGCTTCAACGTTCAATTCGGGCGGCGCGTGCTCGCGAAACTGCTCGGATTGGAAAAAAGGATGAACTGGCAGGATTGCGGGCAAAGCGAGGAGGAAGAGACACAGGAGGCTGAGGCGTTTAAGGAAGTGTTCAAGGAGTTTGATTTTAGTTTGGAGGGGGATGAGTGAGTGATTGTAGAGCTGATGACTTTAGTTTGGTGGAGAAGGAGTGATTGCAAGGAAGGTTGCAAATGAGACCGAAAACGTGGATGTGCAGAATACTTGAGTTGCTTAAGATTCTTAGGATTCTTAGGAATTCTGGAATCATCGAGTTCTTTTGACATTTCTTACAACAAGCGTTGTGAAGACGCATGAATCAAAGCACCTATCCTGTCTCCTCGGAGCTCGCTACGAAATCATGCCCCAGATGGCTCAACAAAGACTCCATCATTTCTGTTTCTGCACTACACGCCATGCCATGCCATACTATGCAGATTACTTTCCATTCGCCGTCAATGCTCATATCATCATTGGCGGTCATCACAGCCATTATTCGCCAGTCGAAAAACAAACACAAAGAAATCCTCCCACAAGTCATCTACGCAAGGTACCTATAAGCCTGCGGCTGACTCTCCTCCACTCTCTCCAGGTATTCTCTTTCAATCAAACTCTCTATCCTCTTCTTGATCATGCCAATATCTGGCTTGAACTGTGCCGCCAGTTGTGTCACCGTCTCCGCCACCAATTGTTGATGCGTGAGCTCTTTTCTCTGCTTCATAATTCTCACCACAGCAGCCTCGATTGCAAAACCTCGAGAATCATTATTCTTCTTCTCAGTCTCGCGACGTTCTTTTTCGCCTTCAACCTTATTACCAGCTGCCACAACACCGACCTTGAGCTTCAGAAACTGCGTATTGAAGGCTTCATTGAACATGAAGCGATCAGTGGGCTTGATATCTTTAGACATTGGCTCTTTCAGAAGGATCCGCGTTTTGGGCGCTACTGCCAGAGCTTGCAGATTGCGAATGAGGTCGGATGTTGGAATGTTGGTCTTTGCTTGAATCTGGTCGAAAGTAAGGAAGCCGTTGTCTGGAACATCGTTGAACAAAAGTAGGACAATCATAGCATATGTCGAGACGTTCAACTCGTGTCTGCGCTCTTTAGCTAGACGACCAGTTTTGCCCTCAATCATGGGGAACACAGCACGAATATCAGCCGTTCCCATGTTACCCATCCACGTAAGCTTACGACCAGAGTGTTTTTCGGCGTAGAAACTTTCAAAGCTAGCCTTGATGCGTTCCACAGCAGGTGCAAAGGTGCACTGCATCTTGCTTTCCTCGCCACTATCGACCGCCTGCATTGTTTCCAGCGGCCATGTCATACTCGTCAATACCTTAATGTCAAGTTCAGTACGTCTTCCTTCTGCTAATGCAGCAATCTTGTTTCGGTATCCATTGGTAAGATCTTCGGATAAGTTCATATCTTTGAACATAGCTTCCAGTTTGTTCGTGAAACTGCTCCCCAGTTCAATCTTCATCCTGCTCACCATCTGTTTCTCGACATCAATGCTGACAGATTTGCCCATCAGCAAGCGCTTGCACAGATGCTTCTTGTAGTAGCGTTCGAACATGTCCTTATCCTGAATGTAGCGCAATAACACGATAGCCTTTTCCAGAACATTGTCAACTTCAGCTTCCGTCTTGTCTTTCAACCCCTTCTTCATGTTCTCATCAATGAAAAGGGAGATGTATTCGGCGCTCCGTGAGAAAGAGTTAATGGTGTCAGTAAAGCTGCGTGTTAGTGCTGGCTGAATGATTGCATCTGACTGGAACGAAACCTTCCATAGGTGGTCGTATTTGTCTTTCAATTGTAGAATGGCGTCCACCCATTGAATGGCAGCTAAAGTCTGCTGATTGATTGTTGGCTTAGCTTCGCCTTCTGCATTCGCTTGCGGTGCTGCTTGCGAAGTATTCATGGCTGACTCGTTCACAGCAGCTCCGACTTCTTGTACTCGTCGCTGTATTGCCTGAGTGAGTTCCAGCTTCTTCGGGTCTATTCGCGAGTTGATATCGTAGACGAGTTCAAGATCATCGAACCTGTCATTATCTACCATGTGCTTTACTCCACTTTCCATGGCAATCAGATCTCGTATCTTGTTCTTGATTAGCTCATCTTCTACCACAGCCGTGATCTTCGCTTTCGTTGTCTCTGACAAAGTCGATGTACATCGCTTCTGCTCCTGGTCAATCCTGTCTAGTGTGCGCCGACAATATGTGGCAGCATCAGCTTCTGAGATGAGCTTGTTGCCTTCTTCCTTGTAAAACTCTCTGCTGGCATCGAGGAAGCCCTTCTCGAATGAGGTGAGATATAGTCTTTCATCTTCCGCCTCTTCTGCGGATTCATGCAAACCTTCCAGCATGTATACACAGCTCTTGATTAGGTTCTTGTCAATGATATCTCCTTCTCTTTCCATCGCAATCTGCTCCAGAATGATCGCATTGAGTATTTCCAGCATCTTTCGGTTGACGTTGGTGTCTGGTGCTGTACGTAATATGTGATCTCGGAACTGCATCATGCCAGATGAGTAGATTGTAGGTCGGCGATTGTCAGCACAATATGTTCGATCCTAGGAAATATTAGCGAATGCCGCATCTCATTCATCATAACCCACGCACCAAATACATAAAGACATCCGTAGCCATGTTCATGACTAGATGGTGATCTTCGAATGCTTCTTTCACGCCTTTCAGAAACCTCTCTCCTGCAGTCCTCCGCTCATTGACTGTCGCTGGATTTCCAGATTGACCATTGTTAAGCAAGCTCGGCGTTACAAGTGTGCGCAGATGGCTCTGGACATGGTTACCAAGCCAATCTTGCTCAAACTTTTGGAGTCTATCATAAAACACTTCTCCCTTCTTTTTCAATACGATCTTGTAGCCGTGACGGTATATCGTCTCAAAGGAGAGTTGTGAGGCATTCTTAGTGTGCATTTCCTTGAGAGAAGAGGCTATGACGTTCCATGTTTCTTCAAAGTCAATGTCATTATTGGCACTCGCGAGTCCAGCCTGTCGATACATGGTGTGAGTAAATCTTGCCATTGAAGGTAGAGAAATGAGAGGATTGATGAAAAGTGAAGGACATGACATAGAGAGATGCAGGTGACAGCTGTTGATGAGAGATTGCTAAGGGCAGCTAATCAAACTAATGCAGCATTCCGCAAACACATCTAAGGAAAGAGCTGCCACTTACTCTTCGAGGTGCACGGATCTTGGTTCTTCCTCCTCTTCCACTCAACATTTTGCCCTCTTTCCTCTACTTTCTACGCTTGAAACGCTTCTACTGGAGTCTTCTCAATCGAAACAGAAAACCACAATAATCTGATGTCAATGCCTTCCTCTACCAGAAAGCAAGGTCGCGGAGTTAATGCCGGGCAGTGATCGAAGTGAGGGGCGAAATACCGGCTCGGTTTTTATTGGCTGCGTGAGCATATAGGATTGGACAAGGTGTAGGGTAAAAGGAGTGTGTCTACTCGACCGTATGACGAGGAAGTTATAGCAAGAAAGATGAGTTACCAGAAGCGCTGTCGAGACTCGGGAAGTGAATTGTTCTTTCTGTTTCGGAAGCAATTCATCACATGCTGCGCGGAGTTAAGGGCTGGCCCCAGTTTACGTAAAGGGCATCATGAAACTTTGACGATGTTTCAGAACTACCAGGTATCCCATCCTCGAGCAAAACAAATATGCACAAACATCATCAATTCACAATGTCGACGACACGATTACCAACAGTACTCGCTTGCTGTCGCAGCCTCGCCCCACTGAGGCCCTTTCCATCACACAGTCACCACCAAACAATTCGCGCCGCATCCACCTCTTCTCTGTGCACAAATCACGCCTCCTCGCTCCGATGGCGACCATATCCTCTTCCCATCGCAATGGCACCACGGCATTACCTCCACCGCAACCTCAACACTACCACACAATCCTCACCACAGCCTCTCCCCTCACGCCCCGCACCGCACCGCAACCCCAACGAACCCATCTACGAACTCACCTTCACCTGTAAAGCCTGCCAGCACCGTTCCGCCCACACAGTTTCCAAACAAGGCTACCACAAAGGCACGGTCTTGATAACGTGCCCTGGATGCAAAGCACGGCATCTGATCAGCGATCATTTGCATATCTTTTCAGATACGAAGGTTACATTGGAGGATATAATGAAAGAAAAGGGAGAGGTGTTGAGGAAGGGCAATATAAACGCTGAAGGTGATGTGGAGTTTTGGCCTGAAAGAGGCGAAGGGGAAGGTGCGAAGGGCAAGATATGACTGGTTTCATGGTCGATTGTTGATGTGGACGAACATGTACCATGTGCGCGGCAATGTCGTGCAAATTAGGTCTTTGGAACAGGATACTACTGGACAGGAGGCAATCGTAGGGAACTTGATGAAGGTCCAAAACTGCATAATGTGACGACGAGTCGATAGGGCCACGGGCGACTGAGCTGCAGCTCGGCACTCAAGACGAACACTAGAGACGAGCGTGTGTCTCAACCACTCCCCACTTCACCACGACCGAAAGGTATTGAGGGCACTCAATGAGACAGCTGATTGACATATGCTTTGTCATATTAAGGATTTAGTTGTATAGTTCGTTAAGAGTCCCCAGACGATGTGCCTTCCACCGAGAGAAAATTATCTCAGATGAAACACTGGACAGATGTTCAAGAGAATGCATGTCTTCATACGTTTAGGATACATGGGTGCGATGGCGAACGTTGAAGCCGGGTGGTAAATGAGCTACTCCTGGTTCTACTGCGACTGGAAACGCCGCGGCCTAGCTCGATAAGCTAGCTAATTCAGATAAACTTTATTATACCTGGTACTGAGAACTCGGTCTTATAGTTCGCGAAGGGTCCTCAGATGATATTCCTTTCGCCATGGGCAATACCTCATATGAAATATCATTAACTAGATATCGAAGACTATGCGTTTCCTGATGCCTAGTAACAGTCGGCGAATAGTCATCCATGATGACCAGCAGCTCAAGCCCTCAGACTACGATCTATACCCAAGATCTTCTTAACTCCCATCTCATCTTCCTGATAACCACGTTTACTCAGCTCTTCCCAGATACCAGGATGACTCTCCTTCGCCCACTCTTCAATACGTTCCTGCCACGCAAAGCCTGTTGCCGCATTATATATCGCGCCCAGTCTGCACAAACGAATTAGCAAAGCAATACACGTAAACAGCTTTCACAACTTACGTATTCGCATCCAACCCCTCCCCAACAACCTCCTCCATCCTATCCGTAGTCTCAACAACCTCATCCACCAAACTCTGTCCACTCAACGCGCCCACATAACTCGCAAACAAATCCTTCCCAATCACAACATCCGACTGCAGCAACTTCTCCCAAATCTTCTTCGCCGTCCGATGTCCCCACGGCGCCTTCTCACACGCCCGAAATGCAATATGCAGCGAATTATACGACGGCCCTTCATCCGACCTAGAAATCTGGTCCCAGAATTCAAGCGCCCGTCTAGGTGCATCGCAGCCCGTGTACGCCATCATCAGGCCATTGAGAATGCGCGTTGTGGGATCGGTCTCGGTGTCGAGTTTGAGCAGGTTGTGCACGACTTCGAGGGCCTCGGTGTCTGCTGTTTTGGCGATGCCTTCGAACATGCGGACGTAGGTTTCTTCGTCGGGTCGCGTGTCGGCGCGGACGTGTCGACTCATGCGGGTGAAGACGTGGGTGGCGAGGTCGGGGCGTTCGCGGTCGAAGAAGGAGGAGATGATGGTGTCGCGGATTCCGCGGCCGGTTTCGATGTCGAAGATTTGGTGAAAGATCATGTAGGTGTCCCAGGCGCGGCCGGTGTCGGTGGCGGGGTCGAGTGTGAATTGGACGAGGTGGTCGCGGATGCGGATGCGTTCGGCGATGCTGTATTGGTAGGAATATGTTTGGAGGAGGTCGACTAGCTCGAGATATTCGTCGCGTTTGAGGTGGTAGGTGCAGAGTGCTATTACGGTATTGGCGAGGAAGACTCGTCGCCGATCGGAAATGTCTTCTACCAGGCCGATGATTGTTTCGTTGGGGATGTTTGGTTGGTTAAGTACCGCTAGTAGTAAGTGATTCATGACTTCCCAATCTTCGTCGTTGTCGATTTTCTCGTCACGAAGTCTTTCGTATGATTGAAGTGCTCCACTGATATCTCCTGCTTCCAATCTATACTGTACTTGGAGGATGAATGAACGTGCATTTGGTTCGACCTTCCACTTCTCTAATAGGGAGAAGTATCGTTCTGCTGTGTATGCGTCCTTTCTCGATAGAGCGAAATCGATCAGACCATTGAATGTTTCAATATCAGGTCGAGCATCTTTTCCGCCAGCTTGTAATTGCTCTACCATGACACTGATCATCTTGTCAATATCATCCACACTCTTCCCTGTAGCTGCAGCTGCGTG